>VFQP010001822.1_pt1 | contig 26220 bp, 37 predicted proteins | sample 3512351 | NCBI WGS metagenome assembly VFQP01 (sample SAMN10412372, study PRJNA504923) | tailings metagenome | isolation source: Relicate 1 Philex TSF1 revegetated site | place: Philippines: Tuba, Benguet | collected 2017-08-29
ACATACTTCCCCTCACACATCCCCTCCCTCCCACCAACCCCCCTTGCATACTTCCCCTCACACATCCCCTCCCCCTCTACTCACACAACCCCTCCCCCTCCAGGTATCATGTCAGCCAGCACCTGGCCTCCCACCACAACACACATCATTCTGCACGTCGATACAACAAGGGAATGAGTGCTTGGCGAGCTCCTTGCTGCTTGGTACCGACATGTCAGTGGGAGCATGCACACAAAGCAAGGTGGGAGACATGTTGTTGTAGAGGGGGGAATGACATGTGATGAGAGGTGAATGTTGTGTGTGTGTGTGTGTTTGTGTGTGTGTGTGTTTGTCTGTGTGTGTGTGTCTGTGTGTGTGTGTGTGCGCACAATATACTAATGCTCACAACCGTCATTACACATCATCACTTGTACACCTCACCCACCTCTGCACAACCACACCCCTCTACACAACCACACCCCACCACCCACCACCACATGGTATCACAGGTGTGCCAACCCCTTTCACAAGAACCCCCGTGTCCCCACTACGACCGCCAATGTCAGTGGCAAACAGCAACCAAGCAACAGTGTCGTATCATTCTAAACACAGTAGCACAATCCTCCCTCAACTGCCAACCTGTGATTGCACCCCGGGCAGTTTGCAACAGCCTGCAGTTATGTGACAACCCTGTCTCGTGCCGGTATTGTGAGCAGACTGTGGGGTATTGGGTGACACGCTTTGGTGATGCCTTGCATGGAACTGGTATGTTGTGGTGTGTGTGTGTACTGTGTGTGATGGAGCGTGTGTGTGGAACAGGGTGTATATGTGTCAATGTGTGTGTTATCATCCAGACCATTTTATTCCATTCAATCTGCTGACATACACGCTACATACATTACATACACATAGAAAACTACACATACAATTCAACACACAATACAACACCCAACCCCCCACGCACATACGCACAATACAACACACACATACCACACAGGTGCCAGTGATGACACAGAAAGCATGTTGCAACAATGTAGCTCTTGGCTGGAACAAACACGTCGTGTACATGCAACATGCAGCAACCTCCAACCAACACTCAACGCAACAGGTGTGTGTGTGTGTGTGTGTGTGTGTATTTCTCTCTCTCATTCTTTTTCTGTGTGTGTGAGTGTGTGAGTGTGTGTGTGTGAGTGTGTGTGTGAGTGTGTGTGTGTGTGAGTGTGTGTGAGTGTGTGTGTATGATGCTGCTGCTATAGTTGTCATAAACCCTTATCATCATTGTCATTATCATTGTCGTTGTCATCATTGTCATTGTTGTGGTCACTTGACACTCAACACACCAGCTTCCCCCATCATACCAACACCACACACCTCCCCCCCACACCTCCCCCCCACACCCCCCTTCACATACACAGTTGTGTGTGCAAGTGGCATTGGCTGCAGCAACAACACATCGGCCTGCCTCCCCACACAACAATGCACCACCCTCTTCCGTGCATACCGAGCTGTAGCCACCACGCAACAGGGGTTGGGGTACAATGCAACATTGGAGTTGCAGGACATGTGCTGGTCTGCGGTGCAATACAACAGCACAGAGGCGTACGTGGGTGGTGTGGTGTGTGGGAATGTTGGTGTGGGTGTGTTGGTGTTTTGTGCTGTTTGTGTATTGACCCATAGCATGTGCTGTTTGTGTATTGACCCATAGCATGTGCTGTTTCATGCTGACACCACATAGTACACTCTCACACACCTACACACAAATGTATTCTACACAATACACACACAAATACACACACAAGTACACACACCAGTACACACACATGTACATACACACACAAGTATAACACACTCACACACACACCTACAAACACACACAGCTTTTTGTCATCTGTGGTAAACGACCGGGCCCAGTGTGACCCCACTGAGAGCTGCTGTACCACGGTGACAGACTACACAAGCCCATTTACGCTGCTGCCACCACCACCAGCACAATGCAGTGCACGTGATGGATGCAAGTCAACGGTATGTGTGTGCTTGTGTGGTTGTGGTTGTGTGTTGAGGGGAGGGGAAGGGAAGGGTACATGCGTGCATGATGTAGTGTATGTGTGTGTTGTGTGGAGTGTGTTGTGTGGAGTGTGTTGTGTGGAGTGTGTTGTGTGGAGTGCCATGTGTTGCATCATGTATGTCAAACACGCACAACAAGCACTACACCCTCCCACCCCCACCCCACCCACCCACACCTCCCAGGGCTTTTGCTCAGTTGCAATCAACACCTGCTACAATGCAAATAACCGCAGAGCATGTTCCGCCCTCCCAGCCTGTCGATGGGTGCCCAACCAGAACAACAACAACAACAACAACAACAATAACAACAACAATAACAGCAACAGCACCACTGTCATGTCCAGCTCGCCCCAACAGCAAGGGGATGCTATATTTAACAACAACGACGAAGACCAAGAAGGACAGGGGCACTGTGAGCACGAAGCAAACAGGGCGTGTAATGCAGCACAGTCTGTGTCAGCATGTTTGGCGAGCAAAGACCCCCAGGGGTGGTCGTACTGTGCATGGAATAACGCGGTATGATGGGTGTGGGTGGGTTGGGTGGTGTGGTAGGTTATGCACATGTAGTAGGTTGTACATACATGGTATGATGGCATTATAAACACCAACAAACCATCATACGCACAAAACCCCACCCACCCACCCCCACCCTGTGATCTCCCTAGGGTTGCCGTGAGGATCAATATCTCATTGACCAAAGTCAACCCCAGTGCCAACTCCCACGTGTGCAGGACCTGTTTGCTGCCAATGCAAGCACAGCATGCGCAGCGCGTCCTGGGTGTCAATTCACCTCACAATGTGTTCCTAGGGAGGATGGGTGTAACGCATTGAGCGGCAGCCAGAGTGCATGTCTTTCCAACCCCCAGTGTGGGTTTGTGACACGAGGTGGGTTGTGTGTGGGGAGGGGTGTGTGGGGTGTGTGGGGTGTGTGTGGGGTGTGTGTGGATGTGGAAAGCAGGGAGGTGCATTGTGGGGTGTAAAATACACATGTTTTTGTTTTTACACATGTTTTTGTTTTTACATATGTTTTTGTTTTTACACATGTTTTTGTCATTTTTCCACCTACATCCACACGCGAAATAACCAACCCCCAGGCAACACATCATGGTGCATTGTCGCCAATGATGCTGTGTGCTCTCAGTTCCACACCAACAAGACCGCATGTCGTGCCACCAGTGCATGCGAATACCGACCGCGTTGCGATACCTTTGACCGTGTAGCAAGTGCAAATGATAATTCTGGTCCTGGGGGGATTAAGGTTGACTTTGGAGTCAACACATGTTCGAACTTGCCTGTGTCATTTTCAGTGGTCAACGGTGTGCAACAGTGTCAGGCCAACCCATCTTGTAGTGCACGTGGGCAGTGCTACATGGTGATGGATGATGGACGATGCAGTGCATTGTACGTGGTGGTTTGGGGGGGGGGTTGTGTGTGTGGGTGTGTGGGTGTGGGTGTGAGAGGGTGGGTGTGAGGGTGGGTGGAGAGGGGTGATATCATTGCACATACTCTCATTGTGCATACGCTCATTGTGCAATCTATCATTGTGCATACTATCATTGCACATACACACAATACATGCAGTACAAATCCACCCACGCCCACACCCACATCCACACAACATATACAGGTCAAACTCAACAGCATGTGGTGCCAAACAAGGCTGTGAGTGGCGATGGGGGGGCTGTGCTGTGCAATCAGGGGGTCCCTTGGATACGTGTGCCGCTTCTCTACTGCAAACCAACCCAATTGCATGCAACAACATTCGGTATGTGTTTTGGGGTGGGTGGTGGGCTTTTTTTCCTTTCAGTGTTTGCACGCACACAATGGATGTGTATTTGCATGCATTTTCATGGATGTGTGTTTTTGAACGTAATGTTTTGTGTACGTGGCAATGTCATGGGTGTGTATGTTGCATGCGCACTCCCCCAACACACCTGACCACACACACACACACCACACATCCCACACAGTGTGGGTGTGGTGTGCCGTCATGAAGCACGCTGCATGGACACGTGCTACGAGGATTGCAATGGATGCTTGGGCTTTGCTCAGATACTACGTGAATCTATTGAAACCACACTGTTGCAGAATGTATCGGGACCTGCATCACCATCACCATCAGTATGTTTTGGTTGATGTTTGGGTTGTGTTTTTTTTGGAGTGTGTGTGTGTGTAGGGATATGTGATGGTGGCGTATGCTTGTGGCGTATACATATGGTGTGCATGTGTGTGTGTGCACGTTTGTGTGTGTACGTCTGTCCTGATGTGCATGCAGATACTCTCATGCCCACCTCTCACCCTCATCCACACAAACACACACCTCCCACCCTCACTCCTGCAAATACATCATCCACACAAACACATCATCCACACAAACACCCGCACAGTTGGTGCGTGATGTATGCAACCAGCTCCTCCGCAACTTTGAGCTAAACCCCTCCGAGGCTGACAAGGTGTGCTCCCAGCTACGTGATCAAGTGGTTGTCAACCCCAATGCGTGGCGCCGACCTGCTGGCTTGTGCAGTACCATGCGGTATGCTGTTATGTATGCTGTGTGTGTGCTGTGCATGCTGTGTGTGGTGCTGTGGATGGCTTGTGTGGTTGTTTTCACTAAGTTTTGAATGTCCTATTGTATTTGACTGTGCATACTGCTGTGCACAAGAATATGTATGAATATACATGCACATGCATGGCCACACACATACACACACACACCACCACCACCCACACAACACAGCACATATAGCAACGGCATCACTGGCACCCTGACCGACCGTCCCTTTTGCCGCCCCTCCTGCTTTACCCGCCAACCCGCCCTCTCCCGCTGCTCCGAAACCATCCTCACCAACACCACCATCGGCACCACCACCTCCGCACCCCTGCTTTCTGGTCAATGTCGCTCTGCTGTTGACTGTGCTTCGAATGAGGCGTGTGACACCAGTGCGGCCTATTGCACACCATCCACCACTTGCAACGCCACCACGGGTGTGGAGAGCGCAACTTGTATTGGCCAATGTCGAAACACGTGTGCTGTGGTTGCAGCCAAGTTGGCCAATGACAACATGGGCACATGTAATAGTGATGCAGACTGTGCTGTGGTGGGGTCGGGGTTGACGTGTGCAGCCACAACAGAGGGGGGGGTGCCATGTAGGAGGGCGGTGTGCTTGGGCAATGGGACGGTGACTATGCAGGCTTGTGCCGGGTTTTGCACAGCGGTGCGTTGGTGTATTGGTGGTGGGGGGAGGGTTGACGGTATCTGTGAATATGTGTGTGTGTTGTTTTGATGTGTTGTTGTTGTTGTTGTGTGATTCTCTGCATGCATCCCCTTTCTGTACATTGTTTCCACAATGCATACATCCCGTTGTACTGGTATTCCTTTCTTTTTCACACACCACACACACCCTTGGTCAACCCCACCCCCTCTCAAACCACCACCCCTCTCAGGCAACAGCCCCACTCGCCACAAGCGCTCGTCTCTCCAACAGAGGCGACTCCCTCATCATCACCTTCAACCAAAACATCAACCCCGAATACACCATCTCCACCTCCAGCATTGTCACTAATGCAAGCCTCTTTGGGGAGGGTTCCATGGTGGGGTATGCAGCAAGCGACAAGGTTATTGTGACCCTGGGACGTGGGCACAGGATTCAGGTGGGATCGACGGTTACACTGAGGGCAAATGGGCCCCTGCGTGCTGATTTGAGGCCATTTAGGAGCGTGCAGGGGGGGGATGTGGTGGTTGCGGGGCCTGTGGAACCCACGGTATGGTGGTGTGTTTTAACTTTTCCTGAGGGTGTTTTATTGTTTTGGGTATGTGTGTGTTTTGGGTATGTGTGTGTGTTTTGGGTATGTGTGTGTGTTTTGGGTATGTGTGTGTTTATTTTGGGTACGCAGGGATGCTTGTTGTAAGTACTTGACATTTAATTCACACATGGTTTGCACGTACATACACAAACACCTATACCCCCACACAACACACAATAAATCACATACACTCACCCCTCATACATAGGCCATTGAATTCCCCCTCACTGGTCCCTTCACTGTGGGTAGCCCCTGCCCCGGCCGTGCCACCCCCTCTGCTGTGTTTGTCATCCCCTCCCTTTTCCTTCTTCCTCATGGTCAACCTTTTACCTCATTGGCATGGTCATGGGGAATTTCAAACCAAGCCAATCCCTCTTTGCCATTGACTCAAGCAGTCAACAGGCCCTGGGTGACGTTGACTGGTGATGTGGTTGACGCACTTCCGGTGCGTGGGTGGTGGTGGTGGTGTTGGGGTTGACGATGATGGTTATGTTGACAGTGATTATGATTATGATGTGTGTGTGATTTGGATGTTCATTGTGGATGTAGCAAGGGTGTGTTTGTGTGATTTGGATGTTGATTGTGGATGGAGCAAGGGTGTTTTGTTGACTGTGTTTTTGTTTTCTACATGTTGCATTGTGTGTTGTTGACAGACAGTGTGTGTTTCTTCTCCTTGTTGACTTGTTCCATCACGTGATGGTTGACCAACCCCGTGCCATGCATCACTATGCCACACACCATCACATCCCCACACATCCATGCGCATACCACCCATCACACACCACCCATGCACAACCCACCCATCACAGGCTGGTACACACACCATCATGGTCAACATGACCAGCTGGTTGAATGTCACTGCTGCTGCTCAATTTACATTTACAAAAACAAGTGCTGCTGTGCCGATGGTGTCCATTACTGGTCTGCCCAGTCGGACATTCAATGCCAACCAGAGGCTCATGGTTCAGGGTGCTGTTGACCGTCAAACTGTGTGCGCAGGTGTGTACGTGGAGGGGGGGATGGGGGGGGTTGAGGGGCGTGCGTGTGGGGGGTAGATGATGCATGCTGGTGGGAGGGAGGGAAAGAAAGAGTTGCTGTATGCTGGGACGATGGGAGTGGGAGTGGCGTGATGATGACAATGTGATCATTATTGTAGATGATTGTTGACATGGGTTGTATGCCCCACCACACATATCCCCAAAACCACCACATCACCCACCACATCCACCACCACATCCACCACCACATCCACCACCCCATCACCCCCCACATCAACCACCACATCAACCCCCACATCATTCACAGGTTCCAGTGTGACCTACCAATGGTCGTTTATTGGTGGCAACATGTTTGATTTGTCATCAAGCAGCCGCAACAGCCTCACTCTGGTGGTGCCCCAACCATCTGCAACACCCGGTGTTACCTACACACTGCAGTTGACCGCAATCTTGACCACGGTACGTTTTGTGTATGTGCTGTGTGTATATGCTGTGTGTATATGCTGCGTGGTTTTGCAAGATAAACATATGATGTATGTTCAGTGTGAGCATCAGTCATCATCATCATGTATTCAAACAACCATACACACATTCACACACATCCACACACATCCACACACACACACACCAGGAACTGGGCACCACCACCTCCTCCTCTGCCACTGTCACCCTCACTGCCACCGCCTCCCCCCTCACCGCCACCCTCACCTCCCTCCGTGCTGCACAAAACATTGCCACTGCTGCAACATTCACTGCCGTCACCCGCAATGCCGACCCTGATGACCCGGACAACACCATCTCCCCTCTCCTGGTGTCATGGGCATGTGACGGGTATGCCATGCAAGCAGATGGGTCCCGGGGCCCCCCCATCAACTGCGGCAGCCTGCTCGCGATCCTGGCAACTGCCGGTGCCACGGTCAACGTTCCTGCAAACACGTTGACTGCGGATGTGGTGTATGATATTACGTTGACTGTGAGCAAAGCAGATGGGAGGAGTGCAAGTGTGACTCGTACCATGACCACCTTTGCGACAACGCAGGCTGTGGTGCCCACTGGGTCGTTTAGGTATGGGGTTTCTGTGACTGTTGTGTGTTGTTGGTGTTGTATGCCCACTATTTGTTATGTATCATCGGTATTGTATGCCCACGATTGCCAAGCAATGTGTTTTTTTTTGGGGGGGGTGGGGGGGGGTATTCAAAACCCTCCACGGGGGACTGTCCTCAACCCCCTCCCCACACATACACCCACATACACCCCACCCCACCCCCACTCCAACCCCCACACAGACTGGCATGTCAGTGGTCGACCCAGTGCCCCACCGTGCCCTCTGCTTCACAACCATTTGCACTGCAATTCATCATTGACCAACCCTCCCTTGTCTCCAACGTCACCTATTCCTGGTCGAGCCCCGCCATCCCCAACCTGGGTCGCTTTGCTTCCACTGGTGTTGAAAAGAGCATGTTGGTGGTCGACCCACAGGGCACGTCTGTGCTGGGGAGTGGCTTGCCCATCACGTTTGTGGTCGTGACTGCTATGCGCAACAACCCTGCTGTCAATGTCACCAACCGCTTTACGGTATGGGTGGGTGGGTGGGGTAAAAAAAAAAAAAAGGGGGGTAAAAGGGGTGGGGGGGTTTACAATGCATGTGTATGTTGCTGAATGTTGCACAAAACTTGCACAATACTTGCACAATACACACATACACACACAATACAACACCACCCTTGCCGTACCCCCTCTGTTTTTTACACACAACTTCCCTTTCACACACAACTTCCCTTTTACACACAGATTACTTTCCAACAACTCCCACGCTGTGTGGCTGCCGACCCCGCCACGTGTGTGGTGGTCACCCAAGACCCCTCCACCAGCATCCCCACCATCACGACCAACAGCTACCTCCCAGCTGTGGGTTCATTGTCATACGAATATGGGCAACAGTTGTCGAGTGGTGTGCGGTTGCCTGCACCAGCTGATGCCACCTTGTCAAGCTACACGTTTGCACCATTCTCGTTGCTGCCTGGGTTGCGTACGGTGTATGTGTGCATTCGGTACGTGTGTTTGGGGGGGGGGAGGTGGTGATGGGGTGGGCATGATGAACAGTAGGTGTGTTTGGTCGTTGTGGTGCCTTGTGCATTATACACGTCAATACACATCAATGCACATCAGCATACAAGTCAAGTACACATCATTACAGAAGTCAAGTACACACAACACCACCCTCCCCTCGTCATCCTCGTCATCACCACCCTCCCCTCCTCCCTACCCCTACAGGGATGCAGCCAGTAGTGTGTGCATCACCCGCACCGTCACCATCACCACACCAACCATCAGCACGTCCACCATCACCAACTTGGGGGCCTCCCTCAACGAGTCAACTGCTGCACAAGATACCAGCAGTGTGTTGTCGGTGGCACAGTCGTTGAGTGGTGTGGTTGCTTCGTTTTCCTCTACCGGAAGCAATGCATCTCAAAACACGGTGTGTGTTTGGGGGGGGGGGGGGACGTGTGTGTTGTGCGTGGTTTGTATTGTGTGTATGTGTGTATGTATGTATGTATGTATGTATGTATGTATGTAAACACGCATGTACTTGTACTCATGTGTGTCCACCTCCTTGTATCCACCCCCACACCCCCACACCCCCACACCCCCACACCCCCACACTACAGGTTGCCCTACAACAATTGGGCAGTCAGTTGCAATCTGCACTGCTCTCATTCGCCACCAGTCTGACATCCAACAGCACCACAGCCACCAGTGGCCAGGTGCTGCAGGCTGTGCAAGGGCTGGCATCTCTCACCAGTGCAGCTAATCAGTCTAGTGTGACATTGGTGCCTGCCCAGGGAGCCCAGGTGCGTGTTGATGTGAGGGAGGGGGTGTGTTTGTGTGAGAGGGTGTGGAAGTGTTTTGTGAGAGGCAGTGAGGGTGTTGTTGTTTGCAACGGTGTTTGTGTGAAAACAAGTCGGTGTGTACAGCAGCCCGACCAACACAAACCCCTCATTCACAACACCCCCACACATACCTCATCACACCCACATAATCCCCTCACGCACACAACACCTTCACACACCAACCCCCCCCCCCACAGAGTATCTTATCTTCAGTACGTGGCCTGGCAAACCTCCTAGGCAGTGGTCAGCTTGATGCGGTCCCCCCCTCTGCCCTCCAGCAGCTGCTCCAGGGTATTCGAGGTGCTGTGGACGTGTTTAAGAAGAATATTCGCACTGGGGGGAACAGTGGACGTCGCTTGCTGCAATCACTGTCGGTATGTGTATGAGTGATGTGTGGGTGTGGGGTGTTTGCGGTGTGGGTATTGGTGTTCTGATGCCACCAGATCATACCAACCCTCGCGCAACAACACACTCAAAACCGCACAACACACTCAAACCCCCACAGGTGACTGACTGTGCAAGTGTGTGGGCCGACACCCTCGCAGCAGCGCAGAGCACAGCACGTGCCCTCGCAGCAACTTCTTCCCTCAACGGCCCCTCAGTGACCCTCATGCCTGAGGGTACTGGCATTGGTGTGTCCAGTGCAGTGGTGGACGTGTTTTCAAGTAGCGATACATTCACTGTGGAGGTGTGTTTTTTGGGGGGGGTGGAGTGCGTGTTGTGTGTATTGTGTGTATACTGTGTAGCCGTGAGCATACTACCACTACCAATAACAACATCACGTGTATTGTGCATGCAACACCACACACACGCACACATCACTCATACACACACACTACAGGATGGTGCACGCACCCTGGTGTCCTTCACCCCTGCCCCCAACACACTCCCCGACGGCGTCGATCCAACCTCCTCCAACCCCATCCCCGTCCTCCTGCAGTACTTTGCCGACACCACCCTGCTCCAGCAATCCTCCATGGGCACATGCGGATCCGGGTCCCCCTCTAACCCCGCACGCCGACGCCTGCAGCAAGTCCAACCCACCTTGGGTGGCGGCGACACTGGGCTGTTGGGTGGTGGTGTCTTGAGTGACGAACCTGTCTATTTTGGTGCAGAAAACGCCAGGAATACTCCCTCACAAGATGGTGTTTTGGGTGGTGGAGTGAGCTATGGCGCGAGCCTGGCGTCATTTGACAACCCACAAATGGTGACTGGTGCTGCATCTGTGCCCAGTGCCGGGTCTGTGAGCCTCTTGATGGAGCAGCCCCTGCTTGGTCGTGATGTTGGGTGCTGGTTTGTGCCGACAGTGGGGCAGGAGACGTTTACAGAGGGGACTGTGGAGGCTGAGAATGTGGTGTGCGACACAGCAGCTGCTGGTACCGTGCAGGTATGGTGTTGGTGTGTTGAATAGAGCGTGTGTGACAATACATAGTAAAACACACACATTCTCACGCATCACAAACCCTCCACAGGCATTTGCATATGGTGCAGCAGTGGACCCCAGCCCCTCCCCCCAGCCCGCCCTCCCCTCTCCCTCTCCCGCGGCCCCCATCCCCTCCCCCTCCCCCGTCCCACGTGCCACCACCGACAACCCCACCCTCCCCTCTGGTCGACCCATCATCGGCTTTGTTGCTCGCTTGCCCAATTACTCCCCAGAAACGTTTGATGTGCTGGCCAAGGCAGCCTACGTGGCTGCTCTGCAAGTAGCAGCTGGTGTACCTGTGGACGTACACATTCTGTCCATCACACGTGGCTCTGTGCTGCTGGAAACCGCAGTGGTGTTTGCTGCTGGTCAAGCAGAGGCTGCTCGTCGTCTGCAAGACCAGCTTGCACTGTCCCCCTCGTCGGTGTTCCCCGCAGCCACATATGGCGCGGTGAGCGTGTCGGGTGGGTGGAGCCGCAGTGTCAGCAAACCACCCGTGGGTGCCATTGTGGGTGGTACGGTCGGTGGGTTTTTCGGGCTGGTGATCATTGTCGGGGTGGTGACGTGGCTGGTGCTGCGTGCTCGAAAGCGCAACGCAGGGTCCCCCACTTCCGTCAACGCACCCCTCTCCAACAACGGGGTGTGAGCAGGAGGAGCAAGAAAGAGTGTGTGTTTTCTTTTCCGTCCACGTGTTTGTGATAAAGAGGTGAAAACAACAATGTATTTCTGTTGTTGCTTTCCTTCTGATCTTCTTTGTGTGTAAGACCCGTGATGTGTACCCAGATGATGGTGGTATTACACACACAACAGCAGCAGCAACAACAGCAACCAAAATCGCAAGAAACAAAAGTATTGTGTCTCAGGTACGCATCAAGTACACATCAGCAAGCACAGTGGTCAACCCATACGGTCAACATCCAATCATCATGCAGCCAATGCGGGCTCCTCTGGTTTGACAATGTTGACCTCTGGGATGGTGGTATACTTGGCCAACAATGCACGGAACTCGTCCCCACTGATGGTTTCCTTTTCAATGAGCACCTCCACAATTGCGTCCATTGCCTCTCGGTTGCTGCTGATCTGGTCCAGTGCCTCCTCATACGCCTCACTGGCAATCTTTTGTACTGCAGTGTCGATGCGCTGCTGCAACGACTCGGAGACAGAGTTTCGGGACATCATACGCATAATCATATCACTGTACATTTGGGGGGGGGTGAAAAGGGGTGTAAAAGGGGGTGTGCAAAGGGGTGTGGAGAGGGGTGATGGTTGTGATGGATGTGCCACCATGATGACATATCTTCTCTCACAGAGACAACGCAGAGCACAATGTTTGTGTATATAAATGAAAACATATACACTACAACACAATACCACCACAACAACACCACACCCACAACACCACCCAACCACACACATACCCCGACTGTGCAGAGGGGTCCATCAGGCTCCATGGCCCAATATCACTAAACCCATAGTTGATCACCATCTGCTTGGCCATACCAGTCACCTGCTGCAGATCCCCCATAGCACCAGTGGTCACTTCTGCATCACCAAACACAACCTCCTCAGCTGCACGTCCACCCAGGGCACCCACGATGCGGGCAAAGATTTGTTGTTTGGTGAGGAGGGTGGGGTCTTCACCGGGCACAAACCATGTGAGACCCTTGGCTTGACCACGGGGAATGAGGGTGACCTTTTGCACGGGGTCGTGGCCTGTTGTTGGTAGGTGGGTGGGTGTATAATGGTGGGGATGAGAAGGATAGATGGGTATAGTCAACTACATGAAGGAAGGTATACGCTCATGAGTACATTATATCGATCCACACCCACTCAACCCCAAAACACAAACCCCCACCCCCCCCCCACCATCATACCAGGTGTCAGTGTGCCGCAAATGGCATGCCCCACTTCATGATATGCCACCAAGCTCTTGCTCTTGTTATCCACCATGGGTGTGCCCTCCATACCAGCAACAATACGGTCCACAGAGTCATCAATCTCCTTGTTGGTAATGGCAGGCTTGTTGCGACGACCAGTCAAAATAGCAGCCTCATTGAGCAGGTTTGCCAGGTCAGCACCAGAAAACCCAGGGGTACGCATGGCAATGGTTTCCAGCTCCACTTCTCCGTCGAGCTTTTTGTTCTTGGCATGCACTTTGAGAATTTCGAGGCGCCCCTTGGAGTCGGGGACGTCCACAGTGACCTGACGATCGAAACGACCGGGACGCAAGAGGGCAGGGTCCAGGATGTCTGCTCGGTTGGTTGCTGCTACCACAATCACACCGGTGTTGCCCTCAAACCCATCCATCTCTGTGAGCAGCTGGTTGAGTGTCTGTTCACGCTCATCGTTGCCGCCACCAATGCCGGTACCACGCACGCGACCCACTGCATCGATTTCATCCACAAAGATGATGCATGGTGCGTTTTCCTTGGCCTTTTTGAACAGGTCGCGGACGCGAGAGGCACCCACACCCACAAACATCTCGACAAACTCAGAACCAGAGATGGAGAAAAAGGGGACACCTGCCTCACCAGCAATAGCCTTGGCCAGGAGGGTTTTGCCGGTACCGGGGGGGCCCACCAGGAGGACACCCTTGGGGATGCGTGCTCCCACTGCAGTGAAACGTTCTGGGCGCTTGAGGAAATCAACAATTTCCATGAAATCCTGCTTGGCTTCGTCCACACCGGCAACATCGTCAAACATCACACCAGTGTCGGGTTCCATTTGAAACTTGGCCTTGGATTTGGAAAAGTTGAGGGGATTGTTGGGGCCCCCGGGGCCCATGCCACCCTGGGAGCGGCGGGAGAGGAGGAAGAGACCACCAACCAGGAGCAGGGGGAATGCCAGGTTGCCTGTTGTTGAAGGGGGTGGTGTGGAGTGGTGTGAGGTGGTTGTGTGGTGTGAGGTGGTTGTGGAGATGGTGTTTCTTTTTAAGAAAAAGGAGATGAAACCACTACCAAGCACAGGTTTGAGAAGCATGTGGTTTAAATACCCCACTCTGCACTCAAACAACTCCCCCAAACACACACCAAGCAGGTTGAGGAAGACGGCACCACCATCCTCTGTGTTGGTGTGTGCAGCAAAGTCGACATTCTTCTCACGAAACTTTGCGAGCAGCTCAGAGCTGGTGCCTGGGAGCTGCACACGCACACGCTGCACACGGTTGCCGAGCTCAGGGCTCACTGCCTCCACAATGGCAATGGTGCCGTTTTCATACAAGTCCACCTTTTTCACTCGGCCCATGTCGAGGTACTCCAAAAAGCGAGAGTAGGACATGCGGGAAGATGCCACGCCGGGTCCATCGTCTGCACGTGCAGCACCCACACCGGCGAGGGTGGCAAGGCCAACGCCGCCGAGAAACCTGTCGAGAGGATGACATTCGTGTGTGTATGTGTCTCAAGCACGCCTTCAAACACATCAAACCACATCCAACCACCAGAATCAAACGTACTTTTGGAGCAACTGGCGCTTGAGGGTGTTGGAAACAGCAGACTGTGGAGGATCAGGGGATCTTGTCAGCACCAGACACAACCACTTACTTTCCGTGCAATCGACACCCTGCATACCTCATTCTGTGCACTGCAGACCGTCAAAGGTCGAGATACTCGGGTTGCCTTTACAACTGGGCTGGTACCTGCAGGCATGCACGGAGATCGAGTTGGTGCATGCGTTCTAGGCCATAGTGTAAGCTTCCCGGTGCAGCAACACTCTGCAATAAGCATACCTGTGCGCCTGGCAGCAATGCCAGAAGGCGCAGCGAGACGCTGCGAGGGAAGCGTGTGGAGCATTCCTGCTGCTATGATGCGGTGGTTAAAGTGTGTACTGTTGTTTATCAAAACTTCACTGCAGAAGTGGGTGATTTGTTTGGGGAATGACGGGGTTGAAGTGAACATTGGACAAAATCAACCTTGTGTGTACTCGAAGCCATCTTTTGCACTCCTTGCATGCAGGGTGGTGCAATCCTCCCTCTATTTTGCAACCCTCCATACAACCCCTAACTCGCTGCAGTATATGTGTAATACGTTTGTATGCCCTCCAAAATCTCCACTGCCTTATCCACCAGTGACCGGAGCAGTGGCACATAGTTTGCCACCCCCTGCACCCGTAGCACAGCACGCCGTGTCGCAAGCTCATACATGGGACTGCGTATCAAATAGTACAACAAGAGCATCTTGCGTCGCATCAGTTCCCGCTGTTCCAACTCACTCCACGGATGCTGCACGGAGGCATCCCCCTTTGCTGCATCCCCTCGTTGCTGCAGGCGGCCCCCCACACAGGTCAGCTGCATGCTCGCCAGCTCTACAACCAGCGACGTCACCCATGGTGACCATGCGCGTGTGCCATACCGCCGCAGCATGGCTGCATACACCACCGGCCGCACAATGTGCAGCACCTCTCCAATCACAAGGCAATGGTCACCCAAGGGTCGTGCTGTTTTGGATAGCGGTGGTGCATACCCACTCTGCCGTTGCTGCTGCACAATACATTGTGCTTGTATGGTGTGTGTGGGTGGGGTAAGGCCATGCTTGGCACGAAAGCGTGCGAAGGTGTCTTGCACATCTCGCACCAAGGCTGCATACTCTGCAGACACACCAGGTGGGGTGGATGTGCCTGGAAGGCATGTACCACCATCAAGAAGCAAGCGACCCCCACGTCGATGGAGGAGGGTGAGACGCAAGATGCACCTGGATTGGGGGGGGATCATGCAATTGATGTGGAATGTCAGCAACTGATACCGCACCCCCATACTTGGCACTCTCCAACACCAGCAATGCATCGTATTTGCGTCCAGGGGTGGTTTTGTGTACGTGCATGGCAGCCACCTCGATGAGTGCCTCCACTTGCTGCAAGGCGATGAGCGCCCAGGAGACACGCTGGCCCGCAGTGTCACGAGATGGCTGTGTATCCACCAGCATGCCCGAGTGTATTACAGACAGCAACCCTAGGGCGCTGTTGATGGCTTCCAGCGATAGTTCCGACTCTGAAAACCGATCTGGCAACAGCCATGTGATGGACGACGCTGCTCCCTCCACTGCCGAGAGCCACCCCGAGTTTCGTGTTACCCAATGTCGTGCTTTGTCCATGATAAGTTGAGTTAAGCACAGGAGAGAGTTTGTGTACGAAACAGATTGATGGATTGGGCAATGATGTGTCCTATTTTACACAGGTGCTAGGTTTCTGGGTTTGTAACGAGTTGGTAATGAAAGATAAAGAATGAAGAAAAATAGAGGCAACAAAATTGGCAAATTGTTCAGCAAACTACGACCCACCCCCTGGAATCCACGGCTCCTTGAACACCACGCCCAGTGACGTGAGCACATACAAGGGCATGAGCAGCAGCCACGCCACCACACTACACGCACTGGTTGCTCTGGTAAGACGGTTGCGTGCCACCCATGGCACCTCGATCAACAGCCGCACCAGCAGCACAAAATGTGCTGCAAACAACACCACCAACGCATTGGGCACGGCAATATCCCGCAGCGTGCCATGCCATACTGTACGCAGCAATGTCCCCAAGCCAAGTCCTGCCAGCAAATTAAACAGTGGGGCGGCTAAGCATGCAGTGGTGGCCACCATGGGAAACCCCGTTGCACTCATGGTGATGTTGGACACCAGATCCTGCAAGCTGTTGCCCCATGCGAGCATCGTGGCTGCCACAAGGGACTGACTGAGACCAGCAAGACTGCCCACTGCTACAGACACTGCCATGAGCTCTGTGCTACACATGGACAGCAGCAGCATGGATTGCAAAAACGCAAACACCACAAACACACCCTGGTACAGGTGAGAGGGTGTGAGTAATGCACATCATAGTGACCACAAACTCTCATCTCCACAGGATCCCATACCGCCAAGGGTCCAAACGATCGTCCATCTGCAGGGTAGGCACTCCATATACATGCCGACGCCAACACCGCCAACAACACCCCATTCCACACCCCGGGCCATTGGGGCATCCCCAACCCCCAACACAACATCCACAGCAATGGTGCGGTACACGGCAACAGCGCGGCACACCATCGTGGGTAGGGACTGCCCGGGTCGATTTGCGGCATGAGCAGTCGCAAGATGACAACGAGTGGCCACTCTGCTGTCGCTTTTGTGTGCTGCAGGGCGTCGAGTTTTTCCACAACTGCTTGACTGAGTGCACTCGTCTGCCTGCTGTAGGGGGTCAATGGCGGGATGGCGGGATGGCAGGGTTGGGTGAATGGGGTGGTGCCGTTGGAGGGTGGTGAGAGTGGGGTGGGGGTTGGGGGTTCCCCAGAGAGAGAGTATTGGAGGAGGAGAAGGGGGGCCTGCACATCCCCATGGGAGCTCCCTTCTTCTGTGAGGGGGGGGTTGTGTGTGAGAGAGGTGATTGTTACGCACTGACATGCTGAGAATGCGCAAACATTGGTGGATCATTACACGTGTGTTGATATCAACACCATGTACGAAACCACACATGCCCACACATCCACCCCCAGCACTACACGTCAGGTGATCAAACCACCCCACATCCCTACCAAGTGGTGGCAATGATGGTCGACGTGGTATTTCATGATGGATGGTGGCCACGGGATGGGGGGCCTCCAGGGGCACCTGTGTGCGACTGGTGCGCACTGTCACACCCAAGTAGATGAGGTAGTATACAAACATGGCAAGTGCTTCCCACAGGCAGAGCCGACCATCGACCATACAGCCAAATGCAAGCACCACTGCACCCAGGTAGAAGAGGATGTCTCGTTGGAAATCCCAGCCGACAAGTACCTGGGGGATGATGGGGGATGATGGGGGATGATGCACGGAAGATGATGGATGGGAGATGATGAATACATGCATGAGCATTGGGGACAACCGGAACATATGCCTATTCAAACAGCAACACACACAACCCACCACATACCGGGTGTGTGGGTGCAAAGATGACCACCAATCCCAACACCACGTTGACTATGAAAAACCCCCCACTCAGTGCTTCACTCAATGCAGCTGCTGCGCCACCTTCATCACCGTTCTGTGAACATGAACAACATGATTGAGTACACGATCTTTCTAATGGACATTCCCCATGCCCACCCTTTATCGCATACCGCAACCAGCGCTGCAGTCATGACAAAGCAATCATTGGCGCCATTGCCAAATGCCATCAGTGTAGCACCTGCCAAGTGATCAGGGAGTTGCAAGAACTGTGCAAGCTCCTCGAGGGCAGGGCAGAAAAAGTGCTCTGCTGCCACAAGCATCACGGCAAAGATGACAACTGTCCACACGCAGAGCGATGCAATGGCAACCGTGGGCTTGTCACCCAAGCTACAATAGGCGATGCGCATATAGTTGATGTGGCCAATGGTGGCGCCACACTCTTTGGAGTGGGCTTGCACAAAGGCGCATCGATCTGATGATGGAACTGCAGCAAGGTTGCATCCACCGTTGGCGTGTTGCGAATACAACCCATGTTGGCGTTTTCTTGTTAATGCGCTGCTGAATGTGCTGCTGAATGCCAAGATCACCAACAACAAGAGGATGAGCTTCCGCCATCTGATGCCATCAGTGCACGCGATACGTGGTACGTATAATGGCATCGGCTGTTGCTTAATTATATAGTGTACAGTATGTAGTGTCCATGAGAAAGAGCAGCAGCGGGAGTGCTACCTGCTTTCGTATGTGGTGGATGTTCTTGTTCTGTTGTGTTGTGTGCAAACGTGGGTGTGTGCAAGCGTTATGTATGTGTCGAGCTTTATGTTGAGTATATTACAACAACAAGATCTGTGTTTTAATGTTTTGTTCGACAAGGGGTTATTTCGAGTATGTTGTTTGTTTTTGGTGCATATCTGCGTGCTATATCCATTTGCTTTCAGCACACCCACAACTGTCACAACTGCAATTGAATCGCAGGAACACAAGGCAGGAGTTTGCGTAAAATTAAACGTACATTTCGATCATCTCGACCATCTGCATGCACATCGTTGACCACCATAAATGACTCCCACACCAACCACACCAACCACAACCACATCAACTACATCAATGAGCTGGAAACCAATCCTGCAACGTGCACTCCAACGCAACCGCTCCCAAGCACAGGTTCGCTACCTGCAGCTCGCCACCATCACCCCAGCAGGTCTCCCAGCCTGTCGAACAGTAGTCTTCCGTGGCTTTCTGCACAACACAGATCACCTCACTGCCATCACGGATGCAAGATCAACAAAGATGCACGACCTGCAGGCCAACCGTCACGCAGCAATCGCATGGTACATGCCCAAAACACGGGAACAGTTTCGATTTACCACAAGAATACTGCCAGTGGGACCAGCAGGGCCCCTCGACGCCACCTGGGCCCCACCTGGGGCGGGGGATGCTGCAGCACTGTGTGCAGCACGCCAGCAGCTGTGGAGTGGGTTGTCTGACAAGGCACGTGCCCAGTTTCTGTGGGCACACCCTGGAGCGTTGAGGACAGACAAGGATGAGGCATGGGACGATGCTCTGTTGACCCCTGATCCTGCACAACCATGTATGTGTTGTGATGTTGTTGTTGTTGTTGGTGGTGTGTGTTTGGGGGGGGCATCATGATGGTGAGTGGAGCCTTTTGTTTTCAACTGTCTCTTTGTTCATTTGCCATATCATTCCCTCCGCATATCATTTCCTTTGCCATATCATTTTCCCCTGCCATACATTCCCCCTTTTATTCTCCCCCAGGTGATGACTTCATTATGCTGGTCATGCAAGTTCTCTCTGTGGACCACCTGCTGCTGTCCTCCAATAGGAGATACACCTATGAGCAAACACAGCAGGATACCTGGACCCGTACAGAAGTCAACCCATGATACATGGCAACCTATACGGACGACAACCCATGACAAGTCAACCCATGACAAGTCAACCCATGACAAGGGTATATTGCACATTGCTGCTTATTGTTTTCAACCTAGTTATGTTGACAGAATTTATATTCATGTGGTAATGCGGTCTTGTGATCACTGTGTGTACTGCAGCTGTATTCACAGGTTGCAGCATATTGACACCATGTCAGGGCAGTCATCATTGCGGTATTTGTAATTATTACTAATAAAGTGTGTACACCAATGTCATCAAATAAGGGTGCATACGCAAAATGCACAATAAGTAAACATACTCACACTGTAGGGATGTGTATTCAGGGCTTGCAAGCACTATCAAATACACACCGCCTGGTGTAGACACACCCACACTCTTCAACAAACACGCACACACCACATGGACCACCAATCCTTCTACACACACACCGCATGCAACATACACACATTATTGTCACAGCACTGTCACCACCACCCCTCACCCCTCCTCAACCACCTGCACCCTCCTCAACCACCTATTCCTGCTTGGTGCACACATACACAAAATGCACATCAGTGTGTTCTTGCAGCTGTAGCATCACATCATCATCACTTGCATCAAAGGGTCCCTCTATCGAAACAGGGGCCGGTGGGGGAATGGATGCAAGCACATCGTCATCGTCATGGTGGTGGTGGGGTGTATCGGTGGGGGGTTGGGGTCGGGAGGGGCCTCTTCGCATGACATACACCTGCACACGCCACCTGTGTGTGTATGGTATGTGGTACCATTCATGTGGTATACATCAACTCAGGTATGTCGAGGTATATCACCACAAAGTACTACCACAAAGCACACATGCCCACCCTCCAAAAACACCCACCGCAACTGAGGTGTGTGTAGATGTGGCAGTCGTGTGTCAGGTGTTCCATAGCTTATCTCCATAAACACACCCCTGCTGCTCAACACCCTGTGAATTTCCTGCATCATCATCGTGACATTACTATGAGAATCATTCCCACACATAATTGCATCCATAGTGCCCTTGTCCAACACACAGTCAAACTGACCATCCGCAAATTCCACCATGTTGCGGCAATCGCTGTGCATGTAGACAAGCTGATGGTGATAGTCGGCATGTCGGGCGGTCATGTGTTTGATGACTGCGGGGGAAAAGTCGGTGTTGGTGATGGAGGTGTAGCCTGCTTTGGTTACCATGTGGAGCTGTAGTTCAGAGGTGCCCACGCCCACCTTGTGTGTGTATGGGATGGGTGTTTATGGGGATGGATGATGAGCATATGGTGATTCGAGGAAGTTTGAGATTGTATAGCAGCATACCTGGAGGATGTGTGCATGGAGTGGGAAATGTTTCAAGAGTAGATGTTGGAGGGTGTGCCACCCGTGGTACCATTCAAAAACCACTGCTTCGTTCCCATAGCGTGTGTCCCAGTAGGATTGTGAAGCATACTGTGTTGGTGCGTGCTTGTGAGTATTAGATGATGGAGACAAGGCATCCTTGATCGAGAACAACATACCTCTGGAGCCATCTATGTTTCACAGTCATGAAATAGTGCTGCAATGCTCCTGTTCATCGTTTGGTGTGCGTTGAGACTATGTGTTTTTTGTTTTATACATGTTTGGGTACAAGCAGTGCTTCATGGCCCATTGTTCACCATGGCCAAGCGCAAACAACACACGCCATCAGGCTCGGATGAGGATGAAGAAGCGCAATTGGCACCATATGAGCTGCAAAGGCTTGAAATGTACGCAGTGATGCGTGTGATCACCCGTGCTGTGTACTGTAGAACGGTTGTTACTCAATGGGACGTACTCATAACGCCTCTACATCTTATGCTCTGCATATTTTCTCTATACATCTTATGTATCTACATCTTCTGCCTCTGCATGTTTGCACACAGCATGGCACGCAATCGAAAGCGCCTCGAGGAGCTGGGCATCCTAGAAGCAATTAAAGACCTGGAAGCACTTGCCAAACCTGCATCCAAACCCAAGTATGGTGTGGTTGAGGTATATGCGCATGTGATGACACACCACCGCATGTTCGCCACATACAGTGCCCACTTCGTTGTTGATTCCCCCACGCTTTGTTGATTCCCCTCCTCCACCACAGGAAGCACCGCCATACAGCAGCAGTCAAGCATGAAGAGCCCACAGAGCCCACACGACGCTCCCGCCGGCTGCAAGAAGCTGCAGAGGGTCATACAAAACAACGACGTGGTGGTTCAGTCAAGGAGGAAGAGGATGGGGAAGAGGAAGAGGAGGCACCAGTGACGCCTGCCAAGAAGCACAGTGCATACAAGGCAGTGACACTGGAGGACAAGCTCAAGGAGTTGGATATGGGTGGGTTGGTGGATTTGACAGAGGAGCATGCCAAGTATGTGTATTATTTGTATTATTTGTATTATCTGTATTATCTGTGATACGTTGTTTGTGTGATGTCTGTACTCACATATTCATTCTACTGTATCCATTAATCCAGCAAAACAACACCTCCCCACCTATCCTCTCACCACCACCACAGGTTTGTGGTGCTGGGTTCCAAGGGCAATCATTACACCATCACCCTCAAAGACGATGGCCACAAGTGTGAGTGCATGGATCATCGTATACGCAAGCGGCAGTGTAAACACATCACCCTGGTGCTGAACAGCATAGGTGCTGGCGCTGGCAAGGGGGAATGGCGGCAGGTGCGGCGGTGTGGGTTGGGTGGGTTGATTGTTGCTACGTAGGTTGATTATCAGCATACATGGTGTACAACACAGTATACATCATGTGGTACACAACACAGTATACATCATGTGGTACACAACACAGTACACCATGCACTACACAGCACACACACACCCTACACACACCACATGCAAAGGCTCTAGATGCAGGCGCAGCTACACAGGGTGTCAAGGTGGACACGCAGCCAGTGGGTGTCAAGGTGGAAAAGGCAGAGCCTGTGGCCTCTGTTGCTCACAAGTTTTTGTAAAGTTTTGTAGGGTCAATTTTTTGTGGGGTCAGCCTCTGTACTTGATTGGAGCGTTCATTTTTGTCACAGTGTATTTGTGGTTGTGTGTGTGTGTATGTGCGCGCATGTGTGTGGGCATGTGCGTGTGGTTTTGTGTGCAATGTGCTGAATAAAAATCCAAGGAAGTCATTAGGAATCAGTAAGACACGTGGTGCTCAATAAGCATTGGAATAATTTGTTGTGTAAAAACAACATATACATCGGGAATTATTCCTGCCATGTGTTGTTGCATAGCAGGTATGTACATTATGTACATAGCACTTTCTGCATCGACACTGTCATGTACACCACCACTCTTCAGTCATTATCAATCAAGGCCTGGAAGACAATGTGCATATGTGTACGTGCACTGCACACACACAACACACTCAGTCAACAGTATGTGTACTACACACACACGACACACTCAGCCCATGTGTGTGTGCCCATGTGTGTGCACCCTTTACTCATTCAGTGTATACCTTGCGGCCACCAATCACTTCTTCAGGTCTCCTAACCACTTGAGGTGTAAGGGATTTACCTCAAGTGCGTTTGTGTTGAATTGCGATTATGTGTAGTATTTGAAACAATATCAAATATCAAATAATTTGAATGATATCGATAAATTGGCTGGTGGTGCATTATGCTTCTCAACCCACGCGAAACCACTTGCATTTACACTAGACGTACACACGGAAAGGAAAAAGCATGACAGAATACCACAGAAAAACCAACAAAACTTACACTCCTCGCAACACGCGCACCACCACCACATTGCTGTGTATCTCGGGCCCATGCACATGATACCCAGCCTTGGGTGCTAGGTACACCGTATCCTTGGCCCCCTCTGCAATACCCTGCTGCATCTGATACTCGAGTGCCTGTCATGTTGTGCATACCATTGTGGTGTTCCACTTGTGCACACACCCGACACATGTGGCAACAACCCCAAACCCTTTCATACAACCCCCTTTCCTACAAACCCCACCTTTCATACCATATCTGTGTCAATACGGTCCACATGCTCATGCAATCGCTGCACCAGTGTATCCTCTGAAACCTGTTCCTGTTGTACTGAGGGTAGTATGGTATGCAGGGACTCTAATCGCCGACGCTTGACACCCCGGGCCTCTGTGCCTGCCATCTTTTCCAACACCTATAATTTTTCATTGGTGGGTGGGTGTGCTTGTTTGTTTGAACGTGGATGTTTTTGTATGAGTGGGTGTTTGCATGTGTGTTGCGGTTGTGTGCACAGCAAGGCAGTGTGTGGTGACAGACATGATACTTGCTACGCGTCACATACATCATATATACTCACACATGTACATGCACATGGGTATACCACCACACACTCTCCCTACACACTATCTCCCCCCCCCAAAACATCCCCAAACAACCTCCTCCCCCCATCACACCGTAAACACTGCAGACGCCACGTTCGGTATATACTTGACAAGGTTTTTCTTGCGTTGTTTTTGTTCTCGTGCTGCATGTTGTTTTGCAATTTTCCCCTTGAGTTGTACACAGCACTGCTGAATGGCTTGTTTGACTGCTTGATGTATTTCTTCAATATCATCCGCTGTGTGGGGTCATGCGTGGGGAAATATGTGGGGTTGTGTGCAGTAGGATTTACGACACGAGGGAATTATGACAACACTTGGGATATATGACAACACTTGACATATATGACAACACTTGACATATATGACAACACTTGGCATATATGACAACACTTGGGATTTATGACACTAGCCAACCATGTCCGTGGCATTAATCATTCATGTCCATAACACTAGCCAACCATGAACACACACACACTACAATCAAACCCCTACCCCCCCACCCCCCCACCCCACACACCAATGTATTCCTTTCCAGCACCCTTGAAGGGAATCTTGGTGCTAACTAGACTCACAAACACACCCACTTTGTCAGAGGAGGGGTTGATTTTATAGGAACCCCAGTTGATGCGCTTGAGTGCTGTTTTTGTGATGACGTCACTCCCACCCTGTTTTGGTGGGCACCATTCATGTGTGGTGCATCATTCATGTGTGGTGCATTAGTCATGTGTGGTGCATCAGTGGCATGTACATACATAGGAGGGAAATGAGGTGGAATGTATATACATATACATATAGGAGGGAAATGAGGTTGGAATGGTGTCCATCTACCCTCCTCATCCTCACACACCCTTAACACACCCTTTACACACCCTTTACACAACCACACGCACCTCAAACAATAATGGAATGCGGTTGGCAAAACGATACACATTAATGCCAGGTTTGATATCACGCCCCCCTATACTGACCCCAGCCTCCACCACAAATGCATGCCCCTCAAACACACGCACATCACCTGTGTGGGTGAGACAACACGCTCATGGTTGCATGGTGTATTTCCATGGTGTCTTTCCATGGTGTGTTTCATGGTGTGTTTCATGGTGTGTTTCACGGTGTGTTTCATGGTCTTTCCATGGTGTGTTTCAGGGTTTCCACACCCCATGTGCCTCTATTTCACATCACCATTCACTGCTAATTCAACTCAACTCCAAATCTATGCTTCCCCACACCCTCTACAGCTCAACACCCTCCACACCCCACCCACTGTCCATCCCCCCACCCCCCCACCTTGGTATGTGGCCACCATATCCGGTTGTATCTCCTTCAGTATGCCCAATCGCAAATTATACTCCCCTGCTGGGCTGAGGTGTCCCCCATCCGGGTCTTTGAATCGTGCCTCTTGCAACAGCTGGTGCAGGCGTGCCACTTGCTGGGGGGTTAGTTCTTGAGGGTTGGTGTCTTCATCTACACCACCACGCAACTCGGCAACCAGACGACCTGGAGGTGGAGGGGTGGGGGGGTTAAGTGGGTGGGTGGAGGGGGAAAGCGTGTGTGTATGCTGGAAAGAGAGTGAGAGAGCGTGTGTACGTGTATAGAGTACACATTCCCATACATATGCACAATATGAAGATGAACACACACACACACACAGTTGCAAATAAAACACCTGTACATGCCCTCCCCATGCTCTCTCCACACACACACGCACACACACACACACACCTGCATATCCTTTGTCAATGACTGAAAACTCCTTGTGTAGAAATTTCAGCATGGTGTGGTACTTAGTGTCTTGAATGAGGCGTTTGATGAGCTCCAAGTCCACACTTGAGGGATGATGGGTGGTTGCCTGTAGTGTGTGTGTGTGTGTGTGTGTGTGTGTGTGTGTGTGTGTGTGTGTGTGTGTGTG
>VFQP010001824.1_pt1 | contig 26205 bp, 33 predicted proteins | sample 3512351 | NCBI WGS metagenome assembly VFQP01 (sample SAMN10412372, study PRJNA504923) | tailings metagenome | isolation source: Relicate 1 Philex TSF1 revegetated site | place: Philippines: Tuba, Benguet | collected 2017-08-29
GCCTGAACCCGGGCAAGGACGCGATCGCGCAGGAAAGCGCCAAGAGCCCCTACGTGAACCTGATCGCGGTGCGCGAGGCCGACAAGGACAAGCCCTGGGTCGCCAAGCTGGTGAAGGCCTACCAGTCGCAAGAGGTGAAGAACTTCATCCAGACCGAGTTCAAGGGCTCGGTCCTCGCCGGGTTCTGACATGGGCACCCCTCGGCAGATGCACCTCGGTGCCTTCTTCTTCGGTGCTGGCCACCATCTGGCCGCCTGGCGGCACCCGGACGTGGTGCCGTCGGCGGGCGGGCAGATCGCCGCGCTCACCGAATGGACGCAACTGGCCGAGGCGGCGAAGTTCGACGCCATCTTCTTCGCCGACAACGTGGGCCTGCCCAGCCCGCCCGACGAGGTGGTGAACAAGAACGCGCTCTGGTACCCGCTGGACCCGGTGCTCACGCTGGCCGCGCTGTCGCAGAACACCACGCACATCGGCCTGGTGTCCACGGTGTCCAGCACCTACCTGCCGCCCTACCACCTGGCGCGCAAGTTCGCCACGCTGGATCAGTTGAGCGGCGGCCGCGCGGGCTGGAACCTCGTCACCTCGGGCAGCGATTTCGAGGCCCGCAGCTTCGGGCTGGACCAGCAGATCGCCCACGCCCAGCGCTACGAACGCGCGCGCGAGTACGTGCAGGTGGTGAAGGGTCTGTGGGACACCTGGGAGGACGACGCCTTCATCGAGGACAAGGCCGCCAACCGCTTCTTCGACCCCGCCAAGTTGCACCGCGTGGCGCACACCGGTGAGCACTACAAGGTGCACGGCGGCCTGCAGACGCGCCGTTCGCCGCAGGGCCACCCGGTGCTGGTGCAGGCCGGTTCGTCGGGCGACGGGCAGGACCTGGCCGCCGCCAGCGCCGAGGTGGTGTTCACCGCGCAGCAGACACCCGAGGAGGCGCGCAGGTTCTACAACAGCCTCAAGGGCCAGCTGGCCGCGTACGGCCGCTCGCACGACGCGCTGAAGATCCTGCCCGGCATCTCGCCCTTCGTGGGCCGCACGCAGCAGGAAGCGCAGGACAAGTTCGAGCAGCTGCAGTCGCTGATCGACCCGGTGCTTGGCGTCGGCCTGCTCTCCACCTTCCTCGGCAACGTGGACCTGTCCGGCTACTCGGTGGACGACCCGTTCCCGCAGGACCTGCCGGTGACCGAGGGCTGGAAGAGCCGCCAGGAACTGTTCGCCGGCCTCGCGCGGCGCGAAGGCCTGACGATCCGCCAGCTCTACGAACGCGTGGCCGGCGCGCGCGGCCACTGGACGGTGGTGGGCACGCCCGAATCCATCGCCGACCAGCTCGAACACTGGTTCACCACCGGCGCGGCCGACGGCTTCAACGTGCTCGCGCCCACGCTGCCCCATGGCCTGAAGGACTTTGCCGAGCTGGTCATTCCCGAACTGCAGCGCCGGGGCCTCTTTCGCACCGAGTACACCGGCCGCACCCTGCGCGATCACCTGGGCCTGCCCCGTCCCGCGCACCCCGCCACCCTCCAGCCGGCGCGCGAACCCGCGCTGGTGTGAACGAAAGCCCACCATGACTCAGAACCCCGCCATCACCCTCTCGCCCGAATCGCTGGACCGCCTGTTCCGCGAGGCGCGCACCGTGCACGCGTTCAAGCCGGTGCCGGTGTCCGACGACACCATCCACCAGCTCTACGAATTGCTGAAGTGGGGCCCGACGGCGTTCAACGCCCAGCCCGCGCGCTTCGTCTTCGTGCGCAGCGCGGAAGCCAAGGAACGCCTGGTCCCCGCGCTGTCGGCCGGCAACGTGGCGCAGACCCGCGCCGCCGCCGTCACGGTGATCGTGGCGCAGGACACCCGCTTCTACGAACACCTGCCCACGCAGTTCCCGGTGTACGACGCCAAGCCGCTGTTCGAAGGCAACGCCTCGCTGGCCGAGTCCACCGCGCTGCGCAACAGCAGCCTGCAGGGCGCCTACCTGATCCTCGCGGCGCGCGCGCTCGGCCTGGACAGCGGCGCGCAGTCCGGCTTCAACCCCGCCGCCGTGAACGCCGAGTTTTTCCCCGATGGCCGTTACCAGGCCAACTTCATCATCAACCTGGGCGTTGCCGATCCCGTCGGCATCCACCCGCGCGGCCCCAGGTTGGCTTTCGACGACGTCGCGCAGATTCTTTGACCGGAGACACCCAAGAATGAAACCCACGAAACGCTGGCTCTGGCTGGCCACTCCCCTGGCACTGGCCGCGGCGGCCGCTTCCGCGCAGCAAGCCGCCCCTGTCACCGATTTCCAGGCCCGTGCCTGGGCCGCTTCCTGCGCGGCCTGCCACGGCACCGGCGGCAAGAGCAACAGCGCCATCCCGTCCATCAACGGGCAGGACAAGCAGGTGCTGCTGACCAAGCTGCTGGCCTACAAGCGCGACCAGTTGCCCGCCACCGTGATGCACCAGCACGCCAAGGGCTACAGCGACGCCGAGCTGGAACGCCTGGCCGACCACTTTTCACGCCAACCGAAATAACGCGCAGGAGACACGGACATGACCCCCATGATCAACCGCAGGCACCTGCTTGCCGCCGCTGGTGGCACCGCCGTGGCACTGGCCCTGCCCGGCTGCGCCACATCTTCCACCGCCCCCAAGGCCCGTGTGGTCGTGATCGGTGGTGGCTTCGGTGGCGCCACCGCCGCGAAGTACATCCGCCAGTGGGCACCCGAGATCGAGGTGGTGCTGGTCGAGCGCGACGCCGCGTTCGTCTCCTGCCCGCTGAGCAACCTGGTGCTCGGTGGCAGCGAGAAGATCGAGAACCTCACTACCGGCTACGACGCCCTGCAACGCAAGCATGGTGTGCGCGTGGTGCGCGACGAGGCCGTGGCCATCGACGCCGAGAAGCGCGAAGTGCGACTGGCGCGCGGCGAGACCTTGAAGTACGACCGCCTGGTGCTCTCGCCCGGCGTGGACTTTCTCTACGACCTCGTGCCCGGCCTGCAGACCGCCGAAGCCCAGGCACGCGTGCTGCACGCCTGGAAGGCCGGCCCGCAGACCGTGGCGCTGCGCCAGCAGCTCGAGGCCCTGCCCGACGGCGGCGTGTACGCCCTGCACATTCCCAAGGGTCCCTACCGCTGCCCGCCCGGCCCCTACGAGCGCGCCGCGCAGGTGGCTTCGTACTTCAAGCAGCACAAGCCGCGCTCCAAGGTGCTGGTGCTCGACGCCAACCCGGACATCGTTTCCAAGAAGGCCCTGTTCGTCAAAGCCTGGACCGAGCTGTACCCCGGCATCGTGGACTACCGGCCCAACAGCGAAGTGGTGCGCGTGGACGCCGCCACGCTCAGCATCGAGACCAGCTTCGAGACCATCAAGGCCGGCGTGCTGAACGTGGTGCCGCCCCAGCAGGCCGGGCGCATTGCGCGCACCGCCGGCCTGGTGCAGCCCACTGCGCGCTGGGTGGGCGTGAACTTCCAGAGCTTCGAATCCCTGGCGGTGCCGGGCATCCACGTGCTGGGCGACGCCACGGCGTCTGCGCCGGGCATGCCCAAGTCCGGCTTCATGGCCAACAACCACGGCAAGGTGGCGGCCGACGCGGTGGTCGCGCTCATCCAGGGCCGCCCGGTGAACCCCGATCCCATCATCGCCAACACCTGCTACAGCTTCGTCAGCGAGACCGACGTGGTGCACGTGGCCTCGGTGCACAAATGGAACGCCGAGCAGAAGACGCTGGTGCCGGTGCCCGGCTCGGGTGGCCTCACGCCCACGGCCAACGCGCTGGAGGGGCAGTACGCGCGATCGTGGGCGCGCAACATCTGGGCAGACGCCCTGCTTTGACGCCATGAACTTCCAACAGCTCCGATCCGTCCGGGAAACCGTGCGCTGCGGCTTCAACCTCACCGAGGTCGCCGCCATGCTCTACACCTCCCAACCCGGTGTGAGCCGGCAGATCCGCGAGCTGGAGGAAGAGCTGGGCGTGACCATCTTCGAGCGCGCCGGCAAGCGCCTGACCGGCCTCACCCCACCGGGCCGCACCCTGCTGCCCATCGTGGAGCGCCTGCTGCAGGAAGCCGGCAACCTGCGGCAGGCCGGCAAGGAATTCGTCTCGCGCCTCGAAGGCGGGCTTTCCATTGCCGCCACGCACTCGCAAGCGCGCTACGCCCTGCCCCACGCCGTGCGCGATTTCCGCGCGCTGTTCCCGCAGGTCACGCTCAACCTGCACCAGGGCTCGCCCAAGCAGGTGGCCGAAATGCTCATCGCCGGCGAGGCCGACATCGGCATTGCCACCGAAGCGCTGGCCACCTACCCGCAGCTGGTCACGCTGCCCTGCTACCGCTGGACGCACAGCATCGTGGTGCCCAATGAACATCCACTGCTGCACACCACCGGACCGCTCACACTGCAACAGCTCGCCGAGCACCCTATCATCACCTACGACCAGGGCTACACCGGCCGCTCGCACATCGACGACGCGTTCGAAAAGGAAGGGCTGCGGCCCAACGTGGTCATCACCGCCATGGACGCGGACGTGATCAAGACCTACGTGGAGCTCGGCATGGGCGTGGGCATCATCGCCTCCATCGCCATCGATGGCGACCGGGACCGCAACCTGCGCGCACTTGAAGCCCGCCACCTGTTCGAAATCAACGTCACCCGCCTCGCGGTGCGGCGCGGCAACTGGCTGCGCGGGTATGCCTACAGCTTCATCGAGACCTTTGCGCCGGGCTTGAACCGGCAGGTGGTGGAAGAGGCTTTGAACGATGAGATCGTGACGGTTTGAAATTGGCCCTACGCTGTTGATCACGCGCACATCGACCTGGCCAAGCGCTATCTCTTCTCGGTGGTGGTGTGCCTATGAATGATGATGCCGTCGTCACCAGCAGCGCGCGGGTGACTTCGCCAATGAGCCATCTTGACGTCCCAGGTCAATAGAGTGCCTTCAAACTTGCTGATGCCTTGAGGGCTTGGCGTCACCGGCATCAGGTTGTGCCGAGGAAAATCAGGCACGTCGTCCCACGACCTGGCCGCATAGGCCTCGCCATCACGTGGGAGGATCAGTACGGGGAAGCGCTGGGTCACCAGCTTCTTCGGCGGAATCCCGGTGGTTGGCGACAAACTGAAGTACCAATTCCCGCTACGCGTCTCGATCATTTCCACATCGAATCTCTGGAAGTTTCGAGTGACTCGGCCCCATGGAGGTCCATGATCGAATTCGATCTCCGTATCGAGAGATCGAGCAGCCCATCGATCGAATCGCTCATACCGCTCGAATGATCTTTTGACGCGAACGATGATCATGCGGCCGTCGTGCAGCTTCACCTCTTCGTTCCACTCCATGGAGAACTGTCGAGGGTGGATTCCATTCCTTCCAACGTAAATCAGCACACCGATCGCCACAAGAGTCGCGAGAAGCTTCCAGTCGTGCGGCTTCATTTGTCCTTGTCATCCTTTAACTGGCTTGCACCCAGATCAGCGCTTGTACAGGCTGGCTCACCATCTGTCCATCCCACAAAGGTGATGCGCACGCTCTGCCCTCGCTATACTGCCGCGGTCAAGTCAAAAAAAGACTTGATCGGGATTGGCCTCCCGCCGATGAAGTTCCTGTAGCGAAAGCCGCAGGTTCCCTCCGCAGAGTCTGCGGCTTTTCGCTCGTGCCTCCATTTTTGGCGGCTCGGGCGGGGAGCCCTCGGGCTCGCCGGTTCTCGCAGGAGCTTCCCGGTAAGGCCAATCCGTTCGGGCCGCCGCCACCGATGGTTTCGGTGGCGGCGGTTGGTGCAAACGGAAGCTTCAGGGAGGCCCAAAAAATGGCCACGTCTCTTTCTCGCGCAGTGCCGTTCGCTGACGCGTTCACCACCCTCTCCCCGATCCAGAAACTCGCCGTGCAGGCGGCGGACGAAGCCTATTGCCTTTCGCTCACGCTGAAGACGCACAACAAGCTGGACCACATGATGCTGCCCGTGCGCGAGCCGCATCCCGCGCACCCTTGCTGGATTCCGGTACGGCCGCACTTTGCCGGGCTGGTGCATTCTTTCAACGACGAGATGGTGCGGCAACTCGATGCGCTGATGCAGACCCTGGACGAGTTGCAGACGCTGATGGCGGATGAAGAACGACGCAAAGTGGTCATGCGGCACGACGCTCTGGCACGAAACTGAGCGAAGCGCGCCGGAGCGGCCCCTCAACCTGACACGGGCTCCAGCGCCGGGAACGGCTCGCGCCATGCCGCCAGGTCGTTCAGCCGTTCATGCCAGCGCCGGATGGCGGGAAACCCTTCCAGCGGGATGCGCGCCTCTTCGGCATAGGGCAACGCCACGGCCGTTGCGAAGTCGGCCACGCTCAAGGTTTCGCCGACCAGAAAGCGGCGATCGCGCAGGTGTGCTTCGAGCACCTGCGCGCTTGCTTCGAAGAAGGCGGTGGCACTCTTCACCACGTCGGCATCGGGTGCCCCCATGCCCAGCGCCCGCTTGATCAGATGCTCGAAGTACAGCGTGCCGCCGTGGCGTGTGAAGTGCGCAGCATCCCAGCTGAGCCAGCGCAGCACCTCGACCTGCCGGGCATCGTGAGGCCAGAGCCCAGCGCCGGTCACATCGGAGAGGTGGCACATGATGGCGTTGGATTCCCACAGCGTGCCGCCGTTGTGTTGGAGGACCGGCACCCTGCCGTTCGGGTTGAGCGCCAGGAATTCGGGCCGCTTGTGCTCGCCCCGGCCGACATCGACACGCACGAATTCGACGGGTGCATTCATGTGCCTGGCCGCCGCGCAGGCCTTGCGCGGGTTCAAGGTTTCGGCGTAGAAGAGTTTCACGCGCCTTGCTCCTCGGCCAGCAACTCGACCAGTTGTTCGAAGCTGCTGGTCCAGCCGCCGTCATGGCCATCGCGCGATTCTGTCGAATCGAAGCCGGTCTGCAGAAAGTTCATCCGTGTTCTGCGCGGTCCCAGTTCCTCGAAGGTGACGGTGATCAACGTCATGTGGCCGGGCTGACCCTCCTCGTCGAGCCAACCGTGCGTCATCACGAGCCGTGCGGGTTCCACGATCTCGAGGTACTCGCCGTGCACCCGGTGGTCCTGCCCCTCGGGCGACCGGATGCAGGCGCGATAGGTGCCGCCGACCCGCACGTCGGAGCGGGACTCGCCCCGGCTGAAGCCGCGCGGAGCAGCCCAGCGCCCCATCTGTTCGGGATCGGTCCAGGCACGAAACACCAGGGCGCGAGGGGCTTCGAAAACGCGTGTGATGGCGAGTTCGGATTCGGACGACTCAGTCCTTGGGTGCATGGGATTTCTCCTTCTGTTGAAGTTCATCGAGATGGGCGGCGAGCTGGTCGAAGCTGCGCTCCCAGTAGGTGCGGTAGAAGGCGACCCAGTCGGCGGCCTCCCTCAGCGGCGCCGCTTCCAGCAGGCACGGCCGTGCCTGCCTGGCACGCGAACGGGAGATGAGGCCCGCGCGTTCCAGCACTTTCAGGTGCTTGGAAATGGCGGGCTGGCTCATGGAAAAGGGCCGAGCCAGTTCGGTGACGTTGGCCTCACCTTCCGACAAACGGGCCAGGATGGCGCGACGCGTGGGATCAGCCAGGGCGGCGAAGGTGGCGCTTAAGGAGTCGAGCGGCATTTAAATAACCAATTGGTTTAATAACCATTTGGATTTTTATGGCCACGGGAAAAAATGTCAAGCGCGGCGTCGGCAAGTTCCGCAGGCCGACCGTGCTTGCACTTCTGACGCTTTACCCCTTGCGCTGCTTGTCGTGCTTGCGCCAATAACCAAACGCTTCCTCGTGCACCTCGAAGTCCAGGTCCGACACCCGGGCCTGAATCCGTTCTTGCGCGTCGGCCACGCCCTGGTTGTAGATGCTCGGCCCGATCTCTTCGAGGAAGAAGCCCAGCAGGGCGCTGGCGGCGATGTTGCCGATCTTCTCTTCCATGTTTTCGCGAAAGTAGCGTTCGATCGAGGCCACGGCCTGGGCCCGGTCTTCCTTGGTGAGTTCGATGGTCATGGGATGGGTCTGGTTGAACGAGGCAAGGATCAAGCGGCCGGCAGATGGCACGCCACGCAGAGCTTGTTGCCATCGGGGTCGCGAAAGTAGGCGCCGTAGTAGTGCTCGTGGTACTCGGGCCTCAGGCCCGGTGCGCCGTCTGACGCGCCACCACTGGCCAGCGCGACGCCGAAGGCTTCATCCACCGCCGCGCGGCTCTCGGCCAGAAACGCGACCATGTTGCCGTTGCCGGGTTGCGGCGCCAGTTGGTCGTAGGGCTTGCCGATGAGGAACAGTGGTCTGGGGCCGGGCCGGGATTGCCAGCCCGCCCAGGGGCGGCTTCTTTCGCAGAAGCGCATCTCGATGCCGAGTGAGGCCATCAGCGGGTTGTAGAACGCCAGGGCGCGATCGAAGTCGCTGACGCCGACGAAGACATGAGAAAACATCGATCTCCTCCTCCATGGCCTACGGTGCCACGCTGCTTTTCAATATAGCCCGACGCGCTGCGCGAGTTTTTTTGCTCTTGCAATATGATGATCGTCATACAGACAAATCAAAACCAAGGAACAACGATGAAGGCATTCGTTCTGGAACGCTACGGAAAAGACAACGCGCTGCGACTGGCAGAAGTGCCCCATCCGGAATTGCGCGATGACGAGGTCTTGGTCGAGGTGCATGCCGCCAGCCTGAACCAACTGGATTCCAAGATCGCCAGTGGCGAATTCAAGCTCATCCTCCCCTACCGCATGCCGCTCATCCTGGGCCATGACGTGGCAGGCGTGGTGGTGAAGGTGGGTTCGCGTGTGCGCCAGTTCAAGCTGGGTGACGAGGTGTATGCGAGGGCCGACGATTTCCGGATTGGCACCTTGGCAGAATTCGTCCCGGTCAAGGAAGCTTCGCTCGCCTTGAAGCCTAAGAACCTCACGATGGAAGAAGCTGCATCCATTCCCTTGGTCGGCCTGACCGCATGGCAGGCGCTGGTGGATCAAGCCAAGTTGAAGAAGGGTCAGCAGGTATTCATCCAGGCCGGCTCCGGCGGCGTTGGCACGTTTGCCATTCAACTGGCCAAGCACTTCGGCGCGACCGTCGCCACCACCACCAGCACGTCCAACATTCAGCTGGTGAAAAGCTTGGGAGCGGATGTGGTCGTTGACTACAAGACACAGGAATTTGACGAAGTCTTGCGCGGGTACGACGTGGTCTTGAACAGTCAGGATGCCAAGACGCTCGCGAAGTCCGCCAGCGTGCTCAAGGCGGGTGGAAAGCTCATCTCCATCTCAGGACCGCCAGACCCCGACTTCGGCAAGCAGATCGCGGCCCCCGCGTTCGTGCGGCTGGTGATGCGTATGCTCAGCCTCGGCATCCGGCGCAAAGCGAGGAAGCTGGGCTTTCAGTACGCTTTTCTTTTCATGAGCGCGAATGGAAGTCAGCTGAGCGACATCACCCGCTTGATCGAGGCGGGAAGCATCCGCCCCGTGATCGACAAGGTCTTTCCCTTCGAGTCGACCCATGAGGCGATGGCCTACGTCGGGGCAGGTCGAGCCAGGGGCAAGGTCGTCATCAAGATCAAGTGATTCGGCACCGGGGGCCGCTATTTCGGAAACCAGGTTCCCACCGTGGTGGGCACACCCACTGCACGCCGCGTGCCAGCAATCGCATAAGACAACTCGTTCGCTGCGGTCATGACGGTCTGCGCGAGTTCGAGCAGGCGTGCTTCGGGCAGCCGCGAGGTGGGGCCTGAAATGCAGACCGAACCCAGCAGGCGCCAATGCAGGCCGAAGACCGGCGCCGCCACGCTGGAGACCTCTGCCTCGCGTTCGCCCATGGAGAGGTGGAAGCCTCGCCGACGGATGGATTCGTAGGGCTCGCCGGGCTCACCGGAAAACGCGAGGATGACGCGACCGGGCGCGCCCAGCTCCAGCGGCAGGCCGATGCCCACGCGCACGTGGTGGCGGATGGTCTGCGGCCCGTCCACACGCGCCAGGCATTGGCGCTGCTGCCCTTCGCGCACGTAGAACGAGGCGCTCTCACCGGTCTGCACCGTGAGGGCGCGCAGCACGGGCTCCACCACCTCGTGCACGTCGAACACCGCCTGATAACACGCGCCCAGCCAACCCGCCGCGCGGCCCAGGCGCCAGCTGGCGTCTTCCCTTTGCACCAGGTAGTTCTCGGCCGCGAGGGTGCGCGCCAGCCGCAAGGTGGTGGTCTTGTGCATGCCGGTGCGGCGGCTCATCTCGGCCAGCGTGAGCTGCGGATCGTCCATGCCGAAGCACTCGAGCAGCCGCAGCGCGCGCGTCACCGCCGTCACGCCACCGGTGCTGGTTTCGGCCTCTTCGGTGGCCTTGGCTGTGCTTTTTGGCGGTTTCATCGGACGGCCTTCGTTTCGACTATTGAACCCATATTGTATTGAATGAAACGACACCCTACAGTCCGCGCCAGCCGCCCAGCACCCCGAAAAAGCGCGGCCCTCGCCATTCAGAAACCGATTCCTGGAGACAAGACATGAACCTTTTCCATCGCCCCACCCTGGCCCTCGCCAGCCTGCTGCTGGCCAGCGGTGCCGCCTTTGCGCAGGCCTACCCGAACAAGCCCATCCGGGTCATCGTGCCCTTTCCCGCCGGCGGCGGCACCGACCTGATCGCCCGCGAAGTGACCAACAAGATCCAGGTCACCAAGGGCTGGAGCTTCGTGGTCGAAAACCGCCCGGGCACCGGCGGCAACATCGGCATCGACACGGTCGCGAAGTCACCGGCCGACGGCTACACCATCGGACTCGGCCAGACCAGCAACCTGGCGATCAACCCGACGCTGTACAAGAAGATGCCGTACGACTCGGTGAAGGACCTGGCGCCGATCGGCCTGGTGGCCAACGCGCCGCTGGTGCTGGTGGTCGGCGAGACCTCGCCCTTCAAGACGCTGGCCGAGGTGGTGACCGCGGCCAAGGCCAAGCCCAAGGCCCTGAACATGGCCACCGCCGGCAACGGCACCGTGGCGCACCTGGCCAGCGAGCTGTTCCAGAAAACCGCCGACGTCGAGTTCACCCACGTGCCCTACAAGGGCGCCGCCCAGGCGTCCACCGATGTCGTCGGTGGCCGCGTGGAGCTGTACTTCTCCAGCGTGCCCACCGTGCTGGGCTACATCAAGAACGGCAAGATGCGGCCGGTCGTCGTGACCTCGCAGAAGCGCGTCGACGATCTGCCGGCCGTGCCCACGGTGGCCGAGTCCGGTTTCAAGGACTTCGAGGCCAGCACCTGGTTCGGCTTCGTGGCACCGGCCGGCACGCCCAAGGAAATCATCGCCCTGCTCAACACCGAGTTGAACAAGGCGCTGCAGTCGCCCGACGTGAAGCAGAAGCTGAGCGACCAGGGTGCCGACGTGCTGGGAGGCTCTCCGGAAGCCTTCGCCGCCACGATCAAGAGCGACCTGACCCGCTGGGCCCCGATCATCAAGGCCTCGGGCGCCACGCTGGACTGATTCCATCCCCCAACGAACGAGAGCCCGACATGTCCCAGCCCGACATCATCAAAGACTTCCCGCGTGTCGCACCCGACCTGGTGGCGCAGGCGGCGAAGTACCAGCCCGCCATCTTCTCCGACATCAACGGCCGGCGCGGCGCACTGCATGGGCGCATCGGCGCGCTGCGCCCGCGCATGAAGGTGGCCGGTCCGGCCTTCACCATCGAGGTGCGGCCGGGCGACAACCTGATGATCCACGCCGCCATGGCGCTGGCCAAGCCCGGTGACGTGCTGGTGATCGACGGCAAGGGCGACCAGACCTCGGCGCTGATGGGCACCATCATGATGACCGCCTGCCGCCAGCTCGGCATCGCGGGTGTCGTCATGGACGGTGCGGTGCGCGACAGCCTGGAGATCGACGAGATGGATTTCCCGGTGTTCTCGGTGGGCACCAACCCCAACGGCCCGACCAAGAACAACGGCGGCCGCATCGGCCACCCCATCAGCCTCGGCGGCGTCACGGTGCACGCGGGCGACCTGATCATCGGCGACGCCGACGGCGTGGTGGCGATCGAACGCGAAGCCGTGGCAGGCCTGTTGCCCCTGGCCGAGCACAAGGTGCAGGTCGAAGCGAAACGCATCGCGCAGATCCAGCAGGGCAACACCGCCGCGTCGTGGCTGACCGCCTCGCTGGTGTCGGCCGGCGTGCTCAAGGAAGGCGAAACGCTGTGAGCACCAGGCCCGTCATCCTCGTCACCGGCGTGGACCTCGCGCCCGAGGCGCTGGCCCTGCTGGCGAATCACGAGGTCGTCTATACCGGCAAGACGCCGCAGTTGAGCGATGTGGTCGCCATGGCACGGACCCACAACCCGGTGGGCATCATCGTGCGCTACAGCGGCGTGACCGCCGAAGCCATGGACGCCGCGCCCGCGCTGCGCGTGATCTCCAAGCACGGCAGCGGCACCGACACCATCGACAAGGCCGCCGCCGCCGAGCGCGGCATCGAGGTCAGGGCCGCCGTCGGCGCGAATGCCGCAGCCGTTGCCGAGCAGGCCATGGCCCTGCTGCTGGCGTGCGCCAAATCGGTCCCGCAACTCAACCAGCGCATGCACGAAGGCCACTGGGACAAAGCCACGCACAAGAGCCTGGAGCTCGATGGCCGCACCGTCGGCCTGGTCGGCCTGGGCGCGATCGGCATGCGCTTTGCGAAGATGGCCGACGCCATGGGCATGCGCGTGCTCGGCTTCGACCCGTATGCGAAGGCCCTGCCGCCTTTCGTGAAGGCCGTGGACCTGGACACCCTCTGGCGCGAGTCCGATGCGATCTCGCTGCACTGCCCGCTGACCCCGGAGAACAAGGGCCTGATCAACGCACAGACGCTGGGCCGCTGCAAGCCCGGCGTCATCGTGGTGAACACCGCGCGCGGCGGCCTCGTCGATGAACCAGCGCTGCTGGCCGCCGTGCAGTCGGGCCAGGTGCGCATGGCCGGGCTGGACAGCTTCTGTGTGGAGCCCATGGCATCGCCGCACATCTTTCACCACCAGCCCGGCTTCATCCTCAGCCCGCACATCGGCGGCGTGACGAGCGACGCGTATGTGAACATGGGCGTCGCAGCCGCGCAGAACGTTCTTGCGGTGCTGGCCCGCACCGAAGCCACCACCCACTGAACCCAGAATCAAGGAGACAGAAATGAACCCGACATCCACACGCCGCGCCCTGTTCTCGGCCACCGCCCTGTCCGCCCTGGGCGCGCTTTGCCTGATGGCCGGCCCGGCCAGCGCCCAGTCCGCCTGGCCCAACCGGGTCGTGAAGATCATCGTGCCCTACGGCCCCGGCGGCGCCGTGGACGTGGTCACGCGCAAGATGGCCCAGAAGCTCACCGAACAGACCGGGCAGAGCTTCGTGGTGGAAAACAAGCCGGGCGCCACCGGCACCATTGGCTCCAACCAGGTCGCGCAGGCCACGCCCGACGGCTACACGCTGCTGGCCAACGACACCACCTACTCGCTGCTGCCGCACATCTTCCACAAGCTGCCTTTCGACCACGCCACCCAGCTGGTGCCGGTGAGCGCCTACGTGTTCGCGCCCATGGGGCTGGTGGTGAACGCCGGCTCGAAATACAAGACCCTGGGCGAGCTGACCGCACAGGCCGGCCGCGCACCGGGCACCGTGAGCTACGGCACCGGCGGCCCCGGCACCACGCCGCACTTCGCCAGCGAGGCACTGGGCATTGCCAGCGGCGTGAAGTTCATGCACATCCCCTACAAGGGCGCGGGCGAAGCCACGGCCGGCCTGCTGTCCAACACCATCGATTTCCAGATCGCATCGACCACCGGGCTGATGGGCAACGTCAAGGGCGGCAAGCTGCGCATGCTGGCCGTCAGCGGCGACAAGCGCCTCGCGGCGCTGCCCGACGTGCCCACGTTCCAGGAGGCCGGCGTCAAGTGGCGCGGCGTCGTCAACTGGACCGGGCTGTGGGCACCCAAGGGCACCCCCGCCGATGTGGTGCAGCGCCTGCAGAAGGAGATCGACACCGCCATGGCCACCGAGGACATGAAGACCTTCGCGCAAGGCATGGGCGCCGAGCCTCGCCATGCCGGTGCCGACGAGTTCGCCAGAATGCTCAAGGAAAGCACCGACAGCTGGGGCAAGCTGGTCGCCAACACCGCGTTCGAGAAGCAGTAAGGTCGGGGTTTCCACCCCGCTGCCCGAGACCGCCATGCACCTTCTCCATCCGCCCGAGGTCCGCTCGCTGGACGTCTTCAGCGCCCTGCCCGCGCGCTTCCGCCAGCCGCGCCGCACGCTCTGGAGCGATGCCAACATGGGCGGGCGCGAGGTGGATTCCTTCCTGGAGGGGCCGGTGTTCGACGACGCCGGCAACCTCTTCGTGACGGACATTCCCTTCGGCCGGGTCTTCCGCATCGACCCCCAGGGCGAATGGGCACTGGTGGCGCAGTGGGACGGCGAGCCCAACGGCATGAAGTTCCTCAACGCCACCGAGCTCCTGGTGACGGACTACCGCAACGGATTGATGGTGGTGGACAGCCGCAGCGGCGCTGTGCGTCCCTACCTGGGGCGCCGCAACACCGAGAGCTTCAAGGGCCTGAACGACCTGACGTTCGATTCGCAAGGCAACCTCTACTTCACCGACCAGGGCCAGACCGGCCTGCACGATCCCACGGGCCGCGTCTACCGGCTCAGCCCGTCAGGACGGTTGGACTTGCTGCTGTCCAATGTGCCCAGCCCCAACGGCATCGTGCTGTCGCCCGACGAGAAATTTCTCTTCGTCGCGGTCACGCGCGGCAACTGTGTCTGGCGCATGCCGCTGCTGGCGGATGGCAACGTGTCCAAGACCGGCCAGTTCTTCACCTCCCACGGCCCCAGCGGCCCGGACGGTCTGGCCATGGACCAGGCGGGCCACCTGCTGGTGGCCAACCCGGGACTGGCCTATGTGTGGGTGCTCAACCACCGCGCCGAGCCGGTGCAGGTGCTGCGCACCGACACCGGCACCTCCTTGACCAACCTGGCCTTCGGTGGCCCGGGAAGAAAGACGCTGTACTGCACCGAGTCGACCAGTGGCTCGATTCTCAGCGCCACCATGGCGCACGCGGGTGGGGTTGTTCATCGGGGCGCGGCTCGCTAGCCCGCTAGGGCAAACTCGGGGCTTTCGCCAACTTCAAACCACCGAGGAATCGACATGCCCAAGGCCTACTGGATCTCCACCTACCGTTCCATCAGCGATCCCGCCGCCCTGGCGGCCTACGCCGCGATCGCGGGCCCCGCCCTTGAGGCGGCGGGCGGGCGTTACCTCGCCCGGGGCACCCCGGCGCAGGTGTACGAGGCCGGTGTGCAGCAGCGCTCGGTGCTGCTCGAATTCGACAGCGTGGCACAGGCCGTGGCGGCGCACGACAGTCCGGAATACGCACGGGCGTTGGAGGCCCTGGGCAACGGCGCAGAACGCGACATCCGCATTGTCGAGGGTCTGGCCTAAGCGCCGATGTTGACCGGGCCCTTGAGCTCGATCACGTTCCCGTCGGGATCGGCGAAGTAGAGCGACGGGCCGTCGCCTTCGGCGCCGAAGTTCGTCGAGGCGGGGCCCCGGGGCGTGACGCCGTGTGCGGCGAGATGCGCCACGATCGAGCGTTCGTCGAACGGTTCCACGCGCAGGCAGAGGTGGTCGACGTTGCGGCCCTCCGCAGCAGGCCCGGCACCGCCCGCACGACCCAGCGGGCCGTCGATGGCCACGAGGTCGACCATCGATGCACCGGCCCAGATGTGCACCAGCCCCAGGTCGGGCCGGCGCCGCGCCACCTGGCAGCCGAGCACGGCTTCGTAGAAGGCAATGCTGGTGTCCAGGTTGCGAACGCGAAAGACCAGATGGTCGATGCGCTCCACGGCAAACGGCGGCGCGTTGTGCATGCGGGCTCCTTTCACGAGTCAGGTGGCGGTCGATCAGGGCCATTGTGGCGCTGGACAAGCCAGGTGTTCACAGGTCATCGAACCGATGCATGATCCAGTGGCTCAACAACCGGAACAGAACACCATGGAACACTTCACCCCGCTGTCGGCGCTGGCCGGCGGCCTGCTCATCGGCGCGGCGGCCAGCCTGCTGCTCTGGCTCAATGGCCGCATCGCGGGCGTCAGCGGCGTGCTCGGCGGCCTGTGGGGCTGGCGGCCCGGCGAACGCGGCTGGCGCGTGCTTTTCCTGGCCGGACTGGTGCTGGGCGCCTGGGCATGGCAGGCCGCCAGCGGCGAGACGACCGCTCCGCGCGAAGGCCTGGCCGCGCACTGGCTGGTGCTGGCCGGCCTGCTCACCGGCTGGGGCACCTCGATGGCACACGGCTGCACCAGCGGGCACGGCGTGTGCGGGCTGGCGCGGTTGTCGGTGCGCTCGCTGGCGGCCACCGTCACCTTCCTGCTGGTGGCGGTGCTCACCACCTGGCTCACGCGCCATGTGTGGGGGTTGCCGACATGAGCGCGGATACCCGAACGGTCCTGCGCGGCGCCAGCGCCCTGCTGGCGGGCGTGGTCTTCGGCGTCGGCCTCACGGTGGCCGGCATGACCGACCCGCGCAAGGTGCTGGGTTTCCTGGATGTGACGGGCAACTGGGACCCCAGCCTGCTGCTGGTGCTGGGTGGCGCGGTGGTGCTCTCAGCCGTGTCCTTCTTCCTGATCCAGAAGCGCGGCAAGCCCGTGTTCGACACGGCCTTCCACCTGCCCCCGAAGGCCCGCATCGACGCCCGCCTGCTCGGCGGCGCGGCCCTGTTCGGCGTGGGGTGGGGACTGGCCGGCTATTGCCCCGGGCCGGCCATTGCCGGCATCGGCCTGGGCAACCCCGAGGTGCTCTGGGCGGTGCCGTCCATCGTGGCCGGCGTCTTTTTGCAGCGCAGGTTCTCCGCCAGCGCCTGAAGCGGTCAAGGCCCGCTGACGAAGGCAAACCCCAGGGTGTCTGTCAACACCTGCGGGACGATGCCGCTGTGGGTTCCGGAGTAGGACCTGGCCGCGAAAGTCAGGTCGGCGTAGTTGCGTTGCACGATCGCGGCGGCGTAGTCGACGTTGGCCGTCTGGTTGCCCTGGGTGGCGTACGACAGGTGCAGGCGCACGGGCAGCTCGTTATAGGCGTTTGCGTAATCCCGTTCCCAGGCATTGGCGGTGGTCGTCATGCAGCTGATGGACGAATCGCTGGCCAGGTAGGACTTGAAGCTGTGCTGGCCTGGCGCCTCCGAGAACACCGCGTACAGCACGAAACTGCCGCCATGCGAGTGGCCGAACAGCGCGCGCCGTTCCGAATGCCCACCCACCGTGGCCTGCACATGGGGAATGAGCTCCTGGCGGATGAAGTTGAAGTACGCGACATGGCCGCCGCCGTTGGGCGTGCAACTGTTCCCGGGCACGAAGTCACGCGCGCGTTGGCCTGACGTGCCGATGGCCACGATGATGACGCGCTGGCGGGTGGCCTCTGCGATGCCGACCAGCGTCTCGAACCAGCTCTCGCCGTCGAGCACGTAGATCACCGGCAGGTCGCTGCGGGGACCGGCGCTGGCGGGCGGCAGGTAGATGTTGAGCGCGTAGTCGGTCCGGGTCAGGCTGGACCGGATGATCCGAGACTCACGGCTGCCCTCCATCGGTGAAGCGCCGTCGTCGCCCCCGCCACCGCAGCCGGCCAGCAGGACGGCCGAGAGCAGGAAGGCGAGGAAACGGGTGATGGGGCGTCGGGAACATGCGGAGTTGGGGTTCATGAGATGAGCTGATGACCCGGGCGCACATCCGCTTTTTTGAATGTCGCTGCCCGGTATGGATCTTTCCCTGGTGTTGGCCCGCTGCCTGGCATCGACCGACCTCGATCCTCGTGGAACACCCCCCGGTACGTCAAGCTTTCGATGTCCGCCGGTCAATCCACGCGGATTTCCCGCAGCGGGGAACCCCCGTCGATGAAGATGCGGCCCTTCCTGCTGAGCGCCGCCGCGATGCGCGGCAAGGCGATGGCGCCGGCCTCCGGATGCCGTCCGTCGAGCGCCCCCACCCTGAGAGCGAACGCCAGGTCGTACGCGGATTCGCCGGGCTGGAGCTCGAAGGCCTCGGCCGCCACCTGGCGAAAGTGGAGCTGACCTTTGCGGACCGCTTCCTGCGAGCCGGCCATGGCCTGCTGGATGGCTTTGGCGGAGCGGTCGATGCCGAGCACATGGACGTCAGGCCAGCGGCGAACGATCTCCCGGGCCGCGGCACCCGGGCCGCAGCCGATCTCCAGGATGCGCATGCCCGGCCGGATGGGCAGCGCGTCGATGGCGTCGAGGATTCTGGACGAGGCGGACGAGCCCATATCTGTTTTCTGAATATCGCTGCTCGGTATTGGTCGTTCCCTGGTGTTGGTCCGCTGCCTAGCATCGACCGACCATGATCCTCATCGAACTGCCCCCGGTGCGTCAAGCCTTCGACATCCGCCCCCTGGGCCCGGCGCTGGGCGCCGAAGTGATTGGCCTCGACCTCAGCCTGCCGCTGCCGGACGACGACTTCGCCCGCCTGCACCGCGCCCACCTGGACCACCACGTGCTGGTGTTCCGCGACCAGCGCATCACGCCCGCCCAACAGGTGGCGTTCAGCGCGCGCTGGGGCCCGCTGCAACGGCATGTGCTGCACCAGTTTGCGCTGGCCGGGCATCCGGACGTGCTCATCGTCTCCAACATCGTGGAGAACGGCCAGCCGATCGGCCTGGGCGATGCCGGCGTGTTCTGGCATTCGGATCTCTCGTACAAGGAAAAGCCCAGCCTGGGCTCGTTCCTGCACGCGCAGGAGTTGCCCGCCGAGGGCGGCGACACCCTCTTCGCCAACCAGCACAGCGCCTGGGATGATCTGCCCGCCGAACTGGCGCGCGCGGTGCAGGGCCGGCGCGCCGAGCACAGCTACCTGAAGGTGTACGCCGAGCTGCAACGCCGCAGCCCGTGGCGGCCCGACCTGTCGCCCGCGCAGGTCGCCGCCGTGCCCACGGTGAGCCACCCGATCGTGCGCACGCACCCGGAAACGCGGCGCCAGGCGCTGTTCGTCAGCGAGCACTTCACCACCCGCGTGGTCGGCCTGCCCGACGCCGAGAGCGAGGCCCTGTTGCAGGCGCTGTACGCCCACAGCACGCAGGAACGCTACGTCTACCGCCACCACTGGCTGCCGGGCGACATGGTGTTCTGGGACAACCGCTCGGTGCTGCACCTGGCCGCATGTTGTCCCCCAGACCAGCGCCGCCGACTCAACCGCGTGACGATCGAAGGCGATGTGCCTTTCTGAACCTGTTTTCACTCATTCCACAAAGACATCATGAAAAAACGCTCCTTCATCCACAGCTTGCTGGTTGCCGCGCTCACCGCTTCCGCATCGTTGGCCGCGCAGGCCGAAGGCCAGATCCGCATCGCGCAGCAGTTCGGCGTGGTCTACCTGCTGCTCAACGTGGCGCAGGAGCAGAAGCTGATCGAGAAGGCCGGCGAGAAGCTGGGCCAGCCGGTGCAGGTGGAGTTCGTGCGCCTGTCGGGCGGCAGCGCGGTGAACGACGCGCTGCTCTCGGGCCAGATCGACATCGCCGGGGCCGGCGTGGGCCCGCTGCTCACCATCTGGGACCGCACCAAGGACAAGCAGAACGTGAAGGGCGTGGCCTCGCTGGGCAACTTCCCTTACTACCTCGTCACCAACAACCCGGCGGTGAAGACCATTGCCGACTTCACCGACAAGGACCGCATCGCCCTGCCCGCCGTCGGCGTGTCGGTGCAATCGCGCGTGCTGCAGCTGGCTTCCGCACAGCGTTGGGGCCAGGACCAGTTCAACCGGCTCGACAAGCTGCAGGTGGCCGTGCCCCACCCGGACGCCACCGCCGCCATCATCAAGGGCGGCACCGAGATCACCGGGCACTTCGGCAACCCGCCGTTCCAGAACCAGGCACTGGCCGGCAACCCGAACGCGCGCGTGGTGCTCAACAGCTACGACGTGCTCGGCGGTCCGTCCTCGGCCACGGTGCTCTACGCCACGGAAAAATTCCGCAGCGAGAACCCCAAGACCTACCGCGCCTTCGTGGCCGCGCTCGACGAAGCCGCGAAGTACATCACCGCCAACCCCGAGGGCGCGGCCGACATCTACCTGCGCGTCAACGAAGGCCAGCTCGACCGCAAGCTGCTGATCTCCATCATCAAGAACCCCGAGGTGCAGTTCAAGCTGACGCCGGAGAACACCTACAAGCTGGCCACCTTCATGCACAGCGTGGGCGCGATCAAGAACAAGCCCGCGTCGGCAAAGGACTACTTCTTCGAGGACCCGCACAGCGCGGCGGCGAACTGACGATGGCACCGGTCGAAGGCGCATTGAGGGCCTACCTGGGCACACCCGGCCAGGAACTGCTGCGGGTGCCCCATCCTTCGGCGGCGCGAACAGCGCGGACCGAATCGCCAGCGCCCCTGCTCGACTTCGACAACGTCTCGCTCGAGTACGCCACCGACCAGCAGGTGGTGCGCGCCACGCACCGCGTGAGCCTGTCGGTGTTTGATGCCGAGCGCTATGTGCTGCTCGGCCCCTCAGGCTGCGGCAAGAGCACCTTGCTGAAGGCCGCGGCGGGCCTCATCGCGCCGCGCGAAGGCAGCATCCGGCTCGACGGGCACGCCATCCAGGGGCCGGGGCCCGACCGCATCGTGGTGTTCCAGGAGTTCGACCAGTTGCCGCCGTGGAAGACGGTGCTGGGCAACGTGATGTTCCCGCTGCTGGCCACGAAGCGCCTGGGCAAGGCCGAGGCGCTGGACCGCGCGCACGCCGTGCTGAAACAGGTGGGCCTGGCGGAGTTTGCGCAGTCTCACCCGCACCAGCTCTCCGGCGGCATGAAGCAGCGTGTGGCCATTGCGCGCGCGCTGGCCATGCAGCCGCGCGTGCTGCTGATGGACGAACCCTTCGCCTCGCTCGACGCGCTCACGCGCCGGCGCATGCAGGAAGAACTGCTGGCACTGTGGGAAGAGGTCCGCTTCACATTGCTGTTCGTCACGCACTCGATCGAAGAAGCGCTGGTGGTGGGCAGCCGCATCGGCGTGCTCACGCCGCGCCCGGGCCGGCTGCGCGCCGAGATCCAGGCGCACGAATTCGGCCTGGCCAGCAGCGGCGGCCCAGCCTTCCAGGCCGCCACCCAGCGCATCCACGGCCTGCTGTTCGGCAACGAGGTCTCCCCATGAGCCTGGCGAAAGCCCTGCCCCCGATCCGCCCCGAGGCCGAATACGCGCTGCCCGGGCTGGTGGACACGCCCGCAGAACGCCCCCTGCCCTGGACGCAGCGGGTGTGGCAGCAGGCCTGGTTGCGAAAGACCGTGATCCTGCTGGTGCTGGCCGTGCTGTGGGAACTGATTGCGCGCTGGCAGGACAACGACCTGCTGCTGCCCACCTTCGCGCAGACCGCGCGCGCGTTCGTCGAAGGCATTGCGGGCGGCGAGCTGCTGCTGCGCGCCCGCGCGTCGCTCGGCGTGCTGTTGCAGGGTTACCTGCTCGGCATCCTCTCGGCCTTCCTGCTCACCACGCTGGCCGTGTCCACGCAGATCGGGCGCGACCTGCTGGCCACGCTCACGTCCATGTTCAACCCCCTGCCCGCCATCGCGCTGCTGCCCCTGGCACTGCTGTGGTTCGGCCTCGGCAACGGCAGCCTGGTCTTCGTGCTGGTGCACTCGGTGCTCTGGCCGCTGGCCCTGGCCACCTTCGCAGGTTTCCAGTCGGTGCCCGAGACGCTGCGCATGGCCGGGCGCAACTACGGGCTTCGTGGCGTCCGCTATGTGCTGCTGATCCTGGTGCCCTCGGCCCTGCCGGCCATCATCTCGGGCCTGAAGATCGGCTGGGCCTTTGCCTGGCGCACGCTGATCGCGGCCGAGCTGGTGTTCGGCGTGTCCTCCGGCAAGGGCGGCCTGGGCTGGTTCATCTTCCAGAACCGCAACGAGCTCTACACCGACAAGGTCTTCGCCGGCCTGGTGATGGTCATCCTCATCGGCCTGCTGGTGGAAAACGTGGTGTTCCAGACCATCGAGAAACTGACCATCCGCCGCTGGGGCGTGGCCCGATGAGCGCGCCGCGCCGCATCACCATCGTCGGCGGTGGTTTCTCGGGCGTGAGCGCGGCGGTGCAGCTGGTGCGGCACAGCCCGGTGCCGCTGGCCGTCACCCTCATCGAATCGCGCGACCGCGTCGGCCCCGGCCTGGCCTACGCCACGCACGACCCCGACCACCGGCTCAACGGGCCGGCGTGGATCCATTCCGTGGACCCCGTCGATGGCGAACACTTCACGCGCTGGTGCGAGGCACACGGCGTGTTCGAAACCGACCCGCAGGCGGTGCAACCCAGCGGCGCGGCCTACGTGCGCCGTGCGGTGCTGGGAGCCTACCTCGAAGACGTGGTGCGCAGCCACGCCCACTGGGCGGGTTCGACCATTCGCACGGTCCAGGGTCGCGCGGTGCACGCCTGGCAGGCCGACGGTGAAGTCACCACCGTCACCGAAGGCGGCCAGGCGCTGGTGTCCGACCTGCTGCTGCTGGCCACCGGCAACGCCGAACCCCGCCTGCAGCACCCGCTGGATCCCGCGCTGGGACAACACCCCGGCGTGATCGAGAACCCGCTGGTCACCTCGCGCCTGCTCGGCATCGCCCGCGACGCGCGCGTGCTGATCGTGGGCAGCGGCCTGACCTCGCTGGACGTGGTCTCCACGCTGCAACGGCAAGGCCACGCCGGCGGCATCACCGTGGTCTCGCGCCGGGGCTTGCGCCCGCGCCCGCAGCCCCCCGCCCAGGGCGTGGTGGCGCCCCCGGTGGGCCGCCAGAACCTCGATCGCCTGCTCGGCCCGCCACCGGCGTTCCTGACGCAGGTCAAGCCCGAGCTGCGCACCTGGATCCGGACCCTGCGCGCGCGCATCCGCGAGAGCGTGGCCCGGGGAGAAGGCTGGAACCCGCCGTTCGACGACCTGCGCGACTCGGTGTGGCAGCTCTGGCCCACCCTGCCCGCCGCCGAGCAGCGCCGTTTCCTGCGCTGCGTGCGCACCTGGTACGACGTGCACCGCTTCCGCTCGCCCCCGCAGACCGATGCCATCCACCGCGAGGCCCTGGCGGTCGGCCGTGTGGTGCACATCGCGGCGCGGCTGCGCTCGCTCGCCGCGCAGGCGCACACGCACCGCATCGAAGCCGTGCTGCAACCCGCCGGCAGCGACGCCACGCGCACGCAGGTCTTCGACGTGGTGGTGAACTGCACCGGGCTGGACACCACCGCGCGCACCGCCGGCAACCCGATCCACCAGTCGCTGGTGGCACACGGCACGCTGCGGCCCGACGCCTGCGGCATCGGCTATGCGGTGGACACCAACTGCCGCGTGATCGATGGCCAGGGCGAGGCGCTCCCGCGCATCCGCCTGATCGGCCCGCCCACGCTCGGCACCTTCGGCGATCCGGGTGGTGCGGCGTTCATCGCGGCGCAGATCCACCGCATGCTGCCGGATGTGTTCCATACCTTGACCGGTGCGTCCACGACCTTGGCCACGCAGAACGCGGCGGAGGCCGTGGGTGAAGCGTGAATCAGCGCGCAGCAGTCTTCTCGGCCACGGCTTTCTTCAGCAACTCGTATTCCGCGCACGGCCGCTTCGTGCACAGCAGCTCCAGGTAGCGCAGGTTCTTGCGCGCGCCCTCCACGTCGCCGATCGCGAGGAACAGCTCGCCCTGGTATTCCAGCGCGGGGCGGTGCTCGGGGTCGTACAGCAGGGCCTCGCGGTACCAGCGGCCCGCCTCCTCGAAACGCTTGAGCTGGCGCAAGCTGTAGCCGAGCAGGTTGTACACCTCGGCATGCTGCACCGTGCGGGTGAGCGCGGTCAGGCGTTCGACCGCCTTGGCGTACTGGCCGGCGTACACCTGGGCCCGCACCGCGGAGAGGTCGGGCAGGTCCGAGGACGGCGGCGCGCCCGCCGCGCCCAAAGCCAGGGGCGCGGCGGCCACGGCCGCGATGAGCCAGCGCCGCATCAGGCCTCCGCGAGCTGGGGCGGTGCGTGGTGCACCGCCACCTCGCCCATGGCCTCGAGGATCTCGCGCTTGAGCGCAGCGAAGGCCGGGCTCACGCGGTCGCGCGGGCCGGGCGGCAGGTCCACCTTCACCTGTTTGACGATGCGGCCCGGGTTGGCGTTCATCACCACCACCGTGTCGCTCAGGAAGATGGCTTCGTCCACGTCGTGCGTCACCAGGATCATGGTCACGCCCTCGGCGCGCCAGATGCGCAGCAGCTCTTCCTGCAGGCGCACGCGGGTGAGCGCGTCCAGCGCGCCCAGCGGTTCGTCCAGCAGCAGGATCTCGGGCCGGCCCACCAGACCGCGCGCGATCGCGCCGCGCTGCGCCATGCCGCCTGAGAGTTCGTGCGGATAGGCCTTCTCGAAGCCCTGCAGGCCCACCAGGTCGATGTGCGCCTGGATGGTCTGGCGCCGCTGGCCGGGCGTGAGGTCCGAATTGGTCAGCGCCAGGCCGATGTTCTGCTCCAGCGTCATCCACGGCAGCAGCCGGTGGTCCTGGAACACGATGCCGCGCGACAGGCTGGTGCCGGCGATGCGCTCGCCGTGCAACAGGATGTCGCCCTCGTAGTCCTTGTCCAGGCCGAGGATGAGCCGCAGCAGCGTGGACTTGCCGCAGCCACTGGGGCCGACCAGCGTGACGAAGGCACCAGGCTCGACGTTGAAACTGGCGTCGACCAGCGCGTCCACGCGGGCGCGCCCTGGCGCGGCGTAGCTCTTGGAAACGGCCTTGACTTCAAGGCGTCCGGGTTCTGCCATTTTTTCAGCCCTCGAAACCCTGCTTCCAGCGCAGCACGCGCCGTTGCAGCAGGTACATGGCACGGTCGATGCCGAAACCCACGAAGCCGATGATCACCATGCAGACCAGCAACTGGTCGGTGAGCAGCAGGCCCTGTGCGCGGAAGATCAGGAAGCCCAGGCCTTCGAGCCCGCTCAGGCCTTCGGCCACCACCACGAGCGCCCAGGCCAGGCCCGCCGCGTAGCGCAGCGAGACCATGATGGTGGGCGTGGCGGCCGGCAGGATGATCTTGCGCACCAGTTGCCAGCGCGTGAGCGTCATCACCTCGGCGAGCTCGATGTAGCTCTTGTCCACGCTGCGGATGCCCTGCAGCGTGTTCAGGAACACCGGGAAGAACACCGTCTTGGCGATCACCAGGATCTTGGCCGGCGCCCCCAGGCCCAGCCACAGCACGATCAGCGGAAACCAGGCGATGCCCGGGATGTGGCGGATGGTGTCGAAGGTGGGCGAGAGGAACTGTTCGAAGCGCCTGGACAGGCCGGCGCCCACGCCGAGCACGACCGCGGCGAACGCCCCGTAGAGGAAGCCCTGCGAGACGAGCGACAGGCTGACCGCGAAGTCCCACAGCAGGCGCTGCTCGGTGAGCATCTGGATGAAGGCCTCCACCACCTTGATGGGGGCGGGCAGGAAGACCGGGTCGATCCATTCCAGGCTGGCGGCGATCTGCCACAGCAACAGGACCGTTCCCGGCAACACGAAACCGATGGCGCGACTGGGCGACAGCCACCGCTGGAGTTTCGCCAGCGGCGCGGGCGCGCCCGGCTCCACCGGCGCTGCCGACGGCAGGCTCTGCGTCAGGGTGTTCATGGCGGCGTTCAGCGGTAGATCGAGTGCGTGCCGCCGGCGAAGAAGCGGCCGTCCACGAAGGCGTCGACCTGGGCATCGGTCAGGCGGCGTTCGCTCAGGATGTCGTCACCCTGCTTCACGTACCAGTCGATGAAGGTCTTGATGGAGTTGCGCGCGCGCTGGGCGTTGGGCTCGCCGGCCATGAACTCCCATTGGCCCAGGTGGGTGATCTGGAACTTGGCCACTTCCACTGGCACGCGCGTTTCGCGCGCGACGATCTTGGCGGCTTCGTCCACGTTGTCCAGCGTCCAGGCCATGGCGCGTTCGCGCGAGGCGAGGAAGGCTTTCACCGCCTCGGGGTACTTGTTGACGAACTCGCGCTTGGCGAAGTAGGTCACGCGGCCGGCGTGGTTCACGTACACACCATCGTCCGGCACATGGCCGATCACCTTGAGCTTGCCCGAGAGCCAGGCGCCGGTGGCGTTGCCGGCGGCCAGGTGGGTGGTGGTGGCATCGAGCGCGCCGGAGATCACCGCCGAGATCGCCACGGTGGGGTTGTCGATCGATTCGTAGCGCACGCGGCCCTTGGTCTGGCGCGTGTCCAGCGGCAGGCCCACCGAGTTGAGCGCTTCGGTGGGGGCGGACCAGTAGCAGCTGATGCGGCTGCTGCCGAACTTCTTGCCGTCCAGGTCGGCCAG
>VFQP010001825.1_pt1 | contig 26200 bp, 31 predicted proteins | sample 3512351 | NCBI WGS metagenome assembly VFQP01 (sample SAMN10412372, study PRJNA504923) | tailings metagenome | isolation source: Relicate 1 Philex TSF1 revegetated site | place: Philippines: Tuba, Benguet | collected 2017-08-29
ACCGCCATCACGGGAATCGTCGCCAGAATCCGCCGCAGAACATAGGTCAGCATCGAGCCTGCCTTTCAGGTGGCCAGGCGGCAGGCAACAGGGCCCGCCGCCTCGCCGATGGGATCAGGCCTTGGCGACGTTCCAGAAGAACGGCAGCGGCCCCTTGGTGATGCCGCTGACATTGCTCCGCCAGGCCGTGTACGTCAGGAAGAACCCCGGCGGCACGAAGACGACATTGTCAAGCGCCGCCTTGTTCAGCGCCCGCATGGCGGCCTTCTCCTCGTCGAGGTTCTTGGCCTCGAACCAGTTGGTGACCTGCTGCTCGACCGCCGGAATGTTGGGCCAGCCGAACCATGCGCCGTCGCCATTGGCCCGGATCGCCGTATAGGCGGCCGGGTTGATGCAGTCGGCGCCCGCGTGCCACGAGAAGAAGATGTTCCAGCCGCCCTGCGCCGGCGGCGACTTCAGGGCACGGCGCTGGCCGGTCGTGCCCCAGTCCGTCGCGACGAAGTCGACATTGATGCCGATGCGCTTCAACAGCTCGTTGGCGACATCGCCCTGCGCCTTGGTCACCGGCTGGTCCTGCGCCACCACCATGGTCACCGGCTCGCCCTTGTAGCCGCTCTCGGCGAGCAGGCGCTTGGCGCCCTCGATGTCGCGGCGGCCCTTCAGTATCTCGCCGCCCTCCTCGTTGTAGAGGGGCGTGCCGGGGGTGAAATAGCCCGGCAGCGGCTTCCAGAGATTGTCGTCCGAGCCGACGATGGCCCGCATGAACTCCTCCTGGTCGAGCGCCATGAGAATCGCCCGGCGCGCCCTGACATCGTTGAAGGGCGGATGCAGGTGGTTGAGGCGGAAGGCGCCGATATTGCCGAGCGGGTCGCCGATATCGACGCGGATGTTGCGGTTGCGCCTCAGCACCGGCACGAGGTCGGCGATCGGGTTCTCCCACCAGTCGATCTCGCCGTTCTGCAGCGCCGCCGAGGCGGTCGCCGGGTCCGGCATGATGACCCATTCGATCCGGTCGACCAGCATGCGCTTGCCGCCGGCGAGCCAGGAGGCCGGCTCGGACCGCGGCACGTAGTCGGCGAACTTCTCGAACACCGCGCGGGCGCCCGGCACCCAGTCGGGACGGACGAATTTCATCGGTCCGGAGCCGACATATTCGGTGATCTGCTGGAACGGATCGGTCTTGGCGATGCGCTCCGGCATGATGAAGGAGCAGGGCGAATTGTTCTTGCCGAGCGCCAGCAGCATTTTCGGGAAGGGCTTCTTCAGCCGCCAGCGGAAGGTGGTGTCGTCGACCGCGACGATCTCCTCCTGGATCGCCTTGATCATCAGGCCCATCGGATCGCGGAACGACCAGCGGATGAGGCTGGCGACGCAGTCCTTGGCCAGTACCGGCGTGCCGTCGTGGAATTTCAGGCCGGACCGCAGCTTGAACGTCCAGGTCAGGCCGTCGGAGGAGACTTCCTCGGACTCGGCCATCTGGCGCTGCGGCGTCAGCTTGTCGTCGACACCGTAAAGCGTGTCCCAGACGAGCGCCGCCGCGTTGCGGACGACATATTGCGTGCCCCAGATCGGGTCGAAATTGGCGAGATTGGCCTGCGGCACGAAGCGCAGCGTCTTCGCCGCCGCCCCCTGTCCGATGGCCGGGGCGGAGAGCCCGCCAGAGGCCGCGACGAGGCCCGCGCCGGCGCCGGTCTTGATGAAGGTTCTGCGATCCATCGTCTTGTTGCTCCCCTGGAAGCCGACCCGGCTCCGGACTTCGTCCTGTGAGCGGGATGTTGCGATCCGCGTGGCGCCGGCCGATCCGCCGACGCCGCTTCGGACTGTCACGGTAGCGCTTGGCAAGCGCCGTGCCATAGGGGTTTTTCCGGGGAATGTCGCATCGATGGGACATGGCCGGTCATCCGCGATCATGGGCCGGCCGGGCGAATGGTGCCTCATTTGGCAGCAGGCCCGGTCTTTCGGCAGCCGACTGCCCGTTCGGGTGGCCGCTCCCCGTGCCGCGACAACGCGAACAGTTGATCTGCAAGGCTCCCATTCCCGGCCCCGCCCGGCCAGGAAAACGCGCCGTCGCCGCTCATAAGTTCGTTTATCGCACTATCATCCGCATATCGCACTTGACAGGATCGGCGGGCGGCGCGACGACGGAGCTGAAAAGGCAATAACTTTCGGAAACGCGACAACAGGTAAGGGCAGGCCATGGCCGAGTTCATGTCCCTCAGCGCGGCGATCGCCGGCGCCGTCCGCGACGGCGACACCGTCGCGATGGAGGGCTTCACGCATCTGATCCCCTATGCCGCCGGCCATGAGGTCATCCGTCAGGGCAAGAGGGACCTGACGCTGATCCGCATGACGCCGGACATCATCTACGACCAGATCGTCGGCATGGGGCTCGCGAAGAAGCTCGTCTTCTCCTGGGCCGGCAATCCCGGCGTCGGCTCGCTGCACCGGGTGCGCGAGGAGATCGAGGCCGGCCGTCTCGCCATCGAGGAACATTCCCACGCCGCCATGGCCAATGCCTTCGAGGCGGGCGCGGCCAACCTGCCGTTCGCGGTGTTCCGCGGCTACAAGGGCGTCGACCTGCCGAAGGTCAATCCGAATATCCGCTCGGTCACCTGCCCCTATACCGGCGAGGTGCTGGCGACCGTTCCGGCGGTGCGCCCCGACGTGTCGATCATCCACGCGCTGAAGGCCGACCGCGAGGGTAATGTCATGCTCGAGGGCATTGTCGGCGTGCAGAAAGAGGCGGTCCTTGCCGCGAAGCGCTCGGTCGTCACCGTCGAGGAGATCGTCGAGGATTTCGGTCCGCGCAACGCCAATGCGGTGATCCTGCCGTCCTGGACGGTCGGCGCCATCGCCAAGGTGCCGGGCGGCGCCCATCCGTCCTATGCGCAGGGCTATTACAAGCGCGACAACGCCTTCTACATCGCCTGGGACAAGATCGCCCGCGACAAGGCGACGTTCCTCAAATGGATGGACGAGAACGTCATGACCAAGGGGCCGGAATCGTTCGAGGCCCATGCCCGCCGCTTCGCGGTCGCGGCCGAGTGAGGGGACAGACACGATGAGCGACCACACCCCGACCGAGATCATGACCATCGCCGCGGCGCGGCTCCTGACCAACGAAGACGTCTGCTTCGTCGGCATCGGCGCGCCCTCCGCCGCCTGCAATCTCGCGCGCCTCACCCACGCGCCGAAGATCACGCTGATCTACGAGAGCGGCACGCTGTCGACGCGGCCCACCGTCCTGCCGCTCTCCATCGGCGACGGCGAGCTCTGCGACACCGCGCTCACCACCGTCCCGGTGCCCGAAATGTTCCGCTACTGGCTGCAGGGCGGGCGCATCACCATCGGCTTTCTCGGCGGCGCGCAGATCGACCGCTTCGCCAACCTCAACACCACCGTTGTCGGCCCCTACGACGCGCCGAAGGTGCGCCTGCCGGGCGGCGGCGGCGCGCCGGAGATCGCCATCAATTGCGGCCAGATCTTCATCATCATGGCCATGGGCCAGCGCGCCTTCATGGAGAAGCTGCCCTTCATCACCTCGCTCGGCCATGGCACCGGCAAGGGCTCGCGCGAGGCGCTGGGCGTCAGGACGCGCGGACCCACGCAGCTCATCACCGACCTCTGCATCTTCGAGCCTGACGCGGAGACGAGCGAGCTGACCGTCACCTCGATCCATCCGGGCGTCACCCGCGAGCAGATCCAGGAGAACTGCGGCTGGCCTGTGAAATTCGCGGCTGAGGTTAGGGAAACGCGCGCGCCTGACACCACCGAACTCACCGTGCTGCGCGACCTGCACGCGCGCACCAAGGCCGCCCACGCGGCCTGACCGACCGAAGGAGACCACCATGGCCGATGTCTTCATCTGCGACGCGGTGCGCACGCCCATCGGCCGCTACGGCGGCGCGCTCGCCAAGGTCCGCGCCGACGACCTTGCCGCCGTGCCGCTGAAGGCGCTGCTCAAGCGCCATCCGCAGATCCGCGATGCCATCGACGAGATCGTCTTCGGCTGCGCCAACCAAGCCGGCGAGGACAACCGCAACGTCGCCCGCATGGCCTCGCTGCTCGCGGGTCTGCCGGACGCTGTTCCCGCCATGACCGTCAACCGCCTCTGCGCCTCCGGCCTCGACGCGGTCGGCGCGGCCGCCCGCGCGGTCAAGGCCGGCGAGATCGACCTCGCCATTGCCGGCGGCGTCGAGAGCATGACCCGTGCGCCCTTCGTCATGGGCAAGTCGGCGGAGGCCTTCGGCCGCTCGGCCGATATCTTCGACACGACCATCGGCTGGCGCTTCATCAACCCCCTGATGAAGCAGCAATACGGCGTCGATTCCATGCCGGAGACCGGCGAGAACGTCGCCGAGGAGTTTCAGGTGTCGCGCGAGGCGCAGGACGCCTTCGCGCTGGCCTCGCAACAGAAGGCCGGCCGCGCGATCGCGTCAGGCTATTTCGCCGAGGAGATCGTCCCCGTCGAGGTGCCGGGCGGCAAGGGCGGCCCCATCGTCGTCGACAAGGACGAGCATCCCCGCCCCGAGACGACCGCCGAGGGTCTCGCCAGGCTGAAGGCCTTCGTGCGCCAGCCCGGCACCGTCACGGCCGGTAACGCCTCCGGCGTCAATGACGGCGCCTGCGCCATGATCATCGCCTCGGCCGAGGCCGTGAAGAAATACGGGCTCACCCCCCGCGCCCGCGTGCTGGGCCTTGCCTCGGCCGGCGTGCCGCCCCGGATCATGGGCATCGGCCCGATCCCGGCGGTGAAGAAGCTGATGGAACGGCTCAATCTGAAGATTTCCGCCTTCGACGTGGTGGAACTGAACGAGGCCTTCGCCAGCCAGGGCATCGCGGTGCTGCGCGGCCTCGGCATCGCCGAGGATTCCGATCACGTAAACCCGAACGGCGGCGCCATCGCCCTCGGCCATCCGCTCGGCATGTCGGGCGCACGCATCGCCGCGACCGCCGTCCACCAGCTCGAAAAGACCGGCGGGCGCTACGGCCTCGCCACCATGTGCGTCGGCGTTGGCCAAGGCGTGGCGCTGGCCGTCGAGCGGGTGAACTGACACGCATCAATGCAGCGGCGGGCGATGCCATCCATTCGTCCGCCGCAACGAATAAGAACCGACCAGAGGGAACGACGGCAATGACGCTGATCCTGCCGCGGGAATCGACCAAAGCCCACCCGCCGAGCCTGCATCCGGCCTATACGAGCACGGTGCTGCGCGCGCCCTCGAAGCCGCTCATCCTCGTGCCGCACACGCTCTCCGAGCTGACCGGCCCGGTCTATGGCCACGACAAGGTGCGCGAGAGCGATGCCGACCTCACCCGCCAGCATGCCGGCGAGCCGCTCGGCGAGCGGATCATCGTCACCGGCCGCGTGCTGGACGAGGACGGCCGCCCGGTGCCGAGCGCCCTCGTCGAGCTCTGGCAGTGCAATGCCGCCGGCCGCTATGTCCATACCCGCGACCAGCACCCCGCCCCGCTCGATCCGAACTTCACCGGCGCCGGCCGCTATCTCACCGGCGAGGACGGCCGCTACCGCTTCACCACCGTCAAGCCCGGCGCCTATCCCTGGCGCAACCACCACAATGCCTGGCGCCCCGCCCATATCCACTTCTCGGTCTTCGGCCCGTCCTTCCTGTCGCGGCTGGTGACGCAGATGTATTTCCCCGGCGACCCGCTGTTCCCCTTCGATCCGATCTTCAACGGCATCCCGGACCAGCGCTCCCGCGAGCGCCTGATCGCCCGCTTCGACCTCGAGACGACCCAGCCGGAATGGGCGCTCGGCTACCAGTTCGACATCGTGCTTCGCGGCCGCGACGCCACCCCCACGGAAGAGCCGCATGACCACTGAATCTCTCGATCAGGCAGGGCTGCCCGAAGGCATTTCCCCGTCGCAGACCGTCGGCCCGTTCTTCCATTACGGCCTGACGCCGGGCGAGGCCTATCCGAACGTGCCGGCCTCCGCCGACGGCCTCGTCGCCGCAAAGGGCACGCCGGGCGAACACATCGTCGTCACCGGCCGCGTGCTCGACGGCGAGGGGCAGCCGGTGCCCGACGCGATGATCGAGATCTGGCAGGCTGACGCAGAGGGCCGCTACGCCCATCCGAACGACGAGCGCCCGCGCGCCAGCAACACGTTCATGGGCTTCGGCCGCTCCGACACCAAGGCGGACGGCACCTTTCGCTTCGAGACGATCAAGCCGGGCCGCGTGCCGGGCCCGGGCGGCCGCGATCAGGCCCCGCACCTCGTCGTCGCGGTGTTCGGCCGCGGCATGCTCAAGCAGCTCTATACGCGGCTCTATTTCGAGGGCGAGGCCGCAAATGCCGAGGACGCGATCCTCGCCCTCGTGCCGGCCGACCGCCGGCAGACGCTGATCGCGGCGCGCGAAGGCTCGACCTATCGCCTCGACATCCGCCTGCAGGGCGGCGACGAGACGGTGTTCTTCGACGTGTGAGGGACTGCCGGAGCGCACGCCCCCACCTCTCCCCGGCGGGGAGAGGTCGACCCATGGCGAGATGCGAACGCATCTCGCCATGGGTCGGGAGAGGGGGAGAGAGCCATTCGGACAGGGCCGGCTTTTCGATCGCGCCGCTGTCTGAAAGTATCCCGCCGACACTCCGCCCGATCAGACCATGCAACGCTTTCAAGAGTTGTCGCGCCGGCTGAGGCGCCGCCAGACGTCAGCAGAAGCCAGGCTCTGGCAGGCCCTTCGCGCGCATCGCTTCGAGAACCGGAAGTTCCGCCGGCAGCATGAGATCGGTGGCTACATCGTCGATTTCATCTGTCTCGATGCCAAACTGATCATCGAAGTCGATGGGGCAACGCATGGAAGCGATCTCGAGGTCGCCAGGGACGCGCGTCGGACGGCCGTTCTTGAGAACGCCGGCTTCATGGTCATGCGAGTCCAGAACGAGGATGTCCGCACGAATCTGGCGGGTGTGCTCGACGCGATCTGGATGGAGCTTCATCATCGGACCATGTTGTGAACTTCTTCCGAGGGCTCTCCCCCTCTCCCGATCCTCACTGACGTTCGGATCGACCTCTCCCCGCCGGGGAGAGGTGGGAGCTGACGCCCCTCCCCCTCAACCCCTCGCCGCGACCACCACCGCCGCCCCGGCCATCACAGCCCCTGTCCCCCGGTTGACGAGGCGCATGGCGCGCGGGCTGGCGATGAGCCGGCGCGCCCGCGCGGCCGCGAGCGCGTAGGTCCACATCGCCGCCGATAGAATCAGCATCATGGTCAGCGCCAGCTCGATGGCGAGCAGCGGCGTCAGCGCGGCAAGGTCGACCACCAGCGGCAGGATCGAGACGAAGAAGACCATGACCTTGGCATTGCCCATGGTCAGAGCGAGGCCGCCGAGGAACAGTTTCCAGCCCTCGCCGCGCGCCTGCGGGGCTTCCTTCGGCGCGTCTGCCGGCGCGGTCCAGAGCCGATAAGCGAGATAGAGCAGGTAGGCGACGCCGGCATATTTGATGACGAGGAACAGCGTCTGGAAATTCTGCGCCAGCGCCGCGAGGCCCAGCGCGACCAGAGCGAACCACACGAGGTCGCCCGCGATGACGCCGAAGATGAACGGCGCGGTGCGCCTTGCCCCGACAGCCAGGGTGCGCGCGACGATGGCCGCGACCGCCGGCCCCGGCGAGAAGGTCGCCATGGCATAGACGCCGCAGAAGACGAGAAAGCCTGACAGGTCCATGGGGTAGCCCTTGACGCCGCTCCGCTGCCGGCGCGTCAGGTGGACAGCAGCACGCCGTTCAGTATCGCGCCATACTGGCATGCCGCGGCGACGAGCACGAATCCGTGCCAGATGGCGTTCTGGAAGCGCAGCGACTGCCACAGGTGGAACACCACGCCGGCCGAATAGAGAAGGCCGCCGGTCACCAGCATCACGACCGCCGCGGTCGGCAGCGTCGCGAAGACCTCGTGGGCGATGGCGACGCCGCTCCAGGCGATGGCGAGATAGAGCGCCACGGTCAGCCGGTCGTAACGGCCGGGCGCGGCGAGTTTCAGCGCCGCGCCGGCAAAGCCGGCGATCCAGACGCCCGCCAGCATGGCATAGGCCTCTGTGGTTCCCGCGTGGATCATCAATGGCGTGTAGGTGCCGGCGATCAGCATGAAGATCGCCGCGTGGTCGAAACGGCGCAGGATCCATTTGGTGCGCGAGATCGGCCACATATTGTAGGCCGCCGACATGGCCATGACTGTAATCAGCGTCGCGGCATAGACCACCAGCGACGAGACGGTGGCAAGTTCGGCGCGATAGAGCCCGATGCCGACCAGCACCCCCGCCGCGAAGACGGCGGCGACCACGCCGAGGCCGTGGACGACGCCGTCGGCGATCATCTCGGCCCGGTCATAGCGCCAGGTCAGGCCCAACGGGCGGCCGTCATCGGCAATCATCGGCCAGCCATTGCGGAAAGACCACGCGACATCTGTGAAACCCGTCTGAAGGATGCCCGCTGGCGCGTCGCCGTCAAGCATCGTTCGCCGCGCCATTCTGTCTCGTCCCATGGCGGCCTGATGACCAAGGCGAGGCCGCCGCGCGTCACGAAGGGAGCGCGTGGGCGATGACCTTGCGCATCAGCGTCGGGAAGGCTTCGTCGGGGACTTCGGCCAGGGCGATCCAGCGGCTGCCGGCAGGGGCTGCAAAACCGGCAGGCGCCTCCGCGCGGAAGACCGTCAGCTCCAGCGGAAAATGCGTGAAGACATGGGAGACGGCCCCCGGCAGCCGCACGAAGGACAGGGCCAGCGGCGCGGCTTCGAGCGCCTTGGCCGCATCGAAGATTGCCGACCATTCGGTGCCCGGCACTTCCGCCATGCCGCCGAGCAGGCCCTTCGCGGGCCGGGTCCTGACCAGCAGATGCCCGTCCTCGCGCAGCACGACGAAGGCCGCGCCGCGCCTGAGCGCGCCTGTCTTCTTCGGCGCCTTGCGCGGAAAGGCCTCCTGCGTGCCCGCCGCGCAGGCCCGGCACCAGTCGTTGAGCGGGCAGAGCGCACTCGCCGGCCGTTTCGGCGTGCAGATGGTCGCGCCGAGATCCATCATGGCCTGCGCGAAATCGCCGGGCCGCTCCGGGTCGAGCAACGCCGCGACCCGCGCCTTGATCAGGGGCTTCGCGGCCGGCAGTTCCGTGTCGATGGCGTCCAGCCGCGTCACCACCCGCTCGACATTGCCGTCGACAACGGCGGCGGGCTTGTCGAAGGCGATGGCGGCGATCGCCGCCGCCGTATAGTCGCCGATGCCCGGCAGGGCGCGCAGACCCTCGACCGTGTCGGGAAAGCGGCCGCCATGGTCCCGCGCCACCGCGATGGCGCAGGCGTGCAGGTTCCGCGCCCGCGAATAGTAGCCGAGCCCGGCCCAGGCGCGCATGACCTCCTCGATGGGCGCGGCCGCGAGGCTCGTCACGTCGGGCCAGCGGGCGAGGAAGGCGGTGAAATAGGGCCCGACCGCCGCAACGGTCGTCTGCTGCAGCATGATCTCCGACAGCCAGACGCGGTAGGGATCGACCGCCTCGCCCGGCAGGGCGCGCCAGGGCAGCCGCCTGCGATGCCGGTCGTACCAGGCGAGCAGGGCGGCGGCCTGAGGCGACGTTTCCCGCGCGGCCGGGGAGCGTGCTAGGCTGGCTGTGACTTGGCTGGGACTCATCGGCCCGACACTGACCTGCCCGACCCTCCCGTTCAACCGGCGCGACCATGAACTCACAGACGTTCCGCCCAAGGGGACCGAGGCCGCTGGCCGACATCGCCGCCGCGCCCATCGCCGGGGCGCTGCGGCAGGCGGGCTTCGCCGCGACCGAGGTGGTCACCCGCTGGGACGAGATCGTCGGCGAGGACCTTGCCCGCCGCTCCGCCCCCGTGAAGATCGCATGGCCGCGCCGGCCGCAGGGGCGCGAGACGGGCGAACAGGAACCCGGCACGCTGCATATCCGCGTCGAGACGCCCTTCGCGCTCGACATGCAGCATCTCGGCGCGACGATCGTCGAACGGGTCAATGCCTTTTTCGGCTGGCGCTGCATCGCCGCCATCCGGCTGTCGCAGGCACCGCTCGCCCCGCGAAAGGCCAAACCCGTGCCTGCCGCGCCGCCCGACGAGGCGCGCCTTGCAAAAGCCGTGGAGGCCGTCGAAGACGAGGCGCTGCGCCGTTCGCTCGCCCGCCTCGGCCGCGCGGTCGGCAGGGGTCCCGCGGGAACGCGGTGACGCCATCGGCCGTTTCTGGTAGAGATTCACCCCCGACCTTCAGTGCAGGAGCCGTCATGACCCGTGCGATTCCCACCGCCCTCGCCGCTCTCCTGATCGCCCTCTCCGCTGGCGCTGCAAGCGCGCAGGGCCTCGAGGACGAGACGCGCGACCGCGTCCTGCTCGTCCACCAGAGCCGCGGCACGCTCGCCCCCGGCACCGCGCCGAAATGCTTCCCCTCGAATGTCGACGATACCGTCGCGGGGTCGCAGTACCAGTGCCCGACCGCACGGCGGAACGGCCAGCCGCGCTATCCGACGGCGCGCAGCTTCTGGGGCGTTTTCGGCAGCTATTGAGCGCCTGTCCTGAAACGTCGCTGCGGGCGCATTGCATCAGGAGAAGTGCGTCCTTCGAGGCTCGCTCGCTTCGCTCTCTCGCGCCTCAGGATGAGGAGATTGGTGCTTTGCATCAAGGAGATGAAGCTTGGCCGTTGAGCTTCGTCACGACTGCGGTGCAATCCGCACCCAACCTCATCCTGAGGTGCGAGGCGATAGCCGAGCCTCGAAGGACGCACTTGCGTCGTGCAGCGCACCAATCCCACCTCAGACCCGGCCGTCTCAACAGGCCATGGCCTCTCACGGCGTCTCGACCGTGAAGCGCGGGCCGTCGAAGACATAGACGACGCCCTGCCGCACGAAGACCTCGGCGGCCTTCTCGCGGCTCATGCTCGCCGTCAGCGCCATCAGCGCCCGCCCGACCCCGCCATGGGCGACCACCACGCTCGGCCGCTCGATCTGTCCCATGAAGCCGGCAAGCCGCGCCGCCACCGCCTCGTAATTCTCGCCGCCGGGCGGGGATGTGTGCCACTTGTCGGCGATGCGCGCCTCGGCGATGCGGGGCGAGCGCGCCTCGACCTCCGGCCAGGTCAGCCCCTCCCAGTCGCCGAACGAGACCTCCTTGAGCCGATCGTCGGTGCGGTAGGCCGGCGGATGCAGCCCGAGCCGGGTGCGCAGGATTTCCATGGTTTCGCGCGTGCGCGACAGCGGGCTCGCCCAATAGGCGAGGTCCTCGTAGCGCGCCTCCAGCCGGGCGAGGATGGAACCGGTCTCCTCGGCCTGCACCCGGCCGACATCGTTCAGGGGAATGTCGCGCTGGCCCTGCAGGCGGCCCTCGGCGTTCCAGTCGGTCTCGCCGTGGCGGATGAAATAGAGCTTGGGCAGGGTCTGGGGCATGGCGTCGGTCTGTTGGTGACGCCAAGGGATATGTCCCTACCGGACGCTGATGTCGAGACGGGACTTGACGTTGAAGCGCAGGCGAGCCACCTCCGGCATCGACCAGCGAGGGAAATTCCGTGACGCCATCGCCCCATTTCCGTGCCGGCCTCATCGCCCTCGTCCTGGCGCTCGCCGTCGACCAGGCCTTCAAGGTCGCCATGCTGCATGGCGTCGGCATGGTCACCGGACAGGTCATCACGCTGGCGCCGGTGCTCGATCTGGTCATGGCCTGGAACTACGGCGTGTCCTTCGGCCTGTTCCAGCAGGACAGCGAGTTCGGCCAATGGGCGCTGGTGGCGTTCAAGACCGGCGCGGTCGCGCTGATCGCCTGGTGGCTGTGGAAAGCCGAGAGCCGCTTCACCGGCATCGCCCTCGGCCTGATCGCCGGCGGGGCGCTGGGCAACGGCATAGACCGCGTGGTCTATGGCGCGGTCGCCGACTTCTTCGCCTTCCACATCACCACCGCGACCTGGCAGTTCCGCTGGTACGTGTTCAACCTCGCGGACGTGGCCATCGTTGCCGGCGTTGGCCTGCTTCTGTATGAGTCCCTCTTCGGCGGTCCCTCGACCGCCTCGAAATCGGCACGATCCTGAGGGATAGAGCCGCATTCGCAAGGGGCTTCAAGGCCCTCCCGTCCTGAAGGGTGACCAACATGACGCGCATCCGCACCGCCGTCCTGGCGACCGCGATCTGCCTCTCCGCCAGCGCCGCCAGCGCCCAGTCCCAGGATTCGAGCGGCATCGAGCGCTCGCTGTTCCAGGGGCTCCTCAGCGGCCTTGGCGTCGTCGGCGAGGAACGCCCTCCCATCGATTACCGCGAGCGCGCGCCGCTGGTGCTGCCGCGCGGCAACAACCTGCCGCCGCCGCAGGAGTCGGGCGCTGCCCGCAATCCCAACTGGCCGAACGACCCCGATGTCGCGCGTGCCCGCGCCGCCGGCCTTGCCGCCAACGCGCCGATCGTCCGCGACGATGACGGCCGCACCCTGACCAATGCCGAGATGCGCGCCCGCCAGAGTGGCGGCGGCTGGTTCGGCGGCGGGCGGGTCGACGCGACGCGCCAGCAGTCCGAAGCACAGATCGCCGCGCCCGCCACCGCCTCCCAGATGGGCGTGCAGCCGATCTGGTCGCAGGTCGGCTCGCTGTTCGGCTCGTCGCGCGACAACGAGGTCGTCGCCTTCCCGGGCGAAGCTCCGCGCCGCCGTCTGGTCGAGCCGCCGCCGGGCTACCGCACCGCCTCGCCGGATGCGGCTTACGGGCCGGTCGGCCGGCGTCCGGAAGACCCGCATGCGGCCTATAACCGCCAGCAGAGCACGCAGGATCCGGCTGCCGGCACCGGTCGCTAGGCGGGGTTTGCGATCATGCTGAACCGCCTGTCGTCAGGCCGGCCGCCCGACGGCGAAGCCGAAATCCGCTATCTGGACGGCGACTACCGCATCATCCGGCCGGGTGCCTATGTGCGCTGCGCCGTGACCGGCCAGCACATCCTGATTGACGACCTGAAATACTGGAGCGTCGCGCATCAGGAGGCCTATGCCGGCCCCGAATCCGTGCTCGCCCGGCTCCACCCCGAGCGGGTCACGCGGCCGGCGGGCGCCTGACGCAGGCGAGCAGTCTGTCGAGCGCCGCCTCGTCATCGACCACGGCGCGGGCCGGCACGACCGTTGCCGCTGCCGCCAGCGCATCGAGTGCCGGCGAGCCCTTCAGCTTCACCGCATCCTTCTCGGTCGTGACCAGCGGCAGGCCGGTCCGTTCCGCCTCGGCGATGAGGCGGGCCGCGTCGGCATCGCCGTAAGCGTGGTGATCGGGGAACGGCCGCAGCACGGCGTTGCGCGCGCCAGCCTGCCCCAGGGTCTCCGCGAATTTCGCCGGGCGGCCGATGCCGCAGAAGGCGAGAACGTCGCGGCCGTTCAGCCAGGCGGCGACCTCATCGTCCACCTGAAGCCCCGCGCGCAGCACGGGACGGCCGGCCGCGACCGCCTGCGCGGCGAGGCTCTCGCCGGCCGCGCCCTCGCCGACGACGACCAGCGCACCGGCGCGCGCGAGCTGCGGGCCGAACGGTGCGCGCAGCGGTCCCGCCGGCAGCACGCGGCCATTGCCCAGCCCGTGGCCGCCGTCGACGACGAGCAGCGACAGGTCCTTGGCGAGCGACGGGTTCTGGAATCCGTCGTCCATCACGATGACATCGGCGCCCGAGGCCGCCGCGAGCCGGGCGCCGGCCAACCGGTCGCGGGCAATGATCGTCAGCCCGTCGCGCGCGTGAAGCAGCGCCTCGTCGCCGGCCTCGGCGGCGGTGACATCAGGGCCGACCACAGCCGGGCCTGTGAGCGAGCCGCCATAGCCGCGCAGCAGCACCGCCGGCCGATGCCCGGCTGCCCGCAGGCGGCCTGCAACAAGCCGTGCGACGGGGGTTTTGCCGGAGCCGCCGACGGTCGGATTGCCGATGCAGATGACGGGCACGCCGACGCGCTCGCCGGGCCTTGCCATACGCGCCAGCGTCGCCGCGCCGACCACCGATCCCAGCGGCGCGAGCAGCCTGCCGGCAAGGCTATCGGGATCGGACCAGAAGGCCGGGGCCCTCACGTCAACTCACCCGTGCCGCATGGCGAGCGACAGAAAATAGGGCTCGATGGCGGCCAGCGTCCGGTCCAGCGCGCCGCCGAGCGCTGTCACCGCCTCGGCTGCCGCATCGCGCTGCCGCTGCCGCTCGGCCTTGTCGGTCAGGAGCGCCAGCGTCACCTCGGCAAGCGACCCGGCGTCGGTGACGGCGACCGCACCTCCGGCCTCGGTCAGCGCCGCGTAGACGGCGGCGAAATTGGCGACGTTCGGACCATGGACGATGGCCGCGCCGAGCTTGGCCGGTTCGATCGGGTTCTGGCCGCCGTGGCGGATCAGCGAGCCGCCGAGGAGGGCCACGGGGGCAGCGCGGTAGAACAGGCCCATCTCGCCCAGTGTGTCGGCGACATAGACGGCGTGGCGGACCGCCGGCAGCGCGCCTGTCGAGCGGCGCACGGCCTGGAGCCCGTCCCGCTCGGCAAGCGCCGCAATGGCCTCGCCGCGCTCGGGATGGCGCGGGGCGATGATGGTCAGGAGGTTGGTCAGCCGCGGCGCCATCAGGCGGTGGGCTTCGAGGACGATCTCGTCCTCGCCCTCGTGCGTGGAGGCCGCGAGGAAGACCGGCCGGTAGCTGATCGCCTTGGCCAGCGCCATGGCGGCATTCGGCTCCGCGTCCGGGGCCGGCACGTCGAATTTCAGGTTGCCGGTGGTCGAGACGCGCGGCGCGCCGAGGGCCTCGACGCGGCGGGCATCGTCCACGGTCTGCATCAGGCACAGCTCGAAGCGCGACAGAAGCGCGCCGATGGAGCGCGGCACGCGCTGCCAGCCGCGGAACGAGCGCTCCGACATCCGGCCGTTCACCTGGATCAGCGGCGTGCCGCGCGCGGTCGTGCGCATGATCAGGTTCGGCCAGAGCTCGGACTCGGCGAAGATCGCAAGATCCGGCTCCCAGTGGTTCAGGAAGCGGTCGACATAGGCCGGCACGTCCCAGGGCATGAACTGGTGGATGGCGCCGGGCGGCAGGCGCCTGGCGGCGAGCCGCGCCGCGGAGAGCGTGACCGTGGTGACGAGGACGGTGACGCCGCGCGCCTGCAGCCGCTCGACCAGCGGCACGATCGACAGGAATTCGCCGACGCTCGCGCCGTGCAGCCAGACGAGGCGGCCGTGCGGCCGTTCCTCGGTCGGTTCGCCGCGGCGCTCGCGGACCCGGTCCGGGTCCTCCTTGCCGCGCTGCAGCCGCCGCCTGGCGACGAGGCCGGCAACGAAGGGGGAGATGATCGCGGTGGCGCGCGCATAGGCGCGCAGCGGCGCGGGCGTGCGGATGGCGCGGACGTCACGCATGCGCCCGCCCCCGCGCCCCGGTGCCCGCGCGCAGCGTCGCCGTCGCCTCCCGTGAGGCGGCAAGCTCGGCGATGGCGGCTTCCGACCACATTGCCGGCGTCGCGCGGCCCTCGGCAATGTCATAGGCCCGGGCGGTGGCGGCGTTCATCGCCTGCTCCACCTTCAGGCGATAGCTCTCCAGCGCTTCCGCATTGGCATCGCATGGCACCCAGATCGGATGACCGGCGACGACGGCGCCTTTCGAGAACGGCAGGTTGACGCTCGCCTTGTCCCAGGACTTCAGGTCGATGCGCCGCTTCGTCGCGACCGCAATCGGCAGGATCGGCCGGCCGGACTGCTTGGCCAGCATGACGATGCCGAGCCCGGCCTTGCGGGCGATCTTCGGCACGTCCGCGGTGAGCGCCACGGTGGTTCCCGCCTCCAGCGCCTCGACCATCTGGAAATAGGCGCCGACGCCGCCCTTGCGCGCGAACTGGCCGCTATGGTCGCCGGAGCCGCGGATCGCCCTGATCCCCAGCTTCTCGGCGGCGATGGCGTTCATCTCGCCGTCGGCGGAGCGGGAGATCAGCACGACCGCGTCATATTCCGGTCGCTTCACGAAGGGCGTCAGGAAATGCTGGCCGTGCCACATGGCGAAGATCACCGGCAGGTTGGCATCGGCATAGTCGTGGAGGTTGGGCGGATCGAGCGCGAAGCGCCCCGTCCGCCAGACGAGCCTGAGATAGCCGGCAAGGAACGACCCCGCCGCCGAACGGACGGCGGGCGAGCGCCCCAGCTTTTTCAGGAAGGACACCGGGCCCGGGCCCGCCTCTCAGGCCGCGTCCGGATCGAGCAGGCGGTGCAGGTGAACGATGAAGTAGCGCATATGCGCATTGTCCACGGTCTGCTGCGCCTTGCCCTTCCAGGCGGCGTGAGCGGCGGCGTAATTCGGGTAGATGCCGACGACGTCGACCTTCGAGAGGTCGCGGAACTCGGTGCCGGAGAGTTGGGTCAGTTCGCCGCCGAACACCAGATGAAGAAGCTGCTTGGATTCCGCAGTGCCCGCCATGGCAGCGATGTCCCCGTCTCTCGATAGTCGCGATGATCGTCCGGCGGCGGTCAGCTACCGCGCCGCACAATGTCGTATAGCGGCGATCCGGCACAAACCAGCGGAAAATGAACGGGAACCGGCTTGTTATAGACAGGAACGGCCCCGTCGAAGCCGGTCAGCGATGCCCCCGCTTCCTGCACCAAAAGATCGGCAGCCGCAAGGTCCCAGTCATGGCTCTGGCCGCCGGCGAAGGCCGCGTCGATCTCGCCGGCCGCGACCTTGGCGAAACGCAGCGCCAGCGAATGGACCTTCGGCAGCAGGATCGCACCGCCGCGCTGCGCGGCATCCAGCATGGGCTTCGGACCGGCGACCCGTGCGCCCATCAGGCCGTCGCGCGTGCCGGCTGCGATCCGGCGGTTGCCGATATAGGCGCCGTGGCCCAGCGCGGCGGTGAAGACGCGGCCAGCCTCCGGCTCGGCAAGCGCCGCCGCCACCGGCCGGCCGTCGCGCACCACGGCGATCGAGATCGTCCAGTCGGGAAGGCCGCCGGCGAAGGCGCGCGTGCCGTCGATCGGGTCGACGATGAACACCTCGCGGCGACCCAGCCGCGCGGGATCGTCGGCGGTCTCCTCCGACAGCCAGCCGAAGCCCGGACGCGCCGCGCGCAGCTCCTTCTTCAGGAAGGTGTCGATGGCGATGTCCGCCTCGGTCACAGGCGAGGAATGGCCCTTGGTCCAGGTGCGCATGCTGGCGCGCGCATAGCCGAGCGCGATCTCGCCGGCACGGACGGCGAAATCGGCCAGGAGGTCGCGCAGCGTCAGATCGTCAGCGTCCGGCAACGGTCAGGCCTTCCACCATGACGGTGGGCGCATCGGTGCCATAGCGGAAGGTCAGGTCATTCGCCGGTGTCAGGTTGAGGAAGATGTCGGCGAGGTTGCCGGCAATGGTGATCTCGGCGACGGGATAGGCGAGTTCGCCGTTCTCGATCCAGTAGCCGGAGCAGCCGCGCGAATAGTCGCCGGTCACCATGTTGACGCCGTGGCCGATCATGTCGGTGACATAGAGCCCGTCCTTCACCGATCCGATCATGGACTGAGGCGTCGCGGTGCCGGCGGCCAGATAGAGGTTGGTCGTGCCGGGAGACGGCGGTCCGCCGATGCCGCGCGAGGCGTGGCCGGTCGTCTTCATGCCGAGTTCGCGCGCGGTCGCGGTGTCCAGCAGCCAGCCGGTCAGCACGCCGTCGTCCACCAGGGTCATCGGCCGCGTCGCGACGCCGTCGCCGTCGAAGGGACGCGAGCCGAGGCCCCGGCGGCGCAGCGGATCGTCGACGATGGAGATGCCCGCCTTGAACACGCGCTGGCCCAGCTTCTCGCGCAGGAAGGACGTGCCGCGCGCCACCGACTGGCCGTTGGCTGCGGCTGCGAGATAGCCGGGGAAGCCGCCCGCCGTGCGCGGATCGAAGATGACCGGCACCTTGCGCGTATCGACCTTGCGGGGGGCGAGGCGGCGCACCGCCCGCTCGCCCGCGCTCTTGCCGATCGCCTCCGGCGCATCGAGATCGGCGCGGTGGCGAACGGAGGCATAGTCGTAGTCGCGCTCCATGCCGGTGCCCTCGCCGGCAATGGCGGTGGTCGAGAAGGAGGTGGACGATCCAAGCGAGACGCCCTCGAAGCCGCTCGAGGTGACGAGGGCGAAGCCGCCAAGGCCCGCGCCGGCTCCCGCCCCGCCCGATTTCGTCACGCCCGGCACGGCGAGCGCGGCGGCCTCGGCCCGGCGGGCAAAATCCTCCAGCTCCGCCACGGTGGTCAGCGTGGGGTCCAGAAGGTCGAGGTCGGCCCAGTTCTTCGCGAGATCGGCGGGGTCGGCAAGGCCCGCATAGGGATCTTCCGGCGCAACCTTGGCGATGGCGACGGCGCGCTCCGCAAGGGCCGCGAAATCCTCGCGCGGATCGTTTGACGAAACCGAGGCGCTGCGGCGGCCGACGAAGACGCGCAGGCCGAGATCGTCGCCCTCCGAACGCTCGGAGCCTTCCACCTTGCCCTCGCGCATCTGGACGCTCACCGACATGCCGCGCACGGCCATGACATCGGCTGCATCGGCGCCCGCCTTGCGCGCCGCGTCGGCGAGGCGGCGCGCCCGCTCGACGAGCGCGCCTGTATCGAGGAGATCGGTCATGAAGAGCCCTGATCGGGAAGGAGTGTCCTCCCTCGTGTAGGCATCGCGGCAGGCCGTTTCAAGGCGCGGCGGTTTCGCATTGTCGTGCGGCCGTGGCGCGGCACGAACAGATTTCGTTCATCCTGCCGGTGAAGGTCCCGGAAAGCACGCCGGCCAAGTGTTCGGAAAGCAAGCTCCCCAAGGCTTTCTCAAGCATAGGAAATGATCGCGACTTTCGACGATCGGATTGAGGTCCGTTTAACCGTCCCCCTTAAGCTCCCCGACAAGGAATGCTGCGACAGTCCTCCCAACGAAGGGGCGAGAGCCTGAGCACAGGCCATAGTCCCCAGGGAGCATGTCAGTGTCGCGTCAAACAGAGCCCGGCGGCGTCGCCGCCGGGATCGGGGCCGCCTTGCGCCTCGATCCCGCCCGCCTTCCTGCCCGCTACTCCGCCCCCGATACGGGCGCGGATGGCGGCCAGCGGTCCATCGACCTCTCCTCGAACCGCGTGGTGATCCGCCGGACCGCCTCGGGTGCGCGGATGAAGCTGCAACTGCCGGTGAGCGCCTATCGGGGCGTCGCGGTGAGGCTCACCGGCGCGGAACAGACGCAGGCGGATGCCGTCGAGGTCGTCCTCGTCCATGCCGATCCCGGCCTCAGCGTGCCGCTGTTCTCGGCCGAAGACACCGCCGACGTCGTCGCCGAATGGCAGCGCTGGGGCAATGCCCTCGCCATGCCGCTGCTGATCAGCCAGCCCGACGGCTCGCTGCGCGAGGCTTTCTCCCGGATGGGCGGCGTCGCCCTCGGCAGGCCCGGTCCGCGCCGCCGCCGCCGCTCGGCGCTGCGCGCCCGCCGGCCGCAGGCACTGATGCGCCGCCGGCCCGGCCGCGCCCTTGCCGGCCAGCCGGTTCATCGCGAGCGCGAGATCATCGCCCGAAACTGACTTATCCTCGCGCAAGCGTGACTTTCTGCGGCCTTGATGTGACGGCCCTGATGTTGCCACGCCTTCGGGCGAGGGTTATGCCCTTGGCACATCCGGTCCTTGGGGCCGCCTGAGGACACGACCCATGCTGTCGCGCAGACATCTTCTGGAAGGTTCCGCCGCCCTCGGGCTTAGCTCCGCGCTGGGCGTACTGCCGCTGGCCGGCCCCGCGCTCGCGCAGGCCCGCCGCCCGGCCGCCGAGCGCGTCAATGTCGAGGAGCTGATGCAGCCGGGCCCGCTCGGCGATGTCGTTCTCGGCAAGGCGGATGCGCCGGTGACCATCGTGGAATATGCCTCGCTGACCTGCGGGCATTGCGCCACGTTCCACACCACGATCCTTCCCGAGCTCAAGAAGAAATATATCGACACCGGCAAGGCGAAGCTGGTGTTCCGCGAGTTCGCGCTGAACCAGCTCGATGCCGCCGTCTACATGCTGACCCGCTGCGCGCTCAATGCCGACGGCAAGGCCGATGGCGGTGACCAGTCGCGCTATTTCGCGCTCGTTGAGGTGTTCTTCCAGCAGCAGCGGACCTGGGCCTTCGGCGGCAACCCGCTCGAAGCGGTGACGGCGATTACCCGTCAGGCGGGCATCACGCAGGCGCAGTTCGAGGCCTGCCTGAACAACCAGCCGATCCTCGACGCGCTGAACGCCACCCGCGAGCGTGCGGCGAATTCCTTCGGCGTCGATTCGACCCCGACCTTCTTCATCAACGGCCGCCGCGTGCTGGGTGCCCAGCCGGTCGCCGAGTTCGAGAAGATCATCGATCCGCTGCTGCCGGCCTGATCGCGGTCAGTCTTGCACAATGCATTCAAGGGCCGCCGGTTCGTCCGGCGGCCTTTTTGTCTGGCCGCAACGGCGGTTACGGAGTTGTCAGACCAAAGGCCGCTTCGTCGCGCGGCACAGGGAAACTGTGTCCTTCGAGGCTCGCTGTCGCTCGCACCTCAGGATGAGGAAAGCCGAGCTTTGCATCAGAGTCGATGAAGCGGGGCGGTTCCACTTCATCGCGACCGACGTGCAACACACCGACCTCCTCATCCTGAGGTGCGAGGGAGCGAAGCGACCGAGCCTCGAAGGACGCACTTCATCGGCGCACGACACCGGGTCGGTGACTCTTGCCGCTTTTCAACGGACCTTCGATTTTTATGCAGGATGGAACCAGCGCCGGCCTGCAGTCCTGCTTCACCACCTCGGCCTGCCCACAAACGAAAGACCGCCGAGGCATCCCCCGGCGGCCTTTTCGTTGTCCGTTGCCCGTCCCCTGAAGGGTCGGCGAAATGGATCAGTTGAGCTTCGACTTCACTTCGTCGATGCCGGCCTTGATGAAGGCGTCGCCGCCCGAGCCCTTCGCGAGATCCGCGAGAACGGCACCGGCTGCGGAGGTCGCCACATCGGCAGCAGCCGCGCGGACGTCGGCAATCGCCTGCGCCTCGGCCTGGGCGATCTTCGTCTCGGCCATCTTGGTGCGACGGACGACGAAATCTTCCATCTTCGCCTTGGCCTCGGCGGCGAGGCGCTCGGCGTCGGCCTTGGCGGCGGCGACGATGTCCTTCGCCTCCTGCTCGGCGGCCAGCTGGCGCTTCCGGTAGTCCGCAGCGATGGCCTCGGCCTCCTCGCGCAGGCGCTTGGCCTCGGTGAGGTCGGAGGCGATGCGGGCCGAGCGCGCGTCGAGCGCGTTCAGCAGCGTCATGTGGGCGCCCATCTTCCAGGCGATGCCCAGGAAAATGATGAGGCCGATCCAGATCGGCAGATATTCGCTCATCCGGGCCTCCTCAGTGCTTCAGCGCGGCGTCGACGGCGGCCTCGACACGCGCGGCCTCCGCCTTCGCGCCGGCAAGGCGCTCGACGATGGCCTGGGCCGCATCGACGGCGATGGACCGCACATTGCCCATGGCAGTCGTGCGGGCCGCGGCGATCTGGGCCTCCGAAGCCGACAGGTCGGCTGCGAGCTTGGCCTCGAGGGCCTTGCGCTCGGAATCGGACTGGCCGGTGATCTTGGCGCGCGTCTCGGCCGCGATGGCCTGGGCGTTGGCGCGAGCCTCGGCCAGGGCCTTCTCGTAGGCCGCGGTGGCGGCGTCCGCTTCGGCCTTCATCGTCTGGGCGGCCGCGAGATCGGCCGCGATGCGGCCGGAGCGCTCCTCCAGAATGCCACCGATGCGCGGCGCGATGTGCCGCGACATCAGGTAGTAGAGCAGGCCGAAGGCGATCGCGAGCCACAGGAGCTGCGAGCCGAAGGTTTCCACCTTGAAGGCCGGGAAACCGCCCTTGGTCGGGACCTGCGTCCCAGTCGTGGTGTTCGTCGCCATTGCGGGACCCTATCGGCGTGGCCGGGCTCGTCACCCGTCACGCGAAACCGAAGGCCGGCCGCGAGGCCGGGCGGAGAACGCCGGAACGGCCGCGACGGCGGAGCTCAAGGCCCCGCCACGCAGCCGGGACGTCCGCCGCGGATCAGACCACGAAGAGCAGGACGAGCGCGACGACCAGCGCGAAGATGCCGAGGCCTTCCGCGAGCGCCGCGCCGACGATGGCGTTGGTGAACTGGCCGGCCGCGGCCGACGGATTGCGCAGGGCGCCGGCAACGAAGTTGCCGAAGATGTTGCCCACGCCCATGGCGGCGAGGCCCATGCCGAGGCAGGCGAGACCAGCGCCGAGGAACTTGGCTGCAACCGGATCCATTTTGAACTCCTGTGAGGTGTTGGGAGCGAAGGGAGGATTATCGACCTGCCGTCACCGCTATCAGTGATGGCCAGGATGGAGGGCGTCGTTGAGATAGATGCAGGTCAGGATCGTGAAGACGTAGGCCTGCAGGACAGCGACGAGGAATTCGAAGGCGGTCAGCGCCGTGATCATGAAGATCGGCAGCGTCGCGCCGGCAATGCCGACCGCGCCGGCGCCCGCCATGGCGATCGCGAAGCCGGCGAAGACCTTCAGCGCGATATGGCCGGCGGTCATGTTGCCGAACAGACGCAGCGACAGCGAGATGGGACGCGAGAGGAACGAGATCACCTCGATGACCACGATCACCGGCAGGATCGCCTTCGGCAGGCCGGCCGGCGCGAACAGCGCGAACCAGTGGGTGCCGTGCTTCATGATGCCGTAGATGATGACCGTGGTGATCACCAGCATGGCAAGCGCGGCGGTGACGATGAGGTGGCTGGTCACCGTGAAGGCGCCCGGGATCATGCCGATCAGGTTGCCGAACAGCACGAACATGAAGATCGAGAAGACCAGCGGGAAGAACTTCATGCCCTCCGTGCCGGCCGCTTGCCGGACCGTGCCGGCGATGAATTCGTAGGACAGTTCGGCCATCGACTGCAGGCGGCCCGGCACCAGATTGCGCCCGGAGGTCGTCAGCAGGAGGAAGGCGGCGGTGATGCCGACCGCGATGAACATGTGCAGCGAGGAATTGGTGAAGCCGAAATCAGCGCCGCCGATCCTGAGCGGAACGAGATGGACGAGCTCGAACTGTTTGATCGGATCGGCCATCGCCGGTCTGCTCCCGCATGCGATCTAGTCGACCGGACCAGCTTCTCAGCCGCCCCGATTGGCCCGCTGGGCCGATTTGACGAGGTTGTAGATACCCGTCGCGAAGCCCAGCAGAAGAAACACGATGAGACCCCAGGGCCGCGTTCCGGCGAACCGATCCACCAGCCAGCCGATCAGCGCGCCGGCGAGGACGCCAGACACGAAATCGGCGGAGAAGCGGAAGAGCTTCACCAGGCCAGACGGCTCGACTGCCGCTTGGCCATCCGGCGCCATGCCCGAGGTCCGCTTCTGCTCGTAAGTCGCGAGCTTGGACTCGAGGGCGCGGCGACGCGCGTCGAGGTCGGCTTCCGTCGGTGAACGCCCCTGATCCGATCCCTGCTTCTGTCCGTCTTCCGCCATGCCAACCTCGTCAGCCGGGCGGTCGTCGGAGCAAAAACAGCGAAAAGAAGCCGGTTTGCCACCCCCGAAAGCCGGGCACACCTATAGTGATGCGGCGAAAAGGTGTCAAGGATCGCTATCCTACATCTAACACACTGATATCACAAGATATTACTGCAACAGGACCGATTGTCGCGCCTGCTCTGCGACAACGCGCACGCACTGCACCATCAGCGGCGCAATGCTACGGTTTCGCTGGAGATCGGAGGCGAACTCCGGCCGGAGGGAGACAAGTCCGTGCAAGGGCAAGCCGCGACCGGAGCCGCGATGCAGGCGGCGACCTTCGACAATGGGGAACCCGCATGACGACAGCCGCATCGGCCACCGAGACCGCCAGCCATCCGCTCGATCCGCTGACCGGGGCGGAGATCGCCGCGGCCCGCGCCATCCTCTTCGCCGCGAAGGCGCTGCCCGAGACGACGCGCTTCGCCTCGCTCCAGCTCGACGAGCCCCTGAAGGCCGAGATCGCCGCCTGGTCGCCGGGCCGGCCGATCCGCCGCCGGGCCTTCGCCGTCACCGTCGATGCCGCCACCGGCGCGGTCCACGAAGCCTTGGTCGATATCGGCGGACAAGCCGTCCTCGCCTTCGCCGCGCGCGACACGAAGGCCGCGCCCTACGGCCAGCCGGCCGTCATCATCGAGGAGTTCTTCAAGGCTGGCGACATCGTCAAGGCCGATCCCGGCTGGCGCGCCGCCATGACCCGCCGCGGCCTGACCGAGGACGAGATCGCGCTGGTGCAGGTCGACCCCTTCTCCGCCGGCTATTTCGGCCGCGAGGCCGAGCTTGGCCGCCGCCTCGTCAGCGCGGTCAGCTACTACCGCGCCGCCATCAACGACAACGGCTATGCCTCGCCCATCGAGGGCGTGGTGGCGCTGGTCGATCTCGTCGAGAACCGGGTCGTGCATCTGATCGACGAAGCCGAAATCGTCCCGATCCCGAAGAAGCGCCGCAACTACGACCGCCAATCCCTGCCCCCGCCGCGCACCGACCTGAAACCCCTGAACATCGTCCAGCCGGAGGGACCGAGCTTCTCGGTCGACGGCTGGAAGGTCGAGTGGCAGAACTGGTCGTTCCGGGTCGGCTTCACCGCGCGCGAGGGTCTCGTCCTCCACGAACTCGGCATTCGCGACAAGGGCCGCCTCAGGCCCATCATGCATCGTGCCAGCGTCACCGAAATGGTCGTGCCCTATGCCGACCCGACCGCCAACCATTTCTGGAAAAGCGCCTTCGACGCCGGCGAATACGGCCTCGGCAAGCTCGCCAATGCGCTGGAACTCGGCTGCGACTGCCTCGGTCTGATCCGCTATTTCGACGTGCCGATGGCCGACGACAACGGCAATCCCATCGTCATGCCCAATGCCGTCTGCATGCACGAGGAGGATTACGGGCTCCTCTGGAAGCACTACGAGATGCGCACCGGCGTCTTCGAGGCCCGCCGCTCGCGGCGCCTCGTCATCTCGTTCTTCGCGACGGTGGGCAATTACGATTACGGCTTCTACTGGTATCTCTATCAGGACGGCACGATCCAGCTGGAAGCCAAGCTGACCGGCATCATCCAGACCGCCGCCGTCGCGCCGGGCACGGCCTATCCGTGGGGCGGCATGGTGGACGAGGGCCTCGGCGGGCCGACCCACCAGCACTTCTTCAACGTGCGCATGCACATGGCCGTGGATGGCTCCGGCAACACCGTCACCGAGCACGAATTCGTGCCGCGGCCCTGGGGCACCGACAACCCCTACGGCAATGTCTTCGACACCACCTCCCGCGTGCTCGCCAACGAGCGCGACGCCGCCCGCGAGGCGGACGGCAAAACCGGCCGCTACTGGAAGATCACCAACCCCAATGTCCTCAACAGCGTCGGCAAGCCGACCGGCTACAAGCTGATCGTCCAGCCGAGCCCGCTCATGCTGGCGCAGGAGGGCTCGACGGTGGCCCAGCGCGGCGGCTTCGCCACCAGGCACGTCTGGGTGACGCCCTTCGACCCGACGGAAAAATACGCCAGCGGCGACTACCCCAACCAGCATGCGGGCGGCGACGGCCTGCCGGCCTACATCAAGCAGGGCCGCTCCATCGAGAATGCCGACCTCGTCGTCTGGCACTCCTTTGGCCACACCCATGTCTGCAAGCCCGAGGATTTCCCGGTCATGCCGATGGAATATGCCGGCTTCATGCTGAAGCCGAACGGCTTCTTCGCCGAAAACCCCGCCATGGACCTGCCCGCGGAGAAGAACCACGCCAGCGAGCAGCATGGCGCGGGCAAGGGTGGGTGTTGTTGCGGGTGAGGGCTACTTGGAGGAAGGCGGCTCCTCGAAATCAAACCGCTGAACGGCAAGCAACTCGTAGTCGCCCTTCTCCCCGGACGGATCGAGGCTCCAGCGAGCTTCCTCAACAACCTTCTCGATGGTCATGACACCGAATACCGTCATGGCCTGAACCTCGGGCTCGTCGTCTGCCTTGTAGAAAACGATCCAGTCGTGCCCCGAAAGCTTCTCGATTTCCATGACGCCTTCTCGCCGGAGCAGGCGGCACCTGGCCGGCCGCGATCATCCTTTTCGACCGACCGAGGTTGCAACCCGGAGGCACTGAGACACCCGAGCGCAGTTGTCGAACGTGCCTGAAGAGTACCAAACCAGCGTTACGCTGTCAAGGACTTTGATCCCATCATAGGAAAAGTGGGCAGCCCTGCCACTGCCGCGCCCTTTCCGTCATGGCCGGGCAAGTTGTTCGTTCTTGAGACATAGCCGACGGGCGTTCGGGGACATGGCCGACACAATCT
>VFQP010001826.1_pt1 | contig 26180 bp, 32 predicted proteins | sample 3512351 | NCBI WGS metagenome assembly VFQP01 (sample SAMN10412372, study PRJNA504923) | tailings metagenome | isolation source: Relicate 1 Philex TSF1 revegetated site | place: Philippines: Tuba, Benguet | collected 2017-08-29
GACAGGAGCATGGGTGTTGCTCACCGACAAAGATGTCGCCGTTTGCGTAAAAGTAGGTGCCCCTGCCGGTGCGGCGGTCGTCGAGCCACTGGCCCACGTACATGTCGCCGTTGGAAAAGTAGTAGCGCCCCATGCCGTGGCGGATGTTGGCCACGAACTGCCCCGTATACTGCTCCCCGTTGAGGAAGTAGCGCGTGCCCATGCCCTCGCGGCGGCCCTGCACCCAGTCGCCCTCGTACTGGAGGATGTGTTGCCCGCTGCCCGGGCCCTGCGCACGACGCAACGCACACGCACAGCACAGCAGAGGACACCGGAGTCAGCCACGCGGCCGTCATCACGCACGGGGTGGCGCAAGGAGCAGCACGCGAGCGACGGCAGCGTGTGTGGGAGCCAGCAGCTCAACGGAGCAGGGACACCCTCGTAGTCTTGAAGCTTCGTGAGGAAGGCTGAAGCGGGAGAGTCGCCCTGTCGCACCTTGGAGGCCAGGTAGCGCCCCGTGCCGTGCGGCCTGCCGGCCAGCACCTCGCCCTCGTACTGGCCACCCGAGTCGCCCACCAGCTTGGCGTACTTGCCAGCACGGCCTGGGCCTGCAGGCAGGGAACGAGGGGCACCGCCCGCGCGCTGTAAGCGGTCATGTTGACCGGCCCCGCGCGCGCAGGGCAGCAGTGCAGGCGTGCCGTGATGTGCGCGTACCCGTGAGGCTAGCCGCGAGTGGGTTGCGCTCCTTGGCGGTGGAGTTCCAGCTCTTAATGGTGGAGCGCCGCGGGAGCGTCGGCTTGGGGGGCGCTTGCGCGTGCGCCATCACCACGCGGCTGACGGCCTCATCGATGGCCTTGTACTTGAGGCTCGGGTGGTCCTTGCCGACCGCCTTGCTGCGCGTGCCCGCGAAAGGCGCGGTCTTGAGCGCGCCTCCCGTGCTCGTCAGCGTCGAGGCCGTGCCCCCGAAGGGGCGGCCACCGCCATTCGACGCTTCGAGCGCGCCAGGAAGAGTCTTGCGTGAAGACTCCTCCTCGATGACCGGCTCCATCCTTTGCTCGTGCTCGCGCGACCAGAGGTCAAAGTGCTACTGCCCCACCAGGGCTGCGCGGCGAACCAGCAGCGCTGCGGTGGGAGAGGTGGGTGGAGGGATGGAGTGTGCCAGTGTTTCTTCTCGCTGTCCCACGCGCTGTTCCCCGCGCTGCTCGTTACCAGAACCTGGTACGGCAGACGCGATCGGCAGTCTGTCCCGCCGCACGCTGCACACAGACTAACATGGTTGTGACCACACGTTCAGGAGCAGGGAGCAGGTGGGGGTCGCATCGCGCGCCGTGCCGGCAGGCAGGCATGCCGCCAACACCTGGACGATTGCGCACCGGCTGAGAAAAGGCGTGGAACACACAGAACATGGTGGCAGGCCATGATGATGCCCAGAGGCATGCGGGGTACGCCATCGCTCGGGCGCATGCATGCCTGCGCGCCACCCGCAGAGAAGGGAGGAGAGAGAACAGGCACCAGTGCTTGCAGCTTGGAGCCTGCAGCAGCAAATGGAGCAGCTGGACCCCGCCGCGGTGCTGGTCTCGCGCTACGTGCACGAGTCGGCCAGCAGCGAGCAGCGCGCAGCCGTCGTCAAGGAGCTCTCGCAGCTCCTGCAGTCGCAGCAGTCCAGCGTGCTTGCCGTGGTGCGCTCGCATTGAAGGTCGCAGTCGCGGGGGCGCCGCTGGATCACGATGGCGCCCGCAGATCGAGCGATGGGCCCACCAGCGCTCTCTGTTCTTCTGCGGTGCAGGTGGCAGCGCTGCAGGACTGGCTCATCAGCGATGACTCCGCGAGGAGGGTGCTGGGCACGCATCTGCTGGCCCAGGTGCGCCACGGCCGCCACCGTCGGGGCGGCGCTCAGCGCTCCCTCTAGCGGCATCTCCTACTGCTGCAGATCAACCAGCGCACATCATGATGAACCACACGCGCAGCTGCTGGAGAGCGTGGCAGGCGCCATGTCGGCCAACGATCTGCACCACCTCTCGGTCTTCATGTCCTCGCGCCTCGCCGACTGGTGCGCGACGGCCAGCACCCCTCCTAACCTGACCATCGCCCTGCCTCCCGCGCATGACTACCACCTGCCTGAGGCTGTGCAAGCATCACGACACGCCCCGCGCTGCCTGCAGGCCATGCGTGCAGCCGGCGGCCGCCGGCTGCGCGGCGCTGCTGCGGCTCAAGGGCCCGGCGGGGGCGCGCCGCCTGGCGGCGGACGACGCGCTCGCCATCGTGCGCGTGGTGGCGGACGAGGTGGCGGGGCAGGTGCAGCAGCTGGCGCACCGTGACCGCTCAGCCTGCCTGCACCTGCTGCTCAGCGCCACGCTGGTGCGTCGAGGGCACACGCCCTCAGCACCAGGGATGACCAGGGATACAGTGTGCGATTCGCAGTGTGTGCGTCACCCAGCTGCAGACACGCACCCTGCGAACCCACAACAGCGCCCGTGGAGCTGAGCGCCGTGGCGGCTGCGACTGTGCATGGGAGGGAGCGCGTGCTCCGTGTGTGTCAATCTGTGTGTGTGGCAGGAGTGGGGCGTGGAGGCGGCGCAGCGGGACGTCAACCTGGTGGAGGCGGCCGTGGCGGCCGTCGACGGAGAGAAGGACCCCCGGTGCCTCATGACAGCCTTCAAGCTCATCCCGGTGAGCTCCGGCGACGCAGCCCCCGTCGCGCAGGCACAGCTCTGTGCTCTCCCTAGCGGCGACGCAGCTGCCGCGCAGGCACAGCAGCGTGCTGCGGCGCCTCACGCCTGTTTCTCCGGGCCCCACCTCTGGCCAGCAGACGGCGCGCTCTTTCCTAGCGGTGCCCTTGCCGCAGCAGCAGGGACCAGCGCACACTCGTCTTTTTCCTTCCCATTGCGCAGCGCACACTTGCCAGGAGCGCGTGCTGCGGCTGCCGTGCTGCGGCCCGCAGGCCGTGGCGGGCGTGTACCACACGGCCGGCGTGGAGGCAGGCCCCTTGGAGGACCAGGCCGAGGAGGTGGTCGAGGTGCTCAGCTGCTACTTCCCGCTCACCTTCAACCCGCCAAAGTCCGACCCGCACAAGTGAGCACCCACCTTCTTACCATCTTCATCACGTGATGCGCCTTGTCCCCCGCTGTCCCGAGCGGTGGCCGCGGGACTTGTGCGCGTGATGGCCACGGAGCCGGAGCGTGAGCGAGGCGGCCGTGTGCGTGGTGTGGTGCCCCCGCTGCGCAGCATCACGCGTGCCGACCTGGCGGCGGGCCTCATGGGCGCCATGTCGTGCAGCCCGCTGCTGGTGCGCTGGGCGCTGCCGCTGGTGCTGGAGAAGCTGAGCAGCACCTACAGGTGAGGCCATCTCCCGCACGCACTCAGTCACTGAAGTTTGAGGGCATACCGTACTGAGCGCTGGAGGCCGCTCGCACGCTGCTGTGCCAGCGCGGTGCCACTCCCTTCACACAACGTGCGATGGCGCCCGCCTGCCACTCAAGACGTGCGCGCGCCCCTGAGCAGGCCAGCCAAGGAGGACGCCCTGGCCGCCCTGGCGGCCTGCTGCTCCGGGCCCGGCAACGCCGCCATGCAGGAGCACGCTCGCGCGGTGAGAGGGACCTAAAACGCGCGCGGCGCTCGCTTCCTTGCGGGAGCAGCAAGGTTGCGCCCCGCTCCAGGTGCCTGCTGCAGAGGGAGAATCCTGTAGAAGCTGGCCGTTGCGCGCAAAGACGCCGTCGCCGTCGCCGCACCACGCGGGAGCATCGACGCGGCATCCCCGCAAGAGGCTCTGTGCGTTCCCACCACGAAGCAACGCCGCCGCCGCCGCCACGCCGTGCCCTGCCGCGTCAACGCACGTGTCGTTCGCAGGTGTGGGTGGCGCTCCGGACCGAGGTGATGGGCCCGTCGGCGTACGGCATGTCTGGCGACGACCTGCGCGTGGCCCGGGAGCTGGCGGGCCTGTCGGCGCGCTGCCTGCGCCAGTGCGCCGCCACGCTGGGGCAGGGAACCCTAGAGGAGGCGGCCGCCGGCGACGGCGTGGTGGCGGACCTGCTGGCCGCTGTGCGCACGCCGAGCCCTCCTGGCGGGGCAGCGCATGGTGCGTGGCTTGGCGGGGCCGCGGTGGGCGCAGCACGCGGGGCCCCAGCGCAGCCGTGACGCGTTCTAGACTGCTGGGTGATTGATTGCCCGTCTGTGCAGGGAGCGGCGCGGGCGCGCGTGCCGGTGGCGGCGGTGGCGACCCAGGGCGGGAGGACCGGCAGCTCGAGTGTGCCGCGACCGTGCTGGGCGCAGTGAGCACGCTGAGCACGCTGTCCCCCGCCGGCTCACGCCGCCCCGCTCAACCCCCACTCCCAGCTTACTAGCATTTTGCGGACTGCCTGCTCACATGCACTTTTCAGGTGGCGGCCGGCGGGCCCTCGGCGCTGCAGCGTCTGGGGCAGGCAGCCCTAGACCCCCTCCTCGCCCTCCTGCCCCCCTCGCCCGCCGCCTCCCCGCCAGACCCCGACGCCACCTCTGCTTCCGCGCCCATGGACGTGGACGGCGGCGGCAGCCCGGCGCGCGACGCTGCTACCGCTGACGCGCCCGCGCCGTCCACCGATCTGTTCCTGAGGCAGAGCGGCACGCAGCTTGTGGGACGGAGCCTCACGGCCTGCCGGCACTTCCTTCAGCCGCTGGCGGACGCCAGCCAGGCGCCACAGCCGCCCACGCCGGCGCTGCTGGCGGCGCTGCAGCCCCCCGCCGCCCGCCTAGCCGCCGCCGCAACCGAGTGCCTGCTGTGGGCAGCGGCGCCGCAAGGCGGGGGCGCAGAGAACGGCGACGCGGCGGCGGCGGCAGCGGTGGCGTTGCCGGGGGAGGTGGTGGGGCCGGCGAGCGAGTGCCTGGCCACGCTGTGCACGCTGCACGCCTGGTCAGCGCCAGGTCAGCAACAGCAGCAGGGAGAGGGGCCGAGCAGGGGGCTGCTGTCGCCGCAGGCCTTGGCCGCGATTGCCGGCGCCGCGACGCGCGCCGCCGTGGTCGCTGGGGCGCGCGAGGACGATGAGGAGGAGGAAGAGGGGGCCGGGGAGGCGGGGCTTGCGGGCGCGGTGGACGTGGTGGCGCGGGCGTGCGCGGTTGAGCCCTCGGCTGGAGTGGTGGAGGGCGTGGTGGTGCGCCAGCTGGCGGGATGGCTGGGCGCGCCAGACTCTGTGCGAGGTGTGTCTTCCCTTCGGCCTGCTTGGCCACCTGTTGCCTCTGCCTCCTTGCCATGGCTCCGTCACCACTGATGTCTTGTGGGCGTGGTACACACATCTGTGTGTTGCGCAGGCGCGCAGGCAGCGGGCGGCGCGTCTCGCCGCCGCGCGCTGCGCGTGTGCGGCGCGCTGGCCCGGCGGGTGCCCCGCGTGGCGGCGGCGCTGCTGACGGCGCTCACGTCCCTTACAGGGGGCGTCGGCGGCGCGGGCAGCCAGGTGCGCGGGCAGCAAGCCGGCGGCGGCGGCGGGGGCACCGCACGTGCTTTGAGCTTCGCATGTCCTCACTCCAACACCTCATACGAGGAGATGGCGTGTCGTCTGTGCCCCGCCGGAAGGAGGCTCTGCCGGTGGCTTGAGCAAGCATGGACTGCTGCGCATGGCTTTCTCTGCTACCTCGGCTTGCAGGAGCTTCTGCGCCTTGTGGAGGTGTGCGTGTCGAGCGCGGGGGCCGCGCCGCTGGGCAGCGCTGCGTCAGCCTCCGCCAAGGGCTTGGCCGTCGCGCTCATGCAGGACGCCGGCGGCCCCACATCATCCAGCGGCACCCCTGCTCAGGTAGGCAACATTCTGCCGTGGCGTCCTGCATAAAGTGTTTGGCTCAATCAGGCGGTGGTTGACTTGCAAGCAGTCGTGCGCATCTCACCTGGAAGCCACTCTCGAATGGCCCTGAGACCCGTCAGCTGGTGAACACCTGGCGCGCCAGACCCCAACTGGCCATTTGCAGGCGCCGCTGGCGCTGCGGGCGTCCACGGCCGGCCGCCTGGCCACCAGCTGCTCCGCCACCGACCAAGCGGGTGAGCCCTAGGCCCTCGCCATGCACCCCGCCCTCCGCTGCGTGCCCGCTTCCTGCCAACACGGACCCAGCGTCATACACTCGCGCCCTCACTCTGCGATCGTGATGTGGCGCAGAGCTGGCGGGCTTGGCGTCGCAGCTCCTGTGCGGGGAAGGCGCTGGCGGCGACGCGGGCGTGGTGGCGGCGGCCGTCCTAGCCGGCCTGCCGTCGGTGGCCCTGGGCTGGGAGCGGGGCGCACCGCAGCGGGCGGCGGCGGCCCTGCTGCATCAGTGCCTGGCCAACGGTGCGCGCACACAACACGGCGTCTGTCACGCAGGGCTGTAGTGCTCTTGCACTTAGGCCCACGCCTTGCCACATCCCTTGAGCCACGCGGTGACTGCCCCCGCGGCTGATCGTGCGCGATTGGCATTCCATGCCTGCTGCAGGCACGCCAGCGGGCGCCAACGGCAATGGCGACGCCACCGCCGCCGCGGCGCCGGCGCCAGCACTGGCGCACGCCGCCCGCGCCATCGCCGTCGCCTCCCTGGTGAACAAGGCGCCTGACGAGGCCACGCTGCAGCAGCTGGCCGCGCAGGTCGCCGCCGCCGCCGGGCTAGGGCTTGCGCTAGGGTTGGACGGCGGCGGCGGCGGCGGCGCTGCGGCGGCAGGAGGAGCGCCTGCCGCAGCGGCGGCAGTGGCAAGGCCGGCGGCGGCAGACCTAGTGGTGGCTTGGCTTGCGGCGGCGCTGGCCCGGCGCAGCAGCCCCTTGGTCGGCCCGCTGATCCGCTCTTTCGTCCTGCCACCCGCCTCGCCAGCGGCAGCAGCAGCAGCACCGGCGATGGCGGCGTCAGCGCCCCTCCTGACGCGCGAGGCGAGGGCGGCGGCGACGCTGGTGCACACGGTTTTCGGCGCCGACCACGCCGGCGGCCCGACAGCGGCGACGGTGGGTGCCCCGCGTGCGCCGGCGGTGGCCCCGCCGGCGCCGCCGGTGGCGGCGGCGGCGGCGGCGGGCGAGGGCGCGGCGGCGGGGTGGGCGGCGCTGGCTTGGCACCATGTGCACGCGCGGCCGCTGTGGCAGCAGCGCACGCTGGTCCAGGTACGGGGCTCTCCCTTTCTTGCTTTGCTTCTTTGCTTCCGTCTCCCGGGCCCGACGCCAGCACGCCTCGTCAGCACGTGATCCCTTCCCTGCGCACAGTTGTGAGTGGATCCGCTTGCACGGCGCACGCAGGTGCTGCCTCCGCTGCTGGAGCGCCTCACCCAGGCCACGGCCACGCTCCCGCCGCCCCCGCTGACCACCGGTGCGCGCCCGTCTCACCACACGCCCCCTCCGCTCCCACCTGAACGCTCTGCAACAAGGAGCAAATTGGGCTCAGAGCACAGGTTTGAGTGATTGACGTGCGGAGTGATTGGCGCGGCGGTGGACCGCAGGGCCCCAGGGCGCGTCCTCGCCGCCACCGCCGGCCCCCAATCACCTGGCAGAGCACCTGGCGCTGTCGGCGGCGCTGTGCTGGATGCCGCTGGCGCTGCTGCGGCCGCACCTCCCACAGCTGCTGCGCGTGCTGCGCCACACGCTGGGCGCGCTGTGCGACGCCTGGCGGCGCGCGCACGCGGGCGGTGGCGGCGGCGGAGGCCCCGCAGCGCGGGCCAAGCCTGCTGTCGATGCGCAGGTGAGGTTCTCACTTGTAATCAAAGCCAGGGCTGGATGACGGTCAATTCAGCCCTGCCCTGCGCCGGGACGCCTCCACGCCGCACTGTGGCCATCTTCCATCCCTTTCACGCCCTGCTACACTGCGCTGTGGTACAATGCGTGTGCATGGTGACCAGGGCGGTGCCGCGGCCGCCGCCGCCGCCCAGCGCGCCGTGGACGAGGCTCTGGTGGCGCGCGGCGTGCTGGGCGTGCTGGGCCTGCTGCTGGCGCTGGCCAGGGACGGCGCGGGCGCGGCGGGCGGCGCGGGCGGAGCTGCGCGGAAGCTGCTCGAGGGCGAGGTGGCGGACCTGCTGCCCGCCGTATGCGCCTGCTGCGCTCTGCAGGTGCGGCGCCCGGAATAGGGCTTTGCCCCTCTGGTGCAGCCGTCTCTGGCGAGCAGATGGCACCGTGCAGCAGCAGCAGCGGCGCTCCTTAAGTGGTCTCGCCCGGCGCTGAGAGCGTGCGGAGGGTGCCGTGGCGCGCGCGCAGGGCTTGCCGGCGGTGCGGGAGGCGGCGCTGGTCGTGCTGGCGGCGGCGATTGAGGCGCTGCCGTACCACCTGCTGCACACGCGCCGGGCACAGGTGCGCCGCCTGCACCCCTGTCGGCATTCGGGGTCGATGGAGGCGCTTGGCGGGGGATCAGGGCTGGGGCACCGCATCTTTTGCAAGCGGTGTGCGTCCGGGGTGCGCGTGTGCCGTGTGCCTGTGGGTGTGCCCCACCACGTGGGCATGAGCGGTGCCAGGTGTGCAGTGAGGGAGGAAAGTGCTGGCTGCTGTCGCGAACGACCACACGCCCTGTGTTCGTGCCTTGCCCTCCAGGTGGTCAAGGTGGTGACGGCGGCGCTGGACGACGAGCGGCGCGGCGTGAGGCTGGCGGCGGCGCGGTGCAGGAGGCTGTGGGTGCGCCCCGCCACGTGACGGGCGGCGCGCTTGCGTGGCACGGCGCGGTGCCAGACGAGACGCGGGCTTCGCTGACGGGAGTGGATGCTCTGGACCTGAGACTTGCGCTTGCATGGCTGCGACGGCAAGGCCCTGACGGTGCAGCCGTGCGTGACGCTGTGGCGCGCAGCAGCGGACGTTCATCTCAGCTGGAGCGTCAGCGTCGTTGCAGAGCAGCACGCTGGCGCCTTGACAGCAGCAGACAGCACCGCACAGGTGGGCGGAGCAAGGCGCCCATCGCTTCAAGCCGTGCGCAGCCTCCCGTGCCCGGAGCGCAGCGCACGTGCCCCACGTCTGTCATCCTCATGCCGCCGTGACCCCACACGCCCACCGACCTCACCCCTTGAGCGTCACCAAGCCCACGCCCGCCACCCTGCTCCGGATGCGCTCCAGCGCTTCCTCGGAGGGAGCTCCATTCCAAAACTCGTCCCGGGGCACCTTGATCGTGATGGGCCGCACCGCCGCCTCGCACAGGGCCAGCACCTGCTCCTCTTCGACCGCCCAAATGGTCTGACGCAAGACGTACAGAACCGTGACGGTGGCGGGCAGGCTGGGCAGCAGGGCAGGCCAGGCGTCTGGCATCAGGTCGCAGTCAAGCAAGACAAGAGTAGCGACCCCGGGAGGCAGGCTCTGGCCCAGCTGCTGCAGCTGATCTGCCGTGACGCCCTGCATGCCGAAAATGGTCAAGAGCTGCTGCGCTGCCGGCAGCGCTGAAAGCAGGGGCCCCAGCGTGGTCAGCAGCGCCGTGAAGCGCTCGCCGAACACGCCGCAGCCCCAGTGGCGCGTGACACAGCCGCGCCCGCCCCACCTCCTGATGGCCTGCACCACCCGCTCCACCGCCGCGGTATCACTGCTCGGCTGCACCACCTCCCAGGTGCAGGCCTGGATGCCGTCCAGCGGCAGGCGAGCGAACGAGTCCACGTCCAGCGTGTTCACAATGACCTCCTGCACGGGCCATGCCGCGCGCACGTGGCTGCGCTGCAGGCTGAAGGAGGTGACAACGAGGCGGTGCAGGGTCGGAGGCAGGCCGTGGAGGAGCAGCGCCTCCAGGCCGTCGTCGTCGAGCGTGCCAGAGCACAAGTCCAGCTCCCGCAGGCACGGGAACCGCGTGAGCAGGTGGTGCAGCGTCCAGGGCCCTACGTGACCCTCCAGGATATCCAGACGCGTGACTGTGCCGCTGATGAGGCGCCCGGCTCGCCGCTCGTGCTCCTCCTCGTCCTCGTCCTCCCTCCACTCCTGTGATGCCCAGCTCAAGTCGCCAAGGGTGAGGGAGGTGAGGCTGGGCAGGGCCGCCAGCTGCTGCCGCACGTGCTCCGCCAGCTGCTCCTGTGCACCCCACTGCCGACCCCACCACAGGTGCTGCAGGTGCGGGAGCGCTGTGGGCTGGTGCAGCGGCTGAGCGGCCAGGCGGTCGTTGTGCAGGTGCAGCTTGGTGACGCTGGGGCACAGCACCTTGACCCACGCCGGCACCAGCGAGCCCTGTTCCAAGCCCTGCGAGCAGCCACACATTGCTTTGCATCACTCGACCATACCCACGGGAGTGCGCGGAGTCAACGGCAGTGGGGCAGCGCCTGTGGGCCCACTCACCCCAAGCTCAATCTCCTTGACGCACGCCAGCGGCCGCTCGCCCCCCAGCTGGGCCACGGCGCAGACGAGCAGCTGCGTGATGTGCGGCTCCGTCGCGGTCCAGTCCTCTGCAGGGCTGTGGTAGAGCCCCTGGTGGCCTGCGATCTTGAGCCGCACGCTGCTGCTGCGCCTGGCCACCGTGCACAGCCGCTCCACCTGGGCCGGGAAGTCCTCGGCGGCGATGGGCACAACGAAGCCGGCTGCGGCGGTGTGGTGGCGCAGCACGGCGTCGCGGAAGAAGGTGCAGCTGCGGAGCAGGGCCACCAGCGTGACGCTGTCCTTTTCGAAGGCGCTGTACTTGGCCAGCTGCAGCAGCCAGGGCTGGGGCAGGTCCAGCAGCGAGGTGGGCGTGGGCGGGGGGCCGGGCAGCGACGCCACGCGCAGCACTCCAGTGGCGGCTGTTGAGGAGGCCATCAAGACGTGGGTCGTAGCGTGCCTGCGCAAGCAAGCAGAGGAGCACAGCGAGGAAAGGCTCTCCACGCGTCGTGGCACGTTCAAACGGTGAGCGCCTGCCCGCTCACAGGATCTAACGCCTGCCCGCCCTCCTGTCTTCAGTACACCACCGTGCGCATGCCACTTGCCTGCTGCCTGCTGCTGGAGGCGCGTGGAGGCTGCTGCTCCTCTGGATGCAGAGCACGCCGAAAGAGGCACAGGCACGAGCGCTGGCGGCCTGGCGTGCGAGGGCGTGGTGCTTGCTGAAGCGTGAGTGCTCGACTGCGCCTCCGCTGGATGTGTGTGTGCTCGCCGAAGCGCTCCTCCTCCTCGCTTTCGATGTGGCCAAGGCGCGGGTTCGGTGCCCGGACCCACACACACGGCTCGGTCGCGATCCGTGCACGAACAGCAACCTGACGTACGCGCGCTTCTATTGCTCACGCCTCACGCCTCACGCCCCATTCGGCGAGGAGCGAGGCACGCCGACGGGTCAAGCGCAGCCGTCGAGCGCAGCGGCCGGCAGCACCTCAGCGTCCTTGCCTGGCCCTGCCTGCTGCTCTGTGCTTGTCAGGCGTTGAGGCTGTGTGCGGTGCGTGCGAAGGCACGTGCTCATGGGCCCGAAGCTGACTGCGACGTGCGGCTTGGCTGTCGCGCCGCACGCGCTCCTGCCCTTGAGCCGCAGGCTTTGCCCAAGCACGCCGATGGGTTTGATGCAGCTCACCACCGACTCTGGCTTCGACAGGATTGCCCCTCTCATGCGGGTCACATTACACAGGCGTTCGCACGTCGCCCAATAGATGCGCACGCGCCCCATCACGAATGGGGTTCAATAGGACTCGAGCAGGCGCTTGTCGGTGATGGTGGCCAGGCTGAACTCGTGCTGGCGCGGCACGGCGTAGCACTGGTGCGTCTGGTACATCCACTGGTGCACGCTGGCCAGCGTGGGCAGCCGCCGCGCGTTGTCCAGCCACGTGCGCGTGGACGCCGCCTCCTTGTCCCGACGCGCCTGCGCCGTGGCAGGCGAAGTGGGCCACGCCACCGTGGGGCGCACTGCCTGCCGGCCGTTGCTGGCTCGCTGCCTGGCGAAGGGGCACACAACAGGGAAGGTGAGCAGGCATGCCGGCGGGTGTGCAGGGAGCGCCCCGCTCACCTGCAGCACGTCGTCTGGCCAGATGCCTTCGTCCGTCGCCGAAGCAAAGAGCAGCTGGTACCTGATGGTTGCACGGCGCGCGGCACGAGCACGGCGGCAGCAAGCAGCGTTTAACGTGCGAATCGCTGGCTCACTATGTTCCCTGCCTTGCGTGGTGGTCCAGCAGCGTGGGCGCGCACCGGTCGGGCTCCCGCCACACGTCGCGCGCGGCGCAGCCCCACATGTGCGTGAAGAGCGCCACGGTGCGCGGCATGTGGAAGTGACTGGTGACCACGGCCACGCGCCGCCAGCCCGCCGGGATGGCGTGGATGGTGAGCGAGAAGAGCGAGTTGCCCACCGTGTCGTAGCTCGACGTCTGCGGCACGCCACGCGAGTGGCACCAGCGGCAGCAGGAGCACTTCTTTTCTTCACCACCTTGCACAGACTAAAAAAAGACCTTGGGAGCCCCAGGCAAAGCGGTCCCCCAGGCATGTGGGACGCGTGTGGGCGTGCCCAGTAAACACGGTGTGGACATGAGGCAGGTGGCGGAGGAGGAGCGGGCCAAACCTCTTTGAGGATGGAGGAGGGCGGCACGCCGTGCATCTCCATCAGGTAGTCGGCGCACGAGGTGGACTCATGGATCACGTGGCCCGACCGGCGGCACAGGATGGGCGGCTTGTGCGGCGTGCCGCCGCCCAGGCACAGGATGGGGCAGTCGGGGGCCCCCGCCTCCAGCTGCACCGCGCTGCGCCCACACGGGAAGTGCAACGTCCCAAGGGCACGAGCGCAAGTGATGGCCGTTCCCCGCGCCCTGCCACGTCGGTGGCCACTGCTGGGGCGCACCGGATGGCGGCGGCGAGGTCCAGGCGTCGAGACACCCAGGGCGGCGCGCCGCCGTCTGCCGTGAGGCCCCCCGCCAGCATCACCACGGCGTCCACATGCGGGACGTGATCGTGCAGCCTGCGCAGGCCGCGGCAACAATGCGCTCTGAGGCAGATGCTGCTCTGCCTCGCATGCGCCTGCGGCACGCCTCTGCCACGAGTGTGCGGACGCCGTGAAGGGCTGCAGGGCTCGCTCGCCTGCTGTCCTCTGGTAGGCTGCGGACGGCGCCCTGCGACGAGTGCCACGCCTCGAGCGTGGCGAGCCAGGGCAGCTGCCGGCCATTGGTGGTGCTGGCGGTGCTGGCAGTGCCGTTGGTGGTGGTGCGGTGGGCTCCTGCAGAGATGATCACGGATCGCTGGGGCGCGCGCGCCCGTGCTACCCTGAAGCTGGCGCTGGACGGGGCCCGGCACGCCTGCCCGAGCCGCCTCAGCGCCTTGGCGCCGCTGACCTGCATCCCGTCTGGTGCTCAGCTCGTGCTCCTGCTCCTGCTTCTTGTTCGGTTGCCCGTTTTAACCACCTCGCTGCGACACAAGGCGAGCGCCGTAAGGCTACGCGCGGCGTGCGACAGCTTGCCACGCGGAGTCGCTAGAAGTTTCCAATCCCAGCTCAGGAGCTCGCAGCTTCGAGGGAGCCGAGTGGTGGGAGACTTGACGCCGTCGCGCGATGGACCTGGCGACGCTCTGCAGCGTGCTGCAGGGCTGCCTGAACGCAGATGAGGCGACGCGCAAAGCCGCGGAGGCCGCGCTCAAGCAGGTGCGCGACTGCGCTCGAGCGGCGGCAGGAGGGCGTGCCGCAGGACGCCGTCGCCAAGGATCAGGCCGGCGGCACGCAGGGGGGGGGCAGCAGCAACAGCGTGCCAGCAAGCTCAGGCAGCGCGTCAGCACGAGGCGCTTGTGTGAGGTGTGCTTGTTCAGCCGAGGCGCTTCCCCCCTTTGAACGCGGCGGCGGTGGGCGCCCGACGACCATCCGCGTGCCAGCGCAGTGGGCCACACCGGAGCACGCTTGCAGCAGCGCTAGCATCACAGCGTGGGCCTCTAGTCACCCCAGGGGCGTTCTTTGCTTCACGGCGCCGGATCCGTGGCGCTCACGGCTGCAAGCGCGCCTGACTGTCAGCCCCCACAAGCACACCCAACTGCGTGCCGCACGTATCGTGCATCGTGCGCGCAGCACGAGACGGCGCCCGGGCAGGCCAGCAACCTGCTGAGGGTGGCGGCCGAGCAGACGGTGGACGCGGCGGTGCGCCACATCGCCTCCATCTCCTTCAAGAACATGGTCAAGCGCAGCTGGGAGGGACGGCCAGGTGCGCAGCCAGGCCCCTCTGCTCACGCTTTTGCTCCCGGAGCCACACCGCAGCAGCCGCACGCACGGCGGCCGGCGGGCCCCACAGCTCTAATGGCAGGTGAGCAGACGGGCGTGTGCCACCGCTGATGCTGCGCATGGAACACATTGGCCCGCGCACGCAGACAAGGAGGTGAGCAACGGCACGCCCACGCCCGGCTCCTTCACGCTGCCGGCCGAGGAGAAGCAGCTCATCCGCGACCACCTCTTTGAGAGCCTCATCAGGTCAGGCTTCTTTCAAGGAGGCCTGCAGGAGCACCAGCAGCCGACGTAGCAGCGGCAAGAGCAGTGCGCGTGGACCACCTGCTCCGCCTGGCGAGGCGTGTTTCCGCAGCGCAGCGGCGCAGCACGTGGCGTGGCGTCGCGTCAGTGGCGCTGACGGCGGAGCTGAGCGGGCGCCCGTCCCTGGCGTGGCACGTGTGCCTGCGCCTGCAGGGCGCCGCACCAGGTCCAGTCGCAGCTGGCTGAGGCGCTCAAGATGGTCGTGTACGCCGACTACCCCGAGCAGTGGCCCACGCTGCTGCCGGCGCTGGTCGCCAACATGATGGCGCAGGTGCGAGCCCTAGCCTAGGGCCTAGGGCTTTGCTGCGTTCACGCTGCTGAGTTGCTGAGCAGGCTCTTCGAAGGAGGGTGCCCGTGGCAGGGGGTTGACGGCAGGCTGCCCCCTGACGAATCACCTTGGCTGATGTGGCCTCCTGGGCGTGTGTGTGCTTGTGTGCGCAGGAGCCTCAGCGGGTGCACGGCGCGCTGGTGGTGCTGCGCATCATGGCGCGCAAGTTCGAGTTCCGCGACGAGGAGGACCGCGCGCCGCTGGCGCCGCTCATCGACGCAACCTTCCCGGTGAGTGCGCTTTGCTTTGAGAGGGGCCGCGGGGCCACGCACAGGCTGCCGTCTGGATGCCTGGGCGCGACACGTACACACGTGAGAGTGCGTGCGGCCCACCCCTGGTCTCTGCGCTCATCAACGCCCCAGTGCCTCCTGCGTGCGTGGATCCCCGACCGTCTGTCCTCTGTTTGCTGCTATGTTGCCTTCCCTCCGCAGGCGCTGCTGACCATCTTCCAGCAGCTGCTCTCGTCGCCGCAGACGCCAGAGGTGCGCGCTCGCTGCTCCCCCCGCCTCCAACGTCCTCGCCCCGCGCACCGCCTGGCATGCGCTCCTGCCCACTGCATCACTCAGCCTGCGGCCACTGGCTCAATGGCTAAGGATGCACGTGCCTGCGAGACGCCTGCGACCCGGGTGCTGCGTGCGCGCGTGATGGCTGTGGTGGTGTTCCCTTTCAGGTGTGCCTGTACACCAAGCTGGTGTGCAAGACCTTTTGGTCAGCCACCTACATGGGCGTGCCAGACCACTTGCTCGTGCCCCAGCAACTCAGCGCCTGGATGAACACGCTGCTGGTCGCGCTCAAGCTCGACCTGCCCGAGGTGTGAGGGCTTGAGGGCTTGGCATGGCGCGAGGGCATAGCCTGGCGCGCCCGCCGTGGCACGCCAAGGCAGCGCAAGCACGTGCTCGCGCAACGGGGGCGTGAGGGCGTGCGGCGGCAGCGAGAGGGTTGCTGCCTGTGGTGGTGGGCGGCGTGCTTGCAGGACCAGCAGTCGCGGCACCGCGAGGAGCGGCCCAACAGCGCGTGGTGGAAGTCGCGCAAGTGGCTGTTCCACATCCTGTACCGCCTCGTGTCGCGGTACAGCAACCCCAAGCACTGCAAGCAGGGCAATGACCAGGCCTTTGCCATGATCTTCTCCGTGAGTGCTTGCCTCAACAAGATTTCTTCGTGGCTGCACCTCGCTCAGCCACCGCCACCGGTTTCGTGGCGGTTGGGGTAGTGCCGTCGTGTACTGCCTTGCACCGCGCACGAGTCCCAACACGAGGCACTGTTCGAAGCGGTGGCCCACCCCACCCCCATGCGGGCCCACTGTCAAAAACAGGAATGCCACAGCAACCCACGGCCTCATTACAGGTCCCGGCCAGAACTCTCCCACTGGCCAGGCACCGTCGGAGGGGCCGCACACTCTCGCACGCCCTGTTCCTCTCATCGTTGACCCCTTCTTTCCTCGCCCCGCTGCCCTTCTCTTCCTCTTTGAAGCAAAGTGCCCTGTGGCACTCACGCCACGCCCACCTTGCTGCGCCTGGCGATGTGAGAGGGCGTGCTCACGCGGTGGCGGTGGCTGCGGGCGTGGCGCGCTTGCGCGGGGTGCGGCGTGCGCAGAGGGACTACGCGCTCACGTTCCTGGACGGCGTGCTGGCCAAGGTGGCTGGCCTCACGCAGGGCGTCTACTCGAGCCCGCGCGTCACCAACCTCATCTTCCAGTACCTCGACTCGGTCATCAACGTCAAGGCCTGCTACAAGTGAGCAACCTGTCCTGACGTTTAGGATTGATGGCGCTCTTGATGGGCGGGGGGTCGTCAACGTCAAGGCCTGCTGCAAGTGAGCAACCTGTCCTGACGTTTAGGATTGATGGCGCTCTTGATGGGCGGGGGGTCCTCAACGTCAAGGCCTGCTACAAGCGAGCCTCCTCTGCTGCCTCCCCCACTCGGCAGCCCTTGGGTCACCCTGCGTTGCTGCATCCACCCTCGCGAGGCGCTGTGGCCGGCGGCAGGGCGCGCCGCGGCAGACTGCTGAGGCGATGGGCAACAGGCGGAATCGATGGAATCTTGATCCGTGCGTGGGGCTGGCGTGGTGTGTCCTGCGCAGGCACGTGGCGCAGCACTGGGACGAGATCCTGCTCAACGTGGCCTTCCCCATCATGTGCTTCTCCGACGAGGACCAGCAGCTCTGGCACGAGGACCCGCACGAGTACATCCGCAAGGTGAGAGGCGCGGCTTTACGCGCCAGTGCCGAGGTTAGGGTTAGGGTTAGGGTTTAGGGGCGGTCGTGCCGCCAGCAGCACGAGGACCCCCACGAGTACATCCGCAAGGTGAAGGGCGCGGCTTGACTTGCTCACACGCCGGCGCTGGCGGCTTGCCGCCGCAGCCCCTGCCCGACACTTGGCTTCTGCGACCACACGACTGCGCTGCGCCACGCGCATGGCGGGGGCGCGCCAGTCCTGGGCACAGCCAGCGTATGACTGCAGGCGCGCCAGCTGCGTCAGCCCCCTGTGCTGCGCGCGCTGTGCAGGGGTACGACATCCTGGAGGACATGTACTCGCCCAAGACGGCCGTGGCCAACCTCGCCGTCGACCTGTGCAAGAAGGACAGGTGCGCCGCCTTCGCTCTGGGCGGCCAAGGCCCTGCTTCCTTGCCCCGCCTGCCTCGCACGCCAGGGCCGGGCCAGACCGCACGCCGCCCTCCCTGCCCCGCGGCCGTCAGCCATCGCTGCACCAGCCCCGCCTGCCGCCCAGCTGCGCGTTGCAGAGGCGCCCTCCCACACACCCCGCGTCGCTGCACCACTCTGCGGCGCCTTTGGACAGAGCCTGCGAGCGTGCCGTCACCCCCCGACTTGGCCTTGCCACCTCACCGGTGGTTCTTGCTGCAGGGCGCACCTGGACAAGTTCCTGGGCGCCATGGTGACGACGCTGACGCAGTACCAGCAGGCGGCGGCGCAGGGCGGCGGGCGCGTGGCCGACCCCTCGCTGGTCCGGCGCATGGACGGCGCGCTGCTGGCGGTCGGCGTGCTCAGCGACATCCTCGAGAACAAGGTGAGCCTTGATACCGGCTGATCATTGGGCGTGGATCCGATCGTCGCGCTGCTGGCACGCGGACCCGGAAGGGCCGCCCGCGTGCGTCGGTTCGCCGCCTGACGTGCTCTTCAGCCGCCCTCGCGAGCGAACGCGGGGCGCGGCGTCTGGCTGCATGTTTGCATCTGTCTGGGCACCATGGTGGGGCCGGAGCCCAACGACCGGTGTGACGACCGCGTGCGCGAGTGTGCCGGCGTACGTGCGCGCAGAAGCCGTACAAGCACCAGATCGGCGGCATGCTGGTCAACTTTGTGCTGCCGCTGTTTGGGTCGCCGTACGGGCACCTGCGCGCCAAGGCGGTGTGGCTGGCGGGCGTCTACGCCGCCACGCCCTTCCACGATGGGCAGGGCATGGGCGCCAGCTTCTTCGGGCTGGTGGAGAAGGTGCGTGCTCGGTTCGCTCCCAACCACACAACAAGTAGCGTATGGGAAGGGAAGGGAAAGGAAGTAGCTGGTCTGAGAAGCTCAGACCAGCTCAGGCGCGTCGTGCGTTCGCTCTCGGTCCCTCGCACAACGACGGGCAGCACATGGGAAGGGCAGGCTTGCCCTGAGCTGAAGGGAGGAAGACGAGCAGGTGCTGAGCCCGAGCACCACGCTTGCACGGAGCCTGCAGCTGGCTGCAAGCCCTTGCATGCCCCCCTCACAACTCTGTGTGCAGGCGGTGGGCCTGCTGGCGGACCCCGACCTGCCGGTGCGGGTGGACGCCGTGGTGGCGCTGCGCCTGCTGATCGACACGGCCGAGGACGTGGCGCCGCTCAAGCCCGTGCTGCCCACGCTGCTCAACCACATCTTCAACCTCATGAACCAGGTAACAGCAGGAGCCTCAAAGCCTGAGGAGCCTGAGGGCAGTGAGGGCAGTTCGAGGCTGATGTCAGGGCCTGCGGCACAGGAGCAGACGAGCCGCACGGGGCGCGCACGCGGCAGCCTTCGCCTCGCCAGGACCTCGCCAGGAAGGTCCTGCCATCAGCGTGCTGTGAAATCGCGCCCCTGCTCACCCGCCTCGCCCGCAGATTGACGCCGAGGACCTGGTCTTCTCCCTCGAGGCGCTCGTCAACAAGTTCGGGCCCGACATCGCGCCCTTTGCCGTCGAGATGGTCAAGCAGCTGGCGCTGGCGTTTGAGAAGTACACGGCGGACGCCGAGGACGGCGACGAGGACGACGAGGACAACAGTGAGCCGTCCAGCGACCGCCCCTGCCACCACTGGGGCCCCTGCCACACCTGACGGGGCCTTGCAACGCGGCTTCAGTGAAGGAGCGGCAGGGTCACAGCTCAGGGCTCGCAGCACGTGGTGGTGTCATTGCTGCGGCGGTTGCGGTTGCGGTTGTGTGCGTGTGTGAGCAGGCGGGCTGGCGGCATACGGGTGCCTGCGTGCGCTAAACACGCTGCTGGAGAGCGTGTGCGGGCTGGGCCAGGAGCTCTTCCCCGTGCTGGAGCCGGTGCTCATCCCTCTCTACTACAAGCTGCTGAGCCAGGACGGGCACGAGGTCATGGAGGAGGTGCGCATGGGGAGGGCTTGGAGGGGTTGGGACGGGCACGGGGCCATGCAGGAGGAGGAGTGGCGCTGCGCTGAGGCGGGGCTGCTTCGGCACGCGGGCAGTTGGCCGCATTGGAGCCGCGTTGAAGGGCGTGTGCTGCACGGGCTGCAGCCTGACATCTGGTTGCTGTGCCCCCTGGCTGTGTGTGGCGGTGCGGAACAACGTGCAGGTGCTCGAGGGGCTCGCCTACCTCACGTGAGTCGGGCTCGTCGTTGCCCCTCAAAAGCAGCACATGAATGGCGCCGCTCTGGCAGACTCACAAACGCCGTGTTGTGCTCATCTTGCGGTTGCCTCGTGCCTGCTCCTCCTCCTCCTCGTGCCCCGCAGCTTCTACGGGCCGGGCATCAGCCCCGCCATGTGGACGCTGTGGCCGCGCATGCACGAGGTGCTCATGTCGATTGGCATCGACTTCTGGGAGGTGAGCGGCGCCCACTGACTGGCAGGGACCGGCGACTTGCCTCTGCCTCCTACGCAGTGCGTGCCCCTCTCTTGTCGCCGGCGTCGAGCTCTGCCGCAGCACGTCGCCCTCACGATCGTGGCCCGACAGACGCGTGCGTGGCGCTCGCTGCGCCATGGCCCGCCCTGTGCCTCTTGACCTGCGCAGAACCTGCTCGTGTGCCTTGACAACTACGTCTCGCGCGACACCCAGACCTTCCTGGGCAGCAAGGAGCCAGACTACCAGACGTCCGCCTTCCAGGCGAGTCTGGCTCATTGGCCAGCAGTCGTATCGCTGTCGTCGTTGTGCCGCTGGGCAGGGCAGGAAGCTCAAGCGTCTTCATGCAGCCGGCCAGAGCGCAGCGCGCGCAAGACGTCGCAGCACCGCCGTAGGCTTGCGCCGCGGCGCTTTGGGCGACCTCGCCCCCGCGATGACAGTGTTCCACTGCAGGCTTGCGTGTGTGCGTTCCCCTCCCGCGCGACCGCAGATGGTGCAGTACTCACTGACGGGCGACTTCAGCGACGCCGACGTCGTCAGCGCCGCGCGCTTCGTCGGCGTCATCCTCCAGGTGCGCAGCGCGCGCGTGCTGCACGCGGCGCCTCCACCACCTCGGCTCAGCACACCTCGGGTCCCATCCAGGTGCAACCTGCAGCGAGGCGGAGCATCCGGGCCTTACCTTACCAAAAACAGCTAGGCGGGCGCGACAGCAAGCGCGTAGCTCGGCGCGTCAGGCGCATCCCACGCCAAGCGCGCTGGGTGGGACTGAACGAGCGCGCCTCGTCTTTATCCACGCGCCCGCCCCAGCACGCCGCGCCAAGCACGCCGTGAGACGGTGTGAGCGCGTGCCGCCCTGCATCGCCAGCGTTTGGGGTCCTGCGCCGCCGTTGCGCGCAGGTGTGCCGGGGGCAGGTGGACGCGTGGCTGGTGCCGTACCTAGGCCTGGCGCTGGGGCGGCTGCCAAAGTGCGAGACGCGCAAGCTCAAGGACGAGCTGGTGCTGGTGCTGGCCAACGCCATGCACTACAACGCAGGGCTCACGCTGCAGGTGCGTGTGTGTGTGTGTGTGTGTGTCGGATTGTGCACCTGTTTCGACGCCTCGGCGGGGCATGAGCCCAGACCCTAACCCTAACCCTACCAGACGTATGTGCGCTGCGTGCCGCCGCCCCTGGCCCCTGGCTTCCTTTCCTTGGTCACCGGGAGCCGGTGGGGCACGCTGAGGCACAGGCTGTGGCGGCTGGAGCCACAGCGTCTTGCGAGTACCCTGCGGCCAGTCTCGTTGGGGCGCGAGCGACGGGAGGGGCTACGCCAGGAGAGCGTCTTGGTGGCGTGGCGCTTGCATGATCTGGGGCTCGCCAGGCGAGCCGCCAGCGTCCGGTCCTCTGCAGCGGGAGCAAGGCTAACCCTGGCGCGTTCATGACCACGATTGTGTGCGCGCGCGCAGGCGCTGGGCGCGGCGGGCGCGCTGCACAGCACGTTTGCCACGTGGTTTGGCATGATCATGGCGTCCAAGCCCTCGTCCGGCAAGATGGTGCACTTCCGGCGCGTGTTCGACAAAAAGGTGCGTGCACGCGTGCTCAGTCGGAGTTTGCGTCCGTTGGGCTCCTCCCCGAGGAGTCCCTTTGCCGCAACGAAACGCGTTGCTCGCAAATTCTGCGCCGTGGCGCATTGAGCCCCGGCGATCGAGTCCACGCGGCATGCGGCGTTCCTGTTGGCGTCGGCAGGTGTGCGTGCTGGGCCTGCTGGCGCTCCTAGGCCTTCCGGACGAGCAGCTGCCTCCCGAGGTGCTCGGCAGTCGGGGGCTGCTGCTGGTGGGCGCCACGCGCGTGCTGGCGGCGCACAAGCAGCAGGAGGCGGAGCAGGAGGAGGAGCGGCGGCGCGAGGAGGAGGAGGAGGACGAGGAGGACGACGACGAGGAGGAGGACGACGAGGGCGGCATGGACGGCGGCGACGAGGTGCGGCGCGCGTCCGTCTCGCCGGCATTGTGCGGTTTGCTTGGCCTGGCGCCGCGGCGTTGTGTTGCAGCAATGAGAGGCGCGTTGGTGTGGCGCGCGCTGTTCTCTCAGGAGGAGGACGACGGCGGCGACGAGTACCTCAAGCGGCTCGAAAAGCAGGCAAAGGCGCTCTTGGGGGAAGGGCTCGGCGCCGGCGAGGACGACAGGTGCGCGGGCAGGGCAGGATGGCGTGGCGCCGCCGCCCCCGCACCACTGGCTGCGCGTGCGCCGCAAGCAAGCAAGCGCACCTGAGCAGCGGCGCGAGTTTGGCCTGCGATCGCCAGGGCGCCACTGGTGCTGCGGGACCGTGGGACGTGCCCAACCAGATCCTCAACCTTGTGCCGCCTGTCCCTTCTTGTGCTGCGCAGCGACGACGACTTCACGGACGACGAGGAGCTGCAGACGCCTCTGGACGCCATCAACCCTTACGTGCTGCTGGCCGACACGCTGGCCCGGCTGTCGGTGCAGCGGCCCGAGGCGCACGCGCAGCTGCTGGCGCACGTGGCGCAGGACCCGCACGGCGCGCAGGCGGCGCTGCAGGCGCTGCTGCAGCACGCCGAGCAGCAGCGGCAGGCCGACCTGCAAAAGGCGCTGGTGCAGCAGCCGGCGTGAGAGGGCTGGGTTCGGTGCTCGTTTGGGTGCATGCGTTGATGCGCGCGAGCGGGAGCGGGCGGAAAGGCGGGCACGGGTGCCCCGTGTCTGCCATATGGATGCAAGCCATTTCGTTTGATGGTGATGAGGATTTCAAGGCCGAGCGCTGTGGAGCGCACGTCAGGGGGCTTTAGGGCGCATGCCGCAGGTGCCGCACGGCACGACATCGCCAGACTGCGAGCACCAAGCGCAGCAACAACGATGTCGGACGCCGGCAGCGAGAACGTGGAGGTCGCGGACCTGTCCTCGGATGTGAGAGGACGCTGCTGCGCAGGCGGGATGCCCGACAGTGTGGAGCAGGACGGCGAGGATATGGTTCTCTTCTTTTCGCGCGCGCAGGTGGTGGTGACCAAGTACAAGGCTGCCGCTGAGATCTGCAACAGTGAGTGCGCCGTGCCTGTGCGCTATGCCGATCGCGTGCACGGGAAGGACGCTTCGCCCACTGCTGCGCGGGCACGCTCGGTGTGGCGGCGCGCAGAAGCCATCGCCGCCGTGGTCGAGGCCTGCAAGGATGGCGCCAAGATCGTGGACGTCTGCAACGTCGGCGACGCTGTGATCAACAAGTGCGGGCTCCTGCAGCGCAGCCCTGGGGCTCGGCGGCGCCCAGCAGAAAAGGGGATCCCCACCTTGGCTCTGGGCGCCACGGATTGCGCGCGGGGTTCCAACCGGCACGCGTGTTGCGCACTGCAGGGAGTGCGCGTCCGTCTTCAACAACAAGAAGCAGGGCGCCAAGGTCGAGAAGGGCGTCGCGTTCCCCACCAGCGTCTCCGTCAACAGGTCCGCAGCAGCCACGGCGCAGATCAAGCACCAACAGCAGCACCAGTGCAACAGAGGCACATCGCTCACCCTTGCACGCACGTGCATGGGCCTCCCGGCCTCCTCTGCGCAGCGTGGTCGGCCACTTCTCCCCGCTCGGCGACGACGCCACTGCGCTCAAGAACGGCGACGTCGTCAAGATGTGCGTGCAGCATGCAGCACGCCAGCAGCGGCCCAGCTGCAGGGCACAGCAGCCGGGGCAGCCGGGCAGCGGGGCGTACCGCTGCGCACGCCCAATCCAGCAGCCCACGCCACCACCCACCCAGCAGGAGGCACTCCTTCCGCCTTCGAAGCAAGGGCGGCACCCCACGCCTGCGATCCTGTGCACTGTGTGCGCAGTGACCTGGGCGTGCACATCGACGGCTTCATCGCCACCCAGGCGCAGACGCTGGTGGTGCAGGAGGGCGCCGACCCCGTCACGGGCAAGGCGGCGGACGTCATCCTCGCCGCGCGCACGGCCTTTGACGCCGCGCTGCGCCTCATCAGGCCAGGCAAGAAGGTGAGCCCAGCAACCCCTCCCCCTCTCCGCTCCCACCTGCACTCCTCGCGGGCCTGAACGATGGACGGCGACGCTTTGCACCGTTGCCGCGCAGTTCAGCTGCTCCTGCGGCTCGCCTGCCCTGCCCGGTTGTTGTGCCCGCAGGTGTCTGACGTGGCTCCCGTGCTGGGCAGCATCGCCGAGGCGTACGGCGTCAACCTGGTGGAGGGCGTCATGTCGCACCAGATGAGCCAGTTTATCATTGACGGCAACAAGTGCGTGCTCAACAAGCCGGGACCTGACGCCAAGGTGGAGGACGCCGAGTTCGAGGAGAACGAGGTGCGCCGTTAAGGGGGGGCAGAGGGCGGGGCGCGCGCTGGGCGTGCGTCTCCTGGAGGGCAGCAGCAGCAGCCGCCTCAAGGATTGGGGTGGGGGACAGGTGCAGCAGGGCTTTGCCCGCCTTGCGGCAGCGGGGCAGCGCAGTGGGGTGTGCGTTGAGGTGCCCATGGGGGGCTGGCGCCCATCGGTGCCATGCGCCTGCCGCAAGCGCCCTGACGCCTGGCTCCCTCCTGCTGCAGCCATGGCTGACCAGCGAGCAGGGACAACACGTGCGTGCGTTCGGCCTCCCCCTCTACCCGCGCGTCCCCTCAGGTGTACGCCATTGACATTGTCGTGAGCTCTGGCGAGGGCAAGCCCAAGGTGCTGGACGAGAAGCAAACCACCATTTACAAGCGCGCGCTCGACACGACGTACCACCTCAAGCTCAAGGCCTCGCGCGCCGTCTTCAGCGTCATCGACCGCTCCTTCCCCGCCATGCCATTCACCCTCAGGTGCGCAGCGCGCGCGGCGACGCTTTGCGCCTGGTTTGCGGCTCCCATGGGCTGGGCTGGCGGGCGGCCAGGTCGGTGTCCCTGCCACCCATGCACCGGCTGCTTCGGGGCAACGGGCAAGGCCCTGAGCCCTTGCCCTGAGCCCTGGACCCTCACCATGCAGGGCTCTGGCTGCCGAGGGCGAGAAGGATACCAAGGAGCCGCTTGGCGCGGCGCAGCTGAGCCTGGGCCTCAAGGAGTGCCTCAACCACGGGTTGCTGCACGCCTACCCCGTGCTGCACGAGAAGACGGGCGAGGTGGTGGCGCAGGTGAGGTTTAGGGCTTGGTGAGGGTTTAAGGGCGGCTGCTGAGGAAGACGGGCGAGGTGGTGACGCAGGTGAGGGTAGACGGGGGAGGGGTGCGCTCGGGTCGCTGCAATGACGCGGCGGTGGGAGGTGGTCGCTGACACAGCGGGGGAGGGCGCGCCGCACGACCACAGGAGGCAGGCCGTGGCGCCGCTGCCCCGGCTCACCCAACCCTAACACTAACCACCATGTGGGTGCATGCGCGTGCAGGTCAAGGGCACGGTGCTGCTCATGCCCAACGGCAGCGACGTGGTGACCAAGTCGCCGGTGCAGGCCGCCACCTCGGACAAGGCCGTGACGGACCAGGCCATCCTGGACCTGCTCAAGGAGCCCATCAAGAAGGACCGGAAAAAGAAGGTGCGCAGGGGCGCAGCGAGCCGAGGCCAGATGGGAGCTGTCGGGCCAGGGCGTTTGGGAGGGTTCGCGTGCGGCGCAGTGTTGGTTGGTGGGTGGGTCGAGGGCGGGAGGAGCGAGGCGTGTGCTGTGCGCGCTGTGCGGCCCCGCAGAACAAGGCCAAGAAGGAGGAGGCCCCCGCCGCGTGAGCGGCCGCCGCCGGGACGGGTGCCGCTGCATTGCGGCGCTGCGCGCGCGAGAGCCTCCTCCTCCTGAGTTGGGACTGTCGGCGCCGCGTGCTCCGGCTGCCGCCGCCGCGTCGCCCTGGCCCTCTTCGCTCCTCCCTTTTTCGCTCCTCCGTTTTTTGCAAAGACCTGGGTGAGAGCAAGCGAAGCGAACGATGCGAGGGGCCCAGCCCAGCACACTCCGCCCAGGAGGGAGAGAGAGGAGACGGCGGGGGCAGGTATAAGGAACAAGAAGAACAACGGTGCTCAGCGCGTGCCCAGGCCCAGGGTGCTGCCAGAGTGCGCCACGCTCCGAACAAACGCCTCCTCCATCTCCTTGAGCACCTGCTGCTGTGTCGAGCTGTTCATCACCACCTGCGGCGCCGCCCCCACCGGCCCCGCCGCCCCCGATCCCGCCGCCGCCGCCACCGCCGCGCCGCCCTTGACGCCCATCAGCCGCACAAACTTGTTCTTCTGCTCGTTGCTGCCAAACTCGGCCATGTCCCACCGGTTGACGCCAAACACCGCCTTGCCCACGTCCGCCGTCGCCTCGCCACCCGACGCCGCCGCCGGCTGCGGCTGCTGAGGCGCCTCTTCCGCCGGCGGCAGCGGCGGCGCCACGGCTAGAGCTTTGACCGCCGTCATCTCTGCCTTCTTGCTGCCCCAGAGCAACGCCCGCTTCTGCGCCGCCGTCATGGCGCCCGTGGCGCCGGCAGCGGTGGCCACGCCGGGCAGCGCCGCCACGGCCGCCTGCGCCATGGCCGAGGGCGGCGGCGGCACGGCGCCGGCGGCCAGCGCGGCGGCGGCCACGGCGGCGGGCATGCCCAGCGCCATCATGCGACGCAGCGCCTCTGACTGGTCCGGCGGGGCGGCGGCGGCGGCG
>VFQP010001827.1_pt1 | contig 26171 bp, 24 predicted proteins | sample 3512351 | NCBI WGS metagenome assembly VFQP01 (sample SAMN10412372, study PRJNA504923) | tailings metagenome | isolation source: Relicate 1 Philex TSF1 revegetated site | place: Philippines: Tuba, Benguet | collected 2017-08-29
GCCGCGGGTCGCGGCACGTCGGCACCCCGCGCCGGTCAGGCGGCGGCCCGGCCGCGCCGTCCCGTGCGCGGGAAGCCCAGCGAGCCCCAGCGCGACGTCCACGTCGAGGACGGCGTGCGCCTGCAGAAGGTGCTCGCGTCGGCCGGGCTCGGGTCGCGCCGCGCGTGCGAGGACCTCATCGCGCAGGGCCGCGTCGAGGTGGACGGCGTGCGGGTCACCGAGCTGGGCGTGCGGGTCGACCCGGCGCGCGCCGTCGTGCACGTCGACGGGATGCGCCTGCAGCTCGACTCCTCGCGCGTGACGCTCGCCCTCAACAAGCCGCGCGGCGTCGTGTCGACCATGCACGACCCGGACGGCCGCCCGTCCATCGCGGAGCTCGTCGCCGACCGGCCCGAGCGCCTGTTCCACGTGGGCCGCCTCGACGCGGACAGCGAGGGCCTGCTGCTGCTCACGAACGACGGCGAGCTCGCGAACCACCTCGCGCACCCCTCGCACGAGGTCGCCAAGACCTACCTCGTCACGGTGCGCGGCAAGGTCGCGGGCAACGTCGCGAACAAGTTCCTGCACGGGATCGAGCTCGAGGACGGGGTCGTGCAGGCGGACGCGTACCGCGTCGTCGACCAGGTCGCGGACCAGACGATGATCGAGGTCGTGCTCCACTCGGGCCGCAACCGGGTCGTGCGGCGCATGTTCGAGGAGGTCGGCTACCCCGTGACGCGCCTCGTGCGCACGCGCATCGGGCCGATCGCGCTCGGCAACCTGCGCCCCGGCACGACGCGCGTCCTCGGGCGCACCGAGCTCGGCACGCTCATGGCGGGCGTCGGGCTCTAGGCCCGGCCCGCGCGTCCCGCACCACCACCCCGACGGACCGCCGCGAGGCGGGCCGTCCCGCACGAAGGAGCACCATCCATGCCGGTCCGGGCGATCCGGGGCGCGACCCAGCTCGACGCCGACGAGCGCGAGCACCTGTTCGCGCGCACGCGCGAGCTCGTCCAGGAGGTGCTCGACGCGAACGCCGTCGACACCGGCGCGCTCATCTCGATCCTCTTCACGTGCACCCCCGACCTGGTGGCCGACTTCCCGGCCGCCGCGGCGCGCGAGATGGGCCTCGGCGACGTGCCGCTCATGTGCGCGACGGAGATCGCGGTGCCCGGCGCGCTGCCGCGCGTGGTGCGCCTCATGGCGCACGCCGAGCTCGACGTCGACCGCGCGGCGGTCCAGCACGTCTACCTGCACGGGGCGACCGCGCTGCGCAAGGACCTGGCCCAGTGAGCGCCGGGACGCCGGGCGCGGTGGACGGCCGGACCGCCGGCGCGCTGACGCTCGCGATCGACGGGCCGTCGGGTTCCGGCAAGTCGAGCGTGTCCAAGGGGGTCGCGCGCCGTCTCGGCCTCGCCTACCTCGACACGGGCGCGATGTACCGCGCCGCCACCTGGTGGTGCCTGCACCGCGGCGAGGACCTCGCCGACCAGGACGCCGTCGCGCACGCCGTGCGGGTCATGCCGCTCGTCATGGGCCTCGACCCGTCCGGTCCGACCGTCCACGTGGACGGGACGGACGTCGGCGAGGCGATCCGCTCGACCGAGATCTCGACGGCCGTGAGCGCCGTCGCGACCAACCTCGCGGTGCGTGCGGAGCTGCGGCGTCTCCAGCGCGGGGTCATCGAGGCCGAGCGCACGCCCGCGGGCTTCGCCGGCGGTCGCGGTGTCGTGGCGGAGGGCCGGGACATCACGACGGTCGTCGCCCCCGACGCCGACGTGCGCGTGCTCCTCACCGCGAGCGAGGAGGCCCGCCTCGCGCGCCGCTCGCTCGACGTGCACGGGACGGCCGACGCGGCCGCCGTCGAGGCGACGAAGGACCAGGTGCTGCGGCGCGACCGCGACGACGCGACGGTCTCGCAGTTCCAGGTCGCGGCCGACGGCGTCGTGACCGTCGACTCGTCGGACCTCGACCTGGAGCAGACGATCGACGCGGTGCTCTCCGTGGTCGAGCAGGTCACCGGGCGGGTGGTCGGTCCGCGCCAGGGCTCGTGAGCCCCGGCACGGGAGACGGCGTCCCGTCGCCCGCCGGGCCGGCGTGGTCGCGCTGGGTGGGCCGCTTCCTCGCGCGCGTCGTGTGGGCGACCGAGGTCGTCGGCGCGGAGCACGTCCCGGCCGAGGGTCCGGTCGTGCTCGCCGCGAACCACACCGGCGTCGTCGACGGGCCGCTCGTCCTCGGGGTCGCGCCGCGCCCGCTGCACGTCCTCGTCAAGGAGGAGATGTTCACCGGGCCGGTCGGCTGGGTGCTGCGCGCCGCCGGGCAGATCCCCGTGGACCGCACCGGCGGGCGCCCCGCGCTCGCGGCCGGGCTCGGCGTGCTGCGGCGCGGCGGCGCGGTCGGCGTCTTCCCCGAGGGCGCCCGCGGGCGCGGCGACGCCACCTCTGCGCGTGCCGGGGCCGCGTGGCTCGCGCTCAACGGTCACGCCCGCGTGGTGCCCGTCGCCGTGCTCGGCACGCGCCGCGCGGGCGAGGGCGTCAACCGGATCCCCGGGCTGCGCCGTCGGCTCGTCGTCCGCTTCGGCGAGCCGCTCGCCGTCGAGCGCGCGCCCGGGGTGAGCGGCAAGCAGGCGCTCGAGGACGCGAACGAGCGCATCCGCACCGCGCTCGCCGAGCTGGTCGCCGACACCGTCGCGCTGACCGGCGTGGCGCTGCCGCTGGACGACCCGCGCGGGGACCGGCCGACGCCGTGAGGCCGGACCGCCCGGTGGCGCACGTGGTGGGCGACCGCCCGGGCACCGGTCTGCTCGTCGGGCTCGCGTCCGCCCTCGCGTTCGGCGCGAGCGGCCCGTTCGTCAAGCCGCTCCTCGAGGCGGGCTGGACGCCGGGCGCCGCCGTCTTCGCGCGCGCCCTGTGCTCGGCGCTCGTCCTCGCCCCGGTCGCGGCCGTCGCCCTGCGCGGCAGCCACCGCCTCCTGCGCGAGGAGTGGCGGCTCGTCCTCGGGTTCGGCCTCGTCGCCGTCGCGGGGACCCAGCTGTGCTACTTCGCGGCCGTCGCGCGCATGCCCGTCGGCATCGCGCTGCTCGTCGAGTACCTCGCGCCCGTGCTCCTCGTCCCCCTCGCCTGGGCCCGCACGCGCCACGTGCCGCCCCGGCTCACGCTCGCCGGCTGCGCCGTCGCGGTCCTCGGGCTCGTGCTCGTCGTCGACCCGGGCGGCGCCCGCCCCGACCTCCTCGGCGTCCTCCTCGCGCTCGGCGCGGCGGTAGGGCTGGGCGCCTACTTCGTGCTGTCCGCGCGCCCGACGCGCCTGCCGCCCGTCGCGCTCGCCGCGAGCGGGCTCGGCGTCGGGGCGCTCGCGCTCGGCGCGGCGGCGCTCGCGGGCGTGCTGCCCTTCGCCGCCCCGCTCGTCGACGTCACGCTCCTCGGCTCGTCGGCGCCCTGGTACGTCCCGCTCGCGGTCGTCGTGCTCGTCGCGACGGCGTTCGCCTACGTGTCCGGCGTCGCCGCGACCGTGCGCATGGGCGAGCGCCTCGCGTCGTTCGTCGGGCTGTCCGAGGTGCTGTTCGCCGTCGCCATCGCGTGGCTCCTGCTCGGCGAGGTGCCGAGCCTCGTGCAGGCCGCGGGCGGCGTGCTCGTCGTCGCCGGGGTCGTGCTCGTGCGCCTCGCGGGCACGCCCGTCGCGCGGTAGGTTCGCGCTCAGGCGCCGACGCCCCGTCGCAGGGCCGGGCAGGCGCCGCCCGCGGGGGAGGGAGCACGCATGGCCGAGCCGCCCGGCAAGCCCACGACCGTCGACGAGTACCTCGCGACGCTCGCCCCGGACGCGCGCGAGGTCGTCGCGCACCTGCGCGCCGTGGTGCACGACACGGTGCCCGGCCTGGGCGAGCGCATCAGTTACGGCATCCCGACCTTCACGCGCGACGGCCGGTACGTCGTCTACCTCGCGGGCTGGGCCCACCACGTCTCGCTCTACCCCGTGCCCGAGGTCGACGACGCGCTCGCGCGCCGCATCGCGCGCTACCAGGACGGCAAGGGCACGCTGCGGTTCCCGCTCGCGGAGCCCGTGCCCGACGACGTCGTGCGGGCCGTCGTCGCGCGGCTCGCCGCCCGCCGGGACGGTGCCGCGGGCTGACGCCGGGCGCGCCGGACGGGTGCCCGCACGACGCGCCCGCGGCCCGGTTCGGAGCCTGGCCCGCGGCCTGGGAGAATAGACCCCATGACCACACCCGACCCCGCCCAGCCCGGCACGCCCGGACAGACCGACGCCGTCGGTCAGGCCGAGGAGCCCCTGGCGCCCGCGGACGCCGCGGACGACGAGGCGCGCGAGCGCGCGCTGCGCGCCGGACTCGACGACTACGAGCTCGAGGACGCCGACCTCGCGCTGCTCGACGCCGACGAGGACGCGCTCGACGGCGCGGCGCCCGAGGCGCCCCTGCCCGTGCTCGCCGTGGTCGGGCGCCCGAACGTCGGCAAGTCGACGCTCGTCAACCGCATCCTCGGCCGCCGCGAGGCCGTCGTCGAGGACAAGCCGGGCGTCACGCGCGACCGCGTGAGCTACCCGGCCGACTGGGCCGGACGCCGCTTCACGCTCGTCGACACCGGCGGCTGGGAGGTCGACGTCGCGGGCATCGAGTCCAAGGTCGCCGAGCAGGCCGAGGTCGCGATCTCCCTCGCCGACGCGGTGCTCTTCGTCGTCGACGCGACCGTCGGCGCGACCGCGACGGACGAGCGCGTCGTGCGTCTTCTGCGCGAGTCGGGCAAGCCCGTCGTGCTGTGCGCCAACAAGGTCGACGGGCAGTCGGGCGAGGCGGACGCCGCGTACCTGTGGAGCCTGGGCCTCGGCGAGCCGCACCCCGTGTCCGCGCTGCACGGCCGCGGGACGGGCGACCTGCTCGACGCCGCGATGGCGGCGCTGCCCACGGAGTCCGAGCACGGCCAGGTGCGGCCGACCGGGCCGCGTCGCGTCGCGCTCGTCGGGCGCCCGAACGTCGGCAAGTCCTCGCTGCTGAACAAGCTCGCGGGCGCCGACCGCGTCGTCGTCGACGAGGTCGCGGGCACGACGCGCGACCCGGTCGACGAGCTCGTGACGATCAAGGACGTCCCGTACGTCCTCGTCGACACCGCCGGCATCCGGCGCCGCGTGCACCAGACGAAGGGTGCCGACTTCTACGCGTCGCTGCGCACGCAGGCCGCGATCGAGAAGGCGGAGCTCGCCGTCGTGCTCGTGGACGCATCCGTGCCGCTCACCGAGCAGGACACGCGCGTCATCTCCCAGGTCGTGGACGCGGGCCGCGCGCTCGTCATCGCGTACAACAAGTGGGACCTCATGGACGACGACCGTCGCCCGTACCTCGAGCGCGAGATCGAGAAGGACCTCGTGCAGGTGCAGTGGGCGCCGCGCGTCAACGTGTCGGCCCGCACCGGCTGGCACACCGACCGCCTCGCCCCGGCGATGGAGCGCGCGCTCGACTCCTGGGACACGCGCATCCCGACGGGCCGCCTCAACGCGTTCCTCGGCGAGCTCGTCGCCGCCCACCCGCACCCGCTGCGCGGCGGCAAGCAGCCCCGCATCCTCTTCGCGACGCAGGCCTCCACGCGCCCGCCGCGGTTCGTCGTGTTCGCGACCGGGTTCCTCGAGGCGGGCTACCGCCGCTTCATCGAGCGCCGCCTGCGCGAGACGTTCGGGTTCGAGGGCTCGCCCATCGAGATCAGCGTCCGCGTGCGGGAGAAGCGCAAGCGGTGAGCACGGGCACGGGGCGCGCCTCCGCCGGGGCCTCCCGGCGGAGCCGCGCCCTGCGCCTCGGCGCGGCCCGGGACACCGCGGCCGTGCGGCACGTCGTGACGTTCCTCGTGGTCGCCGTCGCGACGGTGCTCATGACGCGGTTCTTCCTCGCGGCGTCGGGGTACCCGCAGGTCGGCGGGGGAGACCTGCACGTCGCGCACGTGCTGTGGGGCGGTCTCGGCATGGCGCTCGCCCTCGTGCTGCTGCTCTCCTTCGTCGGCCCGGCGCTGCGCTCGCTCGGCGCGTTCGTGGGCGGGATCGGGTTCGGGCTGTTCGTCGACGAGATCGGCAAGTTCGTCACCGCGGACAACGACTACTTCTACGAGCCGACGGCGGCGCTCATCTACGCGACGGTCGTCGTGCTCGTCCTCGTCGTCGAGGCGCTGCACGGGTGGCGGCGCCACCACCCGGCCGAGTACCTCGCGGTCGCGACCGACCGCGCCGTCGCGGGCGTCGCCGGCGGGTTCACCGACGACGCGCGCGAGGAGGCCCGCGCGCTCGTCGCGCTGGGTCGCGGCGAGCCGGCGGCCGACGAGGTCGCGGCGCTCGTCGAGGCGGTGCCGCGCGACGACGTCGACGTGCCCGACCCGGTGCGCGCCCTCGTGCGGCGCTCGTCGGCCTGGTTCGCGCAGACGCTCCAGCGCCGCTGGGCCGCCGTCGTGGTGGTCGTGCTCGTGCTCGGGACGGCGCTGGGCTCGCTGCTCGCGGGGCTGCGCGTGCTGGTCGGCGACGTCGACGTGCCCCCCTGGGTCGGGGCCGGCATCGCCGCGGGCGTCGCCGCGACGGTCGCGTGCGTCGTCGTGGGCGTCGTGGTGTCCCGCCGGGGGCGGCCCGAGGACCGCCGGGCGGGCGCCGTGTGGGTCCGGCGCGGCGTGCTCGTCTCGCTCCTGCTCACGCAGCTCCTCGTGTTCCGCGCGCTGCAGTGGGTCGGCGTCGCCGGGCTCGTGGTGGACCTGCTCGTGCTCGCGGCGCTCGGCGCCGCCCTCGGTGGCGACGACGAGCGCCGTCGGACACCGCGCCGCTGACGCGTCGTCGCCGCGGTGGGCGACCTCTCCTGACCGACGACGGCGGCCGCCCCCGCGAGGGGACGGCCGCCGTCGGCGCTGGTGGTGGGCCGCTCAGCCGAGCGGGCCGTAGAGCGCGGGGGAGGTGCGGGCCTGCGTGGCCTGCTCGAGCGCGTACGCGAGGCCGAGCAGCGGGCCCTCGTCGAAGTCGCGGCCGAGCAGCTCGAGGTTGACGCCGCCGCCGGTGACGGTGCCGTCGGTCGCGACCGCCTGGCCGACCGGGACGGTCACGGCGGGCAGCCCGGTGTTCGGGCTGAGCCGCAGGTTGGTGCCGATCGTCCCGTACGGGTTGGCGCTCGGGTAGACGAGCGCGTCGAGGTCGGCGTCGTCGAGCATCGCGGTGACGAGCACCTTCCCCTCGGCGAGGACCTTCGTGTGCGACCCCTCGGGGCCCGCCCACGCCTGGTACGTCTCCTCGGTGACCGCGTCGCGCGAGACGTACGTGCTGCGGCGGGACGGCACGTAGCGGCCCGAGTCGACGATCCCCTGGAGCGTGCGGGCCTCGACCTGCGGGGCGAGGTGGGTCGCGACGTACGCGTCGAGGTCGTGCTTGAACTCGTTCGTCGAGCCCGACCCCTCGGAGAGGACGCTCGCGAAGCCGTTCGGCAGGACCGGCGACCACGCGGTCGGCGGCGTGACCTCGACGACGGTCGCGCCGAGCGACTCGAGCGTCGCGCGGGTCTGGGCCCACAGGCGCAGGGTCGTCGCGTTGGAGCCGAGCATCGACGGCACGTAGCCGATGCGGGCGCCGTCGAGCGCGCCCTCGTCCAGGTACTGCGTGTACGACGCCGGGACCTTGCCCTCCTGACGCGACGTCACCGGGTCGGCGGCGTCGACCCCGGCGACGGCGTCGAGCGCGACGGCCGCGTCGAGGACGCTCCGCGCCATCGGGCCGCCCGTGTCCTGGCTCAGCGCGAGCGGGATGATGCCGTCGCGGCTCGCGAGACCGACCGTCGGGCGCACGCCGACGAGCTGGTTGTACGACGACGGGACGCGGATCGACCCGCCCGTGTCCGTGCCGAGGCCGAGCCCGGCGAGGTTGGCTGCGACGGCCGCCCCCGTGCCGCCGCTGGACCCGCCGGCCGTGCGGCTCGTGACGTACGGGCTCGCGACGAGCGTGCTCGCCCCGGCGCCCTGGAAGGACGAGAACTCCGACGCGAACCCGAACGCGAACTCGTCCAGGCTGGCCTTCGCGAGGATCACCGCGCCGTCGGCGCGCAGGCCCTCGACCATCGTCGCGTCGGTCGTCGTCCGGTTGTCGTCCCAGCAGCCGCAGCCGCCCGTGGTGGGCATGTCCTTCGTGTCGTAGTTGTCCTTCACCGCGACGGGCACGCCGAGCAGCAGGCTCGTCATGCCGTCCGTCGCGCGGACCGCGTCGGCGCGCGCGGCGGCCTCCAGCGCGACGTCGCTCGTGCTGATGATCGAGTGCAGCGGTCGCCCGCCCGCGCCCGTGTCGACGAGCGTCGTGTCGTACGCCTCGATCCGGTCGAGGTACTCCTGGGTGATCGCGACCGACGTCGTGGTGCCCGCGTTCATGGCGGCCTGCATGTCGAGCACGGACGCCTCGACGAGCTCGAACGGGCCGTCGTCGTACACGATGCGCTGCGAGACGGCGGCGAGGTCGGTCACGGTGATCGTGCCGTCCCCGTCCGTGTCGGCGGGCGCGACGTCGTCCCACACCGCGTCGGCCGACGTCGCGCCGAGGGCCGCGGCGACGACCGCGAGGTCGTCCGTCGTGACCTGCTGGTCGCCCGTGAGGTCGAGCGCGGTCCAGTAGGGGGCGAGGAGCGGCGCGGGTTCGGCGCTGGGGGCACCGGTCGCGGCGGGCGCCGTCGTGACGCCGAGGACGAGGCCGCCGATCGTCAGGGCGGCGAGCCCGCCGGTGGCGGCGCGCCGGTGGGTGGTGGTCACGGACGGCTCCTTCGAGGGGACGGGCGCGCGGTGCGCGGGCGAGAGGTCGGGGCGGGGCAGCGGGCCGGTCATCGCGTGGCCGCCCGGCGCCGCGCGAGCAGGATGCCCGTGCCGACGGCGACCGCGAGGAGCGCGGCGCCGACGAACCACGCGACGCTCGCCCCGGTCGACGCGAGCGTGCCGCCCGAGGCCGACCCGGACGGGGACGACGACGAGTCGGACGCGCCGTCGTCCCCGGGGGGTGTGGTGCCGCCGTCGTCGACGGGCGGCGTGGTGGTCCCGTCCGTCGGCTCCGCCGTGGGCGGGACGTCGGCCGCGGTGACGGTCGTCGTGGCGCTCGCGGCGTCGGTGAGCGTCGCCGTCCCGGCGTCGGCGCCCACGAGCGTGGCGGTCGGGACGGCGAAGGCCGCCGCGCCGTCGGACACGGCGGTGAACGTCAGGGTCGCGAGGGTGACGTCGCCCTCCAGGCCGGGCGACGTGCCGAGCCGCGTGTGCGTGACGGCGACCGTCCCGGCCGCGTCGTCGGTCGCGTCGGCGAAGCCGCCGTCCGGGGTCACGACGGAGTCGTCCACGAGCGCGACGAGGTCGGGGTCGTAGGCGACGGCGAGGTCGTAGGCGTAGAGGTCGACGGCACCGGTCGCGGCGACCGTGACGGTGATCTCCGCGCCGACCTCGACCGACGCGGGCGCCGCGAGGGAGACCTGGGCGACGGACGGTGCGGCGTGCGCGGGGGCGGCGAGGGCCGCCGCGGCGACCGCGAGACCGCCGACGAGGGCGGCGCGGGCGCGGAGCCGTCTGCGGGGGACGGGACGGGTCATGGGCGAGCGGTCCTTCCTTCGGGCGCGCGGAGGTACGGCGCGACCGGCGGTCGTGTGGTGGGGCCCCCTGCCGTCAGCGATGCTCACAAGTCGCTGTTTCCCCGGCGTTTCGCGACGGTTAGCACGAGCAACGAACCGGGTCTCGGTCCGGTCACGATCCCGACGACGCGGGTCAGCCGAGGACCGGCGGCTCGCCCTCGCGCACCTCGGGATACGGCAGGCGGCGCATGCGCAGCGCCGCGACGACGCCGAGGAGCCCCGCGACGAGCGGCACGAGGAGCGCGACCTGCAGCGCCCGCGCCCGCACGTCGTCGTTGATGGCCACGACCTCGGCCCGCACCGCGGGCGGCTCGTCGGCGAGGAGCTCGACGAGCTGGGCGTCGCTCATGATCTCGGCGTCGTCCTCGAGCACCCGGGCGACCTGCTCCTTGTCGTCCGGGGGCAGCACGTCGCTCGCCTCCGCCCGCGCCGTGAACCCCGCCGCGAGCGACGCCAGCATGACCGCGCCCGCGACGGCGAGTCCGAGCGAGAGGCCGAACGACCCGGCGGCCGAGCTCACGCCTGCGGCCTCGCTCGCGCGCTCCTCCGGCACGGGGGAGAGCGTGTACGCGTTGAGCTGGGAGACCAGGAGCCCCAGCCCGGCGCCCGCCACGACGAGCGGCAGCGCGAGCCACCAGCCCGACGACGCCCGCGGCACCACCGCGACGAGCGCCACCACGCCCACGACGAGCAGGAGGAAGCCCGCGAGCACGCGGGAGGCCGGCCGCCGTCGGCCGGGGCGCTTGCCCGCGACGAGGGCGGCGGCGAACATCGTCAGCGACAGCGGGGCGAGCGAGAGGCCCGCGAGCAGCGCGTCGTACCCGAGCGCCATCTGCAGGAAGATCGGCAGCGCGATCATCGCCCCGCCCAGCGCGACCTGCTGCAGGAGCTGCTGCGACACCCCGATCCGGAACGCGGGCGAGCGGAACAGCCCGGGGTCGACGAGCGTCGTCCGCCCCGCCCGCGCGCGGCGCACGAGCCACCACGCGAGGCCCACCAGGCCCAGCGCACCGACGAGGACGAGCGCCCCGACCGCCTCGCCGCCCTCCTGCCACACCAGCACGCCCAGCACGACGCCGCCCATCCCGACGACGGACAGGATCGTCCCGACCACGTCCACCGCGCGGTCGCCCGTGTACGGGACGTCGCGCACGAGGCGCACGCCCACGAGGACGACGACGATCACCACGGCCTCGAGCCCGAACGCCACGCGCCACGACAGCGTCGTCGTGATGACGCCGCCGAGCAGCGGCCCGACCGCCGCCGCGATCGACGCTGCCGCGCCCACGAGCGCGTACGCCGCCTTGCGCGCGGTGCCCTCGAAGTTGCCGTGCACGAGCGACTGCATCGCCGGCAGCAGCAGCGCGGCTCCGAGCCCGCCGATGACCGACCAGAAGATCACGACCGCCATGAGGCTCTGCGCGAGCGTCGTCGCCACCGCGCCCGCCCCGTACGCGAGCAGCCCGACGACGTACGCGCGCCGCCGGCCCACGAGGTCGCCGACCTTGCTGCCCACGAGGATGAACGACGCCGACACGAGCGCCTCGAGCGCGATCGCCGTCTGGACGCCGCTCACGGTCGTGCCCAGGTCGCGCACGACGGCGGAGATCGACACGTTCATGAACGACGTGTCGACCACGAGCACGAACATCGCGGCGGCCAGGAGCAGCGCGAGGCGCCGGTCGGCCGCCGTCGGCCGACCCGCGGTGCGACCCGTGCTCTGCTCCACGTCGACCCCCGTCCGGCGTCCATGCTCGCCGCCCGGGTCGTCCCGGCGCCTCACCCGTCGCGGGTGCTCCGCCGCCCGCGCCGCCGAGGTCGGCGCGGGGGACTGGGAGGATCGCGGTATGGCCGCAGAGGGGTGGACGTCGCGCCACGTCACCGTCGAGGGCCGCGAGGTCTTCGTGCGCTCCGGCCCCGAGGTCGCGGGCGCCGTGCCGATCGTGCACGTGCACGGCTTCGCCATCTCCGGCACCTACCTCCTCCCGACGGCCGAGCGTCTCGCCCCCCGCGCGACCGCCGTCGTGCCGGACCTGCCCGGGTACGGGCGCAGCGAGGAGTGGGGCCACCCGCTCGGCATCCCGGCCCTCGCGTGGGCGCTCCTGTCGACGCTCGACGCCCTCGGGCTCGACCGGGTCGTCCTCCTGGGCAACTCCATGGGCGGGCCCGTCAGCCTCGAGGTCGCGCACGCCGCACCGGACCGGGTCGCCGGCGTGGTGCTCGCCTCGCCCGCCGGGGGCGTGCACAACCAGCCGTTCGGGCGCGCCCTCACCCAGCTCGCGCGCGACGCCGTGCGCGAGAGCCCGCGCATGGCGCGCGTCGCGGTGCCCGACTACGTGCGGTTCGGGCCGGTGAACGCGCTCCAGCTCTTCGCCGAGCTCGCCCGGTTCCCCTCGCTCGAACGCGTGCTGCGCGTCCCCGTGCCGACGCTCGCCGTCCTCGGCACGCGCGACCCGCTCATGCCGCCGCCGTGGCGGGTGCGGGAGGTCGGGGCGCTCGCGCCCCCGCACGTGACCGTCGCGGCGATCGAGGGCGCTCCGCACGCCATGAACTTCAGCCACCCCGGCGAGCTCGCGCACGTCGTCGGGTGCTGGCTCGACGGGCGCGACATCACCGACGACCCCGACGAGCCCGGTGTGGCCCGGGTGCTCCAGGTCGCGCGGGGGGCCGGGCCGGTCGTGTGAGCCGTCGTGTGCGCCGCGGGCCGGGTCGTGGGTCGGGACGTGAGGGTGCCCGGCTCGGTACGGTGCTCGCGGGGCGTTCCGCGTCCTGGCACGGACGGGAGCGCGCGAGAGCGAGGAGCGAGCGGTGACGACGACGGCGGCTGCGGTCGAGCTGAGCATCGAGGACCTGCGGGCGGTCACGGGGTACGCGGCCCGGTGCGCGGAGCCGGCCCTGGAGCTCGTCGAGGCGGTCCGGCCCGACGACGCACGCCCCCGCGAGGCGGTCGACGCGGCCCGCGCGTTCGCCGACGGCGGCGCGCGCGGCAAGGCGCTGCGCGACACCGCCTGGGCGGCCCTGCGCGCGGCGAAGGAGGCGGGCGACCCCGCCGCCGCCGAGGCCGCCCGGGCCGCGATGGCGGCGGCCGGCGCCGCGTACCTGCACCCGATCGCCGACGCCCACCAGGTCAAGCACGTCCTCGGCTCCGCCGCCCACGCGGCGCACGCCGCCGCGCTCGCCGCGGGCGGGGACGGGTCCGGCGAGAGCGTCGCGAGCAGGTGGCTCGACACCGCGCGGGCGCTCGCGACGTCCGAGGTCGTCGCCGTGCTGCGCCGCTACCCGCCCGCGCCGGGCGGCGGCGGTCGTGTCGGCGAGCTGGTCCGACGGCTCGACGCGGCGCTGCGGGACGGCACGGGGCCGTCGGAGGGCGTCGTGACGGACGAGCGGACGTAGTCGGCACCCGCCGGGACCTCCAGGCGTCGTCAGCTGCGCCGGACCCGCTGGGCGAACAGGTCCAGGACGGCGAGGATCCCCTCGTGCTGCCAGACGCGGTTACGCCGGAGGCCGCTGCGCTCGCGGAGGACACCCGCATCGGCGAGCTGGCTCAGCGCTCGCTGGGCGGTGACGTCACTGAACCCGAGGTGGTCGCGGAGGAACGCCGCGTTGATCACCGGATGGGCCACGAGGTGCGGCACGACGCTCCAGGCGGAGGCCTGGGGCCGCAGCCCGGAAAGCTGTTCTCGCGCTGTGGCGACCTGGCCCGCGAGGTCGTCGACGAGCCGCGCTCCGGCCGTCGCGGCGAACCGGCTCGCGCGGGAGAGCTGCTCGACGATCGGCCAGGCGTCACCGGCGCGGAACGCCGTGAGCGCGTCGAAGTAGGCCTCGGTGTCGATGAGGAGGCCCGCGGAGACCGGGGCGATGGTGTTCCGCGTGAGGCCCTTCGAGCGCAGCATGGCGTGCACGAGGGCCCGGCCGGTGCGGCCGTTGCCGCCCGTGAACGGGTGGATCGTCTCGAGCTGCGCGTGCGCGACGGCGGTCTGGACGAGGACGGGAAGGTCCTCCCGGCGGACGAAGGCCATCAGGTCCGCCATCGCTCCAGGGACGAGCTCGGGCTGGGGCCCGACGTGGGTCGCGCCTCTCGGGCTGATGCTCGACGAGCCGACCCAGACCAGAGTGCCTCGGTAGCGCCCCGCGTGGTCCTCCCAACCGGGCTGCCCGGCGAGGAGCTCGCGGTGCATCGTGAGGATCGAGGCCTCGTCGAGCCGGTCGGCGAGGTCGATCGCGGCTTGCATGGCCCGGACGTTCGCGACGACGGTGCGTGCGTTGGTGCTCGCCGTCAGGTCGATCTCGGCGAGCGCGAGCTGCTTGGCGCCGACCGTCAGGTTCTCGATCTGCGACGAGGAAGCGGACTCGGTGCGCAGCAGGATCGAGGACATCGGACCCAGGGTGGGGTTGTCCGGCCCGAGCGTTGCGCTGGCGTACGAGTCGAAGCGTGCGAGAGCGGCGGCTGCTTCCTCGGCGTCGGCGGACTGCTGCGGCGTCAGTACGGGGGAGTAGTCCGCGATGGCGGTCGGGATGGTGGACTCGTAAGGTCCCGAGCCAGCCGCCACCTGCGCACGCGTCGAGAGGCCGTCGTTCTCTGCTGTCCAGTAGTGGCTCACGTGAGCTACCGCTGGGACAGCGAGCGCTTGAACTGCTTCCATGGCGTCACGTTACTTACAGTTTCGGCGAAAATGTAAGTAACGGGCGGCGTCAACTATCACTCGAGGGTTCCGCGCTCGGTGTGTCGAACCGCACGGCCTCGGAGAGCGTTTGCGGTCGATGTCGTGCACACGATAGATGCATCATGTATCTATGCCACGCACCACCAGCGCTTCTGCCACGGAGCAGGCGTACCGGCACGTGAAGTCCCGCGTCCTCGACGGGAGCCTGCCCGGCGGGTCCATGACGAGCGAGGGCGAGATCGCCGAACAGCTCGGCGTGAGCCGCACGCCGGTCCGGGAGGCGTTCCTGCGCCTGGAGGCCGAGGGCCTGCTCCGGCTCTACCCGAAGCGCGGCGCGCTCGTCGTGCCGGTCGCGGCCGGCGAGGCCGACGACGTCCTCGACGCGCGCCTGCTCGTCGAGACGCACGCCGCCCAGTCCGTCGTCCGCCTGCCCGACACCGAGCTCGCCACCCTGGTCGCGCTCCTGCGCGACCTCGTCGCGGCTCAGGAGGCCGCCGTCGCCGACGGGGACGTCGCGGAGTACGCGACGCTCGACGCGCGGTTCCACCAGGAGATCGTCGCGGCCGGGGGCAACGCGCTGCTCACCACGTTCTTCGTCAGCCTGCGCGAGCGCCAGCAGCGCATGGTCGCGCACAGCGTCCGGTGGGACCCGGGCCGGGCGACGACGTTCGTCGCCGGGCACCGCGCGCTCGTCGACGCGCTCGAGGTGCGCGACACCCGCACCTACAAGCGCCGCGTCCAGCGCCACCTCGAGGACGCGAGGGTCGGCCTGTGAGCGCGGCTGCCTCGGACCCCACGACCGAGGCCTCCGCGCCGGGGGTGAGCGCCGCCGTCGGGCCGCGGGCGTGGCTCGCCGTCGCGGCGGTGATGTTCGCCGTCGCGTGGGGCGGCAACGAGTTCACGCCCCTGCTCGTCATGTACCGGGAGGTCGGGCACTTCTCCGCGGTGACTGTCGACGCGCTGCTCGCCGCGTACGTGCTCGGGATCGTCCCCGCGCTCCTGCTCGGCGGACCGCTCTCCGACCGGTACGGGCGCCGGCCGCTGCTCCTGCCCGCGGCGCCGATCGCGCTCGTCGGGTCGCTCGTGCTCGCGGCGGGGGAATCGTCCGCCGCGCTCCTCGCGACGGGGCGCGTCCTGTGCGGCGTCGCGCTCGGCCTCGTCATGGCCGTCGGCACCACCTGGGTCAAGGAGCTCAGCGACGTGGCCGCCCGCGCGTCCGGCGTGCCCGACGGCGGCTCCGGCGCCCGCCGCGCCGGCCTCGCCCTCACGCTGGGCTTCCTCGTCGGCGCCGGCGTCGCCGCGGTGCTCGCCCAGTGGGCGCCCTGGCCCACGCACACCGCCTACCTGCTGCACGCGGCGCTCGCCGTCGCGACCGGCGTCTGGCTGCTGGGCGTGCCGGAGACGCGCGTCGTGCCCGACGGCGGAGCCCGGGGCCGGCTGCGCGACGACCTGCGCGTGCCGGCGGTCGCGCACCGGCGGTTCCTGCGCGTCGTCGTGCCCGTGGCCCCCTGGGTGTTCGGGTGCGCCGGCAGCGCCTACGCCGTGCTGCCGGGCCTCGTGTCCGCCAGCGCGGGCAGCGCGCCCATCGCGTTCTCCGGGCTCATGACCGTGCTCGGCCTCGGCTGCGGGGTCGGCATCCAGGTGCTCGGCCGCCTCATCGACACCCGGCACAGCGCGCGGGCGTCCGTCGTGGCGATGTCCATCGTCGTCGTCGGCATGGGCTTCGGCGCCTACGCCTCGGCGCGGCTCGACCTCCCGACGGCGCTCGTCGCCGCCATGGTCCTCGGGGCCGGCTACGGGCTCGCGCTCGTCGCCGGGCTCAGCGAGGTCCAGCGCATCGCGACGCCCGACGACCTCGCCGGCCTGACGGCCGTCTACTACTCGCTCACGTACATCGGTTTCTGCGTGCCCGTGGCGCTCGCCGCGCTGTCCGTGCGGTGGACGTACGCGCAGATGTTCCTCGGCGGCCTGGTCATCGCCGCGGTCTGCCTGGTGATCGTGGCGAGCGCGTGGCGCGCGCACCTGCCGACGGGGGAGCGGGACGCCGCGGCGACCTCCGGCGAGACCGACCGCACAGCCCCGACCGGGGCAAACGGTGCTCTGGAGGCGTCACGGATGGGGTAGAGTATCCGAGGCTTCACGGGGTCCGATCCGGTCGGATCTGGCTCGGTGATCCAGCCACGGGCTGTGGCGCAGCTTGGTAGCGCACTTGACTGGGGGTTAAGGGGTTTGCCCCGCTCTGGTCGGCCCGAACAACTGAAAATCTATGCCACGGGCTGTGGCGCAGCTTGGTAGCGCACCTGACTGGGGGTCAGGGGGTCGCAGGTTCAAATCCTGTCAGCCCGACGTAAAAGCCCAGGTGAGAGTAGGTTTCTCGCCTGGGCTTCTTCATGTCCGGGGGTCGTTTTCCGTGGTCCCCCTCTGGTCCCCCGGCGCTCTCGCTGGTGGTCGACTGTGGACGAACGGACCGCCCTGGACCTGCTTCCTGTGGATAAGGGGACCAAAAGGGGACCAGAACGCTTCCGGGAGCACTCCCGCGGGGGTGGGAGCGCATCACAGGCCCCTGGTCGCGGGGCTGCTGCGCCGGGCGTGCTTGCGTTGTCCGGCGGCGGAGAGGAAGGCGTTGGCCTGCTCAGCGGCGGAGGCGAGGTGGCGGTCGTCGGGGTGCAGGTAGCCGCGGGTGGTCTCCATCGAGGCGTGCCCGAGGATGTCTTGGAGGACGTGCAGCGGGATGCCGGCGTCGGCCATCCATGTCGCCCCGGTGTGGCGCAGGCCGTGCCGGGTGAGGTCAGGCAGCCCGAGCTTCGCCACGACGCCGTCCCAGTTCGTGGCGTCGCGGACGGTCGCAGTGGTGAGGTAGCCGCCCTTCGGACCGACCAGCAACGAGTCCGCGGGCTCCTTGCCGTCGGTGAGGCGTTCGAGCACGGGTCGGAGCGGTTCGAGGATCGGCACGCGTCGCTCTTTGCGGCTCTTGGTCGGCTTCGTGACCAGGCCACCCTTGCCGGGGAACGCCTGTCGGCGGATCATCACGAGGTTCTTGTCGAAGTCGACATCCCCGACCTGCAACCCAGACACCTCTGAGGACCGGGCCGCGAGCAGCGCGGCGAGCATCACGAAGTCGCTGTAGGACTGATGCACCTTCCCGCATGCGCGCGCGAGGCGGTTGAGGGTCTTCATGTCCGGGATCGCGTGCGCCCGCGGGGAGGCGTGTTCGGCGGACTGGCCGCGGAAGGCGTTGCGGTTCAGGCTCCGCTTGGCACGGTTCTTCGCGGGGTTGATCTGGATCAGCCCGTCCCGCACGGCTTCATCGAGCACCCGCACGAGCGGGGCGATGGTGTTCTTGATGGTTGAGGAGCCGTGACGCTGTTCCCACTCATCAATGGTGCGGTCGATGATCCCCGCGGTGATCTGGGTGACCGGCAGATGCCCGAGCGCGGGCAGCACCCGCAGCTTCAGCCCGTACCCGTAGGTCTCACCGGTGGAGGTCGGGTCCAGGCCACGCGCCCACCGGTCGCCGATGGAGGTGACGAACTCCAGCAGCGTCATGGACACGTCCATGCCCTTGGTCGAGGAGCTGCGGAGCTGGTCGAAGAACGCGTGCGCGGCCGCCTCATCCCGCACGATCTCCGATCGGATCACCCGGCGCTTGGTGGTCGGGTCCGTCCACCGGGCGCGGGCGCGGATGCCGTAGGAGCGGCGCTCCATGTCCGTGGAGACCTTCACACCGATCGGCGGGACCGGCTTGGGCTCGGCGGTCGGCTGCGGCTCAGCTCTCCGGGGCATGGTCGTGTTCCAGCTCGCTCAGCCAGCGGTCCACGGCGTCGAGCCGGTACCGGGCGATCCCGCCGAGGCGCAGGAACGGCGGCCCCGTGCCCGCCGACCGCCACCGCGACAGGGTGGACTCCGAGACCTTCAAGTACGCCGCGACCTCGCGGCTGTGCATGAGCGGCGACACCACGAGCGTTCCGTCGTCGCTCATGACAGTTCTCCGGTGTCGGGGTCGAGGGTGCGGTAGAACGCTTCCTCGGCGTCGCGGCGAGCCTGGACGTCGGCCATGACGAACTCCACAAACTCGGCGTCGCGGTCGATGATCGGCAGGTCCTCGATCGGGTCGGCGGGTTCCTCACCGGGCCAGACGGTCTGCCGGGTGGGCCGGTCGTGGTCGAGCTTCGTGCCGGACGCAGCGACCCATTCGCGCAGCCGCTGGCGGGCGTCGGCGAAGTCGCGGTGCCAGCCCAGTGGCGCGGAGCCGTTCTGCTCGGGGTCGTAGGCGCACAGCCAGTGCAGGTGCAGCGCGGACAGCTCCCATAGTAGCTCCGGGTGGGCGTACCAGGCGGGCGGGATCACCGCGGCGGGCAGACCGTAGGTGTGCCGCAGCCAGTCCACCCACCGGTTCAGCTCCAGCCACTCGACCTCGGCGTCGTCGGCGTTCAGCAGGTTCCAGTTGATCGGGTGTGGAGGCTCGGCGATCAGTGGGTCCTCGAAGCCCTCGTCGCCGCCGTCCAGCTCCGGGCCGGGCAGGTCGCCCGTGGTGGCGTCATCGTCGCGGGGATCGTCGGCCATGGTGTGCTCCTGTCTGCTCTCGCGGTCCCCGGTCATGCCGGGGCCTTGCTGTGGCAGGCAGGTGGGCGCGGAGACGCCTGGGCGTGTGCTCAGGTGTCAGAGCGGCGCAGCAGGGCCTCTGTCTGCGCACGGTCCGCGGTGAGCTGGGTGGCGTCGGGGCGCTGGGGCCACGGGTGCAGGTCGGTGACGATCGGGGGCGCGGAGCGCAGCAGCACGATCCCGGTGCCGAACGGGAGCCGGCGGATGCGGTCGGGCGGGAAGATTGGCACCCGCCGGACGGAGCGCTGGTTGGAGCGGGTGCCGTGGTCACCCAGCGTCACGGAGTCGGTGTACTCGTCGCGTTCCCCGACCAGCGCGCTCAGGTCTTGCAGATCGCGGCTGTTGGACGCGCCGCCGAGGATGACCTTCACGATCGACGCGTCCCAGATCGCGCCGGCCTGATGCTCGTTCCACTTGTCCCTGGCCTGCGCGAGGGACTGGAGCACTGGCATAGTGGTGATGCCCGAGCCGCCGCCTTCGGCCATGAGCGTCGGCAGCGACGGCAGGGGTGAGAGGTTGGCTATCTCGTCCAGCGCGAGCAGCATCGGCGGATCGAGCCGCGCGCCGGCCGATCGTGCGGCGAGGCGGCGGGCGGTCTCGATGAGGTCTTCCACGAGCGCCGCGACGAGCGCGGCGCTGGCCCCCGCGCCGGACCCGGTGGCCAGGAGGAACAGGGTGCCCTTGTGCTGGATGAAGTGCTCGGGGTCGAATCCTTCACCTGGGCCGGGTGAGACGGCATCGAGCACTCGGGGGTCGGCGAGCGATCCGAGGGCGAGGGACACGCCTTGCCAGATGGAGTCGCGGGTGCGGGGGTCGGAGTCGATCATCGCTTCCAGAGACTCGGCCCATCCGGTCGCCGCCTGGCTCGAGCCGGTCAGGATCGCCACCGCGTCGGCAGCGGCGGTCGGGTCGAGGGTCCAGCGGAACAGCTCGGCCGGTGGGCGGTGGTCGATCGCGGCGGCGTGCAGGAGCGCTTGCAGCGCGGCGCGGGTCTTGCCTTCCCAGAACCCGCCGCCGTCGACGCCGCCGGATGAGAGGCCGGTTCCGGCGGCGAGCCCGGTGGCGCGGATCATCGCGGTCTGCGGGGACTCACAGCCACGGATCGGTGACCACCGCATCCCCGCGGGCAAGCCTTCGGCGAGGTGCTGGGGGTCGAAGATCGCGACCGGCCCGACCCGGCTGCGGGCGCGCAGGGTCGCGGTCAGGTTGTCCGGGCGGGTCGAGGTCACCACGACGGCACCGGGGGCGTCGAGGATCGCGGGGATCACCAGGTGCAGGCCCTTGCCGGAGCGGGGCGGCCCGATGACCATGATCGAGTCCTCCACCGACGCCCACACGCCGGTGCCCTTGGAGGCGCCGAGCCGGTAGCCGACATCTTGCGGGCGTGGATCATCCAAGCCCGGGCGGAGGTTCCCGGCGCGGCGCAGCAGCGCCTTCTCGGACGCGGCGGCAGCGACCTCATGCCGGGTGGCGATGCCCGCCATCCGGCGCGGGTCTTGCTCGACTCGGTGCGTGTGACGGCGCAGCCGCGACCAGACCCACACGCCGCCGGTGATGAGCACGGCGAGCAGGAGGCCCGTGACGAGCCAGTAGACGACCGGGCTCATGCCGGGCGCGTCCAGGGCGCCAGCGGGATCGCTCGGATCGAACAGCACACCGATCCCGGACGCGGGACCACCGGCGGGCTGGCTCGTGCCGGTGAAGAATGCCGCGACGGAGCCGGCGCCGCGGAGCACCAAGGCGACGCCGAACAGGCCGACCAGCCCGATCATCGCCGCGTTGGTCAGCTCATCACCGAACGAGCCGGTCTGCCGGCCCTGACTGTTCATGGCAGCCGCCGGATGATCGTGGTGCCGGAGATGCGGCCGAACAGCAGCACCTCCACGACGCCGCCCGCAGCGTCCGGCCCGAGCCGGTCCGGGTCGACCAGGGCGCGGGCCGTGCCGGTGCCGGACACGTCGGTGTGCCCGGTGACGACGGCGACCGCCACGTCCTCTCCGGGAACGAACCCGTCACCTTCGACGGCGTGGAACGCAGGCCGCGGTGTCGGTTCCTCAGGCTCAGGCGTCGGGTGGGGTGCTCGGCGACGTCGGGTCGCGATGATGTCGGTGAAAGTCGTCCCGTCTGCCTCGCGGACCTCGACCCGCGCCGGAGTCGTCCGGTCATCCGTGGCGCGGTCGATGATCTGCCCGAACGAGGCTCGCCGCCACGGCGGCGCGAACGGGTCGGGGTCCAGCCGTATCCCGTCGACGGTGACGGCCACGGTGCCGTCCTTGCGCACGTCGAGCACGACGAGCGGAATGGACACGGGGACGGATTCGGGCTCGGCTCTCCTCATAACGGCGAGGTGGGCCAGCAGCGGACTGCCGCCGCTTGTTCAGGATTCGTGACCCTGCGCAGAGCCGGTCATGCGGGCGGTGGTGTCGAACGCGGCCAGTTCGGCGGGATGAAGCTGGTGCTGGACGACGAAGCTGCGGTCCTTGATCCGCCAGAGCCCTTGCCCGGTGCCCAGTCCCGGCAGGAGGCGTTGCTCGGTGCCGGTGAGCCCGAGCGTGGTGGCGGTGGGGCCGAGCTGGTCGGTCTCTTGCCGGTAGACGATCCGGGTCTCCGCGTTCGCCAGCAGCGAGTTCGCCAGAGCACGGTTCGCTGAGCCGAGGTCACCGACGTTCTCCAGGTCGGTGAGCTTGTGGAACACGAGCAGGTTCGCCAGGCCGTAGTGGCGGGCGAGCCGCCAGTGCGCGTCCATCCGGCGCAGCAGCGCCGGGTGCGACATCAGCCGCCATGCCTCGTCGTAGATGACCCAGCGTCGGCCGCCGTTCGGATCGAGGAGGGCGGCTTCCATCCACGCCGACGAACAGGTCATCAGCACCGAGATCAAGGTGGAGTTCTCGGTGACGCGGGACAGGTCCAGGCTGACCATCGGCAGCGTCGGGTCGAACCTCACCGTCGACGGGCCGTCGAACAGCCCGGCCAGGTCACCGGCGACGAGCCGCCGCAGCGCGTGCCCGACTTGACGGCCATCCTCAGCAAGTCGGCCGTCTGGATCGTCGGCCGGGTCTGGGCGCAGCAGTCGGTCGACCACCATCGGCAGGATCGGCACGTCAGCGTCGCGCACCGCGCCGGCCAGGGCGGTGTCGATCGCGGTGTGTTCCAGCGGAGCGAGCGGCCTAGCCAGGACGGTCTCGGTGAGCGCGCCGAGCAGGTCGCGGCGCCGCGCAGCCAGCGTGGTCGCCCACTCCTGATCGGAGAGGCCACCGGGACGGTAGCCCTCATCGAGCGGGTTGAGCCTGTTGCCCATCCCGTGTCCCAGGATGATCGCTTTCCCGCCGACCGCTTCGGCGACGCCGGTGTGTTCTCCTTTGGGGTCGCCGGGAACGTAGACGCGGTAGCCGAACGGCAGGCTGCGGGTGTAGAGGCTCTTGGCGAGCGAGGACTTTCCGGAGCCGACGATCCCGGCGAGGACCAGGTTCGGGGCGGTGATGATGCCCCGCCGGTACAGCACCCACGGGTCGTAGACGAACGAGGACCCGGAGTAGAGGTCCTGGCCAATGAACATGCCCTGCGGCCCGAGACCTGCTTCGGCCAGGAACGGGTAGTGGCCGGCGAGGACGGCGCTGGTGTCCTGGTGCCGAGGCAGCCGGAACCTCCCCGGCGTGCGGAGCGCGGCTGGTCCGGGTTCGCCGGCCGAGGGCAGGTAGACCGTGGCACGCCGTTCGGCGCGCTTCGCCTCCAGCTTCGCGCGGGCGGTGGCCTTCTCCGCCTGCCGTTGCTCGGCGACGAGCCGGGCGGCTGCTTGTCGCCGCTGCTTTCGCAGCCGCCGTCGTTCGGAGGCCGGTGCGACGAGGACGGCGGTGTGCAGCTTCTCGTCCCGGTTCACCACGAGAGCCCTCGGGTCTGCTTGACGGCGGCGACGCCGGGATGCTCGAACCAGCTGCCGTCCCGGACTCCGCTGTGCCGTCTTGCGGTGTCGCGTCCGGCTGGGCGGTCCGGAGGTGGGACGGGGGTGTCGTCGGTTGGGTCGATCGCATGGTCGGCGGGGATCAGGTGCCGCCGGTAGAGGGCGACGTGCCCGGCCTGCGGGTTGTAGGACATCGCGTAGTCGCCGGTCTCGGCCTGCCGGTCCCCGGCATAGACAGGGGCGTGGTCGTGAACATCGCCGTTCTCCAAGGCGGCGTCGGTGGTCTCGTCGCCGTAGTCCCAGCCGGACAGATGCTCGATCCCCGCCTCGACGCCGTCACGGTCGATGAGGTCGAGAACCCGGTCGGCGTCCTCGCCTTGCAGGAACACGACCCCCACCCAACGATCAACGAGTTGCGTCGGTGGGTTCCAGACGATCCGGCCGGAATGACTCATCGCGGCGTTGAGCCGGTCGTGGGCCTGGTCGATGAGCGTGCCGGCCTGGTGCAGCTCGTCGGCCGCCGACACCGCCTCGACCGCACCGCCGGCCGGGTCGCGTGCTTCGTCGGTCACCTGATGCTGCTGGTTCAGGTGGGCGGTGGCGAGCTGGTCCAGGACTTGCCGGAGCGAGCGCGCCCCTGCCAGCAGGTCACCGATCACCGCGTACGTGTCGGCCGGGTGGTCGAAGCTGCGGGTGGCGTGCGCGAGCCCACGCAACGCCTCGGACGCCTCGGCGGCATCGCGAGCGGGATCGGTGAACGTGGGCATCGCGGTCTCCATCACTTGGTTGCCCGCCAGGTGCGCTTCGCCGGACCGCTGTCCGTCCCTCTCCGTAGGCTTGTAGCCATGCCCTATGTCGCCACTGTGTTGCGCGTGATGATCGCCTCGCCCTCTGATGTGCCGGAGGCTCGCGATGCTGTAGAGAAGGCGGTACACGGCTGGAACGACGCGAACGCGAGGAACAAGGGCGTGATCCTCCAACCGTGGCGTTGGGAAACCTCAGCGGTGCCGGTCATGGGCGCTCACCCGCAGAAGCTGATCAATGCACAAGGCGTCGATGATTCGGACATCGTGTTCGCGCTGTTCGGCGGACGACTCGGCTCACCGACACCTGACGCGATCTCGGGAACCGCCGAGGAAGTAGACCGAGCGCTGGAGCTAGGCAAACCTGTTCATCTCTACTTCTCGACCGCTGCTCTCCCGAACGACATCGATACCGCGCAGCTCGATGCCTTGCGGGCCTTCAAGAAGGACATGCAGGACCGCGGACTCCTCGGCGAGTTCAACAATCCCGAACAGCTCAATCACGAGGTCTGGAAAGCGATCGAGCACGACATCGTGGCCCTGAAACTCGACGCGACACCCGCCGTGCAGTCACAGCCAAGCGGAGTGGACTTCCTGGTTCAGCCCCATCAAGAGCGCGAAGTCTCGGGAGTGAACTCGAAGGGTGCACCGCGCTACACGACGAAGCACTGGCTCGACATCACAAACACTGGCGATCGCGACGCGGAAGGCGTTCTGTTCGAGAGCGTTGGCGAGGACAGTGCCATGTTCATCGCTGGCCCGGAAGGATCCACCACGATCCACCGTGGCCAGACCCGGCGCCTGCCGGTGATGTTCACCTTCGGAGGGTCGGGTGACCCGGTTCTTCGCATCCAATGGGTCGAAGATGATGACGCCAAGCACCGAGACTTCCACGTTGGGTAGTCACCTGTAGCTACACCGTGCGGCACAGCGGGAGCGCCGCCGCGGTGAACGCTGCGGCTTGCTGGCCGATGAGCCGGCGGGTCTCGCAGGAGGCTTGGATCGCGGACTGCTCGATCGCGGCGACTGCGGCTTCCAGGTCATCGAGGGTGGGCGCGGTGATGCTGATGAGGCCGGAGACGCGGAGCACGCCGTGTCCGGCGGTGAGGTCGGCTTCCTGTTGGAGCACGTCGTGGTACTCGGCGGTTTGGGCGGCGTCCTCGATCTGTCCCATCCGTGCGCGCTGGGCGGCATCGGAGAGGTGTTCGACCTTCTTCTTGCGGATGTCGCGGGCGGCCTGGTCCGATCGCATCGGGGTGTAGAGCAGTGAGACGGAGCGTTGGATGCCGGTGGACAGCAGTACGGGGGCGAGGAAGCCCGGGTAGACCATGCTCCGGGGCCATTCGGCGACCCACAGGACGGTGTGCCAGGCCGAGTCGGTGCGCAGGCTGCCCCAGGTCTCGGTGACCGCGACCGGGCCGGCGGTGGCGAGGTCTTGCCCGAGCTTCCCGTGCCGCTCCAGCGTGGCGGCGACGGCCGGGTCGTAGGCCGAGCGCAGGATCACCGCGACCTGGCCGGGGCCGAGCCACCCGACCGGGGTCAGGTCGGCCGACCGCAGCGCGGCGGTCAGGGTCGCCATCTCTTGGCGCAGGACCGCGGCGGCGCCGCGGATGCCGCCGCCGGCGGTCCTGATCTGCCGGGCTGCGGTCTTCATGTCCAGTGAGAGGCTGATCGTGGTGGCGTGCCGTTCCCCGGCGGGACCGGCTCGTTCGATCAGCTCGGTGTAGGTGGTCGCGGCCCAGGAGTCGTCGGCGGTGCCGTGCTCGGCCCACCATTCGGCCAGTCCGGTCCCGGAGTCCGGCAGCGTCCGCTCCAAGACTTGCAGGGTCGCGATCCGCCCGGATCGGCAGACTGTGGCGAGCACCCGCCCCCAGGAGGTGACCCGGCGTTCCTGCTCGCCGGGGTCGAGCAGCACGAACGCGGGATGGGTGACTTCGCAGACCACGGTGAGGGTGGACTGGCGGGGGTCGTGGATCATGCATGCCCCGGTCTCGGGGTCCAGATGCTCGCGCAGCCGGGCCATGTCGCCGGGCATGGCGAGGTTCCCGACCGGGCGCGGGGTGACGATCCGCCGGCGGTACAGCAGTTGCCCGCCGGTGGAGCGCCACAGCCACCAGCAGGCGACGGGCAGCCATTCGACCATCGGCCGCCCGGCGACGGGCACCCAGGTCAGCACCGCGGCGAGCAGCCAGATCGGGGCGGTGTAGGCCAGCAGCATCCCGGCTCCGCCGTAGAACGCCGTCAGTACGGCCAGCCCGCCGATGCCGAGGGTGATGAGCTGTGAGACTGAGAGCCCCAGCAGCACGCCCCGGCGGGTGAGGCGGGAGAACTTCACCGGCGTCAGTTCACTGCCCGGAACCTTCTGATCTGTCGTGGTGGGCATGGCCGATCACTCCTTTCCGGTCTGCGGCGGCTGGGACGGTGCCGGGGTTCGCGGCTGGGGCGCAGACGGCGGGGGCGGTGTCTTCGACGGCGCGGTCTGGCCGCTACCCGCTTGGCCGTCGGCGCCGCTGGCGGCGGTCTCGGCCTGTCCGGCGACTGCTTTGCCGGCCTTCGGGCCGGCTTCGGCCGCGCCCTTGACGACCTGCGCTCCGACGACCACTGCCGCTGCCGGACCC
>VFQP010001828.1_pt1 | contig 26151 bp, 26 predicted proteins | sample 3512351 | NCBI WGS metagenome assembly VFQP01 (sample SAMN10412372, study PRJNA504923) | tailings metagenome | isolation source: Relicate 1 Philex TSF1 revegetated site | place: Philippines: Tuba, Benguet | collected 2017-08-29
AGGGCCTGCACCCATGCGCCGACGGTTACACTCCTCGAGCCTGTAGGGGCGGCCCCAAAGTCTGGGGCGCTTGTCCTCTGCTCCTGTGCAGTTGAGATCTGCAGCGCGCCTGACCGGCCACATGCTTTAACAGGCCAATGGGCTACGAGGAGTTCCTGTTCTCGGCGCTGAGCCGCGGGCGGCCCTACGAGCAGCTTCCCGCCACCCTCCAGAGCATCATCAGCTACGAGGACTACCAGCAGCGCGTCAAGGAGTACCACATCGCACGGGGTGCTGAGTGGGCGGGCAGCCCGGCGCAGCAGGCGTGCGGGGAGGCCGAATACTACGACTCCCTCGTCAAGGCGTACAAGGCATGGCTCCGGGTGCGCACAGCGGCCTCTCAACTCGCTCCGCGATGGTCTCCGCACCCGCTGCCGCACCACCCAGCGTCCCAGGGCAACGCGCGCGCCGCCGTGCTGCGATTTGGCGCGCCCCGCTGCGTCGCGCGGCCCGCAGGTGTTCCCCTACCACCTGGCCGGCTACGTGTGCCGGGTCATGCGCGTCACGCCGTTCAAGTACTACTCTGACGTGATGGCGGCGGCGCTGGTGGCGGAGCGGCCCTACCACCAGCTGCCAAACTTCACGGTGCGACTCTGGACGGCAACCTGCACCTGCCACCCTCTGCGGGCGGGCGCTGCAGCACATGCAGCCCCGGGAGTGTGCAGCGGGGCACGCTCCAGCAGCAGCCGTGCCGTGCGCCCGATGAGCGTCCCTCTTTCCACATGGCATCTGGCCCTCGAGTGACGTGGCACGTCCACCCTCACCCGGGGTGCGTGGCGCTTTGTTCAACCTGCGCAGGCGGCGGACGCGCTGCGCGTGCTGGGCATCGGCCGCAACGAGTACATCGCCACGCTCAACGCCTGCAAGGGCCGGCGGCTGCTGTGGCGCGTCAACCGCGCGTCGGTGGCGCGCGAGCTGCTGCCCACGGCGCCGCTGCCCGTCAAGACGGAGCCCTGGTGGCGCGTGGCGTGCGTCAACCTGGGTGCGTTTCGCGTGCGGGCCGCAGCTTGCGCCCGGCACCCTGTCCGCCCTGGTGGCGCGTGGCGTGCGGCCGCCTGGAGTGCGCTCGCCTGTCGGCCCCGGGGCCGATGCTTGCGCACGCCACCCTGTCTGCCCTGGGCGGCACACGGCGTGCGTCAACTTGAGTGCGCCGGTCTGTTCTCAGTCCGCTTGCCCATGACGGCACGACGCCGACGGGATGGGTCATTGCTGGGGTTGCTTGCGCAGCCACTCGCCCTGTCCCCGCACGGTTCAATTGGCGCACAGTGGTGGGGCCAGATGCATGCTTGCCCCGTGTGCCTCACTGTCGCTTCGCTTGCCCCGGCTTGCCTCTCGCCGCCGCAGGCGAGGGCGAGTTCCGCGAGCTGGGCGTGGACGAGATGGCCACGCTCAAGAGCGCGGGCATGCCCGGCGCCAGCCTGCTGGTCCGCGACCTGGACGCGCAGCTGCTGGTGGCGCTCATGCGCAAGGGCCTGGTCTACCTGGAGGTGAGCACGCCCGCCCGCTCACACGCCTGCGCGCCAGATCCATAGCCGGGGATGGTCCGGCACCCAGGATCAGTCAACGGGGCCCACCAGGCCATCGTGGCGCCACCACCGCTGCGTTTCGCTGCCTGTTCCTCGCCAACGCCGTGCCGTTTCCCTGGTCAACGCAATGTCGCGCAGGTGCCGGTGCAGCCGGGCGACCGCTACGCCATCCCGCCGCTCGAGGGCTTTGTGAGCAACAAGGACGCGGCGGCGCCGCTGGGCGCCAAGGGCCCCGCCGGCGCGCAGTCCGACCCGCTCGAGGCGCTGCTCTACGCCGTCTTTGTCGCCAACAGCGAACGGCTCACGGTGCGCGCCGCTCCTCGCTGCTGCTGCTGCCGGAGCCGCCTTGCGCGTCCGTCACACCCAGGCGTGGTGGTGTTGTGTGGTGTGGGAGATGGACGGACGCAGCAGCGCTGTGGCGGCAATGCATGGCGGAGAGCGAGGTGGTCTGTGTGCTTTTGCGCTCAAGCGGGTGCGTGGCGTGCTGCGCGTGCTGCGCGTGGTGGGTGGGCTTTGCGGCAGGTGGAGGAGCTGGCGGCCATCCTCAACCAGAGCGTGCAGGACGTGAGCACCGCGCTAAGCGTGGCGTGCCGCCTGGGCTTTGCCACGCGGGTGGACCCTCCCTCGGGCGGCGTGGGCGTGGCCGGCAGCAGCGCCGGCAACCTGACGCAGTTCGACGACCTGCTCTCCGGCGGGGGGCCCTCCTCAGCGGCCGGCAACAGGGCGGCCAACCCTAGCCCCTCGCTGCTGTTCCGCGACGACGGCGGCGAGGGCGGCGAGGGCGGCGTGGGGCAGCAGGGCGCTGGCGGCGGCGACGGGGGGTCGCAGGCGCTAGCGGCGCAGCTGGCCGGGGGGGCGCAGGCGGCGGGCGCAAGCCCTGGGCAGGGCTTGGGCATGCGGCTGGACAACCGTGCGGTGGCTGTGGTGCTGGATGCGGAGGCCACGTCCTTCCTCATGATGGGCGCGCTCTCTCCGGGTGCGTTTCTGACAACTGCACCTGCTCGCTTCCCTCATGACCAGCACTCGGCTCAGCGCGTGCGACCGGAGGGCATGCGACGTGTCGTTGGTGGTGGGAATCGGGCGCAGGTCTCAAGCGGCACGCCGTGACGCTGTTTGAGGGCGGGCGCGTGGCGGGCCAGGCACTCGTGTCGGAGCTCACGTCCGAGCTGTGGGCCAGTCACGCCGAGGGGCAGGCGTTTGAGGGCGACATGGCGCGCCTGGCGCAGGTGAGTGCCGGGGGGGTGGGCTGGGCTAGCCACGCCGAAGTGCATGTTTTGGGGCAGGAAGACGTGGCGCGCCTGCCATGGGCAAGTCTGCAGGTTCATGGGTGACGCAACGATTTGCCGCGAGCCGTTTGCTCTGCCTGAGGTGTGGCACCCGCGTTGTGTCGCGCGCTCGCAGTTTGCCGGTGCGCTAGCCACGGCCCTGGACGTGGCGCGGGCGGCCGCCGGGCCCTCATGCGAGGTCGAGCTGCTGCGCAAGGAGTCGCTGGCCGGACTGCAGCCCGCTGCCGCCGCCAAGGTGAGCCCCCCCCCCTCTCTTGGCCTCTGGCCCGCTGGCCCTGCTCTCCTCTACGTGGCAGAGGGGACAGCATGCTCCCAGCGCATCCGCAACGCCCCTTCAGACGTGTGCTGCCGCGTGCTGTGCGCCCCGCAGGTGCTGGCGACGGCGTACTGCGCCCTGGTGCCCGTGACGCCGCTGCCGCACCCGCCGCTGCCGCTGGCGCTGGGCCTGCCCTTTGCGCCCGCCTACTTTGGCCCCACCGCCACGTCCATGTCGCCCTGGTCCGCCCTCGCGCTCTACCACGCCGCCGGGTGCGTGCGGCGAGACGGGCACCTGCGTCTTCATGTTCTCACGCCACCAGGAACGGAAACGAGAGGCTTGAGCGAGCACGCACTTGAAAGGGCGGGGCTGGTGGCGGCGCTGGGTGACACGACGTGTCGCCGTGAACGCGTGTGTAAGCAGGTGCGGCCCGGTGTGCCTGGCGCTGTGCGCGGGCCAGCGGCTGTGGCGGCTGCCCGACGCGCTAGAGGGCGCCACGCACGCGCTCGTGTGGTGCTGGGACGTCGAGGTGGACGCCGCCAGGTGAGTGCGCACGCACCGCCCAACCGCCAAACACATGCAGCGCCTTTAACCACCAGCCGCGCGCGACAAAAGCAAGCACGCAAGCAGCAAGCCTGCCCCGTGTCCGCGCGCTGCGCGCGCGCGCAGGGCCAAGGCCGCCGGCCTGTCTGGCCTCTCGCCCGACGGCGGCCCCTCGCTCGTCGACGCGCCGCTGCTGCTCTTCACGCTCAACGAGCTCCTCACGCGCACCGCCGTGCTGGTGCTGCCCATCCACGCCGCCTCGCCGGCGCCGCCTGGCCACGCGCCCGCCTTCAACGGCTCCTTCGTCGCCGCCGCGCCGCCGCCCGCCAGCGCCCTGCTCATCCCCGCAGACGACGCAGGCGCCGACACAATGCCGGCGGTGCCGGCGGGGCAGGGCGGTTGGGTGGTGGACGTTCCGCTGCCCCTGCCCGAGGAGCTGGTTCTGCTGGCCGACGGGGCGCTGGGGGGGAAGGGCAGGGCGAAACCGGTCGAGGTCCGGGGCATTCTGCGGCGGAGCACGGCCGAGGCGGTGCGGGTGGCGGTGCGCCCCGCCGTGCTGCGCGCGCTGCGCGCGCTGGGCCTGGCCGGCGGCGTCGGCGCGCTGCGGCTGGTGCAGCTGCCCTCGGCCGGGCCGCCCCGCGCGCCGCTGCCGGCGCCGCCGGACGAGGCCGAGGGCGGCGAGGGCGGCGGCGGCGCAGTGCGGCAGCACTTGCTGCCCGGCGAGTGGCTCCCGCTGTCGCTGCACCAGGGCGTGCCGCTCTACTGCCTGCCGCTGTGCAAGGCCGTGTGCGCCCAGGCGCAGGCGGCGGGCTTCTTGTCGGCGGCGGGGCAGTCGCGCCAGGTGGAGGCGCAGCAGACGCTGCAGCGGCGGCTGGACGAGCTGGTCGAGCGCTTTGCCTGGCCACTGCTGGGGCTGCGGGGGCGGCAGCAGCAGAGCCAGCAGCAGCAGCAGCAGCAGCAGCAGGCGGCTGGTGCGGCGTGGCCGGCGGGGGCTGGTGAGGGCGGGGCGGGGGCGGACGGCAAGGCGGCGGGCGGGGCGGCGCTGTCGTGGGGCGTGGTGGACCTGCCGGCCGTCAACTTGTTGTTCGACGGGGCGGCGCTGGTGCCGGTGGACTTGGGGGAGTGCGTGCAGGGCGGATTGCCCCTCTGAGCTCTTGCTGATGGTGCCACGAGTCGGTGCAAGGGGAGCGTGCTGGCAAGCGGGCAGAAGGTCGTGACGGTGGGTGAGAGTGAGCAGCAGCGGCACGTGCACTGGAGAGCTGCACGCCGCCTCTTGGGCGATTCAGCGCGCGGGATGCTTGCGCAGCGGCGATGACGCAGGACAGGGCGGTACGTCGATGCGCGTGCCTGCTCCCTGCTCTCAAGAGCACGCCCCGTCCCTAAGCGCAAGCTCTGACAGCACCTGCACATGGCGCCATCCCTGGCCCGTGCTCTCATGCTCTTCGCGGCCCCACCAGCGCCCGACCTGCGCGCCATCAGTGGTACCTCCACCAAGCGCGCCGATCGAGCGATCGAGCGCGAAGGTGACACGACGTTATCACCCCCAGCGCATCGCGCTCGTTCCCTCGCCATGAAGGTGCTCCCGCTGGCGAGATGCCCTGGGCCGCATGGGCACCAAGAGCGCGCAGAACGAGCAGCAGAGTCGCCAGCGCGCACGCACACACACCACGCACACACGCAGGAGCACCGCCTGAGCACAGCAGGACCCCAGGGACGTGCAGGTGCGCACGGCGACGAACGGCCGCGCTGCGTGCATGCTGGCAGCGCGCCTCTTCACCTCCCTCGTCGCTCTGCTCGCGTCTCGCCGCAGGGCCCGTCAAGCATCACTCCTCAGCCATGGCGCAGCGGCCCCCTGAGCTGCCGTCCGCGCTGACGCAGCGCATCCTGGCCCAGTCAGGCGCACGGGGCGCCACGGGCCTCACCAAGGAGCTGCAGCTCCGCAGGTGGACGCTGGAGGACAAGCTGTCGTGGCTGCTCGTCGCGCATGGCGCCAACGGCGCTCTGGACCGGGCGGTGCGGCACAAGCCCGGCGCCGGCGCCCTCCACCTCTGCCAGCGGCTGCTGGCCGACCACGGGGCACGCCCAAACACCGCGTACGACCGGCAGCACGGCCATGCCCGCACCACGCTCGTCCTGGCAACCCGCGCCGGCCACGCGGCGGTGGTGGAGCTGCTGCTGGACCACGCGGCGGGCACCAACGATGTGCTGCGCTCTGCACTGCACGTGGCGGTGACTGCCGGGCGCGCTGACCTGGCGCGCCTCCTGCTCAGCCGCCGCGCCTGGCCCGACTATGAGCTCAGCTACGCCTTGATGCGTGCCATTGAGGGTTGGGACCTGGAGGTGGTGCGGGCGCTTCTGGAGCACAGCAACGACCCGGTCAGGGAGAGCGCACTGGCAACGGCCTCCAGCCGCGGGCGCCTGGAGGTGGTGCGGCTGCTGCTGGACGGTGGCGTGCCCGCCACCGCGCGCAACCACGGGCCGCTCATCTCGGCGGCGCACAGCCACGCTATGCCCGTGATGCGGCTGCTGCTGGAGCGGGGCGCGCAGGCGGCGGCGCGCGACAGCCAGGCGCTGGTGGAGGCGGTGGCCCGCAGCGCTGCACCTGGCGCAGCTTGGGCCTCCCCGATGGAGGCCGTGCGGCTGCTGCTGCAGCACGGCGCGCAGGCCAGCGCGCAGCACAGCAGGGCGCTGGTGGACGCGGCCAAGGTTGGCCACCGCGACGTGGCTGAGCTGCTGATGCAGCACGGCGCCCAGGCGGCAGCGCGCAGCAGCCAGGCGCTGGTGGAGGCGGCCAAGGGCGGCCACCGGGCCATGGCTCTGCTGCTTCTCCAGAACGGAGCCCAGGCCGATGCGCAGCAGAGCCTGGCGCTGGTGGAGGCGAGCAGGCTGCCGTGCGACAGGCAGGAGATGGCTGCGCTGCTGCTGCAGCACGGCGCGCAGGCGGCGGCGCGCGGCAGCCAGGCGCTGCTGGAGGCGGTCACGCGCGGCGACGAGCAGACGGCGGCCCTGCTGCTGCAGCACCAGGCCGAGGCGGCTGGGCAGGAGAGCCTGGCCCTGGTAGAGGCGGCCAAACAGGGCAACGCCACCCTGGTGCGCCTGCTGCTGCAGCACGGCGCGTGCGCCAGTGACCGGCAGAGCCAGGCGCTGGTGGAGGCGGCCAGGCGCGGCGACGATGACGTGGTGCAAGCGCTGCTGGACGGCGGCGCTGACGCCAGCGCGCAGGACAGCCTGGCCCTGGTGGAGGTGTGCCGACACAGCGGCAAGCTGCAGATAGCGACGCTGCTGCTAGAGGGCGGCGCGCAGGCCACGGGCTACGGCAGCCAACCCCTGGTGGAGGCGTGCAAGCGCGGCGAGGAACAGGTGGCGCTGCTGCTGCTGGACGGCGGCGCCGCGGCCGGTGCATACGACAACGAAGCCCTGATGGACGCCGCGCGCAAGGGCCACCTGTCCCTGACGCGCCTGCTGCTGGACCGCGGCGCCGATGCCTCGGCGCGCGGCAGCAAGGCGCTGCTGCAGGCGGCCAAGGCTGGGCACGCGGACGTGGTGCGTCTGCTGGTGGAGCGCGGCGCTGACCCGCTGGCGGAGCGCGGGCTGGGCCTGGTGTGGGCCGCCAACTGCGGCAGCGAGCAGACGGTGGCTGTTTTGCTGCAGCACGGCGCGGCGGCGTGCGACGAGGCGGGCAGGGCACTGGAGCGGGCGGTGCAGGGTGGGCACGTGGGGCTGGTGCGGATGCTGCTGCAGCACGACGTCAAGCCCACGCCGCACTGCCTGGAGCTCGTGAGCAAGGGCGGCAAGGGCAAGGGGCGCGAGGTGGCGGATCTAGTGCGGCAGCACCTGGCACAGCAGCAGCAGCGCGGCGGCGGCGGCGGCGTGGCCACGCGCGGCAGCAGCGGCAAGCGCAAGGGAGGCGGCGAGGGCGGTGGTGGGGGGGGCGGTGGTGTGGCCAAGAAGGCCAAGGCGTCTGGCAAGGGCGGCAAGGGCTCGCGTTAGTGAGGAGGAGCAGCAGCGTTTGTGTGGCTTGAACGGCATCACGGTTGTGTGTGGCGAGAGGCTTGAGGAGCAGACCGTGCGTGAGGGACCTGGTCGTGTGCCTGGTCGATATCGAGTGCTGTCTCTGCTCGCTGCGCGTTGAGGTCGCCATGGAATGCGTGGTGCTCATGGGGCAGGAAAGGATGGACGTGTGCCTGTGCTGTCGCCCTTGGGCTGGCTCTTGATGCACGTGTGTGGCAGTGGCTGCGCGTTCGCGGGTGGGTCTTGATGACCTGGTGCAAGCGGGCAGATTGGGGCAGAGACGAGACGCTGCGGGCCTGAAGCACTGGCAGCCGCACCATGTGCACCGGACGCCATGCGCCTGCGCGCTCCTGTCCTCTTGCACACGCCGAGACTTGACAGCGGCAACAGGCACGCATGCAGGCCGCTTGCAGAGCTCAAAAGCACCACCACCACACACTCATTGCAACCGCGGCTTCTTCGGCGGCGCCTGCTGGTGCTGCTGCTGCTGGTGCTGCTGCTGCTGCTGCTGCCCAGGCTGCTGCCCAGGCTGCCCAGCCTGCGTGCCGCTGCCGCCCGCTGCCGCCGCCGCCGCCGCGCCCGCGGCCACGAAACCGCCCGTCTTGACCTTGAACTTGACCCCTCCCGTCCGCGGCGGCGGCGCCGCTGCGCCCCCGCCACCCGCCGCGGCCGCCGACATGAACGAGTGCCCCGACGGCTCCAGCTGCGTCCCGTACGCCATCGAGGGCTGCGTCGACATGGCCGCCGACACGCTAGGGTGTAGGGCGTGCGGCCCAGCGCTGCTGGGCGTCGGGAGGCCGCCCCCGTGGTGCGCTGCCGCGTGCGCCGCCACCGAGGCACCGCCGCCGCCCATCTTGATGCGCACCTTGGGCACGCCGCCGCCGCCACCGCCGGCAGGCCCTAATGCAGGGTTGCTGACGGCGGTTGCGTCGGACGCCAGGCGCGAGAGCTGGTGCGGCATCGGCGGCGCCCTCGCCGCGTGCGCGCCGGGCGCCGCCGTGAGCGTCGTCCCCGTCTGCGCACTCGGCGCCGTCTCCAGGCCCCCCGCATGCCCTAGGTGAGGGTGTTGGTGCATGCCGGGCGCGGTGAGCGTGGTGGCGCCCGAGGGCCCCGACGGCTGCAGCTGGTGGGCGCTGGGCCCCGCGCCCTGGAGCTGCTGCGACGGCTGCTGCTTGATACGCACCTTCACCTTGGGTGCCCCCGGCGCCGGCGCTGGCGCCGGCGCCGCGGCGGTGGGGAGCACGGGGGGATGCTGCTGTGCAGCAAACGCCGCCGCTGCCGCGGGCGGCGCTGCTGCCGCCGCCGCCGCCGCGGGCGGGTGGGCGGCGGCGGTGGCGGTGGCGGCCTCTGGCGCTGGCTGCTGCGGCGCCTTGGGCTTGCGTGGCTTGGCTGGCTTGGCGGCCGGAGCGGCGGCCGCCGCCGCTGCCGGGGCAGCGGGGCTGACGCCGGCCGCTGCGGCGGGCGCTGCGGGCGGCGACGGCGACGGCCGCTGCGGCTGCTGCTGCGGCTGCGTGGGCGGCGCGGCGGCAGGCTTGGGCGCGGCGGGGGGGCTGGCGGCGGGCGGCGTCGCCCTCGTGGCGGCGGAGCTAGGGTAGGCGCTAGGGTTGGGTGCGGCGTGGTCCGAGACGGTGGCGGCGCTGCTGGTGGCGTGCGCAGACACGCGGGGGTCGCGTGGCGGGCTGGCAGGCCTGGGCAGGCCTGCCGCCGGCAGCGGGCTGGGCTCCCGCTTGACGGGCTGCAGCACCTCGTCCTCCTGCTGCTGCTGCTGCGGCGGCGGTGCCCTGGGGGGCGTTCCGTGCGGCGGCGCTGCCGCCGCCCTCGCCGCCTCCTCGGGGATTGCGGGCAGCGCGTGCTGCGGGGCGGAGCGCGGGGGCGCCGACGGCGTGCCGCCGCCAGCGGCGCCGGCCGTGACGGTGGTGGCCGTGCTGGCGGCGGGCCGGGCGGAGGAGGGCAGCGGAGGCGCCGCCTCGGGCGGCGGCGGGCGGGAGGTCATGTGGCTGCGGGTGGGCGAGGCTGGCGCGGCCGTGGCGGTCAGCGTTGCCGGCGTGGCGGCGGTGCCGGCGGCCACGCCGTGGCTGGTGGTGGGCGCAGCGGCCGTGCCCGTGCCCGTGGATGCTGCGGGGGCCGCGGCCGGCCCTCCTGCGATTACCGTCGCACCATCGCACGCAAGCGTTGGGGTGCAAACGCAAATCAGAGTGTGCAGGTAGCATGCACTGAGTGTGCACGACTGAGGCACCCTCTCCGCAGCGCAACCCACCTGCCGCCGCCGCCGCCGCCAGCGCCGCGCCGTGCTGCCCGAGCTTGACCTTGAACTTGCTGGCGCCGGCGCCCGCCGCCGCCTGCGCCGCCGCCGCCGTGCCGCCGCCGCCGGCGGCCGCCGTGGCGGTGGTGCCGCCCGAGGCGGCGGGCGCCGCCTTTCCGGCGCTGCGCTGCGGCGCCGTCGGCTCGGGCTGCGCCACGCCCAGCGCGTCCGCCACTTCCTCCTCGCGCTCCCTGCGCGGTAAGGAAACGCAACGAACGCCTCCGACTTGCCACCTCGTTGCTTCACCCACTGCCCACTGTGTGCGTGGGCTGGGCAACGCCACCCGCGCCTGACATGTGCATCAGCGCAGCGAAAAACTGGTTGCGTTGCGCGGCAAGCATCCACAGGGAAAGGAAAAGGATGAGAGAAAGGGAGAGGGAAAGGGAAAGGGAGAGGGAAAGGGAGAGGTGCGCACCTGAAGAGCGTGGGGTCCTGGCGCGCCACGCGCTGCAGCAGCATGTAGAGGTAGTGCCGCTCGAGCGCGTCGCACGACGCCCGGCGAAGGCACTGGTACAGCTCGGCCACCAGCTCCACGCTCACCTTGACCTGCACGCATGCAAGCGCACACGCGGCAGCGGCCTTGTGCCACGGCGTAAGAGCGCTAGCTGCGGCACAGGACAGCCGGGCGTGCTGCTCAGGCATGGTGGTTGTCCGCCACGGCACGATGGAGGCGCTGGCACGCACACATCTTGCTCTGCCGCCGCCTTTCCCCAGCACAGCCTCGGCCAAACCAGCACCAGCATCGCGCGCGGCTGCGCACCCACGCACCTCCTCCTCCACCTCCTCGGTCAGCGAGGCGTCGGCGCCACCACCTGCCCTTCCATCCTGCCGCCCGCCCACGCACCTCCTCCTCCACCTCCTCGGTCAGCGAGGCGTCGGCGCCGGGCTTGAGGCACTTGTCCGCCAGCAGCTGCCCTGCAGCACCAGTCGCAACACCATGTGGCACCAACGCAACACCCCACATACGTCGCCCCAAAGCCACGACACGCGCGAAATTGCAAGAGCCTGGACACGCCCAGCGCCTGCTAGCGGCTTTCGTGGTTCAGCAAGCAAGGAAGGCGGGATGGGGGGCTGCGGGAGGTGGAGGTGAGGGAGTGAGCGGGCGGGCCGCGCTCACCCATGACGTTGAAGGCGGCGGCCGCCAGCGCGGCGCGCCCCGCCGCGCCCCAGCCGCCCAGCGCCCGCAGCTCCAGCAGGCAGCTCACCAGCGCGCTACCCTGCGGCCACGCACCACCACACACAACCCGCCCACAACCTTCAGAAGAGCGAGCCGCGAGGCTTCGGGACCCAGAGAGAGACGGCGTGGCCGGGCGTGCGGGGCTGCGCTGCGCTGCAGCCGCACGGTGCCCGCGCCATCCACACCCATGACCCCAGCGCAGCTTTGCGGTTTGCGGCACACAAAGAAACGGCGTGGTCAGGCGTGCCAGGCGGGGCTGCGCGGCGCTGCGGGGGCGCACCTTTTCGTCCGAGCTGCAGCCCACCACGTGCGAGAGCAGCGCCACTGCCGCGCCGTGGCGCAGCGGCAACGGCACGCCCTGCGACCGACAAACACACCACCGCCAACACCACAACCTTGTTAAGGGACCACGCCACCAGGCCTCTCTCCGCGCGCGCCACAGCACCGTCCACGACAACAGGCAAAACGGGGTCGGCAGGCCAGCGGCGGCGCGCGACTGGCAGCGCAAGCGAGAGCGTGCAGGAAGACGCAAAGGAAGCGGGGGCGCTGGAGAACGGGGGGAGGGAGGGGGCCGCGGCGGTGCTCACCGGCGCGGCGTGCGTCCTGAGGATGCGCTTGACGTTGTCTCGTGTCTCCCAGGCCAGCTCGCCCGTGAGGCGGTATGCCAGGCGGTGCATGGACATGAGGCACGCGCAGCCCACCACGTACTGAGGGCTCGGAGACAGGTCCTGCTCGCACGCAACGGGCGCGGCGGAAGCACCACGCTGCAGCGTCAGGGCGGCTGCAAAGGCACACGCTGCGGCTCCAAAGGCACACGCTGCGGCTCCAAAGGCACACGCTGCGGGCCTTGCCGTTGAGGCCGGCAGAAGTGAGCGACGACCGAGAGCGCTGCGCCCTTGTCTTGCCGCCGGCCCACGGCCGCCACGCGCTCCTGCCGGTGCCTCTGCCCCCAAAGCGTGCGCCAGCGCTCACCGCGAGCGCGAGCCACCTGTCTTCCACAACCACACCACACTGACGTCCGCTTTCCTTCTTCCCTTAAGCCCTTTCAGCGCTCACCTCGAGCGCGAGCCACCTGTCGAGGGCCGTGAGCAGGCGCTCGAGCTGCTCGGGGGTGCTGGGCTGCATGTGACCCAGCGCCTCCACAAAGCACGCCACGAAACCAGAGTCGCTGCGGGCACACAAGAAGCGCACAGAGAGCGCAGACGGACAGCATAAGCGGACAGGGGCGCAGCTGGCGTTGCGTGGAGGGAGGATGAGGTCAACGCGGGCCCCGTGGGGTGGCGAGAAGGGCAGCGAGAGGCGGGGGGTAGCAAAGCCGCCGCCGCCGCTGTCGAGCGCACTTGTAGGGGTTGCCCGTGTTGTCGCAGTTGTGCAGGAAGTTGAGCACGGCGTCCATGGCCTCCTGCTCACGCACGCACACCAGCATGCGTGGCCACGCACGGGCCAGCATCGGCAGCCGCTCCCGTCCAAACGGATTTGCGACGTGACCACGTGCGGGCCGGCACCACAAGCGGATCATGGCCCTGGCCACCAGTGCCGAGGACGTCAGCGGGAGGAAAGCCGGCCACACACCGGCGACGACTTGCCCAAACAGATGCAAATCCAACACAAGTGTTGGATTTGTTCCGTATCTGTTCCCACACCCACATCTGATACGCATGGTAGCTGGGCTCCGGCCCCGCCTGTTGGCAAACAGATGCGAATCCCCCACACACGCACAGACATGCACGCACCGGCGGCGACTTGTCCGTGTCGGTGCGCAGCATGCCCAGCGCGACGGGCAGCGCGCACAGCACGGCGTACTCGGACAGGTCGGCGAAGCTGTTGGGCTTGAGCGTGAGCGACACGGCGTCGTAGAGCGCCTCGTGGAGGTACCTGCGGCCACATACACGAAAACACGAGAGACAGCTCGCCAAGAGGGTGCAGTCCACTGAGTGAGTGAGCACGAACACACACCATGGACACCCATCACCACAGCTGTTGTGCTTGGCAGGGACGGCTGCACCGAGCGCGAGTTGGGCAAACAGGGGGGCGTTGCGAGGAGCGTTCGCTGGGATGGAGGGCGCCTGGCACGCTGCTGCACGGCTCACCCGCACAGCACAGGCGCCGCCAGCTCAGCGCCCGCCACCATGCCAAGCGCCATGGCCGCCTCGGCGCGCACGCGGCAGTACACCTGCATGGGCGGGGTTGCAGGTAGGGTTTGGGATGGCGCACCCGCCGCGCACTCTCCTCTTTTTGCTGCTGCGCACGAGTCTTCATCACAGCGCTCAGTGCGCTGCAAGGGCGAAGTCGCGCCGAGGGCGAGAGGGCCGCTCCTGCCGCTCCTCCCTGGCTCGCACGAGAGGCAGCGAGGGAGGAGCGCCGCGTCAGCGCCTGCATCCACCTGAGGGTTGCGCAGGCAGGCCGACAGCGCCGCCACGGCCGCCGCCGCCGTCTGGCTCCCGGCGTTGGCCAGCACCGCCAGGCCCGCCACCGCCTGCGACTGCGCCACCACGTCCCTCGACTTTTCCAGCTGCGCCACCCAGCACGCCTCGGGCTGGTGCACGCGCGCCGCGCACAGCCAATCGCCGCCGGGGTCCAGCCGCACCCAAAAGGTGGGCTGCCGCGGCCCCGCCGGCTGCGCGTCGCCGTCCTCGGCCTCGTCCTGCGGAGCACACGCCCCACGCCCCACCACCACTCTCCTGCCTTTCGTTTTCGTGCACCCTGAGGGCCGCCGGGGACGAAAAAACGAGCGCGGCGGACGCCGTCGCCGCGTGTCGCAAAGCCCAATGAGAGGGTTTAGGTGAAGCGCCAGGGGCGGACCTTGACGTCCTGGTCCTTGTCCTTGTCCTTGCCGCGGCGCTTGCCGGCGCCCTGCACGCGCTTGCCGGCGGGGCGCGTCTGCAGCTCCTGGCCCACGTGAAGCACCATGGTGTCGGTGGCCATGAGGCGGATGAGCACGTCCGCCTGGGACTCCAGCTCGTGCACCACCACCTGCAAAAGGCATTTCAATCGAAACTGCCTCAAGGCATCGCACACCACAGGAACACGAAAGGACCCAGCGGCCAGCGTTGGTGCAGAGCACAGGCGAGGAGGGAAGGTGCGTGCTGGGGGCAGGCAGGCTGCCGTCTGCTGTCTGTCTGGGGGGCCAGGGGTGTTGGAAGAGGAAGGGAGGGGCTGGAGGCAACGCGGGACCAAGAGAGCTGCCGCCGCACACGTGCCTTGATGGCGCTCTGGGTGTCGTCGTCGCCGCCGGCCGCCTTGGCGGCCCGGGCGGCGAGCAGCGCGGCGCGGCGGCACGAGGGGCTTCCGGACTGCCGCAGAACCATGTCCAGCCTGCGCGCGCGCGCGCACGCGGCAACAGCGTCCACACGATGCGCCAGGCCCATGCTTGGCTGATCTCGTGTCGGCAGGCGGGCAAAGGAGGAAGTGTGGATGGTCGTAGGGGCGCAGCCACTGGCGTCGCTGGCGGAGAGGAGCGGGATGGTGGTGGGCGGCCACTAAACACAGACAGGACCGCGAAAGAGTTGAGAGGACATTGCAGGCCCTCACGTGTTGTTCTTGCGGTACACGACGCCCAGCTCAAACTCGGGGCAGCCGCGGCCGTAGACCCAGCGCTGCGCAAAGGCGTCGATGCCCTTGATGCCCGACTGCTTTTGCATCACCTGATCAGAGGGAGGAGCGGCGGAACAGCACAGCGAGCAGGCCGGCAGCACTGATTGCACGGCACGGCCGCCCTGGGCCACGAGATGCCTCGGGCGGCTGCAATGTGACAACGGGCGCACGCGTGCGCACACGGCAGTGGAGAGGTGGAGCTGGGGCGGCTAAAGGCGCACCTTGAGGAAGCGCTCGGTGCTGACGTTGCGGTACTTGACGAAAAAAGCCATCTGCCGGGCCTTGGACACCTGCGTCATGAGTCATTGTGCGCCCCCAGCCACGACAGCAACACGGCTCAAGATGCCCGCTGCGGAGAAAAGCCAGGTTTTGTTGTCTGAGGCGAGGGTGTTGTGTGGAAAGAGGCGTCGGCGGTAAGGTCAGGGATTGGGAGCGCCCGTAAGCCCTCACCAGGGCGCCCAGCATGCGCTTGAACTGGTCCTCGCCCGTGCGCTTCTCAAACATGCGGATGACGGCCGCCGCCTTCCACTTCCTGCGCGCAAGGCGGTCACGCGCGGCGGCGGCAGCGCTCAAACTCACGTGGACGTGGACAACAGGGCACGTGGGCACTCGGCGAGCCACCGGTCTGCGCACTACCGGGCTGTGACCTCTCGTGCAGGCGCTCGCACGTCGCAGCACGCTGCCCTGCACTGCTCCTGGCTCCTCATTCAGACCCCACCCTGCCAAAAGTCCCACCTGAGCGGCCTCAGCTCGGTGCCAAACGCGCCCCGCACATCCCCGAAAGCAGCACACCGCTCACCTGAGCGGCCCCAGCTCAATCAGCTCGGTGCCAAACGTGCAGCCAAACGCCTGCGCCGTGCTGAGCACCTGCCCGCCGGCCGGGTGCCCGCTGCGCTGAGCGCTGCGCGTGCACAGCGGCGGCGCGCCGCCATTGTCCGCCAGCGCCAGCGCCTGCCGCTCCTTGTGCCGCCGCCACGCCAGCTCGTTCTGCGCGCCGCCAACACAACAAAGCACAACGCGCACAAGCCACACAACGTCACGCTAAGCTCCCACACACACTCCAACTCAAGCCAGAGCACGTCGGCTGGCCCACAGCTGCTGCGGGAGTCTTTGCCCAGCAGCTCCAAGCGAGGAGGTGCCGCAGACGCCCCACCGCGGGCAGCTCCGCCGGGCGGAAGAAGCGAAGTCCTCCACCGTACAACACACCGTTTCGGAGACACCGCACTCGCAACGATGGAATAGCCTTCCCCTCCTCCCAAGCCACAACCACGCGCGCTCACCTTGCCTAGCCAGGCCGCCAGCCAGACCTCCCCCAGGTGCGAGGCCAGCCCGTCAAGCACCCAGGCGTCCTCGGGCGCCACGGGCAGCAGCAGCCCGCCAAACAGGCAGCGCGCCAGCGCGTTGGCCAGGTGTGTGACGGTGGCCACGGACGCCTCAAGCGCGTCGGGGCCCACCAGCAGGCTCGTGCTCGCCTGCCGCACGCCACCACGTCAAGGGCAATACACGCACGCGCCAGGGCACCTCTCGCCACGGAACCAACAGGGTGTGGCGCAGCCCGCCACACCAATTGGCATGCCAGCACACCTGTGGCCGCTGGCGCGAGCCGCTGCGTCCCGAATGATGCTCCAACGTCCCGCGCAGGCACGCCCAGTGGGGCGAATCACGGCGTGGAGAGGAGAGCATGCACCAGGCAGACGCAACGCCGCGGTGCAGTTGCTGCCGACCACCCTACAGCTGCTCATGTCTGCAGTTGCACCCCGCGCACATACAGCACCGGACCGCCCAAGGGAGCGGATCCGATTGAGGAGGGCAGGGCGGGCACAGCACGTGTCGGGCGGGGCGCACCACCAGGATGGAGTCAGTGCCGACGACCCCCCAACAGCTGATCGCCGCAATCCCTTTCCCTGCCACACAAACGTAGAGACTACGACACGGCAGCAGGGTGAGGAGGGCAGGGCGGGCACAGCACGTGCCGGGCGGGGCGCACCAGGATGCAGTTGGTGCCGACCAGCATGGGCGGGTCTCGCGCGCGAAACGCCGCCGCCGGCAGGAAGGCCACGTGCAGTTGTGCGCAGGGGAACTGGCACCCCAGGTACTTTTCGTAGACGCGGATGATGAGCGGCAGCACGCGCGCCGTGTGGGCCACCAGCGCCTCGCTGCCCTGCGGGCCGAACGCCGTGATGACGGTGCCGGCGCCAGCGCCGGCGGCGGCCGCGGCGCCGCCCTCCTGTGCGCGCACGCCAGGCACGAGCACACGCACCACCGTTGCAGTCCTGGCGTGGTCGTCAGGCCCAGGCCGTTAAAGCGAAGACCAGGGAGAGGGCGGCAGTGCTCACGGCATTCGATGCAAGCAAGCAAGCTTGGGGCGGCAAGGCAGAGAATCCAGGGCTAAAGGCGGGCGGGGGAGAAGGCTGGAGGCGCGCACCTGCCCCGCCGCTGCCGGTTTGCCCGCCTTGCCCTTGGTGGCGCCGGAGACGGGGACGGCGCACAGCGGCCCCGTGGCCAGCAGCACCTGGCTCACGGGCACGGGCACCTCGGGTACGAAGACGCACGTGCGGGCGTGCGGCACCTGCGCGTGACGCATGCCACTAGGCACAAGCGACGCTGACCTCCACGCCACGTGCTCCGCGGCAGTCGCACGACTCTTGCCAACCGCCGCCAAGCACCGTCATCAGCGCTCCCGTTCACCCTGTCCTGCCACGGCTTGGCAGGATGGCTACGCCCTGCCCCACATGCCCTGTGGAAGGCGACGCGTCCCTTTCCTCCCCGCCCTCGCCCCAACCCACGCCTGGCAGCGCACCCGCGCCCCATCCGGCCCTACCACGTAGCCTCGACGCCCCACCTTCCCAGCGCATGCATGCCCTTGCCTGCCCCCCTTCCCAGCCGCACCTGTGCCCCGTCCGGCCCCACCACGTGCGTCACGGTGCACCGCTTGAGCTCCCCGTCGCACACGGCCAGGTGGTCCGGGGGCACCGTCACGTGAAGCTCGTACGTCGCCATGCCCTGCCCCACGCCGCCGCCGCCCGCCGCCTGCTGCTGCTGCGACCCCGCCTGCTGCTGCTGCGACCCGCTGTCCACGCACGGGAACAGCGCGCGCGACCGCCGCAGCTGCGGGTCAGCCACCAGGAACCGCCGCCCCGGCGCCTCCAGCGGCGCAGACCAAAACGTCGCCGCTGCCGCCGCCGCCGACGCGCCGCTCCCGCCCGCGCCCTCGGGGGCCGCCGCCGCTGCGCCGGCGGCGGCGCCGTCCACCGCCATCCCGTCGCCGCCCGCCTGCGCGGCTGCGGCAGCGCCGGTAGGGCTTGGTGAGGGCAGCTCGCATGTGTCGGCCGTGTCGGCGCCGGGGACGAGCGCCAGCGCGGCGGACTGGGCCACGTCGAGGCGGGCGGTGAAGGTGATGCGCACGCGGATGAGCCGCTTGCGCTGCTGCTGCTGCTGCTGCCGCGGGGGCGTGGTGGTGTCGTCGGCGTTGGCGGCGGCGTTGGGGGGCTGCGAACGGCGCTGGCTGCTGGGCGGCGGCGTCTGATGGGTGGGCGGGGCGGAGGCGCGCGGCGGAGGCGTGCCGGCCGGCGGGTGGGACTGGGTGGAGGCGGTGGGCTGCGCGCTGGCGCCCTGCGCTCACAGAGGCGTGGTGAGGTGCGCGCAGTGCTGTGGCTTCGCAGGAATCTCTCACCAGCCACGGGAAACGAAAGAGGTGAAACATGAGGCTTGCTGGTGATACGGCACAAGCCTCACCTGCGGTTGAGGCGCCGGAGTCCCAAGGCGCGACGCGGTCGGAGTCTTGGTGCGGCCCTCCTGCCCCACGCGCGGCTGCGAGGGCGCCGGCGTCCCCGCGCCGTCCCCCGCCCCTTGCGCCGCCCCGCCGCCGCTGCCGTCCACGTCCATGGGTGCGGCGTCCTGCTGCTGCGCCCCGTCGCCCGCCGCCGCCACCGTCCCTTTCGCCGGCGTCGTCGTCGCTGAGCCGCCGCCCTCGCCTCCGCCCGCCGATGGCGCGCCGCCGCCCTCCTGCTGTTGCTGCTGCTCGGTCCAGCCAGCGGGCAGCTGGATGACGAGGTCTGGCTGCAGCTCGCGGGAGACGGCCGCGAGGTAGTTGAAGTAGGCTTGCTCGGCCACGTCCACTGGCTTGGTGGCGGGCGTCACCTCGTTGAGCTCTGCCAGGTCGGGTGGCGCGCTGAGCGTGTGCTGCGCGTCGATGCCGTTGACGGAGACGCTGAGTATGGTGTGGCCCAGGCTGTGCAGGCCCACGGCGGGCTGCGTGGGCGGCGGCGCCACGGCGTGGATCTCCGTCCACCTGCGCGACGTGAGGACGATGAGCAGTGTGTGTCTGCGGCTGCGCTCGTTCGCGCTTGCGGTCATGCGTGTGCGTGTGGGTGCTGTGGAGGCGCGGAGTCCGTGCGATCGTGCGTCGGGTGCGCGCCGCCAACGCCGGTTGAACAGGCGGCTGGAACGCTGGGCAGCGCAGCTTGCAGCGCGTCTTGAGGCTTTCGTGCGCCTTGGCGTGCAGCTGCAGGGTGGCTGGGCTGCGGCTGTGTGCGCTGTGTGGGCGCTCACTTTGCCTGTGGGGCGGTGCCACTCACCCGCGCAGCAGCGCCTTGGCCGGGTTGACGACCAGGTGCACCACCTGGTGCTGCACCTGCAGCAGCGGCACCGCCATGCTGCAAGCTGCTGGCGCGCCCGCCGGCGTGCGTCAAGGTGTTCAACCGGCTGCCGCGGTCATGGCGCCTTGGGCGTTGGGAGGCAGCCTGCTCCCAGGGCGTGCTAGAGCATCGTGTAGACGCCGCTGTCTCTGCCGAGAGCGACGCATGGTCAGGTCTTGAGTCGCGATCAGCGCCTCAGCGGAGCGACGTCGACGCAGCACACGCACGCTCTTCTTCAGGTGCCCATTTGTCGCGCCTCTCTCCAGGCGCGCCGCGATGTGATCGCTGAACGGCGAGGCGCCTGTGCGTGGAGCAGCACACGCGACGCTGGGGGAGGCGATGGCAGCAGCGCTCACACCTGGAGCAGCTCTGGAGCACGCAGCCATGCAGAGCCGGTGGCACCGGGCACGCAGCGCGCGCGACGCACACGTGGCCGCCGCCCAGCGTCGCGGCAGCGGCGCAAAGCAGCGCCGCTCCTCCCATCCGAACCGGCAGCACAACCAGCAGGACCCGCTCAGCGCAGACCGCAACGCCTGGGTCACCGTCTTCCCTCCCGCCCTCCCCACCCCAGCGCAGCGATCGAACAAGCGCAAACGGGCCACCACCGGCGCAGCTGCCCCTCCGCAGCCCGCCCAGGAACCTACCAGCAGCGCAGCGCACCAGCCGAGCACCGCCGCCGCAGCGCGGCCGCTCATCTGGGACGCAGACTTCGCGTCTTTGGACCACGACGCTGACGGGTCGGTCTCCACGCTGCTCCGAGACATGGCGTGGCCTTCATCCACCCAGCAGCGCCAGGGCAATGCACCACCAGCGCCTGAGCGACGGTGGCGGCCCCTGCCAGCTGCACAGGACGGAGAGGCGACACGGCGCGGTGCTTCAGAGCCGCTGCCGCCACCGATGAACACCGCAAAGCCTCCTCCGGCCCCTCGGCCCAAGGCCCCGCCTGCAGCGCCCCGCAGCAAGCCGTCAGGGTCTGAGTCGGCCTCTCCACCCTCAGTGGCGCAGGCGCGCATCAGCCGCGCACCAGGCTCAGCCAAGGACCGCAGTCCGCGGAGCACAGTGGCGCAGCAGCAGCCCAGTGCAGCGCAAATGCCGCCGCACACGCCCGCTGGCGCCCCCAGCAGCAGCGCGCAGCCAGCGCGGCGGCACCGCGGCCGGGGCCGCTTGATGCCGCCGCCGCCGCCGCAGCAGCAGCAGCAGCAGCAGCAGCAGCAGCGCGCTTTGGACGTGGAGCGAAGCGGTTGGTACCTGCTGCGCATCCAGCGGCCCGGGCGGGGCGTGGTCGGCGGGCCCGCGGCCCAGCGGGCCCATGCGCAAAGCCCTAACCGGGCGCTGGCGCAGGCGCGTTGGCTGGCGGCGCTGGCGGGGCCTGACGTGGACGTGCGAGGCAGCCAGCGGCGGGAGCGCGTCGCGCCTCTCCCGGCGCACAGGTGGGCACGTTCACGTTGCAGCGAGACGCTGATTTGCTCGTGCGGGGTGGCACTAGCGGTCAAGCGAGGAGTGAGCGTGCGCCACGTGCCGTGCGTGCGTGCACCGCGCGCAGGTTCGCCGCCGTGTACGGCCAGACCTCCTTGGCCTGGTGGAGGTGGCGTGCCTGGCTGCGACAGGCGGGCGCCGCGCTGCCCTCGACCACCCAGCCCACACACACAGAGGACGGCGGCGCGGCGCCTTCCTCGGGCCCCGCTGCGCACGCTGCGGCAGGCGGGCGGCGAGGAGGAGCAGGAAGAGGCGCAGGAGGGGCAGGAGGATGGCAGGGGGACCAAGAGCGGCACGTGCTGCTCACAGCCCTCAACATGGACGACTACGACCTCGACTTGGAAACCCTAGACGAGGGCATCACAGAGACGGGGCTGCGCCGGTGCGTGAGGGCGCCCACCTCGCCTGCTCTCTTGTCTGCTCTGCCCCTTCGCATCCGCCCTGGCCTGCCTCCAGCAGCAGCAACTCACAGCGACTTGTTGCTCATCACCTGCCCGTGGTGACCGCGCCGGACGAGGCTGATCCGTTGGCGTCGCGCCGTGGGCAATGCCCTTCGCAGGTCGTGGTCAGGAACGCAGCGGGCGCTGGCCGACGAGACGTGGGCGCAGATGCGCGCCGCCGCCCGCGCCGTCTACGGCCCCGACCGCCGCCTGCCAAAGAGCGCACCGCCCTCGCCTGGGCGTGCGCCGCGCCGCGGTGGCGCGGCGGGCGAGGCAAGGGGCGAGGCGGGGGGCGCGGCGGCGCCGCCGTTGGTGCGCGTGTTCAAGGGCGGGGGTTACGTGGCGGCGGACCTGGAGGCGTCGCTGCGCAACGCGGGGCTGGAGCGGGCGGTGCGGCTGCAGCGGACCATCCTCGGCGCGCACTGCGTGCTGGCCATGGCGAGGCGGGCGCCGGGGCACGGCGTCGCAGACCTCCGGCAGGTGCGTGTTTCTTTTGAGGGGCAAATGGGGGCTGGTTCGGCGCCCCAGTCGAGCTGAATAGTGCTGCTTGCCGGCAGCTGACGGTGGGCTCCCAGGGAGCAAAGGGTGGCGTGACTGCCGTGGGCGCGTGAGGCTGAGCATCGTCGCTGGGCGGCCGCGCGCGTGCGGTGCGCACGCAGCACGCGGCGGCGGCGGCCCGCCGAGGCATCCCCCTGCTGCTGACGCCGAGCCTGGCGGTGCGCGACGTGCTGCTGACGCTGCGGCCGCTGCTGCTGGACCTGGGCCTGCTGGTGCCCGGCGCGACGTCCCGTCAGGTGCGCCTGGCTTTGTTTTCTGAGCGGCCTTGCTCGCTGGGCCCGCCACCCTGCGTGCGGCGGCATTGCAAAGATCTTGACGCGTCGCGGACTTGGCGTGTTGGGCGCTGCTCCGCAGGGACGCGTCCTCACGCTGCGGCGCAGCAATGGCGTCAAGAACGCCAGCGCGCCACGTGCTCGCGCTGGCCTTGGGGACGTGGACGGTGGCATGCAGAGGCCGGGGCGCCCTGCCTGGAGCCCTGAGGTGCAGAGGGAGCTGTTGGACAGGCTGGCGGCGGGCACGTGCACCGTGGCAGAGTACCTCAACGCCACCCGGCTCTCTTGACGACGCAGACGCATATTCTTTCCCATTCTTTCGACGTCTGTGCGCGCTGGAACCATTCCCTTGCCGCTGTGCGTGCACAGCCTTGCAGCTCCTCGTCGCAGACACGCCATGGCAAGGTCAGCAAGTCACCGGACAGCCAAACTGCCATGCACACACTGCGTCAGAGGGGCGCCTGGCCCGCCACCGCAAGTCCACCAAGATCTACGCCACGTGCCGACGCTGCCTGGGGCGCTCACCGCACCCAACGACTAGTAGAGACGAAGTCCGGTGAAGGTCCGCACGAAGAAAACCACGCAGGAAGGGGGTCAAGCGACGAGCGGCAATGGAATCGGCGCGCCGCGAGCGGCGCCGCATGGGAAACGCAGAGCACCGCGGCACCGCCTGCGTCTCCGCCGCCTCTCTCTCGCGCGCTAAGGCACTTCCCGCTCAGGGCAAGGGGAACCAGCTCGCGCGCAGACCCGCCACTCCTCCACTCTCTAACTTCCTCTCCGCAAGCGCTGCAAAGCTGGCAGCGGCACGCTACCCCCACCCTCTCCACAGCCCAGGCCAGCATTGAAGCCACGCCCCCCGAGCACGACGGCTGAAGCCACACAAGCAAGCACGCCCCGCGGCCGTCAAACGAACGATCCCCAGCCCGCCGCCGCCGCCGGCGCCGCCGCCGCCTGCTGCTGGCTCGCCGGCGGCGCCGAAGAGTTGAGGTTGGCGCGCCAGTTGGCCATGCTGGTGCCCCCGCCCAGGCTCGGCCCGCCCAACGGCACGGCGAACGACGCGCCGCCGCCGGCCGCCTGCTGCGGCGGCTGCGCCGCGGCAAACCCTCCAAAGCCCTGGGCGGCGGTCTGGCTCATAGCAGCGAACGTGCCGCTGGGCTGCGGCGCGTCGAATAGCTGGAGGATCTGCGCGGCGCGGGCGGGCGGCAACGCGGCAACCGTCATGACATGGCGCTACGCGGGCGCCGTTCCAAAACACCGCCCCACCACCCCCCGGGGCCCCTCTGGGGTTCCCGCCCCGCCCGTCCCCCCCCCAAGCACCTCACCTCGTCCGCTGACTTGGCGGGCATGTGGCGGCCGGACGACTGCAGCCCCGACTGCAGCGCCCCCACGCCGCCGCTGCCTGACGCGCCGTGGCTTCCGCCGCCCGTGCCCACGCCGCCGCCCGCGCCGCCGGCCGGCCCCGCGCTCTCGAGCAAGCTGAGGCCGCCCAGCCCCGTTGACAACGCAAACGGGTCCTGCGCCGCCGCCGCAGGCGCGGCGGCGGCCGCCGGCTGCTGCTGAGGCTGCTGCTGCTGCTGCGCGGCGGCCGCCGCCGCCGTGGGCGTGGTGCTCGCGGCGGGGCCGTGGAAGTCGGTCCAGTCGAGCGAGACGCGGCCCGCCAGCGGCGGCTGCGCCGGCGCCGTCGCCGACGCGGCGGCCAGCACGTCAAACGGGTCGCTGAACGGCGCTGCCGCGGCGGCGGCGGCGGTGACGCTGCTGCTGACGGCGCTCGCCCGCGCCGCCGCCGGCGCTTGGCTGGCAGCGGTGGTGGCGCTGGGCGTTGGCGCGGCCAGGTCGTCAAAGCCCAGCAAGTCGCCCACGACGGCGGGGGCGGCGGCGGGGCCGCCCAGCGCCGGCGCGGACTTGCTGCCGGGGACGCCGTTGCCCGCCGCCGCCTTGCCGCCCGCCGCGTGGCCGTGGCCATGCCCGTGGCCGTGGCCGTGCCCGTGGCCGTGCGCGTGCGCGTGCCCGTGCGCCGGCGCCACCGTGTCTGAGCCGGCGGCCGCCTTGGCGCCGTAGGCGTGGTTCAGGTAGTTGTCGATGGTGGGCGGGTCGGCCACGTCGGTGGCGGCGTAGCGCCGCTCAACGTACTTTTCGCGGATGAAGGCGGCCAGCTCGGGGTTGGGGTTGCCGCTGGGCGGCCGCCGGAGGTTGGCGGGCATGCGGGCCTCCCTGCGTGGCGGCGATGGCACGTGCGCGTGTTACTCCGTTGCAAGGTGTCTGGTGGCGTGCGGTCTGTGGGTGGCTGCTGCGGGAGAGGGGGCGGAAAGCGCACCAGTAGCGGTTGCCCTTGACGTTGCCCATGGCCTGGCAGAACTCGACTTGGCGGGGGAGCCACGTGTCGAGGTTGCACGAGCGGACCTGCAGAGGCGCGGTTTTTGCCCAACCCACGCCAGCGCCGGTCGGTCGCACCCCCTTTGCTGGTGCGCGGTGTGCGGGGCGGCGGCGGCCCCGGCGGCGGTGGCCCGTGCGTGCGACTGACCTGGGAGATGTGCACGCCCAGGCTGCGGTGGATGCCGCTGCAGGTCAGGCACATGAAGACTCCCTGCACACACGCGAGGCACGCGGTGGGGGGCACGCGGTTGCGCGGGTGCTCATTGCTGCCGGCTGAGCGCAGGCGCTGAGTGCCAGCGTGAATGTGACGCATCAAGCGCGACGCGGCTGGCTGTGTGGCGCTGAAGCGCCTTTGCCTCGCTTGCTGTTTGGCGGCCCCAGCGACCCCTCCAGCAAGGCGCACCAGGTTGACGCTAGCCCTGCGAGCACGCGTGCGCATCGTTGCGGCGAGCATCACGAGCATCGTCGCAAGGCGGGCGTGCGCTCGCTGGGCCTTGGCGTGGCCGCTGCGAAGCTGCAGTGTCCGCGAGGTGTCGCCCGACTCGCCACCTTCCCCCACACCCCGCATCGCGCACCAGGTGGGGTTGCGCACTCCGCAGTCGCAGCAGCTCTTGTTCCCCGGCTCCTTCAGCAGGCTCGCGAGCAGGCGCCGGTGCCGTTCCTGCTCCTGCTCGCTCACTGCGCTCTTGCCATTGAACACCATGGCGACTCGGGCCACCAAAACACGGCGGCCAAGACGACGACGCGCGTGCGCCACTGAAGTCCTCGCCCGCTAGCGCTCGCTGCACGCGCGCGCCATGCCGCGCCGGCATGGAGATGAGGGCCTGCACCTGTGCGGCGAGCAGAGCGAGCGGAGCGTGCGGCCTGCTTGACGGGCTTGGTGACGACTGAACACACGCGTACCCTGGGTTCGGCGGGGAGATCCCTGCCTGCAGTCGCCCGCGCACACGCCGTCGGCGAGGTTCCGCTGCCCTGGCCAGAGGGCGCGCTCGTCGCTTGGTCTCCTCAAGTGAGCACGGCGCCATGCCCAGCAGCTGATTGGAGCTGCACGACGGATGGCATCTGTCCAGCGGAACACCAAAAGGCCCGGCGCTTCTCTTCGTACTGACGCACTGTGGCCGCGACCAGCCCGTCCCACGAACGTGGCGTGGGCGGCATGGAGGCCAGTCCCTACAAAGTGCATGGATGGTGCACCAGTCCAGGGCAGGAGGTCGGTTCTGCCGACGGCGTGACCTCCAGGGCTGGCAGCCCACCGCAACGCACAGCACACGCGCGGCACGCGCAGTGGCCACCTCTCAGTGACCAGCTCACAGCTCACAGCGCTCACAAGCGACAGGTACGGTGGCCTCACTCGGCGGCCGTTGTTCGCACGATGCGCTGTGCGATGGGAAGGATGAGTTGGCAGGGCGCGGCCCGCCGATCGGCAAGAGTGAGGCCTGCCGCGCTCTCCGCTGAGGCGAACATGCCAGTCGAGCGCCACCGGCGCAGGCGCCATACATAAGCGCGAGACTCGCACGACCACCGCACCAACAAGCAACGCGCTGTGCTTCCTCCTGCGCTCTCTCGCTCATCCTCGAACCTCGCCCGCCTTCGCGCCGCGCTCCGACCTCCACAGAAGCAGAATTCTCACCATGGCTCCTCGACGCAGCGGCGCGCGCCAC
>VFQP010001829.1_pt1 | contig 26143 bp, 24 predicted proteins | sample 3512351 | NCBI WGS metagenome assembly VFQP01 (sample SAMN10412372, study PRJNA504923) | tailings metagenome | isolation source: Relicate 1 Philex TSF1 revegetated site | place: Philippines: Tuba, Benguet | collected 2017-08-29
CGACAATACAATAACTGCAAATGTTGACAGCGTTATTAATTTCAAGCTCAAAGTTTACCATCGGCCATTGGTCATCAGCTATCGGCATCGACCATCGACCATCGAACATCGAATATCGACCATCGGCCATTGAACATCTAATTGAAAAAACGTAACTTTCTGCACATAACTTTTTCAAATGCTTTTGAACCATATAAACCCCAGCCCTATCCTGGCGGAATATATCCGGCTTTATCGCATTATAGATTTTGTTTTTGAAGATCATCACAGCATTCCTCCGAAATTATATTCTCCCCGTCCGGAACATTGCCTGCAATTCTATCCGAAGGATACGGAATCTGTTAATTATCCTGATTCAAACATTATTGTTGCTAACAAAAGGGCGACACTTGTTGGCCAGCATACGGTGCTGCAACATCGGTGTGTGGGAAAGAACTTTCTCAGTTTCCAGGTTGTCTTTCAGCCAACGGCACTGCATCACCTGACGGGTATTTCATTAAATGAGCTTGCAAATGTTTATATGGATGCGACGGATCTGTTCGGAACGCAAATACACGAGGTGAATGAACAACTATTTAATGCAGGTTCTTATAAAGAGATGATCGGGATCGTGGAGGAGTTTCTTCTGCGATTGGCGGCAAGGAAGAAACGTCACAACAATATGCAGGCGATCGATCTTTCCACCAACAGGATGATCAAGGAAGAAGAAAACTTTAGTGTAGATTTATTCCTGAAAGCAAGCCACCTTTCCCATCGCCAGTTTGATCGCCTGTTCAATGAACGGGTAGGCATTTCCCCAAAGCAATTTCTCCAGGTGATCAGGTTTGATAAAGCTTACCGGTTGAAAAACAAATTCCCCGATATGGATTGGTTGGCGGTGGCTGTTCAATGTGGTTACCATGACTATCAGCACCTGGTGAAGGATTACAAACATTTTACCGGTCATACGCCAACAAAATTTTTCGCGCTGGATAATACTGCGCCCGAAAGATTGTTTGGCGATGCGGAAACCTGAAAATGTCTGGTTTTTACCACTAACGCATACTTCGACTGACGGAGCTTCGCTTTATAAACCAAAAAAATGAAGCGAAAAAAATTTCTCACCACTGCGCTTTCTGCCATTCCAATGATCGCAATGGCGAATTCTATCCCAACATCTTCTTCAGCAAAAAAAGCTTTTGTTGTCCGTGCTGGCGAAGCCCGGTATGGCAAACCGATGTTTTATAAAGGCCGCCATCCGAATAATATAATCATTTCTAAAAAGGATACCGGTGGAGCTTTTAGCGTGTTTGCGTACACCGGTTTTGATAAGATCGGGCCTTCCACGCATCTTCATATTTCACAGGATGAGATCTTTTTTGTTACAGAGGGAACGTATCGCTTTCTTGCCGGAGAAGAAACGCTTGAATTGAATGCCGGCGATTCAATCTTTTTGCCAAGAAATGTGCCTCACAGCTGGATCCAGCTTTCAGAAAAAGGACAGATGATCTATGCGGTTCATCCTGCGGGGACAATGGAGGAGTTTTTTATTGAAATGAGTGAAATGACGGCACCTCCGACGGAAGCTGAAGCAAAAAAGATACACCTGAAGCATGGCATGAAATTGATCGGGCCGGGCTTGAGTTTGTAGAGGGAGGCCCCCATGTTCTGACCGTCTTAAAACAGCTCAACATCGCCTGGTTCAACTACGTTGGATGAAAATACCGGATTTCCGGTATCTCCCAACCGCAAACATCCCTATTTCGGAGGATACCAAAATCCAACTCCCACCTGTATTTTAGCTTTAAATACTCACCAAAATGAAACAGGCCATTCTATCTCTTCTTCTATTGCTCACCTCTTTTTGTTCAAGCCAGCTGATGGCGCAAAACAGCAAATATCTCTCCATTGACCAGCTTAATGTTCCGTTGGAAGCAGCTACTATCATCGACTCATCCAACGGTGGCAAACTCTCTTATTTCGTGTATATGGATATTGCTATGCGCAGTGGCGAAAGTCTTACAGCCCTGAAAAATCTGTATGCGGCCGTCGCTGAAAACCGCCAGTTAAATCTTTCTATTAAAACGGTGGACATCAACGGGAAATCTGTTGAAGAGCGCTTTTACCAGGCCGCCGGCGTGCAGGAAATAATACTTCCCATCATGGATGGAGCTGATAAGAACCTCACTAAAGTTCATGTTAAGATCAGATCAACATCATTATCGCTGAAAGAAAATAGCGGCTCTGTTCCGTCAGCTGGTCTTACGCGTGCAATCCCTGCAATCAACTCCAACTTCAGGCTCTCGCTTGGCGCATTACCCGTCAGGCGGGTAGCAAAGATCGGCGCCATCAGGATCGCTCCTGGACAGGTCTCTTCATTTTCCCTTGAACTAACTGAACAGGATGCAAGAGACTGGCAAAACTGGCTGATCAGCAACCCTTCGAAAAGAGAAAGTGGCGCCATTGAATGGATGGCGGCAAATTTCAAAGACCCTCTTTTCCAGATCGATCTTCGCGACCTGGAGATCACTTCCGCATCAACACAGTTCACCAACACAGAAGCGAGAACAATTTCCAGGCTGACTGTTGGACTACGGGGCAAGGTAATACCCGGTGGAGGGAAATAATGGTCTGTCAAAATTGCTGGTTGGTCGTTCAAAATACATTATCAGCTTTACCGTACCGGCCCATTCTCCGGCATTTCATTTGCCGCAGAATGGGCCGGTATCATTTTGGTGACCGCTTTACAGATCTTACGGTCTGCCTTGTGTGTCCGGTGAAACGCTCTATCACAAAAGAGTATGCCCTGTCTTTTGTAATTATCCATCTATTTTTTCTCTAAGAAGCAGTGAGAGGAAAAATACAATGGTCGTTTTTGATCTGATCATTTGTTCCGCACCTGAATTATTGTACAAAACGTACTCCTTTTGGTATATAACCGATGTGAATGTTTTACTTGTTTGCACAATGTCTATTATTGTACAACGAACCGGCTGAACGATTAAAAACGGAGTTTGAACGAGCATTTTGCTGATCCCGGCGGAAACTGCTTTTTATGAAGGATGAATTAAAGCAACTTCACCTTGTGCAATTGATAACGCGGCCATCTTACACTGTTATTCGAAAGAATGCAGTGTCGAAAGCGAAGTAAACAGCACTTCATCTTATCGAAGAAAATTCCGGCAGAACGGGGCCTGATGTTCTAACGTTGCTCAGCACGGTCAGCACCGGTCTCAACTATATAAAATCGACACTATTTCCAACACATTCAAAAATCAATAATCATGAGCAAAATCACAGTAAAAGACGGAACCGAAATTTATTACAAAGACTGGGGCACCGGCCAACCCATCGTATTTCATCATGGCTGGCCATTATCCGGTGATGACTGGGACACGCAGATGATGTTCTTTCTTAACCAGGGATTTCGCGTCATTGCGCACGATCGTCGTGGGCATGGAAGATCTTCGCAAACACCGGTAGGACATGACATGGATACTTATGCAGCAGACGTGGCAGCACTGGCAGAAGCGCTTGATCTGAAAAACGCGATCCACGTCGGCCATTCCACCGGAGGCGGAGAGGTGATCCGTTATGTAGCAAAATACGGGAAAGACCGCGTGGCAAAAGCGGTTTTGATCAGCGCAGTTACCCCGGTGATGATCAAAAAAGATAGCAATCCGAATGGTGTTCCGCTCTCAGTGTTTGACGAGATCAGGGAAAATACCGCTACAAGACGTCAGCAGTATTTTGAAGACTTTACCATTCCGTTTTATGGATACAACAGAGACGGTGCAAAGATCCAGCAGGGCGTAAGAGACAACTGGTGGCGCCAGGCAATGATGGGCAGCATCAAGGCTCATTATGATTGCGTAAAAGTTTTTTCTGAAACTGACTTTACCGAAGATCTCAAATCTGTCACACTGCCGGTACTCGTATTACATGGCGAAGATGACCAGATCGTTCCTTACGATATCTCAGCTCCGGTAGCAGCAAAACTGCTGAAAAACGGAAAACTCATTTCATATCCGGGTTTTCCGCATGGCATGCCTACAACAGAAGCAGCCACGATCAACGCAGATATACTTGCTTTTATCAAATCGTAAAAGAATTACTACCAGACAAACCGTCAACATAAGCCACTTAATTGTGGCTTATGTTTTTTGGAGCCGGTGCAACGATAGTACTTCACCGCTTGTCAGGCGTATTAACAAAAATGTACTGTATGAAGTTTTCACTGGCTCTTTTCTCGTTTGTATTGACTGTGTTTTTTGTTACAGGCTGCAGCAAGGATATTGATCATCACTCTGAATATACAAAGAGCTTTAAAGCTTTTCAGGAGTTTAAACAGAACTCCGGCAACTCATACCAGTACATGGTCATTCAGTCATCCTGGGTTGGTTCCAGTACGCAAACGATAATTACGGTCCGTAATGGCCGCGTAACAAACAGAGCTGCCGTTGTACGGGGTTTTGCTGCCAGTAACGCAACGACAGTGACAATAGTGGATGAATGGGAAGAAGACGAAACTACGCTGAATTCTCATAACGCTGGATATCCGTCACGCACACTGGATGAAATCTACCAGCTTGCGAAAAATGAATGGCTGATCAAAAGAAAAGATGCGACAAATTTTTTCGAAGCAAAAAATGATGGAATGATCTCCGATTGCGGTTATTTCGAAAATAACTGCCAGGATGATTGCACAATAGGGATCCACATCTCCTGGATAAGGAAGCTGTGAACCGGATCCGAAAAAGAAGTTAACCCTGGACGGTTACAAAAGAAAGCTGCGTAAATTATTTATGTGGCTTTTTTTGTGGAAAGCCAGTCTTGAGGAATATTTCAGGCAGAAAAAAATCAAACGAGACTGTAACAATCCTTTCATCTGTGCATCCAAGTAATAAAAAAACAGATGAAAAACATTATCCATACACTGCTTATTCTTCTTACTACCACTACGCTCTTTGCTCAAAACAGCCCGATCAGCATAATAAAGAAAGGGTCAGGAACGCCGCTAATTTTATTGCCAGGATTTGGCTGTCCCGGCTCTGTCTGGAACGAATATGCTTCACAATTAAAAAACTACGAGGTTCAGCAGGTTTCGTATGCAGGGTTCGATCAATTACCGGCGATCGACACACCCTGGTACAAATCACTTAGAGATGCACTGGTCGATCATATCAAAAAAGAAAATCTTACAAATGTCCACCTCGTGGGACATAGCATGGGCGGAAATCTTGCAACCGAGATCGCAGCCTTATTGCCAGACAGGATCACCAAACTCGTAATCGTAGATGCACTTCCTTGCATGCGTGAAGTAATGATGCCGGGAATGAGCGCGGACCAGCTTACGTATAATAACCCATATAACAATCAGATGCTGGCTATGGATCAGACCGCGATGGCGAAATATGTGAAGATGATGGCGGACAACATGACGCTGGACTCAGTGCATTCAGCCACAATACAGCAATGGATGATGCAGGCAGAACGAAAAACATTTGTATACGGTTACACAGAATTGCTGAAGATGGATTTGCGGGATCAATTGTCAAAGATCAACATCCCTGTATTGATCCTAGGTGCATCATTCCCGGATAAGAAAGTTATCGAATCAAATTTTCAGAAGCAATACGCGGATCTTCCAAATAAAACGATCCTGATAGCCAACAACAGCAGGCATTTTATTATGTTTGACGAAGCCGAATGGATGAATCACTCAATCAGTAAGTACTTCGCTAAATGATCGAACAACAATCCACACAATTTGATTCGCTGTATGGGCAATACTATGAAATGGTATTTCAGCTATGCACGGGTTTTCTGAAAGGCGATCGCGAAATGGCGGCTGATCTTACGCAGGATGTATTCATCAATATCTGGAATGCCTTTACCTCTTATCGAGGTGAGGCAAGCTACAAAACCTGGATATACCGTATAACGGTCAACACCTGTCTTCAATATCTCCGAAAACAAAAGAACAGAAAAAATGTAGGAGAAGATCACCTTGAAGATCTTCCGGATGATGAGAAAACAGGCGACGGCTATTTTACAGATCTCTATCAGGCGATCGGCGAACTGAATGATCTCGACCGCCTGATCATCATGATGGTGCTTGAAGAAGTTAACTATCCTGAAATCTCGCAGATAGTAGGAATCAGCGAAGGAAATCTCCGGGTGAGAATACACAGAATAAAACAAAAACTAAAAAAATCTCTCGATCATGGATAATGAAATGAAATCGCTTAAAGATCTGTGGGAGAAAACAAGACCTGTTCCACCTGCACCGGTATCTATCGCGACACTGAGACAGAAGGCAATTGCCAACAAACGAAATAGTGTGATCTTTCAATATACAAACATCGCAATACTGTTTTCCCTGGCAGTAATCATTTACTTATACCTCGGCATTTGGTTTCCGTACCATACTACAATCGGGCGAACAGGTGTATGGTTAATGACCGGAAGCATACTGATCCGTGTGATCATCGAATGGCTAAGCATTCTCCGTTCCAGACAGATTCGCCTGGATGCACAGGTTTTGGAAAGCACAAAAACTACCCTGAAATATTATCAGTTCAGAAAAACGATACATGGACCTGTCACGTTTATTATTGTCGCTATATACACAGCAGGATTTTATATGCTGATGCCCGAGTTTACAAGTCATGTACCTGTATGGCTATCTCTGCTTGTAATGATATCCTATCCGGTGGGAGCGGTGATCCTGATCTGCCAGATCAGAAAAGGAATAAAGAAAGAAATGGATGAATTGAAAGAGCTGGCAGAATTACAGAATAATATCATAAGAAACCAAGAGCTCCCATGACAGCGATAATCCACATGCAGATAAGTTAGCGCTCACCTGTTCCAATAGCGTTCGCTCCGGCATGCAACATTCTTTCGGTTTCATGCACTTTACTGTGGCTGAAAATACAGCCGGTATTGCATGAAACGAATCACCACACTACTCTGCTGTTTATTTGCGGCATCAATGCTGCATGGACAAAATAACCGCTGGTCAGTAAAAGGGCAACTGATCGACTCCGCTTCCGGGCTTCCTGTTGGATTTGCGACAATTGCCTTGAAAAATAATTCTTCCGTAAATAACAAGAATAAGATCATTGGCAGTGCTGACGGATATTTCGAATGGACTCAGCTTTCCGTAAAGCCTGTTGGGATCGAAATATCTGCAACGGGTTATCGTGCCATTGAGATAAGTCTGCGTGATTCATCAGCAGTTAGCGGCCTGTTCAATCTCGGCCGAATGCAAATCGTGCCTTTATCAAAAGATCTGAAAGAAGTAATTGTGTCAGCAACAAAGCCGCTGATCAAACAGGAGATAGACAGACTTAGTTATGATGTGCAATCCGATCCTGAAAGTAAAGCTCAATCGGTAATGGAACTGCTGCGTAAAGTGCCTTTGATCTCGGTTGATGGTGATGACAATATTCAATTGCAGGGAAGCTCCAGTTACAGGATCTTCATCAATGGAAGGCCCTCCTCTATCATGGCTTCGAATATGAAAGATGCATTAAGGGCTATGCCGGCGGGCGTTGTTCAAAAAATCGAAGTGATCACCACTCCGCCCGCCAAATACGACAGCGAAGGTCTTGCCGGTATCATCAATATTATCATGAGCCGGAAAACGGATAATGGCATCAACACAACAATTAATGCAAGAGTAAATATCCCAAACGGTTCATCAGTTAATATCACTTCAGCTGCAAAGCAAGGAAAATGGGGGATTTCAGCAGCTATTGGATATTCCATACCGAACAAAGTATCTGTTACTTCAGCAAATCTCCGCCAGACTTTTGATCCGGGATCTTTATTTCAGCAAAATGTATCCTCCACGTTCAATCGCCGGAGTGTATTTGGAAATATTGAAGCAAGTTTTGAAGCAGACAGCCTCAATCTTTTCACCTTCTCTGTCTACAAAGGTCAGGTAAGATTTTCCCAGGTTGACGAGATCCATACAAACTTCGAAACCAGTGTGCCCGGAGGAAAAGAACAACAATACACGCTCACTAACCGTAATTTCTATCCATGGCACTCGGGAGACCTCAGCTTTAATTATCAGCGGAATTTCAAAAATAATCCACTGCGTATCTTCACCGTCTCATATAAGCTGAGCACATCCAGCAATGATATGTACACGGAATCCTCCGCAACTGATAAACAGAATTACTTTCTGCCGGATAACCGCCAGTGGAATAATTCCTCAATCAATGAAAACACGTTTCAGATCGACTATGTGCATCCTTTAAAAAACCTGACAATGGAAGCTGGTGTAAAGGCTATTCTCCGAAATAACAACAGTCTTTCATCTGTCTCCAATCTTGTTTACAATAGTGGCGATTCATCGTATGTAAATGATCCATCGAGAGGTAATGATTTTCAATATCAGCAGGACGTACTGAGTGTATACAATACCTATAACTGGAAACAGGGTGCATACACCGTTAAAGCCGGTCTCCGTTTTGAGCATACGATTGTGGATGCAGATTTCAGAACAACGAACACCACACTCCATACACAATTCGGAAATCTCACGCCCTCACTTTCTGTGATGCGAACGCTTCCCAATAATCAGTCTCTGACATTTGGATTCAGCAGCCGGATAGAAAGACCTGGCATTTGGTTGCTCAATCCTTTTGCAGACAGATCAAATCCGCAGATGATCTCAAGAGGAAATCCGGCGTTGAGATCAGTCCAAAGTTACCAGGGAGAGATCAGTTACTTAAGAACGGCAAAAGGATCATTGAATATAAGAACAAGCTATTTCTATTCCGCTGGAACGATCACAAGCGTTGTACGGATACTGTCAGATACATTGAGTGAAACGACGTATGATAATATTGGAAAGAATGCGATCCTGCGGCTCTCCATCAATGGAAATTATCCGTTGGGAAAATTCACGCTAAACTTTAATACGGGTTGTTTCTATGTTTGGGTGAGTGGCCCCTATAATGGACGGTTCTATAGTAACAGGGGGCCGCGAACAAACACTTTTGCGAACCTGAGTTATCGGGCTGGTAACAACTGGACCATTGGCGTGAATGGCGGATACAACCGCAGATACATTACCTTACAGGGAAGTTCTGACGACTATGCATACTACGGTATCAGTTCTTCAAAAACAATGTTGGATAAAAAATTATCGGCCACACTTGTCCTATCCAATTTTGCAAAAAAACATAATCCATTTACACAGTACTCTTCCACACCGGACTTCTATCAATCCAATACAAGGAATAGCTATTATCGGAATATAGCTTTTGCGCTCAGCTATAAGTTCGGTAAACAAACAGGTGCTGTGAAAAGGAACAAACGAGGCATATCAAATGATGATGTGAGTAATGGGTCATCACAATAAAAACCATCGCCATCAGTACTTCGGAAGCGCCGTTCATGTAATCAACGCATTCAACTTACCATCAGAAAACATCCGACTGAAAGGTGTAATGCAAATACGAACGACGTGTTTTTGCATTCCAACTACACAAACACACTCAAATTTCATCTGTAAAAATTGTTTTTGCGCTCGCGCAGTGCAGGAATATTTGCCTGCCTGAAACTATGACAAGCTCAATGGAAGCTCAAAAACATACCAAAAAGATCGCCTTTACCGTTGGAATACTTTTACTGATCGAATTTCTGACGGTCTGTTATGATTGCATTTTTCTTGCTCCGAAAAACATAGCACAAACTTCACCTGAGCAGATCGTCATATCGATATTACTTGTTGTACTAAATGCCGGCCTTTGTTTTGCGATTGTATCTCTGCTTTTTCGCGTGACAAATAAAAAAGGGCGGGCGTATGTAGTTATATTATTCGGCCTCATGTCTGTAAGAACACTGGTCAGCCTGACTGACGCTGCAGCATTGGGGCAATTGGTCTCCGTGTACGGTTCACCCAGTGATGAATCAATTACTCAAACAGGATTGTATCAAACACGTTTGCTTACGCACAACATCGATTTGCTGTTTTCTTTCCTGACATTTGCCGTATTCTTTGCTGTAATGTTGCGAATAGGTTCACTTCCGGTCGCCATCTCTATTTGGGGGATCGTTGCCGGTATTATTGCTGTTGCCAGACAGGTAGCATCATTCTATGGCGTTTGTAATGACTTGGATTTTGTCTATTTCCTGCCGTTCGCTTCCGTAAGGCTCTTTACTTCATTGTGGTTGCTCGTGATTGGGTTTTCAAAACCTGTACAACCTATCCGGTCTGGCACACAGCAACGGACATTAGACATCAACCTGGCGTCCTGATATTCTTTTATGAGCACGGGATAAATGAAAAATGCGTTTTGTGTTCATGATCCCCTTGGATCGTTCTTGCTCCATTGCACTTGCCTGCTCCGGCACTTGCAGGCGACTTTCGTGTATAGCAGATTTTAATTACAAAATTCACCTTCGTGCGAAATAAAGCGATCTGCAGGTCTGATGGATTGCATTTCATCGCGCCTCCTGTTTAGTTCATGACCAGGATCCGATCTAAAGACAATCTCGCCGCTGCGTTACATAAATCGCTGTGGCTGACGCATATGTCATCAAAATGACGCCTTAATGACGCGTCATTTATTAAATTATCTTTGAGTCATTAGATAATTTCGGATGAAAATAAAATCCCAGGAAATGATCGCGGCATCAGTAAAAGAAGCGAGGTTGGCTAAGGGCTATACTCAGAAGGAATTATCAGATCTTACCAATATCAGTGTCAGGTCTATTCAGCGGATCGAAAATGGCGAAATCATTCCCAGAAGTTACACTTTAAAAACTCTGGCGGCAGCCCTGGAGATTTCCGTTGACACGACGGTATCGCCGGATTTGCAGCCTCAACCTGGCAACGGTATGACAAAAGCTCAAAAAATCATCCTCTCCGCCGGACTCCCTCTGGCAGTTTTTTTCGGCTGCTGGGCATTTATAGCTCAATCACCCCGCTTTCCCGAAACAACATTCGAATTGATGACGCTTGCGACGATCATGATCGTAGTCGTTACAACCGCTCTTTATTTTCTCTGGAGGAACAAATGATCTCAACATGTTTGCAACACTTTTAAGATGTATCATTTTCTGGATACTCTTCGAAATACTATTGTTTGGAACCGGTAATTTATCGTGGTTTGTTCCAACAGCTGCGGTAAGATGGATGCAGGCTTTCTTTGGGATTGCGTCCGCCATAGGATTGATCTATGTCTTTCTCCGGATCGAAAAGAGATCTTTTGCAGATATCGGGTTGAAGGTTGACAGCAAAACGCCTTTGCGGTTTGGCGCTGGTATCCTTATCGGAACACTCATCATAGGCTGCATTTTGAGCCTGTTATTGGGGCTATCAGAATTGACCATCAGCTTGAACCCTGGATCAGGCTCCGCCGTATATCTCATACTCTTTTATTTATTGATCATTCCATTTGCCTATATGGAAGAACTGGCTTTCCGGTCTTACACAATGGTCAGGCTGAACAATCAATATGGGGTCTGGCTTGCGCAATTTGTTTCCGCTATTGGGTTCGCCCTGTATCATGTGGCTTCCGGGTGGACCTGGTACATTGCGTTCATGGGGCCGTTCATATGGGCGTTTATATTTGGCTTGTCCGCTCTCTGGTCTGGGGGAATTGCAATGCCAACAGGAATTCATGCGGCGTTGAACATCTGGCAGGTTGTACTGGGAATGAAGGGCGGTGAAGCAGCATTCTTTGTGCTGAAACTAAAAGAAGGCCACCAGGCCGATGCTCAAGAAAAGCTGGATTCCCTGGGGGTAGCTATACATGCCATCATTTTTATCCTGGGAATGCTGGCAACCTGGATCTTCGTCAGAAAAAAACGTCGGCTGCCTGAAAGAACTGGCTCCTGTTGACTTTACAGATCTGTTTTCTTTCCTATAGTAACTTATAACAGAGTGCTAAACTATTTTTTGTTATCGTCAATGCTGGCGGCTGTAGATTGTGGCCATCCAACGCCTTCCATCATAGAACAAAATATCGTTGGGAATGTCGGAAACCCTCAACTCTTCCAGATATCGGAGACAGAATTTGAGTAACTGAATCTTCGGATGGATGCCTTTAGTAACAACATGTGCGACGTTGTGAAGATCGATCGGCGTTTGATGGCTAATCAATTTCTTTAGACAAGCGGCTCTGCTGTGTAATTCATGCGCTGGAATTAGCATTGACGGATGCGATGTATTAGACTAGGTCACAGCATAGCGGAATTCTCCGATTAACCTGATGGCATCGAGTTTAAAATGAAAAGAGGAATACCGAATACAGATGTTAGAATTGTTCGGTTAGTAAGGAGAGATTGCCCACCGCCGTCAAGCGTCGAAGCCCGGCTAAGCGCCAATGCGGCTGCAGTTCATCTGCACTACTCAATCACCCGTACACACCTTACTTTACCCCCCCGGGCCGGCGCGCAAAAGACTATTGTCAGTCTATGAAAGAAACTGATGATTGACGATTCCAGATGCTGAATTGTTGCAAATGTTATTGACAAATAATTCCGGTGGAGCTGACCTTTCCACATATACGCACAGGTCATCCGTTCCTTATCCAGGCCAATTTCATTTTTTTATTTTTTCCGTCTTTTTTTATTCATATTCTCTGTTTACTAATTATTTCGGATTTATTTTTAATAAAATAAGTGCCTCCGCTTTATAGCGGTGCCCCTCTCCCCTCCCCCCATCCGCTATAAAGCGAAGGCAACTTAAGTAAGATATCTCGTTGTAAATATCGCTCTATACGAAGCCGAACCCATGGGAAAAACACAAAATATCAGGTGAAAATAACGGAGAATTTATGAGCAAAAACAGACACACGACCGCCTGACCACAACACAATGCTAATTGCAAAAACTATCTGATACGCCGATAAACCGCATGACAGATAGTGTTGAATATCCTCATCAATTTTCAATAGCTGACTTGGTCTATCCCCTTCGACATATCCTCGCCGCAACTACTCAGAAAGAATTATTTTTGAAAGAAAAAATGAAAGCGCTGTTCGGATCTGTTCTCATCCTGTTATTTCAAACACTATGTTTTTCTCAAACCAATTTAAAAAATGAGATCCCCTTCGATCTGCTCCCCTCAGGTCATATTCTCATAAAAGCGAAAGTCGATAATGTGGAAGGAAACTTTATTTTCGACACAGGTGCTGGCATCACTGTTCTCACCAAATCGTTTTTTCAAAAACTTAAAGACACCACGAAACAGGATGGCGGGTACACAGGATTTCGCGCAACCGGCGAAAGACTCGATATTGATCTTTACAAAGTAAAGAACTTCGAACTTGGTAATGTCAAAAAGCTTACAGATGAAGTAAGCTGGCTGGATGTAAACCTGGGCGGAATTGATGGCATTATTTCACTAAAATCCGTTGAGCAATATCCTTTCACACTTGACTTCGAAAAAAAAGTGATCCGGATTGAATCACCCGCATCACTGACTGCCCTCAGAAAAATATCAAAAGTAATACCCGTTCAACTGGAACAATCACGCGACAGATCACTAACAATTTTTGCACTCTTTAAAGTAAATGACAAACTCACCTTGCAGTTTTCGATGGATAGTGGGGCGGGGAAAGACGTTTACCGGATAAATTCAAAACACCTGCAAACACTGGGCATTAACCCGGCAGATACGGCTGTTGTAAAAAGGATCGATAAAAAAAGCGAATTTGACACAGCATTTGTATCCTCTATTTATATCGCTGGTATTGACAAAATCTCGCCGGCGGCTCAACTTTCTGTATCAGTTTCCAAACCCACTATTCAGTTTGTTGACGGATTGATCTACGACGGAATTATCTGGATCAACTGGCTGGGTAAACAGATCAGTTTTGACCTGGCTAACAGACAATTACTGGTTCGTCAATAATTACCTGGCATAGTTGAATAACAAAACGAGGTTCAGAAAGCCTCTAACACGTCAACTTAAGTATAAAAAAACTTCGCGTTCTTTCTTCCTATCATAATAGTAGGTAAGAAAGAACGCGAAGAAATAAATAATCGTTCGCCGTTACTTGTAGTTTTTTACCTCCAGCCTTTGCAGCTCCACCCAATCAAATTGAGCTTCATTCACGGCATTGGTGGTGCCATGGTAGTTTCCCTGTTTATCTTTGTAGACATGATCATACTTATCAGCCAGCTTTACCCTGTCGCCCGTTTCCGGATCTGCGTATTTTGCCTCGCCACCGATAGCATCGCGGAATGCTTCATTTCGCTTGTCTGCTGAAAGATTGCGTTCATCAGCTATCTCCTGTCCTGTTTTTTGGACATGATCCCTGTAATCCTTCACCATTTCATGGTTTCTCCTGTTGATCTCATCATTTGCGATATATCCATTTCTGACCAACTGCGTGTTCTTTTGCGTCCATGAAGGGTTCGCCATAAAAGTATTTCGTGCATGCCCAACATGCTTATATAACTGATCCGGATCGCCGTTTGTTATAATGATGGTCGGGTATGCTTCCCAGTTATAATAAACTTCACCATTCATATTGGTGGTAGTAAGGCTGATCATACAATCCAGCCGAACTTTTCTCCCATTTGCTTCGCCATCTACATACGCTGTATAGGTCTGCATGGTTGCTGTAGCTTGTTTTCCCGGAAGATTCTTCTCCCCGGTCACTCTTAGTTGAAGCCCTTTTTGAGAAAGATATGGCACAAATATCCGCTTGATATACTCGACGGGAGACATTGGCGGCATTTCGTATTGATTGTATTGTTGCGGCATGCCATAAGCTCGCGATGTTTCGCGGAGACTACGCGTTGTTGGCCCATCAGCGTAATAATATGGACTGCATGGCAGGAACTCGATTGTTGACTGCTGATCAGGAGATGCCAGTTTTATGTAAACCTGGTTGATAGGAGTACTGCCATTCCAGGCCCGTGTAAAACTTTGTTGCATTTTCCATGACGTAGGTGTCTGCAGGGCGAACGCTACCATATTATTTATTCCCGGGTCAAGGATACCATGTAATTCGTAAGGAGATTGTTTCGCAGGTTTGCTCTCTGCAGCAGTAGCGGGCGCTTGCATATTTTTTGTTTTAGGTGATTGAGCGTCACAGGATGCAATGATGACGCAAAATGGGATCAGTAGCAGGAATGTGTTTCGCATAAAACATTCGTTTTGCTGCAAGTTTCAATATTCGCAGGGTCTGAAAAATACTATAATTGTAGTAGGCGTAGTCAGACATAATACCTTCGTCAAAGCAGCACCAACCTTCCAGGCCGTTAAAATTTGTTAAACGTACTTAACGGAACCTCAATCCATCAACACGGGTTTGTATTTTCGGATCGCAACCCATAACCCAATACAATGAACAGACTTCTACTTTGTATTCTGCTGGCAGTTTTGACAGAAAGTGTCCATTCTCAACAAAAAAATATTGTAAAAGCTGATGGTAGAAAGATTTCTGCTACGCAGATCGATCAAACTATAAACCGCCTGATGAGTGCGGCCGGGGTTAGTGGATTGCAGCTCGGGATAATCAATAACAACCAACCGACGCTTGTAAAAAGCTACGGCTATAAAAACAAAACACGATGGCAGGTAAACAACCCGGCTACAAGTTTCTATGCAGCCTCTTTCTCCAAGTCGCTCTTTGCTTTTATCGCGATGCAACTGGTAGATCAGAAAAAACTTGAACTGGATAAACCGCTTTACCAATACCTGCAAAAACCGCTGCCGGAATACGTGGATTATAAAGACCTTCAAGGAGATGATCGCTGGAAGCGGATCACCGCCCGTCATTGCCTTAGCCATACCACAGGATTTCCCAATTGGCGCAATCTGAATCCTAAAGGTGTTCAAAAACTGGAGTTCTTTTTTGACCCAGGTACAAAATATGCCTACTCCGGAGAAGGGATCGTTTTGTTACAGCTGGCTATTGAAGCCATTACTGGTGAAAAGCTGGAAACACTGGCGCAAAAACAGGTTTTTATTCCCTTTGAAATGACGAGAACGAGCTTTACCTGGCAACCAGATTTCAACGAAGATTATGCAAACGGGCACAGTGTTGATGAAGACACCTTTGCGATCAGGAAACGAAGTAATGCGAACGCAGCTGGTTCAATGCAAACGACCATTATGGATTACACCAATTTCCTGGCGGCGGTGTTACAGGGAAAAGGCCTCAGCAAGGAAGCCTGGAGAGAAATGCTGCATCCACAGATCGGTATCTACAGCAAGCGACAATTTCCGTCTTTAAGTACCGATACAACAAGCGCTTACAAAGCGATCAATCTTTCTTATGGACTTGGCTGGGGAATTTTCAATACCCCATACGGACAGGCTTTCTTTAAAGAAGGTCATAGTGATGATGGCTGGGAGCATTACTCGATTGCCATACCCGGTAGAAAATTTGCGCTGGTACTTATGAGCAACAGTATGAATGCCGAAAGTATCTACAAAGAGTTGGTGGAAATACTGGCCGGCGTTTCCATTCCCTGGGACTGGGAGGGCTATACACCTTATAAACCAATGATCTCTCTAACACATTCGATGGGAGAAACATACCCGGGTGAGTATATGGGCGAGTTTGACGTCCGCATCTTTTCAGAAAAAGGACAATTGAAAGCTGAGTCAAAAGGCGCTGGTCTCAAACCCACGAATATCTATCCAACCAGTGAAACAAGCTTTTTTATTAAAAACACACCCATCACTATTGAATTCATAAAAAAGAATGGTATTGTTGGAAAGATCAGGGTATTTGACGGAGAAAAAAACTATGAGTTGATACGCTTTGAGCCTGATAATCCAAAAGTATCAGAACCGGATTGATCATTCCGGTGTTTTAACCCAAGTTGGGCGTATTACGGAATTAGATCTCAGGATGTAGATGATCGTTCTACCGGAGCTCTATGACCAATGATCAGCGATCCTTAACACGAAGAAAAAGGAAATCGCTAGCTTCGCAGAAATTTCATTCACCAAATAACTAATGTATGAAAAAGATCCAACTACTCTTTCTCGTTTGCTTACTGTCATTCGCTGGTTTCGTTAATGCTCAATCCGTTGACGATATGGTGAAAGACTGGGAACGCGCAAAAGCATATACAAAAGCCTATCTGGATGTTATGTCTGATTCAGGCTATGCATTGAAACCAACGCCGGAAATGCGGTCGTTCGCAGAACAGATGCTGCACCTTACGGACGCCAACTACGGTTTTATTGCTGCGGCTACCGGAGCAACCAGCCCTATGGGAATGGGGTCTGCTGAAAAGTCAACCGATAAATCGAAAAAGAAAGTAGACGAGCTGACGCTGGCAAGCTATGATTTTGCTATCGAGAACATCAAAAAAATGGATCCTGCCAAAGCAAATGAAAAGATAAAAGTATTTAACCGTTTTGAAATGACGAGAGCTGCCGCAATCTCAAAGGCATTCGAGCATCAGACTCACCATAGAGGCCAAACTACAGTATATATCCGTCTGGCTGGCAAAACACCTCCGCAGGAAATGTTGTTTTAATGACAACAACGCTCAGTAGAAGTCTGATTTCCTGAATGACCATCACTCAAACATATTCTTCCCGTCTTCCTGTTATACCGGTAAAATAATATACCGGCAAGGCCGGGAAGACGGGAAGTTTGTTTTTAGACGGTCAAGAACCTGAGAACCGATCTGCGTATAGGTATACGTCTTCGCATGATGCGTTTAACCCGGTTCAGGAACTTCATTAATGCACTTCCAGGATTTTTCCCGTGGCTGCACCCAATACGCTCTTCACATAAGCAGCCGTCACCTCTTTCATCGCAACAGGTATTTCACCGGGGAAGAATGGAAAGTAGGCGGGTGAATCTTCCACTACATTCGGGCTGATGGCATTGATCCGGACGGCATTTTTCAATTCGACAGAAGCGGCTTTTACAAACGAATTGATCGCCCCATTCACCATGGATGCGTTAGAGCCACCGCGAACAGGATCATGTGCCAGGATCCCCGAGGTTAATGTAAATGAACCGCCAGGGTTTACATAATGCTGACCTATCAATACAAGATTGACTTGTCCCATCAGCTTACTATTCACTCCTATCCGATACTCTTTATCGGTTGTTTGCTCCCAGGGGCCGAAATAGGCCGCTCCTGTTGCAGACACAAGGGCATCAAAAGATTTTAACTGCCTGAACATGTTTTCAATTGAAGCTGGATCTGTGATGTCTGCCTGCAGATCTCCGCTCTTACTTCCAACGCTTATAATTTCGTGCTCCTTTTCAAACGCAGACACAATCTGCTTTCCGATCGTACCGGATGCTCCGACTATGACAATTTTCATTGCTATCTTTTTTAGAATGTTATGTGTAACAGATAAAGAATAACATATGAATAAAGAACTGGTTCAATCTGTAATTGATTTATCCTTGCACGGCAATCACAAATAACGTCAGCTGAGCACGAGCCCGGCGATGACCATTCTTAAAATGTACTCTTCTTCTCAATTTCGGGAAGGACCTCGTCTATTCTTCTGGCAAGTTCGGGTAATTTGATCGTGGGAACAGCCGGGAACATATGATGTTCTAGATGATAAAACATACTGAACGTGATCTTGTTTTTCCACCCAGTGCGCTGCGTTCTTGCCATATCGGGGTGATCATGCGTATCATGATGCACAGTCCACACCGCAAAAAAAGCCATCAGAAATTCACCAATGACCATCACAATTATATGAAAGATCAAGAAATGGATCTTGAAATAGAAAACCAACGACGCGAACAGCGTGATTGCAGCCAATTCCAGTATTACATTCCTGCGATAGTTTTTATTGCCCAGTTGCAATGTAACCTTATGGATCAGGAACATATGGACAGGTCCATAAAATATTGCTCCATACCAGCTCATTCCAGCCGATTTACCTTCATAATCTTCGTCTCCCAAACAATACTTATGATGCCGGATATGGTTAAACTTTACTGCATGAATTGATGTCATCATTAAGACACTATTGCCAAAAAGCGAAACCCATGTCAAAAACTTATTGGTTCCAAGTGATTTATGAAATCCATTATGAACCTGGCGCAGACCTGTCAAAAAGAAAAAAGCGGAGAAGGGAAGAGCTAAAAGATAATAACCATAATAAGCCAGCGTCATCGAAGCAAAAAGCCAGGGAAGGGTAAGGTTATTTTCTATCAGCATTTCTTTAATGCTTAACCGGCGCAGATCTTTCCATTCGACGCGACGGAGTATTTCCTGCTGTGTCATAGCGGATAAGTTTGAGGGTGGATGTTATAAGAAAAGATAATTGCATAAAATTACAACATGACGCAAAACGTTTCAAGAAATAACTGAGTTGCTCAACAGATCGCGTACTTATACCTGCCCTAAAAAACAGGTCGCAGATCATTCGGATACGAGATGCTATGTTGCCTGGCCTGTCATACGATACGTTGTCTCATAGTTCCAGAACTGCCGGACCGTTGGCTCGCACGGATACAATAAGTCGCCCGCTTTCTTCGCTTTGAGCGCCCGGCTGCCTTCAACACCTGTTACATCGTCTTGCAACGGATGCCCGATATCAATTGCATTCGTCTTTAACAGCTGTTTAAGTTTCTGAACCGTTTTTTGAAGCTGGCATCGCTCCATGCGCCGCAACAATTCGGCAGGACTTACCGGAGGATCGGTAACGCTGACAAGTTCTTCCACAAACATTTCAAACTTACCGCCACGACTACCCACCATACGAAGCATGAATTCATCGGGACTGATGGCCGTAATCCCAAACCGTTTGAGGTAGGTCTTTGGAAAATCTTTCAGATTCCAGGTGACCACCGAATCAGATTCACTGACTATTGCGGTAGCAAGAACATGCCGATCATTCACATCCGGTAGTGTTAATCCCTTTATAAGCTTGGAAAGGCCAGAAATATTCGCATCAGGAAAATCAGTATTCATCGCTTCCGAAATACTTTCCAGCGCATCCCGGCTCATCTCTTTATTGCGGGCCGCAATACTACTCACCCATTCTCTATGGATCTCTGCATTCCAGAATGGTTTATACATGTTGGCCGTTGCAAAATATAATAACAACTGTCTCGAAGTCGTAGAATAAATGGCACAGGCGTCCAAAGTCGCTCTCAACATACTGATAAGGTTTTATGGTGAAGAAAACTTGGCTTCTATTTATGAGAACAGAACTACAAGGTAGAACGACAGCAGAATTTCACCGAAAAATGAAGAGTGTTTTTTGGCCCGATTTCTCGGGAAAAACACCGGAGAATTGCGGGGAAAAAACAAATCCTGAAACATGGGAAGCAGGAAGAAAATAAAATTTCTTTATCAGTCTTCGCTTTGCTATTTTCTATACATCTCTTATATTAACTACGATTTTACATAAAACAGATCAGAGAAACTAAAGCATATACTTACCATAAAACGACAACGTGACGTCACGATTAAAGAACGCCATTGAGAATCTCTATTCAACCTTCAGCATTTACCCTGGGAACTCCAAAATGCAGGCAAGCCATCTGTACAACAAGGTCGATGAATGGAACCATTTGCTATTCTCAACGCCTTTACACAAACTCAGTTCAGACGATCTGTCGAATTTTATATTTAAGGCTATCAGTACCTGGGGAGAACTGACAGATCTGAAACACTTCTTACCAAGAATACTGGAATTGACAGCATCAGGGGATCCACCGTTTGACACAGATACCGTCTATGATAAACTAAAGTACGCCAATTGGAAAAACTGGGAATCAAATGAACGGACCGCAATCAATGAATTTAACCTGGCCCTATGGGAAAATCTGTTTTCGGATGAAGGTTCCCAATCGGTATACATGATCCAGGAAGTTTTTACTTCACTCTTATCCATACATGAGGATATCCAACAGCTACTGGATATCTGGATGAAGAACGATTCATTCAAAAGTATCAGCAACCTCACTGATTATTTCTTTATCCACGATAACATATCATTATTATCGAGGGATAATAGCGGTATAGACAGCCAGGTGATAGACATATTGAAACAATGGATCAGTTCAGACGAAATGCTGACTAAATTATCCAATGCATTCTTTCTATTTGACAACCCGGAAATTCAGCAGCAGATCTCGTATGCTGTAAAATTGCTGGAGCACAGAAGGCATCAGAAAAAATAGTTCAGTCAATCAGGGAAACCGCTACTCTTTCTTTTTCACCAGGGCAAGCGCCACTATCACGATCCAGACCAATACGACTGTAAGAAAGATCCGTAAACCCATCACTTTATTGGCGCTTGCAATTCCCCCAAAGAAGATTGCGATCATTGCTACCGCCAGCAGCACTCCGGCGATGCCTATCCAGGCCTGCATTTTTTTTGTTTGAAGTATCAGAACAGACCAGCATAATATGCCCACACTAAACGCACCCGTATAGATGTAATCGAATGCCATATTAACAGAGAAACTATATCTCACCACGGGCTGCAAACTGTTTAACACCAGGTCTGGCGAATCGGCATAACCTCTCAGAAACAGTGGCAATACCACTCCATTTATGGTGCCTGCAAGCATCGCAGCAATGATCCCGATCGATATAAAGGAGAATCCAAGTACAGACATAAACCTGTCTGAGCCCAGATACCTTGTCAATCCCCAGAACCCGGACCAGCCGATAGGCATGGCGAGTACGGCTGCACCGTGCGTGAGAATGATCAGTGCGGACATTCTGATCAATCCCGGAATGTTGGAACCGGCTGGATGCAGTACCATTGTGAAAAGAAGCAGAACGGTGAATACGAGCAGGGCAATACCTGCAGCTTTGTAGAAAGGCTGATTACTGTTTGTCATGAAACAAAACTACCGGAGGCGTTTTGTTTCGGGCTTGACGAAAATCAAGAACTGTAAAATTTGGGCTGGCGTAGGGAGGGACGCGGCGAACACCGCGGATCGCAGCGGACGCAGTGAAAATGTTTACTAAAGCAGTGATTCGTCTCGGTGTTCTTAGATACATTAATCTCGGTTAAGACTTTTCCGAACAGGCTCCTCCTCTACAAACTGATCTTCTTTCTTATCCGGCTTAATGTCTCCGGCGTCATCCCCATATATGAGGCGATATGTTTAAGCGGAAAATGTTGCAACAACTCCGGCCTCGTGCCTAATAGCTTTTCATACTTTTCTTCCGGCGTTAACCGGTTTTGCTGAAACTCCTGACTACGAATACCCATTTCGAGGATCATCATTAAACGGAAGAACCTATCAGAGATCCGTGCGAGATCATGAATATCCCGCACATGTAACGCAAGCACTTCACTGTCGACTGTTGCCTGGATGATATTCTGCGATGGCTGCTGAGACACAAAACTCTTGTACTCCAGCATCCATTCATTGGGAAGATAAAAATCGAGGGTTGACTCATCGCCTGTCTCATCAATATTAAAATGCCGGAAACCTCCGGAATTGACAAAATAAGCGGAAGAAGAAACCTGTGATTCTTTTATCAGAAAGCCATCCTTTGGGATTTGCATAACGGTCAGCCGCTCAATCAATAAAGACATATGCTCTGGCGATGGAGCAAGAATCCGGTTAACTGATTGAGTAATTGACTGGAACATACAGACAGGTGTTGATCAGGCAAATTACAAATCTTTACGATCAGGTGCCGCCAATCTATTTTAAATGCATCCTTACTGTCTTATCGCCTTACCGGCAAAAAGATAAACCAGTAAGACGATAAGGCGGAAAGACTATCGGTCACTTGTGTAGATGTTCGAACGTATGAAGCTGTCTAAATACCGATACAGCTTGCTATCCAATGCTAATCCATCCGTAGATTCTTCACCGGATTTGCCCTTGCCGCCCTCACCGTATTCACGCTAAGTACCAGCAATGCGAGCAGGACCAAAGCAATTCCACATAATGCAAACACGCCTGCACTCAACGGAGTTCTGTATGCGAAATCCTGCAACCATTTATTCACTGCCCACCATGCAACAGGCGCTGCGATCAGAAACGCAATCACAACCGGCTTTAAAAAGTCTTTTGACAATGTTGCAACGATCTGCAAAACAGACGCTCCCAGTATCTTTCTCACTCCGATCTCCTTCGTTCTCGTGTTCAGCGTGTATATCACCAACCCCAGCAATCCAAGGCAACTGATCAATACAGATAAGCCCGTTGCCCAATTAAGCAGACTGGCTGTTCTTTGTTCCTCCTTATAAAAGCTTGCGATCGTATCATCCAGAAAAGTGAATTTATATTCTGCATCCGGGTAAAGACGATGATAGTTCTGTCTAATATGATCCAGCGTTTTTGACCAACTGCCTGCTTCTTTTGCCGGTAACAGTATATGATAATTGAAACTCCTTTTATTATTCGCTGTAAATACGATCGGGCCTACAGGCGAGCGTAATGACGATCCATTGAAATCCTTCATCACACCAACGATCGGCATTTGTTGTCCATTAAATTCCAGCGATCGTCCAACAGCGGCTGAAGGCTCCGTAAAACCCAGCAGCTTTGCATAGGTTTCGTTTACGAGAAACTCTCTTACCGTGTCACTTGCATTTACATTTCTTCCGGCAATCACAGGAATACTGAACAGAGGAAGATATTGCTCATCTCCCCAGCGAAGTTGTACGGTTTCTTTATTTTCATTGGCAGCTCCTTCCATTCTGATGTCCGTAAACGCAAATCCATGGTCCGCCGGCGTCATAAATCCGCGGCTCACACGTTCAACGCCTGCTATAGAGCGGATGGCCGCCAGCAGCTCATTTCGTTTTGCATAAGAGGTATCGTGATAGGGCGCTGTGATCGTAACCACAGCGTCTTTCCGGAAGCCCATGTCTGCCGTAAGCGTATAATGGATCTGCTTTCCTACCATCACCGTCGCGATCACAAAAAACTGCGCGATCACAAACTGCGAAGTCGTCAGCATTTTTCGCACGCCCGCATGACGGGTCTCAGCCGAACGGGTCATCATCACATTCTTCAATACATTCACCGGTTTATATCCGGAAAGGATCAGTGCAGGATACAAACCCGCCAGTACACTTACCACGATCGACAACACCAGCAGGAATACAAAGATCACCGGCTGGCGAAAGGGTTCAAATTTCAAACCCACCGGCATGAAATCCGAAAATGCTTTTATCAGCAATGGCGACAATACAAACGAAATAAAACAGGCTGCGATGGTGAACACAAAGGTTTCTGAAAGAAACTGCCCGATCAGTTGCCCCCTGGAGCTACCCATCGTTTTACGTACTCCGATCTCTCTCGCGCGCTGCGTTGCATTCGCCGTAGTCAGATTGATATAATTGATACAGGCAAGCAATAACAAAAACGCGGCAACAGCAAGCAATGCCCACATTGTTGGACGATGCGCAAGCCGCTGGTTCAAGCCGGCATAATGTGCATCAAAATGAACATCACTTAATGGCTGCAATTTCAGACGAATAAAATTGGCATTATCTTTTTCCGCATTCGGGTTACGTTTCGCAAAGAGCTGATTCAGGTCCGCTTCGACAGTTGAGGCCCTGCTATTTTTGTCAAGTTTTACATATACCTGTGAGTACGCCATCCAATCGTTCCAGGTATTCATCATAAAATCAGTCTGCATATGGGTAGCTGCAATCGTCGCAAAAGAAATAAACTCCTCTGCTGACATAGAGCTTCGCTCATCACCATCACTTACAATTCCTGACACCAGGCAATCAAAGTCATCATTATAACGAATCGTTTTACCAACGATATCCGCTGCAGCCATTCCGGGGAAATATTGCTGCGCACGGGTTTCTGTAAGCACAACCTGGAAGGGTTTGTCAAGAGAAGTTGTTGCCATTCCGTTTTTCCATTTATTGGGCTGAATGGAAAAATAATCAGGGCTGGTAAAAATTATACCCGGTTGTTTTTTGAAAATGGAGGGCTGGGTTGTATTGGGTCTTTGCAACTGAACGGTTGCTGTAGCATCACCCTGGAATTGCATGCGCGGAACAGACGCTTCAACGCCTCTCAACTCTGTTTTCATCGCCGATCCGAGAGGGGCTGGTGTCGCCGGCGAATGGCCTTCATTCCCGTTGAACTTCATATCCATTACCACACGATATACACGGTCCCTGTCTTTTGCTGATTGATCAAAACTGAATTCATACTGCACCAGCAGAAAGATGACAATTGAAGCGGAGATCCCAATGGACAATCCAAGAATATTGATTACAGTAAAAGTGAAATGCCGGCGGGCATTCCTTAAGGCGGCTTTGAAATAGGTAAGTATCATATGACGATTGTTCAGGTAGCAACAGGCGGCCAAAAGGATGCCATGATCACAATTGATTGATTGTGTGGACCAAGGCGTCCGAATGGCTGTTAAGCTGTGCGGAATCGATACAATCGATGTACGGTCTTGTATGAAATCAAGAAGGTTGTCTATAAAATAAAAGGATCTATCGACAAACTTGAGACATTCATCTTATAAGACGCGTTTTTTAAGGAGGAACAAAGACAAAATACGATGAATACCTAATCATCTTACGCCTTACGGGTGAACAGAACCTGGTAAGGCGATAAGATAAGATGAGATGAGATGAGTACTATTAAACCTGTAATAGTTGACGTTCAGCCTCCACTTTTATACCGGCACATATTTATTCAGGATCTTCCCATTCTTATATGCGATCGAACTTTCCAGCCTCAGTAGTTTTCTTTCTTTAAAAATCGAAAGCCCCTTACCTATCGCCACTGGGTTCACAAAGATATAATACTCGTCAACCAGGTTATGAGCGATCAATGAACTTACGAAAGTTGCCCCGCCATACACCATGATGTCTTTACCCGGTTGTTGCTTTAATGCCTGTACTGCCTTTACAAGATCTCCGTTCTCCACTTGCAGATTACGTCCTTTGATCACAGTTTGTGTTTTACTGAACACGATCTTCCGCAGATTCACCATCAGTTGCGCCAATGGCTGCTCGTGGCTGTCTGGCATAGTATCAACAACGTTCTCCCAGTGTTTTACAAACTCAGGTGTCATCTTTCGTCCAAGCAGGATCGTATCACAACTGCCAGCGAGGTCAATAACTTTCTGAAAGCTGGACACATCTTTTTCGACGCCGGGAATCCACATCCAATCAAGCTGTCCCTCAGGGCCGGCAACAAACCCGTCAACAGTCATTTGTACCTGTACTTTTAATTTGCGCATAGAATTGTTTTTTAGAGTTGATTTATTTCCA
>VFQP010001830.1_pt1 | contig 26141 bp, 21 predicted proteins | sample 3512351 | NCBI WGS metagenome assembly VFQP01 (sample SAMN10412372, study PRJNA504923) | tailings metagenome | isolation source: Relicate 1 Philex TSF1 revegetated site | place: Philippines: Tuba, Benguet | collected 2017-08-29
TGCTGCACAGGCTTATACCCCCGCTGCAGTAGCATTTTTTTCGCCACATCCACGTCCGCCTCGCGCACCAATATGTCGATATCCCCCGCCTGCCGTAGCTCGGCTCGCCCATAGACTTGTTTCCCCAAAACTGCGCCTTTAATCGGAATGCTTTCCACGTTCCGCTCTCGCAACCCACGCACTAACGCTACGCTCTCATTCCATAACGCATTGCTTCGTCGTTCGTTCTGCTCCCAAAACGCTTCCAGCCCCCCGCCTAATTCTTCCGGCAGCGTACCCGCGCAGTGTTGCAGTAGGTGTTGCGCCGCCAGTGGCATCACTCCGTGTTCCAATCCCTTGCGCACCAGCCATTCCCAGTCCACGGATTCTTCTCTGACCAAACTCTGCAATCGTGAAACTGTCTCCACCGCATTGCTGTTCCTGGCGCACTGCAGTAGCAATTCCTCGGCAGCTTTTGCTTCGCGCGGCACCTCGCGATTATAACCACGACTTTACGGTTCTTCGGTCCGCCCCCAACCTCTTGGCTGTCTCGACATAAGACCCCGTCTCTCCATACACCCGACCCGCATACCATCGCAACAAGTCCTCCGCAGTCATCTCCCCCCGTTCCACGCGCCCCAACGCCGGATCACCAGACCGAAGTACTTCCAGCGGCCGGTAAGTTCCCCGAATCAAAACATTCCGCACACACTGCTCTAATTCCCGATAATTTCCCGGCCAGGCATACCCCTTTGGCAACGAAGTCTCAATCCACTCCCACACTGCCGGAAACGCCTCCTCCGCCCCCGCTCTCCGCGCCATGTACCGCACCAACTCCGCCAACACCCCCGGCTCCGCCGCAATCTGCTCCGCCAAGCCCGGCGTCCGAATCTGATCCGCGCACAATCGAAAATAAAGATCCTCTCGAAACCTTCCCGCCGCAATCCCCGCCGCCAAATCGCGGTTCGTAGCCGCAATCAATTTCCCCCCAAAGCGCCGCACCGAAGTGTCCCCCACCGCCGCAAACTCCCGCGTCTCCAGCACCCGCAACAGCTTCACCTGTATGGTCAGATCCATCTCCCCCAACTCGTCCAGAAACACACTCCCCACCCGCGGACAAGATTCTAGCCACCCCACACGATCGGAAATCGCTCCCGTATACGCCCCTTTCTTATGTCCGAACAATTCACTCTCAATGAGACCCGCCGATAACGCCGCCAAATTCACCGCAAAGAACGACCCGCCCTTCGCCTCCTCAAACTTGCGAGACGTGGGCGAAAATTCCAAGTACCGCGCCCCCGCAATTGCCCGCGCCACCAGTTCTTTACCCGTGCCCGAAGGCCCCGTGATCAGGGTAGGGAAGTCCCCCATCTTCCGATACAAACTCTGCCGATACCGCCTAAGATCCCATGTAAAAATAGACTCCCAAATGCTCGCCCGCAGCCGCGCCGCCGGCATCGAACTCCCCATCACATGATCAAAGATCCCATGAAAGGCCCGCGCCAACTGATAGCAACAAGCGAAGAAGTGCTCGCAACTGAGTGCCGTCGAATAATTCTTTCCGGAAATCTGAAACCAGTGGTTCCAATCCTTCAAAAAATCCGCGTAGAAGAGGAAGGACCCTGCCCCCTGAACGGCACACTTCGCAAAGCTCTCGTAATACCGCTGATACAACCAAAAATGCACGCACTCCTCATACAACCCCCAATCCTTCTCCGAGCGGTGCAACTTCCCCCGCTGCCGCTCCAGCGCCGGCCCCAACTTCTCCTGGATCCGCCACACGTTCGGCCGCACCCGCTCCGGGTCCGCCACCGACGCGCTCCAAATCGGCTCGTCCTCCACGAAGTTATCCCCCAGCGCCGCCTTCTCCCACTCAATCCTCTGCGGCAAAAACGGATTCGCATAAGCCAACTGCGCCACGGCCTCGAAGAATTCTCGATCGGACATAAAATGATCATACTCTGTACAGAAAATGCTCACATGCGAAACATGATGCATCTCTCCACTCCTGCCGATCCAACAACATACGCCGCGGCCACCCAAATGCATTCTCAAGAGCCACAACCAAACAAATGACTCACACCGTTCCAGCTAATCAGCATTCCAGCTACGGCACGCTCCTCAAGGACGGCGGCTTCCAAAGCTTCCTCTGGACCCAGTTCCTCGGCGCCTTCAACGACAACGTCTTCAAGCTCATCGTCTCCGTCGCCGCCGTCGCCTACACCGCGGGCGACCCCGCCGCCGGCTCCCGCTACCTCTCCCTCACCGGCATCGTCTTCGTCCTCCCATTCCTGCTCTTCGCCGGTTGGGCCGGGCAACTCGCCGACCGCTACTCCAAGTCCCAAGTCCTCATCGTCACCAAGGCCTTCGAGATCCTGACGATGATCCTCGCCTACTTCGCCTTCCAGAACGCCCACATGCCGGCGCTCCTGGTCATACTCTTCCTGCTCGCCACCCAAGCGAATTTCTTCAGTCCCGCCAAATACGGCATCCTCCCAGAGTTCCTTCCGGAACGCGACCTCGCCCGCGCCAACGCCCTCCTCGAACTAACGACCTTCGTCGCCATCGTCCTCGGCGGCGGCCTCGGCACTTACTTGTTCGAGATCTGGAAGCACGAGCCCTGGAAGATGAGCGCCTTCCTCATCACCCTCGCCATCATCGGCTCCCTCTGCAGCCTCGGCATCCGTCGCGTGCCACCTTCGCCCAATCGCGAGCCCTTCAAGCTGAACCCCTTCGCCGAAATCCTAGCGGGCATGAAGATCCTCGCCCACGACAAACCTATGGCCCTCACCGTCGCCGGCATCAGCGTCTTTTGGATGATCGGCGGCCTCATCCAACTCGCCCTCATCATCTACGTCAACGAAACTCTCCACGGCAACGAAAGCCAAAGCGGCATCCTGGTCGCCGCCCTCGCCATTGGCATTGGCCTCGGCTCCATCGTCGCCGGTCGCCTCTCGGGCGACAACATCGAAATGGGTTTCGTCGCACCCGGCGGCTTCGCCATGGGCCTGGCCTGCTGCGGCCTCGGCGGCGCCGCCACGCAAAACTCCGCCTTCTTCTGGCTCACCCTCGTCGGCTTCTTCGGTGGCCTTTTCATCGTCCCCTTGAACACCTTCCTGCAAGATGAAGCGCCGGCCACCGAAAAGGGCCGCCTGCTGGCCACCAACAACTTCATCAACATGCTCGGCGTCATCATCGCCGCCGTCGGCCTCGACATTCTCCACACCAAGCTTCACTGGAGCGCCGGCCAAATCTTCTTTGCCAGCGGTCTCTTCTGCGTCGCGGTCGCCATCTACATCTTCTGGACGCACCTGCTGGCCTCCACCGTCCGCTTCGCCTTCAAGACCTTCGTCCACCTCTGCTTCAACGTGAAAGTAACCGGCGCGATTCCCACCAAGGGCGCAGCCGTCCTGGTCGCCAACCATGTCTCCTACGCCGACGCGCTTCTCATCTCTTCCACCACCGGCCGCGTCGTCCGTTGGGTCATGTGGAAAGCGATCTTTGACAAAGCGCCGCGCCTCTTCAAGCTGATGTACGCCGTCCCCATCGATCTCGAACGTCCCCGCGACGCCGTCCAATCGCTCTTGATCTGCCGCAAGGAAATCGAAGCCGGCGAAATCGTCGGCATCTTCCCGGAAGGCGCCATCACCCGCGACGGCCAGCTCCAGGAATTCAAACGCGGCTTCGAAAGAATCTCCGGCGGCAAGACCGGGCCGCAAGCCCCCATCATCCCCATCGCCATCACCGGCATGTGGGGCCACCCCTTAAGCATGAACCCGGCGAGCAAATTCAGCCGCTGGTTCCGTCCCACAGTTCACATCAACATCGGAGAACCCCTTATGTCCAACGCCACCCCCGAAACCCTTGAGTCCTCCGTCCAGGCTCTCGCCGGCAACCCCCACGACACTCTCGGCAGCCGCTTCGTCGCCGCCGCCCGCGCTCAATGGAACTCGCTCGGTCTCGCCGATTCCTTCGGCAAACAGGTCACCTTCGGCGAAGCCTTGATCGGCGCGCAACTCCTCCGCCGCTGGCTCGATGAAAACGCCAAAGGCCAGGACCGCATCGGCCTCCTGCTGCCTAACTCCGTCGGCGCGGCCCTCGCCAACATCGCCGTCTCCCTTAGCGGCCGCACCGCCGTCAATCTCAACTTCACCGCCGGCCCCGCCTCGATGCAAAGCGCCATCGAACAATGCGGCATCCAAACCATCTTCACCTCCAAACTCTTCCTCACCCGCCAAAAGATCGAGGAGCCCAGAGGCGCCATCTTCATCGAAGAACTCTTGCCGAAGTTCTCAAAGTTCGACAAGCTAAAGGCCCTCATCGCCGCCAAGTTCTTCAACATCGCCCAAGGCAAAGCCAGCGACGTCGCGGCCATCATCTTCTCCTCCGGCAGCACCGGCGAACCCAAAGGCGTCGAACTCACCCACCGCAACCTGCTCGCCAACATGGACGCCGTCGCCCAGGTCTACCCCGTCGGCCCCGCGGACGCCATGCTCGGCATCCTCCCCTTCTTCCACTCTTTCGGCTTCACCTACAACCTCTGGTTCCCTTTGCTCCAGCAGTTCAAGGTGATCCTCCATCCCAATCCCAGTGACGCCAAAACCATCGGCGAACTCAGCGAAAAATACGGCGCTACCTTCCTGCTCAGCACCCCCACCTTCGCCGCCACCTACGCGCGCAAGTGCACCAAGGAACAGTTCTCGAAGATCCGCTACGTCCTCGTCGGCGCGGAAAAGCTCCGCCCCGCCGTCGCCCAGCAGTTCCATGAGAAGTTCGGCCTCATCATGAACGAAGGCTACGGCTGTACGGAGATGTCACCTGTTGTCGCCGTCAACACCCCCACCGCCGCCAAGCTTGAAAGCGTAGGCAAGCCGCTCCCCGGTGTCAGCATTCGCCTCGTCGACCCCACCACCTACGAGCCTGTTCCCGAAGGCAGTGAAGGCATGCTCCTCGTCTGCGGCGCCAATCTTATGAAGGGCTACCTGAACCAACCCGAGCGCACCGCCAAAGTCCTCCACGATGGCTTCTACATCACTGGCGACATGGCGCGCCTCGATGCCGACGGCTTCCTTTACATCACCGGCCGCCTCTCCCGCTTCTCCAAGATCGGCGGCGAAATGGTCCCCCACCTCCGCATCGAAGAGTGCCTGCAGGAAATCACCGCCGACGCCCAAGTCCTCGTCCTCGGCATCCCCGACGAATCGCGCGGCGAACGCCTAGTCGTGCTCCACACCAGCACTCTGGCGCCCGCCGCCATGATCGATCACCTGAACAACTCCGGCCTACCCGCCCTCTGGATCCCCAAGCCGAATCAGTTCCTGAAAGTCGAAGCCATTCCCACGCTAGGCACCGGCAAAACCGACCTGCGCAAATCCCTGGCCCTCGCCCAGGAAATGGTGGCAGTTTAATCGGCAGAAACTCTCCGGCCACAACGCACAGTTCCCACGCAACACGGCCATGCTGAACCGCATTCTATTGGCGTTACCCCTCGTCTGCGCCGTCGCGCTCTCGATGTCCCCGCCCATCCTCCAGGACCCCAACTACCACGCCTTCTACGGGCCGCAAGGCCCTTGGAGTGCAATTGTCTGGTCCAACCTCCTCTTCGCCATCGCTGGTCTCGCGGGCCTCCACCACTGGTGCAAAGCCAATTGGAGCGGATACAACGACAAACTACCTTGGCTCCTCGTCTGCCTCTCCGGACCCCTCATCGCCGCCGGCAGCGCCTGGTATCACCTCAACCCCAACAACGCCACTCTCGTCTGGGACCGCATCCCCATGACCCTGGCCTTCCTGCCCCTGCTGGCGGCCATCCTCGCCCCCATACTGACAATCCCGCTCACCATAATCGGCCCCGCCACGGTCCTGTACTGGCAATACAGCGGCGACCTCCGCCCTTACGTTCTCGTGCAGTTCTTTCCGATCCTGGCGATCCCCCTCAAACTGCTGGCCGGCGCCATCCCCTACACCCATGCCCACCGCCTCTGGCAAATGACCGGCCTTTACCTCCTCGCCAAGCTGGCCGAACACGCCGACCAAGCCCTCCTGGCCGCCACCAGCGTCTCCGGCCACACCTGGAAACACTTCTTCGCCGCCCTCGCCCTCTACCTCCCCCTCCGCATGCTGAGCGAACGCCAACCCCAACTAAACTCTATCGCCCCCACTTTGCTACGCCAACCCGCGCCTTAGCATCATTTCAATTTGCTCACTCACTCCCCAATTTGACCCCGGATCGCTGGGCGCACAATCGGCAAGCCATCGCCCCCATCGCTTTGAGGATTCAATTCACAAGTCACGAAAATATTCTTTATCCTTTTTCTAATGAAAGAGATGTGCGCATAAAGATAATCTATTTTCGAAGTGGTTTTGTTCGTCCGTCCTGTATCTTTGGCTCGCATGACAAACACAAACCAACCGGCCTTTGCCGTCTCCGCTGCCAAGCTCGAAGCCAACCGCCGCAACGCTCTGGCCTCCACCGGGCCCAAATCCGATTCCGGCAAGACTACCGTCGCCACCAATGCCCAAAAGCACGGCCTGACGATGAGTTCCGCCCACCGGGACCGCCTCCCCTGGGAGCAGCAAACCGAACTCGCCACCATTGAAGAAAGCATCCGCGCCGAGTTTCCACTGCCCAGCCCGACTTCCGAAGACCTCCACGCCCAACTTGCCTGGAATCTCTTCCTCGCCCGCCGCGCCTCAGAATTTGAAGCCTGCGCCCTCGCCGAGGTGAACGCCAACCCCCTGGACGACAAAGCCATCGCCCGACTCGCCCGCATCACCAAGTACCGCCTCCAGTTTGACCGTCAAGCCGAACGCCAACGCAAAACGCTCCTCATCCAGCAACTGACCACGGCGCTGCCCCACATCCCGGAAGCCAAACCCGAGCCCGCCAAGCCGCAATCCAAATTCAGCGAAGACGAAATGGCCCTCCTCGAACTCGAGCGGCCTCCCTTCGCCATCTCCTCGAAACCCGCCACGGAACCGGCAATCGTCACCCGTCGCGAAGTTCTCAACCGTATCCACCAGGAGCTAGGCCTCAAGCCGAACCTCAACTCATAATGCCAAGCAGTCAAACGTATGGGTCGGCGTTGGTCGCGACCGAATAACTCGCGCCATCCGCCATGCAAGTTCTTTTACATCATGAATATATAGCGATAATCTGAGGCGTTGCTGAAGTCAGGCCGGGCGTTCTGCCCGGCCTGGCTCAGAAAAACAATGGCTTCTTCGCTACCGCCTGCAGGAAGGTCAGGATAAATGCGCCATAATGCAGCAGCGCCACGATGAAAACTCCCGCGCTAGCTCCCATTTCGCTCAGCAGGAATCCCGCCCAAGGCAGCACCTGCAATCCGTGCAGCCCGACAAAGTGCGAAATTCGCAGGTCCCCCGCCACCGTCGACCAGTTCAACATGGGCAAGCCGGGTCCACCGTCCGGCGCACCCACCGTGTGTGCCCCATAGGCCGACATATAGCCGCCTTGCACCGACGCCAGCACCGCGAGAAGTACACCCAGCCTGCACCCCCAGAGCGCCCCCGCCGGCATCGCCTTGGGAACGCTGAAGAACCAGTACAACAGCAAAATCAAAGCCAACGTATTGATCACGATCATCAGGCCCATCACCCCAAATACCACGCCATTTAATGGCGTCGATACGTTGAAGTGGCTCCGCTCTCCTCGCAGCGCCTGGCCGCTGATCGCCACGTTCTCCAAGAGAATCATCGTCGCCATCACGCCGCCCACCAGCCCGCGGCTCACCGCCGCCGCCTCCACCAGACTCAATAGCCAACCGATCGTCCACAAGAAAATCCAGGAAGACGCCAGAAACTTCGCCGGCTTGATCCAAAGATTGATCCCCAGCACTTGCCGCTGGTCGAAGTACATGGCCACCAAAACAAAGCCAAGCGCCGCCAGTTGAAGCAAGCCGGCCAGTGCGCACAATTCACTTCCCTCGGCCGCCTTACGGTACCAGTCCGCCGGATTCAGGCTCCAACTTCCCATTGCTTCTTGATGCCTCCCCGCATGAGCAGATACAAGGCTAACCCAATCGGCCCCAACATCAATGTCAGGAATTGGCAAGGCGCCACCAGCCACCACGCTATCCCGAGCCGCTGCGCGTCCCGAGCCTCCCAGGCGCCGATGAACAAATCGAAGATCAGATAATGCACCCAGCCGGCAAAGGCCGCCTGTGGCATCGTGAATAGCTTCATCACCCCGGCCAAGCTCCCGAAGTCGCCCTCGCCCAAGCCATTGCGCAGCAGCCAGGCATAAAGCAAGCCCAGCGCCAGCGGCACAAACAAAGTACAAAAGCGCTGCGTCCACTTCCACCGGGGCGCCACCAACAACAGCAGCCACCCCGGCAACACGCTCATGTTGGCGATGCGAAACAGGTCTTCCATCACGCCCTTTCGTAAACCAGACGGCCCGAAAGCCAAGTCCTCTCGACCGTTAACTTCTTCTCGTTCACCGTGAACTCTACCAGGTCCCCACGTTCGCCTGGGTTCAAGCCGCGCATCCGGCCGCCGATCCTCCCCGCGCGTGCTGCGTTCGTCGTCGCCAGCGTTACCGCGTCTACCAGACTCAAGCCCGCCAGCGACATCAGGTTCCCCACGCCGACATGCATCTTCAACGCCGATCCCGCCAAACGATTCCCGTCGCGCAAAGTCACTCTAGCGCTCCCAGTATCGCCGGGATGCAAAGTCACTTCCACTTCGCCCAGTCTGTACGGTCCCGGCTCGCATCCCGCCGGCATCACCGCGTCGGTAACCAGCACGGATCTCTCCAAGCCCTTGGCCCTCAAGCCGACCTTTAAGAAGCTCGGCGGCAAGTGAATGCCATCGACGATGAAACTCGCCGTCAACCGATCTTCGGCTAGTTGCTCCCAGATGTAATTCGGATGCCGCGGCAGAATCGCATGCGCCCCGTTGCCGATATGCGTCGACATCGTTGCCCCGGCGTCCACGGCCTCTTGAATCTGCTCCCGCGTCGCCTTCGTGTGGCCGATGCTCACCACCACGCCCTCGCTCACCACCTCGCGCACGAAAGCCCCAACGCCCGGATACTCCGGCGACAAAGTGAGGATCTTGATGTTCCCTTCGGCGGCCTTTTGCATTTCATGCCACTCCGCCAAGCTGTATGGGCGGGCATGCTGCACCGGGTGGGCTCCGCGTGGTCCGTCCTCGCCGGAGATAAAGGGACCCTCCGCGTGAAAGCCTTCCATCGCTTCGCCCTCGGGCAGTTCGCGCTTGGCCTTCGCCAACATCGCCAGCGCCTCGCACATCGTCTCACGCCCGCCGGTGATCACCGTCGGCAGCAAGCGCGTCACCCCGCAAGCGAACTGCGCTTTCAGACTCCGGTCGATGTCCTCCAAGCTCGCGCCCGGCGCACAGTAGTCCACCCCCGCAAAGCCGTTCACTTGCAAGTCTACGAAGCCCGGCGCCACATAGGGCAGGGCAGCTTCCGGAGGATGGATCAACTCGTCCACGCCCTCGATCACCAAACCGAATTGCACCTGCGTGGGCGCTCCGCTCCGGTAGTCCAGCCCAAAACATTTTTGGCTCATTTTGTTTTATGCACAACTTGTCCACATGGACTAGCCGCCATCTCCTTGATTTCAAACGTGAAAAAAGCTCTGGAAAAGTACTTCAGCCGCGTAGTTTCCTCTTGTCAAGGATGCCACGCGGCTGTTACAAACAACTTAGATCGTCGCTGCTCGAACGAAACGAATTGGAGAATCTCGGGGGAGGTGGCCAGTTCGCTAGTGCGAGCAGCGATTCGATCTTTAGGCACCTCTTAAACCGACACCTCTTAAACTGAAACGGGAACGGGCACCGGCGTCAACCACCCGAAACGGTCTTCCTTCTTCCCTTCCACGATCCCAAAGAACTCCTGCTGAATGTGCTCGGTGATCGGTCCGCGCTTGCCCGCGCCAATGGTGATCTTGTCGATGCTGCGGATCGGCGTCACTTCCGCCGCCGTCCCCGTAAAGAAGATCTCGTCGGCAATATAGAGCATCTCTCGGGGAATGCCAGTCTCCACCACCGTGTAGCCCAAGCTGCGCGCCAGCGTCACGATGGAGTCGCGCGTAATGCCCGGCAGCACGCTGAAGCTGAAGCCCGGCGTGTAGATGACCCCGTCGCGGATCACGAAGAGGTTCTCACCCGCGCCTTCGCTTACGTAACCGTTCGTGTCCAGCGCGATGCCTTCGCTGTAGCCATTGGCCACGGCTTCCATGTTGATCAATTGCGAGTTGTTGTAGTTGCCCGCGCTCTTGGCCAAGGCAGGCAGCGTGTTGGCCGCCATGCGGTTCCAACTGGAGATGCAAACGTCGACGCCGCTACTCATCGCCTCTTCGCCCAGATACTTGCCCCATTCCCAGCAGGCGATGTAGAGCTCGATCGGGTTCGCCAGGCCGTTCACGCCGATGCGTCCGTAACCGCGCAAGGCGATCGGTCGGAAGTAGCAGCTCTTCAGCTTGTTCACTTGCACCAGTTCCACCATCGCGGCGGACACTTGGTCGATGTTGAACTTGGACATGTCCATCCGGTAAATCTTCGCCGAATCGAACATACGGCGCACATGTTCACGCAAACGAAACACGGCCGGTCCATTTTTCGTCTCATAACAACGAACGCCCTCGAAGACGGCGCTACCGTAGCTGACTACATGGCTAAGTACGTGGATGGTCGCGTCATGCCAGTTAATCAGTTGTCCGTTGTGCCAAATTTTCTCCGTGGGATTCATGGGATTATTATAGCGATTACCCGAAAGGAACCGGTTCACTACTATGCTCCGTCGCTGCCTGTCCACACTACTTGTTTTTGCCTTGCTCTCTCCGTCCGCGGCCCTCGCGCAAAACAACAAGAATGCACCGAAGTTGAAAGAACTTAAGCCGGGTTGGAACCTCTTCTCCAAGGATCAGGACGTCCAGATGGGGAAAGAATACTCGCAGCAAATCGAGCAGGAAGTCGAAGCAATTTCCAGCGGGCCGCTCCAGCAGTACATCGCCGAGCTAGGGAACAAGATCGCTTCGCAGCCTTTAGCCAATGGCTTCCCGTATCAGTTCAAAGCCGTCAACGATCCCAACATTAATGCCTTCGCGCTCCCAGGCGGTCCGGTCTACATCAACACTGGCATCATCCTGAACGCCGACAATGAGGGCCAGGTCATGGGCGTCATCGCCCACGAGATTTCTCACATCGCCCTGCGCCACTCCACCAATCAGGTCACCAAGAGCTATGCTCTGCAAATCCCCGCCATGGTCCTCGGCGCTTATGGCCAGTCCAAGGGCGGCATCACTGGCATGTTGACTCAGCTTGGCGTCGGCCTCGGCGCCAATGGACTCCTGATGAAGTTCTCGCGTGGTGCCGAAGAGCAAGCCGACCTGCTGGGCGCTCGCATGATGCACGCTGCCGGTTACAACCCCGTCGAAATGGCTCGCTTCTTTGAGAAGCTCGAAGCTCAAGGGGGCAAGGGCGGACCTCAATTCTTGAGTTCGCACCCCAATCCCGGCAATCGTGTCAAGTACGTCAGCGAAGAAGTCGTGAAGCTACCCCAGAAGAACTTCACGACCGACACCGGCAAGTTCGAGCGCATGAAGATGGCCGCCAAGAATCTGGCGCCGCCGAAGAAGAGGCCCGCCGCCTCGCAAGGTGGCGCGCAGCCCCCGAACCAGCCTCCCGCTAACGGCGATGGCTCCCGCACCTGGTCCGGAGACGGCTTCAAGATCAGCTATCCGGAAGCCTGGAACGCTTACGGCGAAGCGAATTCTCAGTCGGTCACCATCGCCCCTCGCGAAGGCATCAGCCAAGGCCAGAACGGCCAGGCGCAGATCGGTATCGGCGTCATCGCCAGCCACTACGAAGACGATAACAACCAGTTCAACTTCCGCAACGACACGGAACGCCTGATCCAACAAATCATGCAGGCCAACCCTTCGATGGGCAATAGCCGCCCACAGATCTCGCAGAACACCGTCAACGGTCGTCCCGTCTACGTCACACGACTTACTAGCCAATCGCCGATGGATGGCGGCCGCGAGATCGACACCGTAGTCACCTTCGAGCATCGTGGCGGCATGTTCTATCTGGTCTTCATCGCGCCCGAAAAGCAGATGAATCAGTTACAGCCGACCTTCGACCGCATCATCGGCTCGCTAAACTTGAACTAGTTTGCAGTACGACTCACTCTTCTTTGACTTCGACGGTACCCTCGTCGATTCCGAACCATTGCACTACGCCTGCTGGCAAGAGATCCTTCGCCCCTTTGGCATCGAGCTTTCTTGGGCGACCTATGAACGCAACTGCATCGGCGTCTCCGACCGGCAAATGGTCTCGCAGTTAGCCAGTGAGGCCGGTGTCGATTTCGGCGCCCTATACGCCCAATACCCGCGTAAGAAGGAGATGCTGCGTGAGCGCATCCTAGCCGCGCCGCCCATGCCCACGGCCACTCGCGAACGCTTGCTCGAAGGCTTCTCGGTCCCCATCGCCATCGTAAGCTCCAGCTACCAGTTGGAAGTGGAACCGGTCCTGGCTCAGTTGGGTCTGCAGTCCCAATTCGCCACGATGGTCTTCGGTGATCATGTCGCCAATCTGAAGCCGCACCCCGAGCCCTATCTCGAAGCTGCCCGCCGACTCGGCGTCAAGAATCCCCTGGTCTTCGAAGACAGCGAAGCTGGCCTCACCAGCGCCCGTGCCGCCGGCTTCGAAGTCGTTCACGTCCCCCACGCAGAGGACCTGATCCACTTGGTTCCGAAACTATAAAACTGCCTTCTCGGCGGTCTCTACTCCGTACACTGGCAGTCCCATGCGGTTGAGAATGCCGATCTGCACCAGCACCGAAGCCTGATCCCAATAGATGTGCTCGTGCTTCAGCTTGTCGCCTTCGAACCTGACAATGGCCACGAGTGGAATCTTTACCTTCTTGCCGGTAGGGGCCACGCCGGGAAGCATCCAATCCATCTCCAGAGTGTGAGTGAATTCGAAAATCATCTCGTCGACGATTTGCGAGTCGCCCACCGTGCGTGAGAGCGGCGTCAGCTTCGTGTCCGAAGGCATCTTCGATATGAAGTGCTTGCTGTAGAACTCCCGCAGAGCCTCTTTGCCGCGCCCGCCCGTCATCACCGGCATGTGATTCACGTACGCATCGTCGGCCATGGTTTCGAGGGTGGCCTCGACGTCTTTGTTAGCGAACTCGTGTTCGACGTGCTTGCCCCAAATAGCCTCCAGGTCCGGACCGCGCTTTTCAATCCAGACGCGGCCTCCTTGGCTAATCGTGATCGTGTCCGCGATGCATGGGTTCTCCCACATTGTCTGGACGGCGGATTCCCATTTGCCTTCGCCAATCACGCAAGCGACGAAACCTTGAGCGGCGAGAGGGAGAATGTCCTCTTGCCTGCCACCCACCAGTAGGTATCCTGGACCGCATCCCGCGGTGGGCATTGCAATTGTCATAGGCCCCTATTGAATCAGAATTCAAACTTGCCGCGCATCACTAGAACGCTCTTGCCGCCTACCTTGACGTTCGCAACCTTGCCGGCTTGACGTTCGGCGCTGACAATCGCCTCGCCCGTCCGTTGGATCTCCGTCCCCTGTTCGATCCGTACGGCCTTGCCGCTTTCGACCAGCCCATGCTGCACCATCCAGGCGATCGCGCAGCCCGCGGCGGAGCCGGTCACGGGATCTTCACCCACCCGCAAGATTTTTCTCGCGTTGAACTGTCTGGACTTATCCACCGTTTCGCGCGTCAGCAGATAGAAGGCCCGCTGTTTGTCGCCCGAAGCCATGTAACGATCAATCGCGGGCCAGTCGTACTTCACCTGGCGCAAGCCCGTGAGGTTCTTGAACATTACGATGAGATTCGGTCTCCCCGTCGAGACGTTCTGGATGGGCAAGCTTGTGTCGAGTTGATCGGCCGATGTGCCGAGCAATGGCGCAATCGCTGCATGATCGTGCTTCTCTGCGAAGATCGGCTCCGGTTGGGTCATCATGCCTACGCCGTTATCGAAGTCCACTGGCACCGGACCGATCTTGCAATCGAGGGTGATGCGTTTGGCTTTTCTGCCGCCGCGATTCCAAAGTGCGAAGGCCGTTCCCAAGATGGGGTGCCCCGCGAAGGGAATCTCTTCGGTCTTGAGGAAGATTCGAGTTTTCGTTCCGCTGACGAAAGTCGACTCCGAGTAGTTCATTTCGCGGGTGATCGCGAGCATGGTCGGGACGTCAAGACCTTCGGAGCCGAAGAAGACGGCCAGTTGGTTGCCCAGCAGCGGCGTATCAGAGAATACGTCCCAGACTTCATAGTCCAAAACGCGCTTGGCCCCGGATAGAACCGGGGCCAAGGCGAAAGGTAGGATTTGGCGTCGCAGCATCAGAACATCAGCTTAAGCGACATCTGGATGGTCCGTGCGTCGCGAGCCGAAGTAATGACACCGAAAGCGCCGGATTGGTTGAACCCGTTCGGGCCCGGCGAGAAGCCGGTTCCGGGTGCGCCTAGATTGACGTGGTTGAGGAAGTTGAACATTTCGGTGCGGAACTGCAGGTTGAAGCGTTCCGTGATGCGAGTGTTCTTGATGAAGCTCAAGTCCCAGTTGACGGTTCCGGGCGTGCGCACGTCGGGAATAACGCGGCCCAGGTTGCCGAAGGTAAAGGGAGCTGGATTGACGAAGGCCGTCGTGTCGAACCATCGGGACGCCGTTGGGTTGTCAAGCTTCGGCGATTTGCCGGTCGAGTCGGGACGGGAAGCGCGTTGGTTGTTGGCGCCGCTAACGAGCAGGGGAATACCGGTCTGCATGATGCCGATGGTGTTTACCTGCCAGCCGCCAATCAGCTTGTTGGTAAAGCCTTGCTGGCCTTTCCCGAAGGGAAGTTCGTAGACGAGGCTGATCGTGGCGCGCTTGGCAACATCTGAGGGATCGACGCTGCGTTCCGCCGCGCGATTGTACTTGCCGTTCTGGTAACCAGTGACGGAGGCTTGCTCGATGGGGCCGAAGTTGACCGGAGTCTGCAAGCTGTCGCTGATGATCTTGCCGCCGGTGAAGGAGAAGAGGAAGGTGAGGCCCTTCGACATGCGCTTTTCGGCGCTTAAGAGGAGCAAGTGAGAGTTGTAGCTGCCGAGGCGCGGATTACGCACCGTGACACCGCTGTAGTAAGGGAAGGGCCGCAGCGATTGCTCGCGAGAGATCGTCGCACCGCCCAAGGCGCCAGGCACGCGGCCCGCATAAGGGTTCGGCACCTGTTGCGTGAGGGCCTGACCTAGCGAGAGGTATTGCGGGTCGAGTTGGTTCATATCGTAGCCGCCAGCGGTCAAGCCGCGGCCGAGATTGCCGGCGTAGGATGCTTCAAAGACCCAGGTCTTCCACATCTGCTGTTGCAAGCTGATGGTGAACTGCTGGATACGAGGAATGTCGCCATTGGATTCGTCGTAAGCGACGCTCTGGCCGAGGAATGCCGCGGGACCAAGTGAAGAGCCTTGCGGCGGCACGGGTGCCGAGGGAAAGCCTTGGCGCAGCATGAAAGCGGGACGATTCGGGTCGACCTGCGGATAGCTGGTGTTCGTCTGCGCAAAGCCGGCCGCGTTGGAGTAATTCTCACGCCACATCTGCGACGGATACATCATGCCGTAAGCTCCGCGGAAAACGGTCTTCGTGTTCCCGAAGAGATCGTAAGCGAAGCCAATGCGGGGGCCGAAGTTCGTATAGTCCTCGCCACGCCAAGTGCGGGGCTGGCCACCGACTCCGGCGAAGACCGTGCAGCCGGTGAGGCCGTTCGGCAATTGGCAGAAGGGATCGAAGTTGGATGCGCCGTTGTTGCGTTCGACGGCTTGGGACTGATAGTCGTAACGTAGGCCGAGATTGACGGTTAGTTTGCGGGAGACCTTCCAGTCGTCCTGGAAGTAGCCGCTGAGCGAATGCGTAACTTGCGACTCGCCGACGTGTGTGGAGACGCTGGCGCTGCTCACCGCGCCCACCATGTAGGTGGCGAAGGAACTGCCGGTGCCAGCGGGGGCGAGAGGATTGCCCGTCAAGCCAGCGGCAAAGGCATAAGAGCCCGAAGGCGCCGAACGTTGCAGGTTGTGGCCTTGGAGCAGGCGCAGGTCGAAGCCAATCTTCATCGAGTGCTTGCCGCGCACAACGTTGACTTGGTCGAGGAACTGCCAGTTCAAGCTGCCCCGCAGACCCGCCGTGCCGGTATTGAAGCCCGTCAGGCCGTTACTGATCGCCGGGAAGGTATCGGCTGGCACGATGGAAGGCAAGCCGAGTTTAGAGGGCCAATCGCCGCCAAAGCTGCGCACCACGAAGGGGAAGTAGCCGCGCGTGGCGCCGATGCGGAGTTCGTTAACGATGGTGGGCGAGACGACATGGGTGTCGCTCAGTACTACGTTCCAGTTCTTCAAGTCGTCGTCGCGCTTGGAGACGACTTCGTTGGGATAGATGGTCGCACCGCCGGCGCCGTTGTCGGTCTTGTGGTTAAAGAAGCTGTAGCGGACGAACATGGAGTTCGCGTTCGTCCAGCGGTGGTCGCCTTTTAAGGTGTACTGGCGCATGGACTGGATTTCGCTGGCGTTGGTTTGGAAGTTATTGGCGTTGGTGAACGGATCGGTCGGGGTTCGATTCGGGTCCGGATAGAAGGCGTTGATGGCGCGGGCCACCGGGTCGATCAGGTTCGAAGGAATGATGTTGCCGGGGAAGAGGGCGCGGCTCACGCCCGTGCCGGAGCCGGTCGTGGAATAGGGATCGTAGATCGGAATCAGGTTGCCTTGCGCGTTGCGCAGGTCCGTGAAGTTGCCATTTTTTTGGCCGACGGTCGGGAAGGATCCGATGCGCACCTGGCTGCGGCGGTAGCGGTACTCTTCCCAGTTGCCGAAGAAGAAGGTGCGGTCTTTGATGACGGGGCCGCCCACGGAAGCGCCGAACTGGTTGTAGCGGAAAGGCGGCTTGGTGACGGCGAAGGTATTGCGCGCATCCAGGGCGTCGTTACGCAGGAAGTTGTAGACGCTGCCATGAAGCTGGTTGGTGCCCGAGCGGGTCACCATGTTGATCACTCCGCCGGCGGTGAAGCCGTACTCGGCGCTCATGCCGCCGGATTGAACCTTGAACTCTTCGACGGAGTCGACGCCAGGGTTGATGGCGACTTCGCCGATGTAGCTTTGGATGTTGTTGCCGCCATCGAGCAGTTGGCCGTTCATGGCGTTCGGGCCGCCGTTGATGGAGATCGACGAGAGCTGAATACCGCGGTCGGCGAAGCCGGAGGAAGTCGGGCCGGCATTGGACTTCACGCTGGGAGTCAGAAGAGTGAGCGCTAAGGCGTTGCGGCCATTCAAAGGCAGTTCGGCGACCCGCTTCTGGTCGACGACTTTACCAATGGAGGTGTTGGAGGTGTCGACGAGCACCGCTTCGCTGGTGACCTCAATGGACTCGGTCACTTGACCGACTTCGAGGCGGATATCGACTTGGGCGCGCTGGTCGACTTGCAGTTGCAGGCCCGTGCGATTGACGCGGCGGAAGCCCTGCTTTTCGACGATCACGGTGTATTCGCCGACCGCGAGGTTCGGCGCCTGGTAGAGACCTTCGCCGGTCGTTTCGGCGGTGAAGGTCTGGTTGGTGGCGATGTTGGTTACCTTCACTTGGGCGCCGGCGACGGGAGCGCCGGAGGCGTCCGTGACCGTGCCGAGAATGGTGCCGCGGCCTTGTTGTGCCGCTAATGGTAATGCAGCAGCGACGAGGAGAATGCTGAGTATAGTCTTCATTTAAGAACCCTGAAATCTGAAATAATCTATCACACTTTGGCGTTGCAGTGAGCTTAGCTATAAATGAACTCGGCGCTGGCGGTGCATGCCGTGTCCAAGGTGATGCGGACCCAATGGGCGCTGAAGCCTGCTGGGAAGATGTGTTTGGCGTAGCCGCCCACAGTGATGCGTTCGTATCGTTCCCAGGAGCCGTCGCCGAGGAAGTCGATTTCAATGGTGGCGGTGGCGGTCTTGTCGGTCTTAAGGTGGAGGATCTTCTTGTCGAAGCCGGTCATCAGGAAGGGTTCGCTGGGTACGCCAGCCTGGACGGCTTGCTTGCGCCAAGGCCCGCCCCAGCCGTGTGGCTTGCCCCATTGCCAGAGGTCGTCGGTTTTCCCGAACCAGATACCGGATTGCGGCTGACCGATGTAGCGGTTGTTGTCGTTGTTTGGCGAGGTGGTATTGCCGCCCAAAGCCAACAGGCCGCGGAAGCTGCAATAGTCCGGGATGATACGCAGGTGGTTGCAGATGGGTTTGACGCCCCAGATGGAGTCTTCCCAGGCCATAGGCTGGAGTTCAAAGAAGAGGCCATGGATGTCCATGAGGAAGTGCTCGGTTTCGACTTCCCGGATGCGCATCCATTCGGTTTGCCAAGCTTGGAGGTGGACGTTGCCGCCACGGGGCAAACGGTACTTCTTCCACTGGCCTTTGATGAGCGCCCAAAAGAGGGTCGAGCTTTCATCCCAGCCCGTGCAGAATACGACATTGCCGAGATTCTCGCGGCCCATGCACTCCATGTGCGGTTTCTTGCTGATGACGTTCCAGCGCGTGCCGTCCCATTCGGTGAGGCCCGCTTCTTCTTCGCCGAAGGCGTAGAAGCCATTGTTGGCGACGACGACGCGGCCTTGGCCCATATAGCCGCCTTTGTAGTGGCTGCGCTGCTTGCGGCCATGGAGCTCATGGAGGTTGCCGATGAGGCGGGGTTTCAAGGTGCTGACGTCGAGCTCATAGAACTCGCCTTCCATGCCCAGCATGTAGACCTGATTGGCGGGATCCTTCAAGTGGGTGAAGGTGGCGGTGATGCGGATGTCCTTGAGTCCTTCGATGAAGCGGAAGTTGCCGCCCAGGTCGATGGCATAGGGTCCAATGAACGCCTGGTTGGATTCCTTATGGAGGTAGCGGTTGGCGTGGGTGCCGTCGTGGACGTGGACGCGTTCGGTCTTGAAGTCCTCGCCTATACGGAAGAGGCCAAGGCCGGTCCCGGTGGCGGCTTTGTGGGAGTTGTAGGTGACCGCCCAGAGAGAATCGGCCCAGGGAAGCAGGGCGCCGACTCCGCACTCGCTGCGGGGGAAGCCGTCGGAACGGAGGCCGACATTGGGAAGGTTGCCAGTGGGGCCATCGGCAAGCAAGGCCGGGGCGCCGAGGAGGCCGGCGAGGAGTTGTCTACGATTGGGTTGCATAACTGTTGGTTGCCGTGCGAGATTGTTTCCGGCTTTGGAGTTGAATTCCAGTCTGTTGAGGTTCGGGTTTTGTTTATTGACAAGTCTTTTGGATTGAAAGGGTTGTCAGGCGTTACAGAATCGTTATATCTTGCGATTGTGCAAGATGTGCTGGCCGGAATCCTCGCGAGTGAGACCTTTCGCCGCGCCGACCAGTTGAGACGCCTTGTCAGCTATTTGGTGGAGCAGGATCAACTGGGCCGGATCCATGAGGTGACCGAATACGAGCTGGGTACGAAGGCGCTGGGCCGGCCGGAGGACTTTTCGCCCGACACAGACTCGACGGTCCGGACACGGATGCATGCGTTACGGCAGAAGCTTGAGGACTATTACAAGCGTGAGGCGCCGGATGCGGCGGTGAGGATCAGTTTCCCGAAAGGCAGCTATCGGCCTACTTTTGAACAAACGCTAGAGCCGGGGAATGTGGCAGCGCCTCCAGCGAAACCACGATGGTGGGTAGCCTTGGCGGGTGTGGGGATTCTGGCTCTAGTGGGTTATCTGTTTTGGCCCAAAACTTCGCCATTGGAGAAGTTTTGGAAGCCAGTGCTGCGCTCTGGGCAATCGGTGGCGCTCCTGGTCGGACAGCCCGTTCATCTCTGGGTGCGGGATGTACAAGGCCAAGCCGAACCCAAAGACTACGGGCACTTTCCGGACCCGTTGCCGCAATCGCAGGCGTTCCTGAACTTTGTGCGCCCGAGGGTGCTCAACAACGCCAAACTTGTGCTGCATCCGAGCCCCAACGCGACACTTTGGGGGGATGCGGCGGGCGCCGCGGGGGCGGCGCGATTTCTGGCTTTTCGGGGTGTTAATTCGGAGTTGCTGCCGGAGTCGACGTTGCGTTCGGGGGCGGCTTTGCGCGGCCGGCCAGTCTTGGCCTTTGGGAGGCCGGAATTCAGTTCGGCGATCCAGCGCTATCTGGCGGCGGCGGGAGGCTACACCATTGGGATGCGCAACGATCTGCAGCGCTATTCCATCCACCGGTTGAGCGACCCGAAAGATTTCGTGACCAATACCTTGCCCCCCAACGAAGTAAACCACGGCTTGGTGACTGTGCTCGATGACGGGGAGGGGAAGGTGATAGTCTTCTCCGGCATCACGTCGGACGGGTCCATTGCGAGCTTCGACTACATGACGAACGAGGAGAACCTGAAGCAACTTTGGCAGCGTATGGCAAGTGAGGGATTCGCGCAATGGCCTTCCACGTTTCAAGTAGTCTTGAAGGTGATTTCCAGCCAAGGTTATGCGATGGGCGCGCAATATGAGAAGCATTTGGTGCTGAAGCCTTGAAGTGGTGGCGAAACGCGGCGCTGGGGATTTGGTCGCTTTGGTGCGTGGTGGCCCTGCTTTCGGACGGCTTGCCATTGCTGGGGCCACTGGCTTTGTTGGCGGGCGCGGCTTGGCTTAGCTATGCGCGGCGCTGGCAGTTGGTCTTCTTCTTTTGCCTGGGAACGACCCTATGGTGGTTTGGAATCGAGCCGCGGGCGGATCGGGATTGGAAACCGGAATACAGGCGGCAAGCGACAGCTTCGATCTCTGGGGATGACGTCGTTATTCGGGATGTTCGTGACTTCGAATTTCGGACGGAGCAGGCGCTTGAGGAGCGTTGGCGGGAACGGCGGGTGCATTTGAGCGCTTTACAGGGTGTTGATCTTTACGTATCGCATTGGGGCAACCCTTGGATCGCGCATGCTTTGGTGAGCTTCGACTTTGGGCAAGAGGGATACTTGACTGCGAGTGTGGAGACGCGGCAAGAGGTGGGCGAAGGGTACAGCGCTTTGCGCGGTTTCTTCCGGCAGTACGAGATTATTTACCATTTGGCCGAAGAGGCGGATGTGGTGCGATTGCGTAGCAATGCCAGGCAGGATGAGACGGTGCGGCTGTATCGCACCAAGATGACGCGGGAGGATTCGCGGCGCTTTTTCGTGGCCTATTCGAGCTGGATGAATGAAAATGCGCGGCGGCCGGAGTGGTACAACGCTCTGACGAACAACTGCACCAGCAGATATACGTCTTGGTTAGTGGGGAATGGAATTGGCGGCATCTCCCGTTGGGATTGGCGGCTCCTGGCGAACGGCAAGGCCGATGAGATGCTTTACGCGCTTGGACTTTTGGAAAGCAAGGGGCTTTCTTTTGAGGAGTTGCAGCAGAGATCGACTGTGCCGCGTGGTTTGGGGCGCGAAGACTTTTCGCTTCACGTTCGCCGGGCAATTGGCATAGCTGAAGATTTAGCTGTATCTTTCCGATAGAAACTGTAGGTACGATGCTGTTCCGCGCCACGCTCCTCGTGTGTTTCGCTGCCATTTCGGCGCAGGCGCAGCGCGTCACGCAGAGTGCGCTTTCGTTGAGCGCCAGCGAGGAGCGTTGCTCGACGGGCAAGCCGATCTCGGAACTCGCTGCGACGGAGCGTCAGGTATTTTTCCGGTTCTTGATGACGAATGCTTCGGGTCTGGACGGCTTGACGGTGGAGTGGCTGGCGCCGGGCGATGTGGTCGCCGATTTTGAAAACTACGACCGCCTGCCGGGCGCGGCGCAGATGTGCTTTGTGACGCAGATACCGATAGCGGGTTTCGAGGCGGCGCAGAAGCCGGGCAACTGGTCGGTGCGGGTGGTGGCGCGGGGCAAGGTGCTCCACGAGAAGCGATTCGTGTTGAAGGCCGACCCCAATGCGGGACGGGGTTTAATCGTACGCAGCGTGGTAAGGCAAGAGGCCGGGGAGGCTACGGATCTAAGTTTGGATGGCATGGGTTTTACGAACGAGACCTTTGTGCATTTGGCCGTGTATTCGCAGGCAAATGCGTGGCAGTACATCGCCTCGATGTCGCCCGCGGCGGTGTCGCCGGACAAGTTGGTGGTGAAGTACAACGGAAGGCTGGCGCCAGGGGAGTACTGGCTGGTGGCCAAGAATATCGATGGCGCGCAAAGTGCCCCGGTGCGACTGTTGGTAGCTACAGAGCGCGGCTATGCTTTGCCTTTTGCGGCAGGCGAGCAGTGGATTATTACGCAAGGACCTTACGGCGGCACCAGCCACTGGGGGCGCAGTCTACATGCCTGGGATTTGGCGCCTGTCAGTCTGCGTTCGGGCGGTTGCGTGACGGCGATGCGCGGGGGGATTGTGCATGCTTTCGACCGTGGGGAGCGTCAGAACGTGCACAGCCGCAGCTTTGGGAACTACATCACGATTCAGCATGACGATGGCGATTTCAGCCACTACTCGCACTTACGGACGGGGACCTTTGTGGTGCGGTCTGGGCAACGAGTGGAAGCGGGGCAGGCGCTAGCGATGGTGGGCAACAGTGGACATACGCTGGGGAGCAACGGGGGCTATCACGTGCACGCGCATGTGACGCGGGATTTTCGCGCGGCTAGCCAGTCGATTCCCTTTACCTATAGCGGCGTGCCGGATGCGCGCAAAGGGAAGCTGGTAATGAATAGTTTGCCGTTGATTGGAAGCTGCGGGGTGACGTTTGATGGGCCGTTATTGCAGTCCAAAGCTGGGTCGAAGAAGCCCGCGGGGCCGTCGTGGCAGGCGCGGGTGGCTTTAGCAGAATGGTGGACGCAGACGATGACAGTGCCGCGCGGGGCAAAGGCTTTGGAGGTTTTGGTGGCTTGGGCTAAGAAGGAGTCCGAAAAGGTGGACGTATATTTGGTGAGTCCTTCGGGGGCGCAGTATGGCGGGCCTTATGTGGATCCAAGCCGATTGCGGGTGGAGCAACCCGAGGCGGGAGCCTGGCGGATTAGTGTGCAGGGTGTGAAGGGTGAGGGTGAAGCAATCGAATTCGAAGTTCGGGGTAACCTCGCCCTTTAGAGGCTAGTCCTTACCGACGACTTTCTTGGCAACCTTGGCGGTGGCTTTGGCGGCCTTCTTCGTTCCTTCGGCGGTGGCCTCGGCGCCTTTTTCGGTGACTTCCTTGGTGTCTTTGGCGATTTCCTTGCTTTCCTTGCCCACAACCTTGGCGCCCTTGACGGTGGCCTTGGCCCCTTTTTCGGTGCCTTCGGCCGTGGCTTCGGCGACTGCTTTGGCGCCGCTGGCGGTTTTCTTGGCGGCCTTCTTCACAACGTCCTGCGCGCTCAGGGTCATCGCAGCGCCGAGGAGTAATGTCATCCAGATATTGTTCATGAGAAAGTCCTCTCTGTTACCAGACTAATGCGATCACTTGGGTGTTTGCATCCCCTGGGGAGGGGGGCTGGTGGGATCTTCGCCGGGAGGTGGCGCCGCAAGATCCGGCTGGGATTCCGAAGATTCTCGTTTGCTCGGGAGTGGCGCGGCAGCGTGCGGCAGGGCGGGAAGGAGGTTTTGCGATTTCTGTTTTGCGTCTGGGGCCTCCGTAACCGCATCTCAAAATAGAGACAATAGGCTTGCGTATGAAAAAGATCTTGATTGCCTTGGGAATGATAGGAGCTTCCATGTCCGACTCTTATGCCGCTGAATTTCCGGATCCGGCGGTTGATGCGAAACTCGCCGAGAAGTCTTCGAAGGCAACCGCCGTGTTAGCTGGCGGGTGCTTTTGGTGCGTGGAGGCTGTATTCGAAATTATCGAAGGGGTGGACGACGTGATCTCCGGCTACTCAGGAGGAACGAAGGAGACCGCCAAGTACGATATCGTGTCGTCGGGGCGGACGGGGCACGCCGAGTCCGTATTGATTACGTACGACCCCTCGAAGATCACTTATGGAACGCTGCTCAAGTATTTCTTCAGCGTGGCGCACGACCCAACGACTTTGAACAGGCAAGGCAACGACATTGGGCCACATTACCGCTCAGCAATTTTCTTTGCCGATGAAGAACAGAAGCGGATTGCCGAAGCCTACATCAAGCAGCTCGACGAAGCGAAGGCATTTCGTTCGCCGATCGTGACGCAAGTAGTGCCATTAGAAAAGTTCTATACGGCCGAGGGCTACCATCAGAATTACTCGGTGAACAATCCACAGAATCCCTATATCGCTCATGTTTCCGATCCGAAGGTGGCGAAGCTAAAGAAGCTGTATCCGGGCTGCGTGCGCAAGCGGAAGTAAGATGCTGCGCCGCTGGTGGCTGGCGATTATGGGGAGTTCTTTGGGGGCGGCTCCGAAGCGAGTGAAGATCGTTGAATTCGACGATTCGGGCAAGCGGCTGGCGGTGGTGGAGGTGGATCGGATTGTCAAGAGCGATGCGGAGTGGAAGAAGATTCTGAGCCCACTCGCTTTTGACGTCACACGGCGGGAAGGTACGGAGCGCGCCTTTAGCGGTCCTTTGAACAAGAATTACGCCGACGGCATCTACCGTTGCGTTTGTTGCAGTACGGCGTTGTTTGACTCCGGCACGAAGTTCGATTCCGGGACGGGGTGGCCGAGTTTTTGGGCGCCGATGGCGAAGGAGAATGTGACGGATCTGCGTGATTTGTCGTTGGGGATGGTGCGGGTCGCCAATGAGTGCACGCGGTGCGGGGCGCATTTGGGGCACGTCTTTGAAGATGGCCCCGCTCCGACGGGTTTGCGGTATTGCATCAATTCGGTGAGCTTGAAATTCGTCTCCAGAGCTCGTAGCTGAGGTTGGCGGGCGCTGGGTTATTTCACCCACTTGAAATGGGGTTGGCGACCCATAACTTTCGGGGAACTTGCGGTTTTCATTTTGTTTTCAGTGATTTGGGTTTGGCGTTGAAGTTGCGGTTAGGCGGGACGGAGATTCTTCATGTTCTTCGTTTTCGTATTCATCTGGTCCTTCGCGATCATCGCGGGGGCCACTACGGTCTGGATCCTGGCCTGGGCGATTAAGCAAGGCGAGTTCAAGGACCTGCGCGCAGGAGCGCGATCTATTTTCAGTGACGATGAGCCCGTGGGCCTTGTTACGGACTATTTTCCCGGTGAGAAGCCGCAGAAGGCGGCGCTATGAGCGAAGCCGCCGCTTCCCCCACTACACCGTTGACTTCTTCCCCGGATGAAGTCGTAACGAGAATTCAAGTCGACCGCTCCGCGGAGTGGGTCGTGACTATTTATTGGGCGAGCGCTATTTTCTGGCTCACCTTCGCGACGATTGCCGGGCTGATCTCTTCGGCCAAGCTGCACTCGCCGGAATTCCTCGGCAATATTGAGTGGCTGACCTTTGGCCGCATACGGCCCGTGCACTGGGACACGGCGGTATATGGCTTTGGCGGTACGGCCGCGAGCGGCACCTTGCTCTGGCTGCAAGCTCGGCTTTGTCAAACCAAAATTCCATTCCCCAATCTTCTTATCGCTGGGGGCGTCGTCTTTAACGTTGGTATCCTCCTGGGCGTTATCGGCGTCCTCAGCGGCCAATCTACGGGGGTTGAGACTTTGGAAATGCCGCTCTACGCGGTGCCGCTGCTGGTGATTCCTTATGTGTTCATCGTGATCGCGAACTTCCGCATGTACTTTACGCGGCGTAGTTCGCACACCTACGTTTCGCAGTGGTACCTGATGGCGGTGACGGTCTGGTTCCCGATCCTAATTCTGTCGGCGGAAGCTTGTACGAATCTGGGCGCGGTGGACGGCGTGTCGCAAGCGATTGCGAACTGGTGGTACGGGCATAACGTGGTGGGACTCTTTGCCACGCCCACGGGTATCGCGGCGGCTTACTATCTGATCCCCAAAGTGATCGGCAAGCCTGTGCATAGTTACCACCTCTCGCTGCTGGGTTTCTGGTCCAACGCGATCTTCTACAACTGGGCGGGCACGCACCATTTGACGGGCGGGCCATTGCCGGCCTGGACCATCACGATCGGCGTGGTGGGCAGCATGATGATGTTTATCCCGGTCATCACGATCGGCATCAATCACCACATGACGATGCTGGGGAGTTTTCACCTGCTGAAGACCAGCCCGACGCTGCGTTTCGCGGTGATGGGCTCGATGGTCTACACGCTGGCGAGTTTCCAGGGATCGCTGGAATCGCTCCGCAGCCATCAAGAGATCACGCACTTCACGCACTACACGATCGGCCACGTGCACTTCGG
>VFQP010001831.1_pt1 | contig 26125 bp, 38 predicted proteins | sample 3512351 | NCBI WGS metagenome assembly VFQP01 (sample SAMN10412372, study PRJNA504923) | tailings metagenome | isolation source: Relicate 1 Philex TSF1 revegetated site | place: Philippines: Tuba, Benguet | collected 2017-08-29
ACACACACACACACACACACACACACACACACACACACACACACATCTTTTCATACACACACACACACACACACACACACACACACACACACACACAATCCCCCCCCCCCCACACCCAGGTGTCATTTGACAGTGGCAGTGATGGGGAATGTGGTTTGGCTGATGCTGCTTTTGACCAAGACGACGACCATCACCCCAACTCCTTCCCCCCCCTCTCCGCCGCCATCCCCCCCTCCCCCCACGCTGTCTTGCAGCAGCAGCGTAGCGTGTCACTCGACATTCCTCGCACCATTGTAGAGGAACATGGAGGTCATTCGAGTGATGATGATGCACACGCTCGGGAGCTTCCGGAGACCCTCAGGCAGCATCTAGACCATAATGCTTGTGACCCAGCATCCCTACGCCTGCTGCACAGCATGTTGTACAAGTCACCATGTGCGCTGACTGTCACAGACGCGGGGCAGTCTGATCACCCGATTGTGTTTGTGAATGCAGCGTTTACGATGCAGACGGGGTACAGTGCTGCTGAGTGTATTGGGAGGAATTGCCGCTTTCTGCAGGTTTGTTTGTTTTGGGCGGGGGAGGGGTTGTTGCATTTGTACAACCCCATGTTGCACTGCGTAGGTGTACTGACTGTTGTTGTATTGTATTGTGAGGATGATGATTGTGGTTGATATTGTACTGCCGCAATACCATGTTGGCATGCATTTGTATGCTGTGTTGTATTGTGCCTTGTCAACATCATCATGTACACACACACTACTGCACACACGCACACACACACAATAAAAAACACACCCAACAACCCCCCCCATAGGCCCCCCCCGATGCAGAACGTGTGCCTTGTTATGCGAGCACCACCCTCCGCAAGGCCCTGGAGGCAGGCACCCGCAGTAGTGTACGCATCCTCAACTACAGATCTGATGGTGTCCCCCTCATGAACGCCCTCTCCATTGTCCCCCTGCGCTCCAAGGACGGCACCATCACCCACTTTATCGGCATGCAGGCGTTCACCTGTATCGATGATGTGGCACCCCCCGCACCGCTGTTGGGGGAGAGGGGCAAGGTGATGGGGGGGTTGTCGAGGCAATTGAGTAGGGCTGGGTCACTGGCACGAAGCAAGTCGAAAAGCTGTAATGATTTGGCAGGGATTGCAACGAGGGATGCGGTGCGGGTGCGGAGGGCGGGGGGAGGGGAGGAGGGGGTGGTGGTGGGTGGGTGAGACGTGGTGGCGGGGTGAGATGTGGTGGGGATGGTTGTGATGGGGGTGTGCACGCACAACCATGATGTGAGGTTGTGCATGTGCTGCGTGTGTGTGTGCTGTGTGTCGTGTGTGTTACCACGTGTGTGTATGTGTTTTTGAGTCGAAGCCACTTGCCTTGCCAATGCACACATCGGTGTACACATTGGTGTGTGCTGCCTGTGCGCAAGCCTGGGTTGCGGTGTGCTGCAATTTTGCTGTGCGTTTTTTTTGCCGCGATGAATGTGTTTTTTTGAGGTTACCAACAATACCCTTTTTTTGTGTTTTTGTAACCACACACCACACACAATACACATACTACTTTGGCAGCGCTGTGTGTGACTCAATATGCAGTGATACAACACAATTGCAGTGGTACAAATACTGCATGGTCAATACATGTGCAAATGAAAGCAATATGTTGCGTTGTTCGTGCTCTACACACAGATACACTCACTCTCATGCAAGCATGATACACACACTCTCTCTCGCACACGCATGTCAACGGCAACATTATTGTCATGACGTCATCATCATTGTCATTGTGATTGCCCCCATGTGCGTCCAAGTTCCTTGTTGATGCCAGCACGCATGTCTGCAAATGATGCATACCCTGTTGCTGGTAGCACAATGTCACGCCACCTGTGTGGAGGATATTGGGGTTCAGGAGGAAAAACAAGGGGAGCATGCACATGGAAAAGACATGCGTGATACACACACAACCCACACATCATCATCAGCAGCAGTAAAACGTCAACCACAAACACCCACCATACGCACGTCACACAACCATACATATGCAACCCCCCATGTACATACACACTCCTACCGCACCACAAACACACGCACCAACACACGCACCAACACACCCATTCTCCCACATCACACATGCCACGTACACCTCCCACGTACACCTCGCACGTACTTGTCGAGCAGTGCTTGTCTGCATGCAGGGGAGGGTTCCTGCTTGGGTAGTGTGCGAACCTTGGCTGATGTGGTCCCTATACCAGCAGTAGGTGGTCTCCCACATGCTTGATTACGTGCCAGCTTGCAGTGATGCTCATCGTATTTTGTTGGGTGCTGTGTGTGTGTGTGTGGTGGAGAGGGGAGAGTGGACGGTTTCATGGGTGGGTGTACAGGAGTGGGTGGGTGTTGTGATTATTGTTCTTTTTGTATGAGATGAGGTGATGCTGATGCATGTAGCGTGCGTATGACACACACACTCCCTCACACACACACACTGAAACACAGGGAAACACACAGCCATCCATCAAAGTATGCTCATGTACACACCCATCCTTTGCAATGCATGGTTGCAACACACATGCACAGATATGCACACAGAAATGCTTCATCCAGACACACCACATACACCCACACCACATACACCCACACCACATACACCCACACCACATACACACACACCACATCCATACACCCACACCACATCCATACACCCACACTACATTCACACACACCACCTGCACACACACCACGTGCACCCACACCACATACACACACACCACATACACACACACCACATACATACACACCAGTTTCATGCAGTCTATGTGTGACTGCTTGGTTGCAATTGCAATCAGTTGTTCATCATGTTGATTCACATGTGGCATAAACGCAGCAATGGCGCGTACACAACCCTCTAAATCTTCTAGTAAATCATCATAATGCAACCATAATACATTGGGGTCGTTGCTGTGTGTGTGTGGGGGGGGGGGGGAGGTGAGCAGATGTTGTTGTATGTGTGATGTTGTGCAAGAGTGTTGCAAAACGTACCAATGTTTTGCAGATTAGGTCACACACACACACACACACACACACACACACACCACACACATACACACACACACACACACAATACATACGCCCTCTACACACATAATACACCCACACCATAACAGCCACACTATAGACACTCACACAATACACGCACCCACACAATACAACCCCCCCACACGCACCGGTGCTGGTACCAACTGACAATATTGTGCCAAAAACTTGCGTTCTGCATTGGTGTTTCAGGTGCACCACGTGCCAGTACAAATTCGTTGATAAACTGATCCATAGTGACCTATGTGTGGTGATGTGCATGTGTGTATTGAGGTATGTGCATGTGTGTATTGACAGCCACATACATACATTCGATGCAGGTAGGATGAGGGTGCATGCATGCACGCCTATGTGTATGAGTGCATAAATGCTACATGTACATAGGTACATGAATTGCATGTGTGATACGTATGCATGCATGCATGTGCGTTTCTCAAGCTGTGTGCATTTGATGTGCTTGTGCACACAAGAATGTACACAATACAATACAAACCCCCATACGCACCGTGCCCTCATCAAAAAACCAATGCTCAAGGAAGTGGTAAAAGGAACGTGCTGCATCCACTGGATCTGTGGGGTCATGTTGTGATGGTATACTCGTGCAGAACCATACACCTGCAACACCACCATACACCTGCAACACCACCTCCACTCGACACGCGCCACCCACGCATACACCCATGCATACCGCGAACCACGACAACGTATTTGGCACCCTTGGGACAGTCACGGTACCAAAAATGTGTCTTGTAGCAGCGTGGTATAAACCCTTGGTCACAGTCAAACTCGTGGATGCCCGAATCGTAGCCCATCTCCAGACATGGGATGGTGAGGCTGATCTCCTCAAAGCTTGTATCACCTCTGCTACGCAAGCTATGCATAATCTGTTGCGTTCAAGTTGGGGATAGCGAGTGTTTTTGGAATGCATGTGTCACAATCCCAGACATTCTCCACACCTGCTGCACCCATGTAGTGCCACACTTGGGTGGAGACACCACAAACACATCATCTGCACGTGGCTGGAAATTGACACCCTTGAGGCGCCCATGCTCTGTCTCCAGCTTGCTTAAGCATTCCTTCATCTGCTGGATGCATGCAGACACACTTGGTGTGATTTCAAATGGCATTGTGGCTAGTTGTTTTTTATATCAAATGGTTGACAAGCATACAGCAGACTAAGATTGCATGGGTTGTCATGGAATGTAGAAAACACCATGTGGGGTAGAAAACACGCAGCCGATGTAGGGGTGCGTGGCGCACATTTTCTAGACATCCACATGCCCACCCTTGCCCTGCACTAACCCCCACATCACCACGTCAGCTAGGTTGTCCCTCCTGTTGCAGCTAGGTTTTTTCTAGGTATTTTTCTTTTTAACACCTAGCAACCAAGAAAATCCACTCACTTTCCAAACGCGATCTACGGGCTTTCTGACACGGCGCCCGTCATCCAAGAGACCTACGTGCGCACAAGACCAACGCACGAGCAAGCAGCAAGCCCATCTTGTTCTATACAGATGAGGCATCTTCTCCCTGCTCGGCGTGTGATGCGCGCGCAAATGCGCACCATTGTGTGCCCTGGGCCCCTAGCATGGCAGTTATGCACGGTCAGAGCTGTTTTACGCCCCTCTCAAAGACCGTGATCACTCATGCTCATGCCCACAACAACGCTTCCCACTCCTCCACAGGCGCCCAAGCCCATCCGCCACGATGTGGTGCGGTTGGGCAACCCCCCAGTGCGCCTCGAGCGTGAGCCGGCCACTGGGGTGGTGATGGAGGGACCCAGGGAGCAGCCCATCGTGCTCTCCCTGGCGGTCAAGCTGGACCAGAGGGAGGCTGTGACCGAGCCTCACAGCGGGGACCACCTCATCCCCGCTGTTGCCGCCGTGGAGGGGGGTTGCTCAGCACCCCCGGAGATGCCCGCCGCGCCATCATCAGATGCGCTGCCAGTGGCAGTGGCACTGGACGAGGTTGCCGCCGAAGCGGCGAGCACCTCGGTAGAGGAGGTGGTGGATGTGGGATTTTTGATGCCCACACCACCATCAGATTTTGATTCCTTGTTGTTGTGGTGGACGCTACGGTTTGCACTGCAGTTTGTGCTGTTGTGCGTCGTGGGCGCTGTGTTGCCTCGGCGTGTGCCACAGATTTTTGGGTGGCTGCTTGTGCAGCCTGTGTTGCCGGGGCCATGTTGGCTGTCGGCGCGCCGCGTTGTGCGGCGTATGACATGGTCTGGTATTGTGATCAAGATACTGGCCATGCTTTTGCTGTTTGTGTCTGTGATGTTGTACGTTGTTGTTGAGGCACATTTTATAAGGTTAGGAGGCCTTTTTGTGTATATGATTTGGTCTTGTTTGACGTTGGCGGGGATGTGCACCATTGCCGCCCCTGTGTACACGGTGTGCGCATGCGCGGATGTGTGTGTGCTGTATTTGTTGATCCGGTTTTGTGTGTTTGTGGCAAGCCCAGTGTTGTTGTTGTTGTTGTAACAACATTGATGTTGCCTTATCTCTCACAAAACAAGCATATGGTGCACCTCCAAAAGCCTTCAGTACATACCACGCACCGAAGCACGTTGTAAACAACACATGTGAACGGATCACACACATCCTGGCAACCCTGATTCGCCGTGCAAACGCGCCACAATTACCGCCATGCTTTATTTGGTTGCTAGTTACGGTATGTGGCGTTGAGAGTTGCACGAAAGCAGCACCATGTGCATGAGCACAAAGGATCATCATCAATCCCGTGTGCCCTTCCACACACACATCACCATCAATCCTTGTGCACACAGCCTGATGTGCGACCACCAATATGCACATCAAGGTTGGTGGGCAGACATGCACCCCGATTGTGAGCCCCATGCGGAGCCGCATCCACGATAATGTGCAGAGTGTACAACCCCCTCAATAAGCTCGTGATCGCCCTTTCACGCGATCTACGGGCTTTCTATCCGCCCCGGGCCCCCTATGTAGGTACGTCAAGTGCGTGCTAGTAGATACATCATGTGCGTGCTACGTGCTGCACATTGTTGGTATACACAACGTGTGTATGACAGGACACACGTATGTATGCATGCTCACACAACACAGGGGACTTGCGGTGACACCCTTGAGTGTCACGACCCCGGTTTGCTACTAGTTTTTTCAATAGACACAGCTGCATGGCGCTGTCATGCGTGATCAACATGGCAGCAAGTACAGCGGCGCGCCTCGCTCCATGTTGCTACACATCATGACAATGTGCAACAAGGCCCCGCAATGTGCCAACGTGCAGTTGTCACGAGACGTGTCCTTTAGTGGGCGGGTGGGGGCACTGGCAGCTGAAAGAGCTGCATGAGGGCCCCTTTGGGCATATGCGGGTTGTGGCCACAGCAATGTGTTGCCACACCGGTTTGGGTGTTGTCCAGCACACGTTGGGCACAGTTCTTGGGGAGGTCGTACACTACCTATGCCGACCAGGTAGGTTTTTTACATCGTGCTTGTCACAATCACTCTGCGTACAGCTTGATCTTGCGCTCCTCCAGTTGCTGGGGGGAGAGAAAACCCGTGTAGTGGATTCCAAGCACAAGGTCTCTTTCAAGTTTGGGTGACAACGCCAAGGATACGCCATCTTGCTGATGCGTGGAAAATTGATGAAGCCATTGGGCTCCGCCAATGTGGTTGGGACCAGTCGGAAATTCAGGTACGCGGTGTTTGTACTACTACTGCATGCCAAGACATGTGCATGTGTGATGTTTTCGGTATTTGGGCGGGTAGCTAGGTGTGTATGTGCTAGGTAGGTGCGTAGGTGTGCACGCATGACCAACACACGTCCCCTCACATGTTTCCCTCAACTTCACCACCACCTATAATCTCACATCAGAAGTTGGCAGCACGGTCATTGTTGAACACGTCCAAACATACATCAACCTCCACGATTTTGCGGTGGCCTGTGCATCAACATGATCACCCTGAAGCGATGTTGACATGAGAACCGGAGCTGCGACTGGTTGCACTTGTTGTCACAGTTGTGAATGTACTGCATGCATGGGATTTCATCATTGGATGTGAGGTGGTCACGCTGCTCTTGTTGAAATCGCTTCTTGCTGTGGGCGGCGTTGGATGTTGCGGCAAGCACAAGCCAAGAGGGGTGTGATGAGGTCACAGAGTTGTGGGTGTGCCTGTGGCGATGATGCATGGCCTGCCAGACTCGTGTCGTTTTCGTGCATGATGTCGTCATGACGATTGTGTCTGGTGTTTTGTTGTGCTGCAATTGCAAGTTGTTTTTTTCTCAACTGGGTTACCAACATCACCAATGGATATCAATGTAAAACACGATACGCTCGAAAAACAGACACCACTACACTCAAAAAAAAAAATCAACAACGGAGCCCCTCCATCAAGTGCCACACAACAACGCAAATGTCGTCGAGGCACTTGCCCACCTCTGCGGCGGTGCATCGCTGCTTTGCATCAACATCAAAGCAGCGCTCCAGCAGAGCATAAAGCTCTGTGGCCACCTGGCTCCCCACATCCCCACACCCCTGACAACACGAAAACAATGCCTGAGCAAGGACACCCCAATCAACAAAAAACACAGCAGGGTTGCCCTTGGCATCAGGCATGGCATCGGTCAAAAACTCCACCAACATGCACCCCAACGCCCACACATCCACCGCAGAGGTGATCCCACAATAGTCAGGATCATCCTCTTGGAGCAAATGCTCAGGGGCAGCAAACCCCGCGGTGTATCCTACAACACCACAAAACACACCCTCAGACACGGCACGGGCGAGGCCAAAATCGGCCAACAACATATCACCCGGCACAGGACACCCAGGGGCACACTCACCACAACTTGCACCTAACAAAACATTGGCGGGCTTGACATCCGAATGGATGAGGCCCGCCTGGTGCATCCCAGCACAACCCCACGCCGCACCACGCACCAACGCAACTGCGCAAAAAATGCGGTAGAGTGGTGGGGGGGGGGGGCTGGCCGTCTTCACGCGCCTGTATGGTGGGAGAGAAGAGCGTGTGCGGTTAGGGTGCTGCAAGCAACAAACAGTATTAACGATAAACAACAACAGCAACAACACGTACCGCCAAAAAAACTCGGCGGCGTCTCCCCCCTCCATCATCGGCATGATGATGCCGAGGGGGGCGCCGGCCGATGGCAGCACAACCGCCTCCACCCCCAAGACGTAGGGGTGGGGCCCGCCAAGCCGGGAGACGAGGGTCCCCGTGACCCCCGCCTCCTGCAGCAACGCAGCATCCAGACGGGCCTTGGTGGGCCCCGGAATGCTGGTCTTGACGACCACGCTGCGGCCATTCCACCGGGCATGGTGGATATAGCCGCAGCCGCCCCGAGCTGCCCATTGCTGGGTCAGCTCCACCTCCTCCCATGCCTGATGGTGGGTGGGGGATGGGGATGCGGTGGGGATGGGATTGTCGTGAGACATCGAACAACGTCCAACACACACAGACACCCACACAGACACACAACACACAAGCACCCAACGCACAACCACCATCAAACATCATACCACAATTGGCAGGGACAGGGCAGCGGCGTCCAGCGCAGGGTCCACCACAGGGGCCGGGGAGGTCTCGCCCTGAGGGCACTCCCAAGCGGCATGGGTAGGCGCCGCCCCTGCGGGTGTGGCTGAGGATGCCACAGACCCCGCAGCTGCCCCTGCCGCCGACGGCCCCAACACCGAGGATGGTGTGTGGTCCATGGGGTGGTGGTGCGCCGCTGCCACAGGTGGGGTGCCTGTGGCAGCCTCCTTGGTGCCGGGGGAGGGATCATCCCCCACAACGGCACAAGGCCCAAAGCAGGCCTAGGTGTGGGTGAACAGATCGAGGGTGATGATGAATGTTCAATGAAGAGCGCACGATCACTCGGTCAAAGCATGTAACAAGCATCAACATATCATGCTAGGAACAAAACATGCACGATCGGCGCAAAAACACAACAACACGACCGCCAAGTCATCAAACATCGTCACCTAGACATCACGATGCACCACACATACCTTGCCCAGGGCACCAAGGAGGACAGATCGACCCTTGAAAAGGGTCGACAGGACCTTGCGCGTGATGGCACGTGCGCGACAAGGCATGGTGTGCTCTAGTGTGTTGGTGGTCAAGGATGTGATCAGGTCTGTCGTGTGCGTGAGCGTGCACAAAGCCTGGTTGCGTGTAGATAGCAAAACTGACGTGAATGACAAGTGTACTAAATAAATACATGCAAAAAAAACAGGGCATAGGATCAATCAACTTGAGAAAACAAAGAAAAACATACCGTGATACGATGGCCGAAGGGGTGCAGGAGGGCTGTGTGCACTGGGTATGTGCCATGCATGATGGCAAGTGGGTGTAGGGTGTAGCTGGCCACCGTTGCTCGGTGTTGCTCGGTGTGGGCGTTGTGCGGGTGTCATGTGGGTGGGTGCAAGGCATGAGCTGCACATGGTGTGCACCTGGGGGATTGTGGTCAAGGTGGTGTGTGCCATGGTATGTCACAAGAGGAAACATGCACACATGAAGAGTGTGCATGGGCAAGAATGCAGCCAACTGGTGGTGGTCAGGATTGTGATCACCAATGCACACAATCCAACCACACACACCACGCCCACCATCACCACGCACCCATATCGTATACTTCACGCATTGTGAAGCTGATGATCAAGTAATAATCCATCCCAATGCCCTGCATCAGGTTGTCTTGCTCATGCCATCACAACCTGCACGGTGGAAGAAAGTCGTGCTAGGTCGCAAAACATCAACCAATGAATCCATATATACTGAAGAATCAGTCAAACAATAGCAGAACCACAGTTGTCGCGCAAGTCAGAGTGGTGCATGACATCATCACTATCAGCACGCTCCCACCACTACCAACCCACCCAGCGTACTGCATACCTATGTGTAGCATGTTGAGATGCTCGGTTTGCTGCTGCATGGCTCCAGCACATCTCCAGCCGTGCCACACGACTGTCCTGCTTGACACACACTGCTGCAGCGCGTTGCTGATGGTTGCTGCACCGTCCTGCATGCCCCATGACCTGCATACACGGTGTCAAGACGTGCGAGGTGCGAGCAGCGTGCTCTGAGGTGCTGCACAGTGGTGGTGCTGGTGTGTGGTGGTGTGGTCGTGCTGTGGTGGTGGTGTGGTGGTCTGCTGGCGTGCTGGCTGTGTGCCAACAGGCTCTGCGTACACTGTGTTTGCATTGGTGCTGCGTATGTGGTGCTGTGAGGGTGATTGTGTGTGTTTGGTTGCCACCACGAGTGATGGTGAAAACAAACAAGCTGCTGTTCAAAACATTCTTTTCTTCCTGGGCACACTCACAATGTAGGTATATTGTCATACAGTGTGCAAATGTGCGCACAACACGGCGCACACGCCCAGATCTACACTGTCCTGATGGGCAGGGATGCACTAGGTATCCACAACGTGCTTGGCCGTGTCACTCGCCTTGAATGATCATGTTGATGATCACGAACAACAGGGGCTACCATTGAGACTGGTAGGTTGTGTGATGGTGTTGATGATGGTAAGCATTCATGCCATGATGGTGTTCCAGTGCGCTCGCACACACGCAGCACATGTTTTTAGGTATATGTATGGCTGTGATCAAGGTATGAGTGTTGTTGCTAACCATGGTGCACCGCATGGTGGTGTGTTGGTTCGTGCCACCGTCAACCAGTGATCACGTGCACCAGTGATCCTCCTGTGTCGATACACAGGTGACGTCGTAGCCGCACATGTGCACATACACTCTTTTGTCCACGAGGCTGTCGGTTGTGGAGGCGGTTGACGTGTTGTGGTGGTTGTTTGTGGGTGTCACGATCCTGGTTTGCTACTAGTGCGGGAGCAGGATGATGTGCTACAATGATAATCCCATAATGGGGAGCTGATTTAGACGGAAATGAAGTTTGTGGTTGTGCAGAGTGTACAACCCCCTCAAGGGTGTCTCACATTTGGGGAGGTGCGTTTCGTGGGCTTGGGTGGGTGTCCACTGATATGGCAATGAGTACAACACATTCACCCCCAGGTTCAGTATGTCCATAAGCCATCCACGCCTAGGCAGATTGCTGCCCATAACATTCTTTTGGGCAAGCTGAAGAGCGCCCACCGTACCCTCACTCGGTATAAGGACATCATTGACATGTTTGATGCCAAATACTGTGCACTGGTGCATGATCGTGGGCATGGCATTGGTGCAATAGAGGTGGCTGGGCTGCTCTTCCAGTTTGCCGTATTTGCAGACATCGCCAACAAGCGTGTCAGGCTGCATTTGTTTGTAGGTGATGGAATTGTGTCTGATGATGAGCGTTTGTTTCCCCGCAAGGGTGTTTCAAATGTGCGCTGAGAGCAGCAGTTTTCAAGGTATGCGTGTTGTCATGTGATGACTGCGAGGTGGCGTGTTGCATGATGCACCTTATGCAACCCTGATGCATACACAGGTGCGAGCCACAATCTCTGGTTTGCTAAAAGTGCGAGAGCAGGGTAATGTGTTACTGGGACCAAGGGCCCCATGCGCCTGGGATGCTTGTGATGTGTACACACCCCACATGCGTGCCCATCATTGGTATCGTGTGCATACAATACACAACTGCGATGTGCAGCATCGTGTAGTGTCTGATGGAGAGGCTTTCAGCATGGTTGCAGATGCAATGTACCCACTGTTTGACAAGAAGAGGGTGCTGCAATTGTCCACAACACCACATCCTGCACACATCCTTGGGCGAGGGAGGCATGAGCATGTGAGCACCTTTTGTGCATGATGGGTGTTCCAGTGCTGCTCTTGGACGATATCATAGAGGGATACAAAGAAAGTTGCTCTTGTGTTTTTCCTCCATTCATGTTGCATGCATATGTGCTTGAGCATGTGCACGTGTTTCATTGTTCTGGCTCAATACGTACCAACCTTGTGCGTAATGCAGAGCAGCAAGTGTACCTCCATCCACCAATGGATACCATCCACCAACCTCAGCAGATGGGCAGAATCTCGTAACATTTTTGTTGTGTGGTCCAACAAATCGCTAAAATGAGTAGGGTGAGGGAGGGGAGAAGCGCAGATGTGTGGCTAACGTCACCCCAACCCCAAGAGGAGAGATGGATGACCCTGCCAATATCCATAGCGAAACTGGATGACTAGCCGACTGGTGTGGCCTTGCGTCAAGTTTACACGCCATCACAATTGAGGAGAACCCGCACAGCATATACAACAGCATCAAGGGCGGGAAAGGTGTTGCAAGTGGATATAAACGGCTAGCAATCGCGCACATGCAACGAACGCAAGAAGAGATTTTCATGCACTGTATAGAACGTTACAGGTCGTCCTCTAAGCGAAGTGTGAGCACAACGATCGCCCTGCACTGAAAAGCACACAACACCATCCTACTCCCTTGTTTAAATTGCAGTACATACAGAGACACAGCGTTGGGTTGTACTGTGCAAGCTGAAAGTCCGCACCCTACCCAATTGAGGCAATACAGGAGGATTCAACCTTGACGCACATGACAAATGCCGACATTTACCGTAGACAGACGCATGCAAGTGATAAAAGCATGGCGAACTTGGCTGATGGCGCACCAGGTGAGTTCGTTAAGGTAGGCAACATGGTTGCAAAGAGGCCTTGTTGGACAGGGATGGACTGACCACGGACGGTGCAAAAGCGCGATAATAAGTGTTTTCATGGTACTAGGGGCCTTGATACCCTCCAAATGCAGCATGTGCCCTCCCGATCGCCCTCATGACCCCAAATCATCAACAATTGCATTGTGGAGCGTGCGCCAACTGACGGAGATTTCATCGGCAATAGAGACCGGAAGGAAAGGAGCATCCAACATGATAATGAACAGCATGGCAGTGTAATTGATGGAACGATATGTTGTCAACAGTGTACCAGTAGCAAGTTTATGGAAGCCTGTTGATAAATGTATAAGCAGATGGGTAACAAATTATTCAATACATGGTGCTCCCTGATTCCATACAAACGTCGGCAATGCCTGGCGACAAACAAGTCTGTGTTGATGGGGTGTGTTCTTTGTAGTACCACAACTTTATCTTCAATAGTATTGTTACGTATTGTCCACCTGCTTTGTCAAAGCGAATCCTCATGCACTGCAGCTTCATACATGCGTGTAAAATGTATACACCGTGGGTGAGGTGTTGATACGTGCAGTACATATAACCGTGTGCTATTATATGTTTTTGGCAAAATGATGAGTAGCTCAGGTGATTGTTGTTTGCCTATCCATGAGCGACGCATTGCAATGATTCACGATTAGCCCACCAAACATTTCACCTGGTTATCAAATGATTGTCACATACAATGCGCTTTGTTTGTATATGACGCCAACAGGCCATCACTATGAAGGACGATATGTACACACCCCCTCGAACGCAAGTGCGCCATCCCTGTTGCATAAACAATGTTGACGACATGCCGTTGAGAAATCCATTTTTGACATGTCTTTCCAGACTTTCCCTGTGTCACCCCTGTCATGGCAAATAGATTCTAGGCGAATTACTTCGCCGTTAAACGTTATCAGTTCTGAATGTTGGTTGCACAATACCAATGTTCCAGCTTTTGCAGCCTGCACAACGCTACTCAATTCCCTTCCTTGCTCTTGTTTACGATGAGCCAACACCATATTATAAACATTGTATTGCAAGGGTATTCTCACTGAACAAGCGAAAATTCAGAGGAAAGTACCCAGGGCAGAAGATCCAACCATCATTCCTGGTACATGCTTGGGCCATACGTACAAAGTTACAAAGGTGATATAATCAAGCATGAATGACACTAGTGCAACATCGTCTAACGTGGTAAGCAAACACAAACTCAATCAGCCACCTGCGCCTGTACAATGCAACACTACAATCATGCTTCGCTGCTTTTCTTCCATGACATTTTATCTACGTGGAGGCAGGATCCCCAAGCTAGGTTCTGACAATACGTCTAGCAACTTTGACGCAACATCATCGTAGAATTTCCGGGCGAACAAATGGCACCTGTGGTTGGTACAGCGAAAGGTGATGCAACCAATGATACCCTTAACAATTCTCACAGGCGTCACATTGGGCAGTTTCATACCGTGGATGTAGCCGTGCCGGGTTCCATATCGTAGACTTGAGTTTGAGTGCCTGCAGATAGTGCTCCCCATCGTGTCCCTGTGTGTGAGACATGCGTTATTGCACCAGTGCATTTTGCTTTCAGCGCAAAGGCTGTTGCTATCAAACCTGCAATTCAGGGTCTGGTGCCAACACGCTTGTCAACGTTGCACGATCGTCAATGTTGGCGAATAGTTTGTGGGCGATGCTGTTGGAGGAGTTGCCATCACATAGACCAGCGTCCTGTATGAACAGCGTGAGAAGGTTGATTGTTCCCCAACTTGCCAACCCAACATGCTTGGCCAACAAGAAGAATGCATCACTACGCGTACCCTGCCATCTCGCATAGAATGTATTAACGTTGCATTTATGCGGTGGGCCCGGTACGTCCACGGCATGTCCCCTTCGCCATACCCAGTGGGGTCAAAGTTGACGAAATGCAAGAGCCCCTGGCAATCCGTCTCTGTGCGGAAACGTTGATTGGTACTGCATCTCTTGTGCACTGTAAACGCTAGCTATAGACACACCATCCCTCATACCGTCGCTGAGACCGTTGATGCTCAACAGCGTCGGTATGTAGTGTTCGTCTGCAATGCATGCGCCGCAATGGTGCTGAAAGACGTACCACACCACCGTATCTGCACTCGCCAACTCTGCATGTGCCCTTGTGAGTCCAACCCATTGGCTGCTCTTGTGCCTGTAGTGTGTGTGTGGCATCTACTGCAGGAGCTTTCTATCATGCAAAATATGCGCTGTGCGTGAGCATATCACACATACCAATGCCATGGCTGGTAAAACGGTCTGACCATGTCGTCACGCCACCTGTATATCATTGATAATCAGTGCTTACGATACACATGATGAGTTCAACATTGCACCATAGTCTTGTCATACCGATGCGTGGCAGGTGTGCACGTGTCCACTGCACTAATCTTCTTGTCCACCAGTTGCAAATATGTTGCCATTGGGTTGTACAAGGGAATGCTGCTGTCACTGACCATTACAAAGTACGTGTTGAGATGATCCTGCGACGGGTGAACGTAATGTTGTTTCACAGCATACAGCCTACAACAACACCCATACTCTACATTCGCTCCCCCCACACCCATGCACCACCTCAACAGACACACCTTGAGTGCATTGTGCATCAGAATTTTGGCCGCCTCTACGAGGCTGTTTTGCCCCCAGCCAGTACTGACGCGGTCGGGCACCTGCTCGTCCAAGGAAAACAACCTATCTGCCGGCAGCTCTTCCTCTGGATGGTTGTGGAGATAGAAGCTAAACAAAAATTGCCGGTACATTGGACGAGCGCTGTCAATGGGAACCTTGGTACACACGTCCAGGGCCCCTTTCAAGCGGGCACGGGCAGCGTTCATGTCACTGCTGGCCTTGTGCAATGCATGTGTCAATTGGGCAAGCGGTACTTGCTTTTCTGCAGACAAGAGCCAGCGCTTCCAGAGCTCTCGGTGGGGTAGGTCATGTTTTGAGAGGAACATCAGCGCCACTCGTGGGATGCCTAGGGCCTCTACACACTCTCTATAGTGTCGCGCTGCAGGTTCCCTTGCATGTGTGTTAGCTAGGCAAGATATAGCAATATAAATACAAACAAATAGCATGCGTTGGCGGGGTTGGACGTGCTGCCGATTGCATCGACTCATAACTGCGACGCTGCTTGCTTGCTGTTGCTTACAAATGCTAGCAACGTTATCTCAATTGCCTTTTATTGCTTACAGTGCATGTTGTGTAGGCCGTTATGGGGGTTTGCGAGTGTAAAAGAATACTGTTGACTTGTGCAGAGCTCGGTTTTGTTGAGTTTTATTCACCACTGCAATCTTCATGGGTTGTTGCCATTACGCATGTATTGTTGCAAAACCAGCGATCCAACAAGCCCACGACTAGCACCAACTTACAACGCATCTTTTGATCAGCTTTACTAGCTATTCTCGTTGGTTGTGAAGCCTTGCGTTGCGATTATGAAACGCAAAGCAGACACCCTTGATGTGGTGGTAGCCTACTTGCAAAAACGAGATGGCATTGACAAGGCATGCACAAGCACGGCGTCCTCGACAGCAGACGTTGTTGCCCACATGCCCACCACTTTCACAGGTACTCAAGCTCATACGATACACAGCAAAGCTAGCAACAGTCACAGTAGCATGGGACCCGAGCAACAGCTTCCACGCACGTCTTTCTTCACTCGAGAAAAGTATAGGCACCAGCCGGTATGGCGGGGGTACACCATGGCATGCACACTTGTTGCAGAAACGTCACCATACGCTCTTCACACATCCCCATACAACCCACAGCAAAGCATATCGACTGGGCAAGTTTCTGGGTGATGTCAACAGCTTGCGAAAAACACCCATCACCACCTTGTATGGATTGCTCGAGTTTGTGTCCAACTCTGGCGAAGGGGCGTATTACTTTATCGATCAATTCGTATGGTATGCGTACAAGCATTGTAATTATTGCTGATGAGGGCACCCATTGTTACACAACACACCCACCAAACAGGCTGGTCAAGGCAGGGGTGCTCCCCACACGGTTCTCCCCAGGGTTGACCAAAGCCAGTGCATGGGCAGAGGCAATTGGATATGTGGCTTCCATTACACTGAATGCGTTACGCGTGGCAGCATTGCTTGAGCGGGAGCACGCACTTGTGACAGAGCTGTGCAGGATGACACGGGTATGATGATGATTCGATGTGATGATGTTGTGGAGAGGATAAATCGAAACGCGGGGGTGTTTGCAGAGGTGTTTGGACACTTGTCTTGCTGTTGACCCAGTAGTGACTTTCCACATATCAGCACACATCAAGCATCCACTGTGTGCCTTTGTGCACAGATCGGTGGTGTGATGCCCAAGGAAGATGCAGCAGCAATCCTGCGAGAGGTATCGGTGCTGCGTGCCCGGCGTATGCTGCGCACGCTGGCCATCGTGCAGGACTGTGCAGATATGCTGCTCGCAGTGAACGATATCAAAGGTGTGTGTGGGGCAAGTGCATACAGCAGGAGCGTGCTCAGCATGCTCACCACCCACCCCTTGTGTTGCACAGATGGCAAGGGACGTCTCAACCATCCAATCCTCTTGTGTGTCGCTGGTCTCGTGTCTGGGTCATTGAGTGCATACAAGAATTGGCAGACCCTGGTAGCAACGACATGAGGAAATGTGTTGCTTTTTTGTACCAAACCTTTTTTGTTTCATACCATTTTGTCATCAATTCATTGGTCAAGATATAATCATCCTGAGACGATGAGGGTCAAACAGCAGCGCAGTAATGCGCAAGCAACAGATCCTCCTCCCCCTAGCGTGCTTGCCGAGCTGCAAGCAGCAATGGAGATGGGTTGTATCAGCAGGTAAGATATCGAGTTGTCTATACACATAGTCGTTGAGGCCAGCTAGCACGCTGAACGTCACAAACACAGGCATCACATGCAGCGTTGCTTGAGCTTGCAGCATCCCTACGCCCGCATCACAAATTTGAGAGTATGGTTGATGAAAAGTGATGAGATTGTGATGAGATTGCATCGTAATACGCTGCTTCAAACCCTGTCGACAGATGCACAGAGAATGGGACTTGCGTGGTTACGACAAAGTCTTTTCAGCAGTATGTTGGTGTTGTGGTGGTTGTATATGATATTACGAGGCTATGGGAGCGAGGCTATGTCACATAACGCACCCACAACACAGGCATGGCTGGATAATGAACAGGTCTTGCTTGGCACCAAGTGCTACCAGCTTTTGTGTGCCAATGTGCGCACTGGCAAGTATTCACCGATCCGACTTCCTCCACCTGTACAAACGCTACAAGAGCCCCCGCTTCCCACTGCAGGGTATGTGCGTGTATGGCGGGAAATGTGCGTGTATGGCGGGAAATGTGCGTTATGGCGGGAAATACTGCCTTGGTGTATAGCATATCTGTATCGACCACTTGTAATGCATCATCATCATCACCTCCTCAACAGGGAGGATCCCTATGCTGTATGGGCATGGATGATGCTACGAGATGCAGGCATACGCACGCTCACCATCAACGCAGACAAGGAATTTGTGCTCTTGGGTGGTCGCAACCCTGCTGAAGCAACCATCTTGCAGACCAACAACCTCACAGCACAGCCCCGACATGTACTACTGGTATGATTTGCTGTGTGCACACAAATTCGTGATGGTGGTATACACTTGTAATGTGCATGCATTCACAATGCTGTGCGCACGCACTACAACAGCAAAACAACCTACACCTACCAAATACCACTTTGCACATGCATATTCCAACCCAACACAGGGTCACTCGGATTGGATATTTGCAGGATGCTGGATGAATCGTGATGTGGCTGTAACTGCGTCTCGTGATGGAACAGTCAAGCTGTGGAGCACCAGCAGTGATCAACTCAAGTGCCCACCCGTGCATACACTGATAGTATCCACACAAACAGGAGTGCGGGATGTTGCATGTGATACACGACCAGGCAGCACGTTGGTGACCCTTACATTAAAGGGCACCGTGCAAGCATGGGACACCACCACCATGCAGTCAACACACAAGGTAGGCTGGGGTGAATGTAAGTGTTTCTCATACAATCCACCATCAGTGCTTGTTGCTACACAAACTGTGGTGTGTACACAACAACACCCCATGTCTTTCCTCTCCATCATCACTTCTTTCCGCACGATATCCCCTCCACCCCCCCCACACCATCCCCACACACCATCCCCACCACCATCAATCACCACGTTCAGGACGCGTTGCGTGCAGCTGCAGAGCCCGTGTGCCTCACTGCTGCTGACGGCATCACTGCTGCAGGCCTTCTCACCCGCATCGCACTCATCGACCTACGACAGAAGCAGCCCTTTGGTAAAATCACGGGCATGCGTTCTGGGAATGGAGTACGCAGCGTTCGCATTTTGGGCACCCTGTTGTCTGCGGGGTATTGCAATGGGCAGGTGTCGTTTCATGATTTGCGCACGCTCAAGTCCCTCAAGCCGACGTGTTTGTTGCAGGAGCAGCCACAGGTGCTGCACAACTTGCAGGCACCTGATGGGTGGGCACAATCCACATGGTATGGTTGGTGTTGGTGTTGGGGAAGGGGGTGGTGCAGCTACATTGCTGCTGCAATGGGTGCGTATGGCCTCTCCCTGTTGTCAATACATGTCTCAATGTCAAATATGACCGTGGCAACACACACACACACACTCACACACACCTCACACTCTCTCACACACTCTCTCACACTCTCACAGGGAGGGTGAGCCACATGCATGTCTGACACATCACTGGGATGACAGCGGCACACGTCTTCTCGTGGCAGGTGGCCCTATTCGCCCTGTTACCAAGGGCTGCTTTGCCTGTGTGTGGTAATATGAATCCAAGGGGGATATCAGTGTGTGATATCACTCCACAGCAGCACACCCACCATTTTGTGTCAATTACGTGATGTATTTTTTATGTATGCTGTCCCTGCACACATGGGAAGCACTGTGAATTTTCAGCCCTGGCGCAACTGTACTGTTTTTCCTTCTCTGACAACACACGTGCAAGCTTTTTTTATGTATTTCCTGGCACCCATTAGTCACATATGTATGCTGTAATTCAGGCACCTTGTCATCTTGTATCTATAGACGTTTGTGTAACAGGTTTCAAAATATACCACACACGGTTAACGAATAAATAATACCGTCAAAAACATCATGCTACACAAAATCACACAACCATTGCCACCCAGAAAAACACCCTCTACGGAAACGCACACCCTGGCCACAGCAAATCCAGCGGAGACAGGGGCTGCCTGAACCACACAAAACGACACGTATCACACAACACCCGCATGCACTGCCAGCTATCACATAAACGACCAATGAAATCACTCTCCCCACCGTGCTGACCCCCATGTTCCAGCACACATTGCCCCACACGAAACAGTGCACGATCTGCTAGCTGCAGTGTGTTGAAGCTAAACCCATTCCAGTTAACTGGGAATTTGAAGCCTGGCATGTCGGTATGCCACCCTGTGATTCGTCCAGTGCCTGGCTCTATGGTGGGACCCTCCCACCCCTCGGGGCCCACGTTGGCGAGTGGCCACACTGTTACTCGGGATGTGCTGCCGAGCAACTGTGTTTGTGAGGGGTGGGGGTATCAGACAATGCGTAGGGGAGTACGTATATGTGCTACTCTATATATTCATTCCATACACTGTTGTATGCACAATCACAATGCATCACATCTGTATTGCATTGCAATACACAGGTTCCCCCCACACAGAAGGGAATGACAAACCTGCTCAAACAGCCATGGGCTCACGTATGCATCATCATCCAAAAATATCCCCGGCCCAGCAACCCCAACCTCTGCCAGCCGTGATGCCACCAGTGCCGCTGCATTGCGCTGCACGTGTCCCCAGCTGTTGGTTGGTCCAAATGCAAAGTACACAAAGGGGATGCCGCTGCACATGAGCAGACTGGCAATCTCGGCATCAATGTGCGCTGCATCCTCCACGACAATCCACACCAGCTGTGCTGCTTTTCCATCACTTGGTGATGGCTGCCACAACCTGTGCTTTGCTGCAATGGCTGTGCGTATGCTGCCAATGTGACGGCGCATGAAAAGGGTGCGCTGCACTTCTCCGGGGTGGGTGGGTGTCATGAGCACGATGGTTTCCCGCCCTTGCAACAGTGGCGCCTATGTTAAGTTATATGTGTTGTTGTTTTGTTGGTGAGAATAGGATATCCCAATACAACAACAAGTACCTCGTCAGGCACGTTGGCGATGACGGTCTGATGGGCACTGCGCGTGCTCTGGTGCTGCAATTCGAGCAATGCATCTCGTGACAGTGCAGTTTCAGCTACGGCATTCCATGACACATTCCATGCAAGCTGGGTGGCGTCTTGCAGCCACAGGGCGTGTACGAGCTGGGCTGTTTGGGTTTGTTCTGCAAGGCGTCGCGCCTGTTCTGTGTCGGACGGATTGAACTCAAACTTGACGACATCCAGGTTGATCTCACTGGCCTCCAATATGTGCTTTGGCTTTGGCTCGAGCTCCAGGAGCAAGGGGGCGTCTGCAAGTTGCTGGGAATTGGGATGGATGATGTGGGGTGATCTGCACTAAATTCCCCCTTTCATTCACAATCCACTGTTACAATCCACAACAACCAATACACACCACACGTACTCGCAGGGCACGGACAAGGCTCCATGTCAACGTCGCCACAGCCAAAAGCACACACGCAACTTTGACATACCACCATGTTTGCCGAGCACTTTGTGGTCGGTAATTCTTACTCTGTGTTTTCAGTTGTTTGCTCGTTTGTGTACTCAGTGGGAGAATAGATCCCCCATCGATGGGTTCTTCTTGCTCGACGTGGCTGCCCAAATCGCCACTATGACGATGGGTGCGATGATGCATGATGGTGCATCACATCCACAATGACGGGACGACATGAATGGGGCAGGGGAATACAAAAAAGTGACTAGTGAAAAAGGTTGCACAAAACAAACAGCACGTTGTCAAAAGCAGGCACAATCAACACAACACCCTCCTGATCACCACAAAAGAGGTTATACCGCGCGAGAACGCGTCACTGGTGGGGGATTGCTGGTGGTTGGCAGCGAGGGAAGACACCCCCGTGAGCACAGCGAGCACCTTGCATCGCATACAGGCCACTGTGCAGCGTACACACCAGATCTCGAACCCTAGCCCCTACGTTTTCGCATACCAGGCAGCAATGGAGCTCGAGTTTGGCAGCATTCCGCGTAAGAAGCGTTCAGGTAGGCCATGCAACGCATATGATACGCACATGACACTCCAAGGGGTTCGGATTCTGTGTGTTTGCAAGCACGTATCGACACCTTGCTTCTCGACATGCTCCCGCACAGCACTGTCTCAAAACGGCCACCAGCACAAGGAGGGCTGGACACACACCGCGCATCTTGCAATAGTACGTGTTATGATACGCATGAGACTTGCTGTGTTGAACACTTTTTGGGTGTCCATGCGATGATGCACGACCATTCGGCTGCCACACACGTGTTGCCTCCCATACAGGAATCGGATGACAGCGAGCGGGAGCATGAGGTGGCAGAGGTACTTTTTGATCTCGCCAATATGTTTCCTCCACCGGCAGCCCCCTCGTCCAAGGCTACACCCCGCAAGCGCGATCACTCTGCCACACATAATGGCAAGCACTATGCACATAACGCCACCAATGGCAAGCACCCTGCCATCCCCGAGGCACTCAGCAAGTTTGCCAAGCGGTGTTCAAGTCATGTATACATAGCAGCTTTCATCAAACATCAGCAGGAGCTGCAGCGTGGGCATGACATGGCCGCACAGTCTGACAGTAAAGCAGCCGACTGGCACGCCCCCCCAGATCCAGCTGCCATTGCAGCATTTTCTGCTGCTGCCGCTGCCGCTGCTGCTGGTGGTGTACCAACCATTCCCCCATTCATCGCAGCCGCTGCAGCCGCTGCTGCATCCCATCCATTGCATTCGGGCACGCCGCTGCTTGTGCCCCCACCTGGTCAGCTGCCCTTGGCACACATACCTGCTGCCCCGTTGGCCCCATTGCTTACAGCGCCTGGTTTTTTCTTTCCCCCAGGTGCCCCCGCGCCTGCATTCGTACCGGGCGCACCGTCCGCCCTGAGTATTTTTGGTCCTGCTCCGTTTTTGCCCCCAGGTTTTCCTCCTCCTGCATTGCCCCCACATATGGCTGCTGAGGCTGCCATTGCTGCAAGCCTTGCGCCCAACACGGTATGTTGTTGTGATGATTATGGTGGTGATTGGAGATGTGTTTACCTGTGTTTACCAACGTATTGTTTGTTATTTCCACACACGCAGGTGCAAATACAGCCTGAGGCAGTGCCAATGCCTGAGCAGCCAATCAAGGAAAACGAAGTACCCACAAGCAATGCTGTAGAACAAGCTGCAGCGTAGCTTGTACGTGTGTTTTTTCTTTTTGTGTTTTTGTGTCTGTTTGCCGCTCGTTACTTTCATGGGAATTATGTTGCCGAGTTCTTGTCTATGCTGCAGCGTGATTGGAAAGCACATCTCGTGTGTAATTGCTTGTTGACCATAGAATTGACCATCAATTCCCCACCAACCTGGTTGCTTGTTCCACGGCCATTGGAACCTGTCGAAAACATGGGTACAGATGTTGTGTTGTTCAGTAGTCGCAAACGCACAAAGACGTCAAGCCAACAGCAGATGGTGGGCGAGCAGCAACATCGAAAATCTGCCAAGCACGACGTCTTGACGTCTGCTCATGCTCATGACGTGCATGAAGACGACGTGGACAATGCTCCAGCTACTAGTTTTTCGGGGTTGGGGCTCAACCAGTGGTTGCTCAGCGTGCTCGCCTCGCTGGACATCAAGCAACCCACACGTATGTCGTGGTGGTGCATGCTTTGTATGTGTATGCGAAACAACGCTGCCATCATGATTCGCGATCATCACCACACAGCGGTACAAGCAGCATGCATTCCACACATCTTGAGGGGCAGAAACGTCATAGGCGTCGCACACACTGGCAGTGGTAAAACTGCTGCATTTGCATTGCCTATTCTACAGGCGCTTGCTGCTGATCGCTATGGTGTCTTTTGCCTTGTCATGACACCCACACGGTATGGTGATTTTTGGTATGGAGAGGATGTGATCATGAGTATTGGCGTGTATAGGGTGGGGCATACACGTATGTGATGTACAGTACAACACACGCTATACAACACACGCCACACACCACTGCTGAGGTTCCACCGGTTCCACAGGGAGTTGGCGTTGCAGATTGTTGAGCAATTTCGTGCATTTGGTGCAGGCTTGCAGTTGCGTGATAGTGTTGTTATTGGGGGCACAGACATGCAGCTGCAGGCTCGTGAGATTGGGGCTCGTCCTCACGTGGTGGTGGCCACACCTGGACGACTTGCGGTAGGTGCTTGGGCTTGTGGGTTTTGTGTTGTACATGTGTATTGTGTTGTGCTATATGTGTAGTGCTGTATGTGTTGTTCTTGTGTTGTGCTGTATGTGTAGTGCTTGTGTTGTGCCTGTGCCTTTGCTTGTGCTTTTGTTATCCCACTTTATCCCACTCCCCATTGTCCAATACATGCAGGGTTTGTTGGAGGCTGATGCCGACCTTGCCCAGGGCTTTTCGCGCCTCCGTGTGGTGGTTATGGATGAAGCAGATAGGTTACTCGATGATACCTTTGCCCCCCAGTTGAGAACAATATTGGGGGTGCTGCCAGGCAAGAGACAGACGCTGTTGTTCAGTGCCACCATGACACAAAACCTACTCAAGCTGCAAAAGGTGTGGGACGTGTGGGGGGTGGAGCGTGGGAGGATGTGTGTGAGGGAGGATGTTGGCATGGTTGTTGGTGTTTTGATTTTGAATAGAGTGGGGCATTGCATGTGCATTGTATGACACTACCATGACACCAACACACCACTCCACAAGCATATCACACAACCATATCACACACCAACCATACCACACACCAGCACACATTACCATGTGGTGTTTTATTGTACTTGCCATTTTCATGATACTCATTATTTTTATTATACTTATTAATTAGTTATTAATAAGTATTAATTATACTTGTTATTCTACCCTATTCTCCCAGGCAGCACTCAAGGATGCGTTTGTATACGAAGCATACGCAGGGCTCACCACAGCATCAGGACTCAAGCAGCAGTATGTGTTTGTGCCAGCCAAGGTCAAGGAGGCATACCTGTATCATGTGCTGACGCGACTCGAGGAGCTCAGCGTGCGCAGCGCAATCATCTTTGCTGGCACATGTCGGGTATGTGGAGTGTGTGTAGTTGTGTGTGTGTTTGTGTGTGAGTTGTGTGTGTGCTTCATCATTGTATGCATTGCTGACATCACACCCTCCCACAATTGAAACTCTCCCCCCCCCCACCCCAACACCCCCCCCTCCCCCCCCCAGGGCTGCCACCTGTTGGGTTTACTGTTGGATGAACTCAACATCCCATGTGCAGTGCTCCACAGCAGGCAGCAGCAATCACGACGCACTGCGGCATTACAGCGCTTCAAGGGTGGTGCAGTGCCAGTGCTGCTGTGCACAGATGTGGGGTCACGTGGGCTGGATATCCCCACTGTGGATTTGGTGGTTAATTTTGACTTGCCTGTGCTTGCTCGGGATTATGTGCACAGGTAGGGTGTGGTTGGTGATCATCATCATGGTGATGTGTGTGAATGTGTGTGTATTGTGTACGTGTTGTGTGTGATTGTGTACGTATGTTGTGTGATTGTATGTGTATTGTAGTATGTGTGTGAGACTATACAATATGATGTATAGTTATTCCACTGTGTCTCTTTGTGTATGTGCAAGATTAACATGTGCACGTACAATACTACTATCATACCAAACGGTATGTGTTCTCCTCACCACACAATCAGCCACATCAAGTACCCCCACAACCACCCACAACCACCCCCACAATCACAACCACCACCACCACCACCACACACAGGGCTGGTCGTACAGCACGTGCAGGTCGTGGTGGCTGGTGCTTGTCCTTTGTAAGCCAATACGACGTACAGCGTGTACACAGTATAGAGGAACTCATTGGCACGCAGCTTGAAGAATGGCCCACTGAAGAAAAACAAGTGCTCGCATCCCTCACAAAGGTGTATGCAGCAAGGAGAGCTGCTGGGTTGAGGATGGTGGATGAGGAGGCGGGTGGGAAGTCATTCCGACCATCATCGTGGAAAAAGGAGAAAAATAAAGGGGATGCGTGATGACGTGTATTACGTGTGGAGATGTATTTCGTGTGTGTTGAGAAACAACGATTTTGTATTTTCTTTTTACCTGTTTCATGCCACATGATAAAGTGGTTTGAATGCACTATCACGTTGTATATTGCAAACAATAAACAACCCCCTGCTCCTCTCCACACTCCGTATACGTACTACCATATACACACTTGCAACATTC
>VFQP010001832.1_pt1 | contig 26105 bp, 25 predicted proteins | sample 3512351 | NCBI WGS metagenome assembly VFQP01 (sample SAMN10412372, study PRJNA504923) | tailings metagenome | isolation source: Relicate 1 Philex TSF1 revegetated site | place: Philippines: Tuba, Benguet | collected 2017-08-29
GAAAAGCCGGCCATGCATTAAGACTGAAACCGGATCACCTTATGGGGTCGGGCCATGGCGGCGCAGCAGTGGATGGCCTGCGACAGGTACACCATCGAGCAAGGCTAGGATTGATGCTTCGCTGACCGGATGCTCCGCGACCGGCGCAGCTGGTGCAATACTGTCGTTAACCTCGATACTGGTGACGACGCTTTGGGGCCGGATGTGCATGATCGGCTCAACGCCAGCTAGGCTTCCCGGCGCGCGGGCAATCAGCATCCGGATTGAGGCAACCGGGATCCGCGCCAAGACTGCATGATAGGCGATATCGTCGATACGGGCACGGTGGATTACACTTCCGCCCGCTTGGGCGATCGATTGGACGACCGCGCTCTCAGCCGCAGCACCGACCGCTATCGCCCCGCGATAGATGAGCTCAAATTCTAAGGATACAAGCTCACCGTCTTCACGGCCCTCAATCTCCTCCTGAAGGATTTCGACATCCAGAGGCTGCACGCGATCTGCGGGACCCCAGACACGTAGATCGCGAAGGCAACCAAAGACATCGCGCCATGGCGCATAGCCATCAGAAAGCTTCCCGACGGACAGCCAAGTCTGCCAAAGCGATAAGATTTGTCGCAGCGCGACGAGGTCAGGCACGAGCAGATAGGCGAAAGGCGCCTTGTCCTCGTCGCTCGGAAGCTCCTCTTCGTCGATCAATTCCAGTCCGGGAACTCGGCGGACAGCGCGAGCAAAATTGGCTACGTCACCCTTCACCTCGAAAACGAGAAGCCGTTCGGGAGCGAGCGCGCTTGGATCGGCCCGCAAAGATAGCCCTATTGGGTCTCGCTGGAGGACTTGGGCAAGCCGCGCAAATTTTGGCGTGAACTCTTGATCCTGCCTTTGCCGCGGAAATGGCTCAGGTCTTTGGATGTTTGCTTGTCTGCCCGGTTGTCTTTGGACGGGTGCGCTGGGACGCAGCCTCAACAACGGCTTGGTCGGATCGCTCACCATTCAGAATTTCCGGTCCCACGCGTGTGGACCAGAGGGCCAGTTCTGAACGCAATGCGTCATCAACGGAAACCTCCCCCAAGCCGAGTATTTGCCTTCTTCGCACGTTCTGACAGAAATCCAAAGCCTCTGCGAAGCTGACTGAGCCTAGTTTTCCACTGATAGTCTTAGACGTTGCTTTGGGAGGTTCCGGCCATTGGGCAATGACATTGTCGAGGAACCCCTCGATGCGCTGGCGGTCCGGAGCCGGAAAACTCAAACGCATCTGGAATCGGCGCCAAACAGCGCGGTCGAGCAATTCAGCGTGATTTGTCGCGGCAATGACGACTACATAGCTCGGGAGTTGGTCGAGCTGCATGAGAAGGAAGGAAACGACTCGCTTTATTTCGCCGGTCTCGTGGGTGTCGCCACGCTCCTTGCCGATCGAATCGAATTCATCGAAAAAGAGGACACTTGGCCGCGTCCGAACATAATCAAACAGCTTGCGCAGGCGAGCGTTGGTCTCACCAAGATAGCTTCCGATCAGTGCATCGTATCGCACAACAAAAAACGGAAGTCCGAGGCCTTCGGCAATGGCTTCGGCGAAAGACGTCTTGCCATTGCCGGGCGGCCCGGACAGCAGTACGCGGTGGCGCGGCTCATAGCCATGCGCGCGCAGTACGTCCGCGCGGGTGTGTTCTTCGACGAGTTGCTGTCCGGCCAAACTGGCCGGCAAGGGCAACATCAATTGCCCAAGGGTAGTTCGCGGCTCAAGTTCGAGTATCGTATCTTTGCCCGATCCGGCCTGGGATGAACTCGAAGTCAGTGCTGGAGGGGTCACGTTTACCGACGCGAGTGCGCGCTCTAAACGGTCCGCCACGCCGTGATGGTTTTTCGCCCGCTCGTCCGCAACCAGAGCTTCGGTAGCCGACTTCAACGTCGCACGGTCGCCGGCAGCGCCAGCCCTTACGAGGGAGATCAGAAGATCGCTACGGGCCATAACCTTGCCTGATTCGGTGTTTCCTGTTTGTTCACAGTCTTGATCGTAATGCAAATGGTTTAAGAAGTCTTCTGCCGCTAGGGTGTCGGCCCCTAGACGAAGCTCTTTATATATGAATTCAGGCGATTTGGAGTGTCCAGACGTGGTTGGACAGGTTTCCTCGGTCTGGATTAAGGCGGCTGCCGTCTTATCGAACGGTGGTTCATTTCTGCATAGGTCGAAAGGCGTCATTTCGCTTCCCGTTCAAAGAGTCGTGTGCTGACGCCTGTGGTCAATGGCAGCTTTCGGGCCCTCGGAGAGACCATCTGAACGGCCGAAATGGGGGCGCATAGCCGACGTCATTTTGCTGAACGTCCGGGTTAAACGCGTAGCTCAGCTGTCGCCGATGAACCGATGCCAAGCAGGTTATTGTCTCAGGCTTCGAAGTACCGGTAGCGATGCTGCCGAAGGAGATCAGGCCGCCGCAAGGCGACGGCCTGATCCACTGCTGATCAGCAGGTTTCCTGGCCGTCCGGACAGGCTTGCTCTTCCGGCTGACGCGGTTCGCCGTCATTGCTCCCTTCGTTCGCGCGCTGCTCCTCAGCGGGCGGCTCCGGGGCTTCTTCTTCGGCCGGTTCGGCGGCTTGTGAAGCAGGTTCCTCGCTGGCCGCCGGGCCTTCGGCCGGAGCTTCGGCAGGCACTTCAGCCTCTTCTGCCGGCTCTTCAGACGCTGGTTCGTCAGATGCCGGCTCTTCGGCTGAAGGCTGTTCGGCCTGATTGTCGACGGCACCCTCTTCTGTAGGACGCGCTGTTGGAGCAGGGGCATCCGCTTCTGCCGCAGGAGCCTCGTTGCCGGCTCCAGGCTCGGCATCGTCTGTGGCATCAACTGGGACGGGTTCCTCCTGGGATCCCTCGAGCTGTTCGGCCGGCTGCTCTTCGGTCACCTCGTCTTCGACTTCGTTAGCGCTGGGCGCTTCTGCCTCGGCTGGAACTTCGTCGAGCGTCTCCTCCAGAACGGCCGTATCCCCCACCTCTTCGCGCGATTCGGCCGCCTCGGGTGGAGCTTCTGCAGGCTCTTCTTCCGACAGCTCGGCCCGGAATGCTGTCTCGCCGCCAGCGCTTGCCTGCTCCGGATCGTCGGTGAACGTCAGCTCGAGCGTCTGCACCGGCTCGACCACGATGTTCTGGATCTGCGTGATCTCGATCGGCTGGTTGATGACGATGTTCTGCTCAACCCGGATGTCTACGCTGTTGGTGGCGCGGGTGAGATAGACCGGTATTTCGGAGATCGGCGTGACATACTGCACGAGGGTCGGCGCGGTCACGTAGCGCAGTTCAACGAAGACCCAACTTTCCGCGACGGCCGGTCGGTATTGCGTCGGCGTTCCCCAAGCATAGCCGCGGCGCTCGGGCGCGAGCGGCGCCCAGCCGATCACGTCGCCGCCAGTACGCCACGTAACCCACGCGGGAGCCCACACATTGCCCGGCACCCAGAACCAACCATAGGCGCGGCTGTAGCCCCAGCGACCATAGTGATACGTGGCCCAGCCGAACGGCTCGTCGGAAACCCAATACCAGCCGTGATCATTGGTGAAGACCCAACGTCCCTCGGTATAGGGGCGCCAGTTGTTACCAACGTTGGCCGGTATAAACACGTAGCCGTGCGATTGGTGACGGACCCAACGACCGTGTGGCTGGAGCCGGTCGAAGAAAATGCCGACAGAGATGCGGGCCTGCGCTTCAGCCGAAGTGCCGAATTGCACCGGCACGATGCTTGCCGAACCCGACGCGTTGGAATTGAGAAGGTCGCTGGCAGGGCCAACGAAGAGCGCGGCGGCGGCAACGGTAGCAAACAGAGATGTTCTGGTAATGCGTCGCATTTGTTGATCCTCTCTTGGACGATTTGGTCGCATAAAATGCAAAGCGCCGGAGCAAGGCCCGGCGCGCCGATGAGTGCCTACTGCGCGGCCGGAGCCTGCACGTCGACATCAACGTCCGGAGCTTCCGGCACGGTCACATCGACGTCGGGGGTCTCGACAGTGGCCGGTTCAGAGATGCTGGCTGTCGTGCCGCCATCGACATTCCAGTTGACGAAAAAGAAGACGCCGAGCGCCAGCAGGACGATGGCAATCAGCGCCACCGCGCCTGCCCCTGTCCCGCTGTTGACGACGGTTGTCCGTTCCACGCGATCATGTTCGTCCATGATCCTTCTCCTCTCTATGATGCTCACGTTCCGGTGATCGGAATGCTGCGCGTCAAACCGGAAGATGGAGCAGGCCGTTCCTCGCATCGGACTTGATGCCGACGAAGATCAGACCTTAGTCGGATAGGCTTGTGGACCATGGTCGCATGGGTGATCGGCAGTGGTCCGGCAGCCTCTTTTTCGGGAACGACCGGCCGACGAGACGCTTCTCCGGGCCAACGGATCAACATTAGCCGAGGCCGCCTAATCATGGATAACAGCGTCTACCAAGCACGATGGCTGCTCATGCCGCTATTCGGACTGCCTGTCGTCTTCTTCATCATCGGTGCAGCGGTCTAGCCGCGCATCTGCCGAATTGGCATGGCGACGTCCCTTCACATGCCAATGCCCGCCAGGCATTCAGTCTGGCGGGCTTATTTATTCCACCGCCGCAACATCACCGTGTTTCGAGTTATGGATAGATTGAGATCCACACCCGTAACTTCGAAGGGACGAACGTTGCGACATTCGCGCAGGCAACTCCTGATGGGAGCCGCTGCGTCCGCGGTCATGTGCGGACTGCTGCTCGATCCCGCCCACGCTCAAGGCAGTTCCGGCGGTGGTGCCAGCGGAGGTTCTGGCGGTGGAGGCGGCTCGGGCGCTGGTGGCGGTGGTGGAGGCGGCAGTGGCTCAGGCGCTGGTGGAGGCGGTAACGGCGCTAGCGGCGGCGCTTCTGGACCAGGAGGCTCTGGCAGTAGCGGGCCCGGCGGCAACTCAGCCGGCGGCGCAGGTTCCGGCTCGAGTGGAAACGGCAACGGCAATTCGAGCAACGGCAACCAGGGTGGCGGCCGCGGCGATAATGCGGGCCACGGGAGTCCAGCAAATCCCGGTCAAGGCAAGCAGGGTCAGGCTCAGGGGCGGGGGCAGACTGAAACGCCCGGCGCGAGGAGTTTCACTCATTCGAACGGTATGAAGGAAACACTCGCCGACGGCCGCTTCGTCATGACCGATGCCCAGGGCCGCGTGATCGTGGATCGCCCCGCCAACCTTGCCGATCTCGTGCGCTTCGCCTTCCGACCCTAAATCTTCATCGCGCGATACTTGATTGCCGCGTCGGTACGGTTGCGCGCCTTCAGCTTGGCCAGGATGGCGGTCATGTGGTGCTTCACCGTTTTTTCGCTGAGTGACAGGTTCAAAGCGATGTGCTTGTTGCTGAGCCCCTCTGCGACCTGTTCGAGGATCTGCCGCTCCCGTTCGGTCAACTCGTCGAGCAAATGCGCAGCGCTCATCTCACTGCGCCGACGCGACAGGCTGCTGAGCATCTGTGCCGAAAGGGCCGGCGATACATATGTTTCGCCCTGAGCAACCATATGAAGAATTTCCGCCAGCGCCCGTGAGCCGACGCCTTTGAGCACATAACCCCTGACGCCGCTCGCCAGGGCTTCGGCAACGTCGTCTGCATCCTCGGATACGGTCAGCGCCACCAGCCGGATTTCCGGGTTACGGCGTTGGATGGCAACAATGGCCTGTAGCCCGCCGCCGGGCATGGACAGGTCGAGAAGAAGGATGTCGGGCTGCTCCTCCTGTGCAAGGCGCACAGCATCGTCACACGAACTGCCCTCGCCGACCACGGTGAATCCACCAGTCGCTGCCATGCTGCGCACGACACCTTCCCTGAAAAGCGGATGATCATCAACAACTGCAATACGCAAGCTGTTCGTCATGCCTGCTCCTTCGTTGGGAGGGTCATGGTCACGGCTGTTCCAGCTGACGATGTTTCGAGCAAAAAATGCCCGCCGAGGCTTTCGACACGTTCGCGCATGCCTGCAAGGCCGATACTGTCTGCATGCACTTCGGAAGGATCGAAGCCTGCGCCGTCATCCGTGACGCTAATGCGGATGGTGTCTCGATTACCGCCCAGCTCCACGACGGGTCGAGAGCCGAGTGCGTGGCGGTGAGCGTTATTGAGGCATTCTTGCAGGAACCGGTAGCTACAGATGCGTTGTGACAGCGGTACGCTGCACTCGACAGGAGTGATGACACGCGCCACCGTGACTCCCGTGCGCCGCTCATGGTCGGCTATGGCGCGCTCGACGACCTGTGGGAGGTCGCTGTTCTCGATCTTCGGCAGGACCAGACCGCGGCAGATTGAACGGATTTCGTGGAGCGCGTCATCGACTGACCGTCGAATATCGGCAAGATCAGCCCGACGGTCTTCGTCCGTGTCGTCGGCGAGAGTGTCGCTATCAAGGCGCAACGATGCGTAGGCGACCAGTTGCGCCGGACCGTCATGCAGGTCCGCGCCCAGTCGCCGTAGATAGCGCTCATTGTGGGCAGCCGCCCGCTGCGTGGCCCGCGCGACCCGAGCCTGTAGCATGCGGTTGCTGTGGAGAAGCCGACTGAGCTCGTCGACCTGGTTTGCGAGCGTCGCCGCCTGGCTGTCGATCGTGCGGCTGCCGCGCACCACGATCGCCCCGAGAAGCAGAAAGAACGCGCCCGTGATCGCGGCTACCGCAAGCCAGCTTCGGAAAAGCGCGCGCTGGAGCGTGGAGTGAAGCTCATCTGCCCGCTCAAAGAACTCCATCACGCCTACTACTTCGCCAGACCAGGGCTGCAGGATCGGATTGTAGATCGCGAGCAGTGGACCGGTAGAAATCGTGGCCGTTGGACCCGAAGCATGGAACCGACCGACGACTTCACCGGTGAGCGCCGCTGCTGCGTCGGCTGTAAACGCAGGGGCAGATTCGTCGTTCTTGTTGCGTGAGTAGAGCACTTGCCCCTCACGCGACCAGATGCGCATGCTCACCAGCCTGGAACCCAGTGCTCCTTGGCCCAGTGTCTCGTCTAAGGCGCGCGCTACGGGCACCGTGAGCGGAGCATTATCTTGCATGTCGGGAAGCAGAGGCGCGATCACGCTATCGACATAGAGCGCCGTGGTTGTGGCAGCGTTTCGGATCACGGCGCGTTCGATGAGATTGGTGACAAGGATTCCGATTAGAAGCAGCGCAACAATCGACACCACGCTGCCCGCCGCCAGGAACTGAGCCGCAAGCGATCCTCGGCGGAATTGCGCCGCAAGTTTTCGAAAAGGGGCTTGCGTCATCAGACGGGTTGCCGGTCGGTAGCTAAGGCCAAACGGATCGTCCTGAAAAGCAGAGTTGCAACCTGATGGAACGCCGCTGCCGGCAGCTTGTTCCCAATGCGCTTTGCTCCGAGGCTTCTGAGAGATGAACGGTGAAGCTCCGGCGAGGCACTTTGTGCTTTCTGCGACCGTCGGCTTCTCGGAACGGCAAGCTACGGCCGTAACCACTCGAAAAAGGGGTCGCATCTGCTGCCATTCATAGGAAAGGGTCGAGCGTCCCCTTCAAGCGAAGGCGAAGTTGCCTGCACGTCAGAGCAGGGGGCGCAAAGCCGCCATCAGTCGACGCCGGTTTACGCGTCCGCTTTCATGCGAAGGCGGCAATGGGGGCGCAAAGCTGACCTCAGCAGGCGCTCACCGAACATCGATAAAAGGCGCGGCCAGAGAGCCATCTTTTGCGCCGCATCGGTTATATCAAGTGCCCGGCACTGGATCGCAACGCGTACGCCGTGTACCGCGACATGCCAACGCGACGATGTCCATCTGAACGAGACCATGACTACAGATGGCCTCTTTGGGGCATTTGTTGACTCAGCGATGCTATGCCCGGCTCGATGCCGAGGTGCGTGCTGCCGAGTTAACGATATAGGCGGGCGAGGCAGCAGCGCCGTTGATTAACCTTGCAAACCGCTGGGAGCGCGCTGTTGAGTCGTCACCTTTCCCGGCCGACTCATAAAAGGGAACATCAGCGGCAAGGGAGAGCGTACTTGCCACACGCCGTGGTCGCCTTGGTATGAGCGAACCAAGATTAACGTCAGCGCCGGCGAGCGCTGGTTCTGCGACGAGGCAGAAGCCGTCCAAGCAGTTGGCGCGCGCCTTTCTGGCGATGATTGCCGAGCGAGTCGGTGCTGGTCGAGGGGCGGCAGTTCGTGCGGGCGTACTTCATGGATGCGGCTGAGGCGGAGGTGTTCGCACGGCGGGCGGGAGTGCCATCCTAACCCCAAAGCGTTCCGCTTCCATCCTCGTTACGCAAGCAGAGTGCGCATCATCGTAGCCACCTTCTGGTGCAGATACGGCTTGTCGATGAACTCCACTCCAAAAGGCATTTCGGTTCGGAATGCGTGGCCGGATGTCATGATGATCTTCAAACGGGGCCATCGCTTCATTGCAGTTTTTGCCAGGTCGATCCCATTCAGGATGCCTGGAAGTTTGATGTCGCTGAACATGAGGTCGATAGAAGCGTGCTGCTCGAGCATTTCGATCGCCTGCTTGACGGTGCCGGCCTCCAGGACCTCAAAGTTCATATCCACGAGATCGGCCGCCAAGCTCCAGCGAACAAGCACCTCATCCTCGACAAGGAGGACTGTCGCGGGCATTTCATCTCCGATGCAGGATTGCGCCGCCAAAAGGCACGGCCAACCGGATGAAACGGACGCGCTAGGAATTTGTTCCAATCGCGCCTTGCAATAGTTCTCGGCACCTGCGCACATGCGGCATGGGCCAGCGATTGGATGACAAACTCGACTGCAAGCAGTGCGGGACGATCTCTCTCGAAATTCCGGATGATGCGGGCGAGGACACGCCGATCCATTGCAGCACGTGCGGCGTGCTGCTCGGGACATGGGGCGTGCTTCAGGACAATTTTTACCGACAGGCGACGAGTGAGGCGTTCGATATCGAGGACGGCAACATCTTCAAGCACGACGGAAAGCCAAAGCGCGACTGACGCGAAGCTATAGATCGGCCGGAACAATGCGCCGCACAGCAGGTTGCGCCAGATCGCGTCGCGCCTGCTGAGAAGCGGCTTATGCGGTCGGCATGGGGATGTGTGCAGCGCGCAGCACAATGCCGCCTTTATCCTCCTCTCACGATTGGGCAATGCAATGAACGAATATTACGTCGTCACCTTCACGGATTCCGGTAAAGGGGCACAACAGCAGTCGACTGGCAGAGCAGAGACGGTTGCTCTCCTGCACCGCTTATCGCGCCTGGGCGCAACTGCCGTGCTTGTCCAGGCCTCAAACGGCGAACAATGGTCCGGTGACGAGGCAATTCGCAGGCTCGACGTGTGAGCTGGAATCAGCTTCACGTCTCTTGTGGTGGGGAAGAACCCCACTGCTGGCGCCCCTCCGGTACCCCGCAGCTGCGGACGGAAGGACTGCATTCTTCGCCAGCCATCTCTCCGGAACATCGCCTGCTGCCGTCAGGTTCAGTAGCCGTCCCCGCGGGCCATAAGCCGCGCCGTCCTACCTCCCACCCTGTGTTCCCTCCCAGATGGCGCGCCTCGCCAATCGTCGTTCGATACCCTCGCTGCGGAAGACATCGGGATAATCGGGGCATAGGCTTGTTGATCCTGCCCACTCTTCCGAACGACTACCTGTTGTCGCTGCGGTCCTCGACCGCCCTTCAAGGCATCGGCCCCGGACCAGCAGTGGATCGCCGACTTCACCTACATCTGGACCGCCGAAGGATGGCTCTACGTTGCCGTCGTCGTCGACCTGTTCTCAAGGTGCGTCGTCGGCTGGGCGATGAAGGCCGAGATGACAGCTCAGCTCGTCACCGACGCCCTCATCATGGCGATCTGGCGCCGCGGCAAGCCCGACAGCCTGCTGCACCATTCGGACCAAGGATCGCAATACACAAGCGAGCAGTTCCAGCGCCTGACGGCCGATCACGGCATCACCTGCTCGATGAGCCGGTCGGGCAACGTCTGGGACAACGCCGCGATGGAGAGCTTCTTCTCGTCGCTGAGAACCGAGCGGAAAGCCCGCAAGGTTTACAGGACAAGGGACGACGCAAGGGACGACGTGTTCGATTACATCGAGCGCTTCTACAACCCCCGACGGAGGCACTCGACACTGGGCTACCTGAGCCCTGTCGAGTTCGAGGAGAAAGCTATGTTAGCTTAACCTCGTGTCCGAAAAACCGGCAGCAGGCCAGTTTGCGGCGCAGCTCGGCTGTCAGACACTGACACCGGTGGGTGTGATAGGCATGCTTCCGACCCTGCACTACCAGGCGCGCGCGTCCGCGCTGGACGCCGAAGACGCGGACCCAATCCTTCAGGAGACGCTTGAACTGGCCCTCACCCTTGTTGACGCGGCGCCCGCAGACGAACGCATCGGTCGATGGCTGGCCGTTCTGCTGGAGGCCAAGGCAGCCGAGCATCGGTCTGCGAGATTGAAGAAGCCGAAGTCCAAAAGACGACTTAGCTCAAGCGATACCGATTAGGCATAGGCACACGAAGGGCTAGATATTGTCGGGCCAGCTACCGCCGCCGCCTGCCCCATCGAGCACTGATCGCGCCTGGTTCGGCAGGACGATCCATACGGGCGCCTTTAACGCCAGCTTCTTCAACCGCATCGCTAAAAGCTTTCCGCGCGGCCATGGACCGCTTGCTGTCGGAGGCAGCCTCCAATGCCTTCAAGACAGCGGCTCGAGCGCGACGCTGTTTCGGCAGATCAAGATCCGCCGGCCACTTGGCGTCCAACAGAACCTCAGCCGCTTTTAGGGGACTGGTCACGTTCACCGTCTGACCCGGCCGCACAACTACCGGAACGCCTTCGCTCCACCAAATCGACATCACACGTACTCCGAACTCGGCGATTCGAACGTCGAATGAGGGGAACGGTTGCAGCGCAGAGAGGAAGAAGGGCAGCGGTTAACACACTTCGGGTTGGGCCTATGCATCAACCGCCGCCACGCGCCGGAGACCCAGCGCGCGACGTCTATTTCGATGATTAGGACATCCTGCGCATTAACGCATGATGGCGGCCGATGGGGAATAATAGGAGTGACGATCGCGGAGAGCTTGCACTAGATTTCGGGTAAGGCGTCAAGCTTCGCCTACCAAGTAACGACCAAAGCTGATCAGGGTCCTCGGTACAGCGCGGCCCTTGCCCCGCTCGGGCGATCCTGCACCAAAGTGCCGTGGAGATGTTCCGAAGGTAGCTGATTAGAGCCGAATCCTCGCCAGCGGTGGCGAAGGGAACCGCCCCCCCAGGGCGGTACGGCTGTGGGCGCGACGCGCGGAAACCACGATAGCACGACCGGGCGCGGAGGAGACGCTCGATCAATCTTTGATAGGATCACCGGGATCTCGGTTCATCTCGGTGTGGCAATCGGCGTAGTCGTTGCTAGGCGCTAGACGGCGGCGTTACATCCCAGTGCACATTCTCGGGACTTCCGTCGCGGGCCCCGGGGTGCAATTGTCAAACTACGGCGGGTTCCACCGCGAAGGTGCCATTCTTCAACGCTACGGAGATTCCGCTTATGGGCAGTGGCCACGTTGACGGCAATGGAAGAAATGGGGGCGCGTTGCCGCCGAAGTGAGGCTGGCAACAGAGCCAATAGACCAGCTTCGTCGCCTAGAAGCGGCCAATCGGCATCCACTTCAGTTTGGCCGTTGGCGCCCGGACGGTAGTTTGGTCCGGTGAATGGAATATATGGCCTGCATGGGCCGCTTCTTGATGATCCGTTCCTGGTACGGCGAGAAATGTAGAGTGGTCGAGGCTGCCGAGAAAAGTCGGACCCATCACAAAGTCGCCTTCCTTCCCCTTGTTGTCATGCCAGCAACTCGACCAAGCACCCTGGCTCGATCAGGCTGCGTCTGCGGCGTCAGTTGTGGTCTCTGCGCCTGGTGCCTTTCCCGCGCGGCTTCGCCTCCAGGGCAAGCGCCCTTCGAGCTCCACCTCCAGAGAGAAGCTCAGGAATGTCCGGATGAGAACGATGAACCCCAGAACTGCAAGATTCTCCAGCGTGGGTTCTACAACGACGGTTCCGATGAGATCGGCGGCGACAAGCAGTTCCACTGCCAGGAGAAGGCTGCGGGCGAGGCCCGTCCGGTAGCGATGGAATATGACATCAAAGCTTTGACGTGCCTGCAGATCCCGAACGAATATCACGGTGGCGATCGTGGCGCCTGAAACGAGGACCGCGACCGCAATAACTTCAATACCAAGCGCAACTAGCCGCAACCAGGTATCGAGGCCTTCCCGGGCAATCGGATAGATCATGCAACCCTGCCTTGTTAAGCGTTGGCCTTGAGACGAGCCAGAAGTACTCAAATAAGCACTTGAACATCTATACAAATTTCGGGAGCCAAGTTGACGGTCCGGCGCGGGATAACTGGTCGAAGGGTATTTTCTGAATTTCGCAGTGAGAGGCGTAAGCACGGACCGTTACTCGTGCGCACGCGCTTAGGCTGCATCGGCATCTGCCTTGAGTGGTTGAAGTCGGAGCGCCTTCGGAAGGTGGGACGGGGTTCCGCGCCGGGGACCCCGCTGATGCGTCGCACCGATCAGGTTCGTTGCGTCCAGAACTGGTCGGTTGACCTACGCTCCTCCTGCATCGTCTCGAAATTCCGAAAGCGATCCGGATCGATCGATGGAGCCTGTTCAAGCTCGGCTTCAGAACGGTCGATCACGATCGTGTCGAAGCCCGGGGTGGCGCGGACCTGGTCCCACGGGATGGCGTAGTAGTCCTCACCGATGCCGAGAAAGCCGCCGCGCGCAACGATGATGTACTGGGCCTGGCCGCTGCGTGGATCAATGATCACGTCGCTGACGCTGCCGAGCCCCTCATCCTGGATGTTGCGTACGTTCGTGCCCGTAATGTCATCAACCGTATAGGACGACATGGCGTCACGTTCGGAAACCGGCTCCGCCAGAGCCAGCTGTTCCTGGCGCCATGTCGTCACCGTTGCGGGGTCGACACCTGCATCTTGCATGCGCTGCGAATACTCCGCGTAGACCTCGTTCATTTTGGAAACCAGGTAATCGCAGCCTTCCGCATCTCCCCGATGAGCCAGAACACGAGTTGCTCCGTAAAGGGCGCGGATTTGATTGCGGGGTGCATCAACGCCCATCTGCTCTTGTGCAGCCATACCAGGATCGACTTCATTGCTCAGCCCGGCAGCAGGGGACGTCGTGGTGGTTGTTCCGCCCGCTGGCGGCACCGTGGCCGGGGCTTGCGTGGACTGCGGAGCCATCGGCGCTCCGTAACCCCCGGTGCTCATGCCTGAAAGCCAGAATTCGTCCTCGTTCATCCGAGCGGCGAATTCATTCATGGCGGTCAGACAGGCATCAGCCTGATTTGCGCCTGAAGCCGATGATGCTGTGGAGGTCTGGGCGAAACCACCTGAAACAGAAACAGCCATGATGGCGGTGGCGATAGCTGTTGTGGATGCGAGTTTGATAAGCATGGTGTCCATCCTTTTTGAGGTTGGGCGTGCACGTCAGTAGTGCGGTGATAACAAGCCAACCTCTCCGGTCACCAATTGTTCCCGAGAAACATATTAGAGTGATCGCTCGGCCCGGCAGCCTGTCTGCGCGTAGTAGGCAAAATTGGCGCGTCGCAGTGTGGCGTCGAGGGCGCGCACCCGTTGGTGCGACGCCGCTCGCACGCCACCGAATTGACTTCAGTCTTTGCGGAAGATCACGCTGAGCGACCCATCTGTCTCGAGGACCACGCGCTTCACCAGACCGATGTCATGATGACCATGCTGTCGCACCGCAGCCTCAACCTCTTCCAGTGTTACGCGCTGCTTGCGCATTGCATTCTCTTGCACGACACCATCTAAGAGTAGAATAGTGGGTTCGCTCTTTATCACTTCGCGAAAAAACTGCGATCGGACGGATGCCCACGTGATAACGTACTGGAGACCCACAAGAAGAGCGAGTGCTGCTACGCCGTCCACGAGCGGAACATCGCGGTTAAGCAGCACGGTTGCAAGCGTGGAACCGAGAGCAACTGTGACAACTAGGTCAAAAGCATTCATTTTGCTCAAGGTGCGCTTTCCCGATACCCTTAGCATCATGATCAGTGCACAGTAGGCGGCGGCTCCAACAAAGATTACACGCAGCAAACTTTCGAAGCTATCAAACAAGATGGGCTGGTTCATTAAGCTTCCTCGTGCCAGCAGTTGTCGTCCAAGATCGCAAAATACGACACTCGTAACTGCGATGCATACCGCCAGCGCTCGCGAACGACCTCAAAATGGGAGGACGGCCAGCCTGGGCCAGCCGTCTCCGTAGTTTGTATGTCAGAGACTGCCAACCTCAACCACCTGACTGTCTCGAAGCTCATTGGCGCTTGCAGGATCAAAGCGTGGAAGCTCGTCCAGTTCATCCTCGGTGAGGCCCCGCAGCACGAGACGCTCGTGATCCCGAGAGACCGACATGCGGTCGAGCGGCAGTGCCACCTCGCGCTCGCCCATGCCGAGAAATCCGCCATGAGCCAGAACCGCATACACTTCGGTCCCGTCGGTGACCAGCCGGCTCACCATGCCAAGCTCCTCACCCTGCATGTTGCGCACTTCGCGATCAATGACGGTGTCGGCTCGCAGGCGCATCAGGTCACCACCCGGCTCGGTACCGCCGTCACCGAGCAGTGCCATCTCGCGGTCGCTGTCAGGCGTGGTCGAGGCAGTGTTCCCGCGATCAACGCCGCCGGCCTCGTTGGAGGCATCGGTTGAAGCCTGCCCTTGGCGCTCTGTCACGCCACGATTGCCGTCAGTGGCGGCCTGACCTCGATCACCGTCCTCAAATCGGACCGTGGGCTCGCCCGACTGGGTAAACTGCACGTTCGGCTCGCCGGAACTGGTCACTTCGACGTTCGGCTCTGCCCTCTCATAGCTCACATCAGGCTCGGCTCGGCTGACATTGATCTCGGGCTGACCCTCTGCCTGCTCGCGCCGCACAACGGCCTGGTCCCGCTCCACCTCGACCTGGGCACGGCTGGCACGATTGACGTCCACCTCCGGTTCATCGATCTGAACGTCGACCTGCGGCGGCTGCTGGCGAACGGAAACTTCAGGCTCACTCTGCGAGACCTCAACCTGCGGCTCGGGGGTCGAAACACGCACATCAGGCTCCGGCATCCGGACGATGATCTCCGGCTCGGGCTGATCAATTGTTACCGTCGGCTGGGGCACGTCGATGCGAACTGTCGGCTGGGCCTGTCTCACGATGATTTGCGGCCGACCTTGATTGACGGAAACCTGAGGCTGGCCCTGGCTGACCGAAATCTCCGGAGCGTCCTGCTGGACCGTCACCTGTGGCTCAGGCTGTTTAACGACAATGCGGCTCTGCGCATCAGCGCCATTATTCTGCTCGAGCGCATCTTCGGCGGCCTGGACGTATGGCTGACATTCCTCTGCACGACCGCGCCTGGCGACCTCGTTAGCACCGTCAATCCAGTCGCGCTGGAAGCGTTCGGAGTTCTCGCTTGCGATCCGGCGGAGGTCCGCACAGGCTTCGGTCGCAGAGCCCGTTTGCGCAGGATTATCGCGGGAACCAGCTGTTTGCGCCAAGGCGGCGGGTGCGAGCGCGGAACCACAGAACAGGGCCGCCACAAATAGGCTCGTCTTCGTTCTCATGACGATGATCTCCTTTCGTGATGTTTGCGACGGCAAAGCGCCGTCAGCGCCAGAAGCGCATGCCGGTCAAATCGACGTGATCACGAAAAGTTCCCAATTAATTCATCAACATCATTATCTTCTACTTTGTGCCACAAGAACTAGACAGTCCTTCGGCGACATCATCCCATCATGCTGTTCTACTAGATGAAAAATATACTTATCGGTTAGGGGCGAAGGCGCTTTAATGTGCCGCCTCAGATGGGGGCTAGCTATTGACCCCATCCGCCAGTGGCGGATCGTCTCTTAGTATCCGCTTTTATGCCCCAATGTGCAGCGGTCGGAGGCGAGGAGGGTCGATGGCTGCGGGAACTAAGGAGCCATCGTGCCAGATGCTACAAGATGCCAAAGGCCCGCTTCCGAGCATGGGAAAAAAAGTTTGAACGGCCAACAGGTAGCGCGAACCCTCACCTCAACCCCAATCGCACGTCCGGGTTCGGGCGTAGGTAAAGTTTGCCCGAACGTCCAGAATGGGGGCGCAAAGCTGTCAAACCACGGCAAGGCCAGGGAGCCATTTTCTGCGCCGCATCGCCATATCAAGCGCACGGCGCTCGATCGCGACGCATACGTCCGTGTGAGCGCGACATGCCAAGTAGACGGTTACCTATACTAACTGATGATGGCAGATGGCCTTCGCTTGGGTGTGTCTGAGCTACTCCCCGTTCCTTGGACAGGTTTCCGGGTGGTTTAAGCTACTCTCCGCGCCTGCTGATCGGTTTCGATGCTGCTGAAGTAGACCACGGCGGGCGGTTGTCCGCCATGGGCGGCGTGAGGCCGCTGTGGTTGTAGAAGGTGATCCAACGACCGATGCCTGCCTTGGCCTGCGAGCCGGTCTCCCAGGCGTGCAGGTAGACGCATTCATACTTCAGCGACCGCCACAGGCGCTCGATGAAGATGTTGTCGAGGCAGCGTCCCTTGCCGTCCATCGAGATTCGGGCTCCGACCCGCTTCAGCCGGTCGGTCCACGCGAAGGACGTGAACTGCGAGCCTTGACCGGTATTCATGATCTCAGGCGGGCCGAAGCGGTGGATCGCCTCGTTCAATGCCTCGACGCAGAAGTCGACCTCCAGCGTGTTCGAGATGCGCCAGGCCAGCACCTTGCGGGTGGACCAGTCCATGATCGCGACCAGATAGAGGAATCCCCTGCGCATCGGCAGGTAGGTGATGTCGGCGCACCAGACCTGGTTCGGCCGCTCGACCCGCAGCCCGCCCAGCAGATAGGGATAGGTCTTGTGCCCCTTCGCGGGCCTGCTGGTGTCCGGCTTCTGGAAGATCGGCATCAGGCGCATGAGCCGCATCAGTCGCCGGACGCGCTTGACGTTCACGGCATGGCCCTCGTTGCGAAGGTGCCAGGTCATCTGCTGCACGCCGTAAAATGGGGTCTCTAGGAACTGCTTGTCGATCAGCAGCATGAGGGCGAGGTTCGTTTCGGTCTCGCCCTGCGGCTCGTAATAGAACGAGGAGCGCGAGATCGACAGCAGGCGGCACTGCGCGCCCACCGACAGCACGGGATGGTTCCGCTCGATCATCCCGCGTCTCATTTCCCGCCCCAGGGCTTGAGCTTTCGTGACAAAAAATCGTTGGCCACGGCCAGCTCTCCGATCTTCGCATGCAGCGCCCGGACAGCGTCCTCGTCGACCTCAGCGGTCTTCTTGCCGCCCCGCTCGAAGATGTCCGCCGCCCCGTCAAGCAGCGCCTTCTTCCACTGGTGGATCATCGTTGGATGTACGCCATATTCCGCGGCCAACTCCGACACGGTGCGCTCGCCCTTCACGGCCTCCAGCGCTACGCGAGCCTTGAAGCCCGCGTCATGATTCCTGCGCTTCCTCATATTCTGATCTCCTCGTCCTTGGAGATCAGCAGACGTCAGTTCGTAGCTTCCGTCACTGTCCGACTTTCGGGGAGGTGCTCAGTTTGCCGAGAGCGCCCACGCCTTCGCTGAGCTAGCGGCAGCAATGAACACGGTCGTTGAAGTGACAAGAAGCGCGGCGCTCTGGAAGGTCATGCTTGAGCATGGATACCTCACCAGCTGGCGTCAAGGTCAGCGCCAGCCTTGATCTGGGTAACGGGGCCGGCGCTGGCAAGACGGGCGAGGCGCAACGATTCTACCGCCCCGGCCCCTCGTGGGTGTCCAGTCGATGACGGACCAGCCGGTGACGCTCATCCTGGCTGCCTGCATTGTTTGGTTCCGCTGTGACAGGGTTCGCGAAGCCCTACCAGTCAGAGGAGCCGAGCTTTGGCCCGGCCCCTTTTTACTCAGCGCTTGATGACTTCCGGGGCGGCGTCTTTCACCTTGTCGGCGGCCTTCTGAGCGCTTCCTTCAGCCTGATCAGCCCGGCCATCGGCTTCCATAGCCCGATCGCCCGTCACGCCGCCAATGCTCTCCTTGACCTTCCCACCTAGCTTCTTTGCGGAACCGTTCGTCTCGTCCTTATGCATCGTTCGTTCTCCTCTGTGGAAGTGACCGAACCGCGCGTACGGGCCTGTAGTTCCCCATGATATAAGTGAATGTGATTGTGGCTGCGCGAACTGCCCGAGCACCAAGTTCTCCAGCCTAAAGACTTACAGGCCGGCCCTCGTGAGCCGCCTGGTCATCTTGCCTCCCATGCGCCCCAGCCAGATCATCGCAGCTCGCATCTTGCTACTTCTTCAGCTGATACCTTTGCGCTCAAAGACCGTAGAAGAGGTAGGTCGCATAACAGGATGCCAGCCCGACGACGATGTTCATGGGCAGCCCGATCTTGACGAAGTCGCTGAATCGGTAGTTCCCAGCTCCATAGACGAGTGTGTTTGTCTGGTACCCAATGGGGGTGGCGAAGCTCGCGCTGGCCCCAAACATGACAGCCACGACTAGCGCCCGTGGCTCGATTCCCAGTTGCTGCCCCAGACTGATGACGATTGGGGTGAAGATGACCGCGACGGCGTTGTTCGTCACGCATTCGGTCAATGTTGACGCGAGCGCGTAGACGATGAGAAGCACGACCAGCGGCGAAACGTTCACCATCAGCGGAGTGACGTTCTCAACGATCAGGGTAACGGCGCCGGTTTCGAGCAGGCCTTGGCCGACGATCAACATCGAGAAGATCAAGATCAATATCGCGCCATCGATCGCGCTCCATGCCTCGTCTGCATCGATGCAGCGCAGGATGAGGATCGCAGCAACGGCGATCATCGCCAGGATAGCGATATCCATGACATTCAGTGCCGCAAGCAGCACGACGAGGCCGAGTGCCAGGAGAGCAAGCGGGGCCTTGGTGCGGCGGAAGGCCCGCGCCGTCGAACGCGTGACAGAGACAAGATCGCTCTGGTCGGACAGTTCGTCGAGCGCCTCCGGTGTCCCCTCCAGCAACAGCCTGTCAGCCGGTCGAAGCCGAACGTTCCCCAGATCGGGACCGGCGACATGTTTGTGCCGGTGGGCGCCCAGAATGCGCACGCCAAAGCGGCGGCCGAGCGAAAGGCTTGAGAGAAGTGTGCCTTGGCTCATCCGGCCCGGCGCGACCACGGCTTCCACGGCAATTCGCTCAGCATCGCTGGTAGCGCCCCGCCGCTGACCCACGCGGAGGCCTTCGCGCTCATTCAGCGTCAGCAGCTCCGAAGACTTGGCAACGATGATGAGGGCATCGCCCTTCTTCAGCACGATGTCCTGATAGTGCTTCCGCAAGACCTTGCCGTCGGATCGTACACCAGTGATGCGGAGGCCAGGCTGTTTGAAGTCGGTGATCTCTCCGATCGGCTTGTCCGTGTAGGCGCCTTCCGCAAGTACCGTCACCTCCGACAGGTAGTCGCTGTCATCCACTGTGACGGCGTCTTCGGCTTCATCGCGCCTGTCCGGCAGGAGAAATCGACCAAGCACCAGCATGGTTAGAATACCCGTGACTGCTGCCGCCAGACCGATCGGCGTGATCTCGAAGATAGAGAAGGGTGCGAGGCCCTGTTCACGCGCGACGCCATCGACGAGAAGGTTGGTTGAAGTGCCGATCAAAGTCAGCGTGCCGCCGAGAATGGCGGCGTAGGAAACCGGGATCAGGAGCTTCGTCGCTGCAATATCGAGCGCGGCGCCCAGCCGGATCACTATGGGGATTAGCACCAGCACCACGGGCGTGTTGTTCATGAAGGCAGAGCCGATCAGCGCAGCCAGGAGAAAGAAGCCAAGGGCCAGTATCGGGTGTTCCTTCGAGCGACCGAGCACAATGCCGGCAATGCTCTCCAACACTCCGGTGCGGACCAATGCACCAGTCAGGACAAACATCGCCGCGATCGTCAGTGGCGCGGAATTGGAAAAGACCGCCATAGCCTTGTCTGTCGGCACGAAATCCAGCACGACGAACAGGGCAGCGCCCGCCGCAGCCGTTACGTCTGCCGGGTATCGTTCCCAAACGAACATGGCCAACAGCAGGACTACCAGCCCGAGGGCTATCGGAGCTTCATAACCCGCCATAAGTCCCGCCATCATGCCCCCTCGCTCTGACGCATCCAAACGCCCGGCGAGTGCGTTCGGTCCGTAGCACGTTGGGAATCTTTCAAGACGTAGGTGCCAGCTCGCCCGCATCCCTGTTCAGCGGCTCGGTCCGGACCTTCTGACGATGTCTCGCTATACAACCTGATTTTGGCGGCAGAAAAGGCGACGCCTTGTAAAGGGCCCTATCGTGCAACCGTGACGGCGCAGTGAGCGCCCGCGACGATCGCTTCGGAGACCGAGCCCATTAGCAGTCGGCCGAGGAAGGGCGGGTTTCCGGTTCCGACGACGATGTGGGACACCGGATGCTTGCGCGCATACGTCAGGAGCGCGGCGGATATGTCAGCCGCTTCGATTTGTATGGCATCTGCCGCCATGATTCCCTCAACGCGTGCGTACTTCAACGACGTCCCTAGGATCTGGTCGGCCTCCTCAGGGCTCCATGATCTAATGGGAGGATGACCACTTGCCGGTCGGGTTTGGTTGACCAGCACGAAGGTCACACCAAGACCGAGTGCGGGAGCAAGCCGACACGAAAGCTGAACTGCGCGCGAAGAATGGCTGCTGCCATTAACGCAACACAACAACGTAGCCTCAGTCATGCCGTTGCTCCCCGCTACAAGATGCAGATCCTCTATGCGGCGAAGCGCAGGATCGCCGCGAGCTCGCTCCCCTCAGGGAGGTCCGAGGCACGCACCCCCAGCACCCTGGCGCCACTTGCGATAGCGCGACCGGCAATTTCATCGACGACGCCATAGCTGGTCGCATCGTCCTCATCGGCCAGTCGAAGTTCGCCTGTGGTTTCGTCGATCGAACCGGGGACCACTGAATCGATGTTGACGAGAAGCGTGTCGACGGCCCCGAACGTGGCAGCGCGCGCCGCCTGCGACACGTCTGTCGTAGCCCTTCCATCGCCCGACCGTGTCTCGAACAGTCTCTTTGCCTCGTCGACTTCCGCCGAATAGGCCTTGTCGAGCACGGGGCGCGATGCCTCCGCAAGATCGGCGTCGCTGATGCGATCCGGGCTGTCGTCGATGCCCGCTGATAGCAAGTGCGGATAGGTGTTCACCGAGCGATAGACCGATGCCAGCCTCCCCGTTGCTGCAAGGATGAGGGGTGTTTCGAGTCCCGCCAAAACCGGGCGCAACGCTGTATCGACCTTGCGTGCATATTGCTGGAAGCGAACGTTCTGTCCTTCCGATCCGTGGATGCGACCGCTCGCTGATCGATCATTCAACGTCGACTTGCCAACGGCGCTCGCAGCGTCGTTCGGCAGAGCGTCGACCTTGATCGTCTGGGCAGGAAGGTCGGCATGGATTTCGACCAGCCTCACCGCGTTTTCCGAAAGCGCCAGAACAAGCGCGGAGTGCGGAAACGTGATGGCCCTCAGCAACGGCTTGAGATGAAACCTATCCGACACCTGCACCGTGGTCGTCAGATCATTGGCCAGACGGAACGTCTGCAGGCTGGAGGGGGTCGCCAGCACGGCGAGGCTATTGGCCTGCAGCGACCAGAACTCGTCATCCTCGCGCAACTCGTCGAGCTGCTCCATCAGGGCCGCCAACCGACTCTTGTCCAAACCCGCGGCCTCGAGCTGCTCTCTCGCCTGCTTCGCCAGATTGCCAAGCTGGATGCGCGATGCGTCCGAGTGCTGCGTCAACGGTGTCGTCTTGAGATAGATCGACACGCAAGCGGGCGCGCGAACCTTGTTCAATGCGATGATCTGGGCGCGGGTCGGGATGTCGACATGGAGCATAAGGCGAGTTCTCCTTGTTGTTCTCTGGGCGCGAGAGTTCGCGTGCAACTTGAGATGGGGATCACAGCAGTCATTGCGTGATGGCACAAGGTCGCACCAAGTGCGATTGCGCAAGCAGCCTTGCCCATCCGGCAGGAATTGCAAATACGCCCGGGCATGCAACGCTCGTGGCAGGAATATTGGTGCCGCCACCCGCATCGATAACCCTTGTGATCGTTCAGAGCAGGATCAGCTGTGCGATCCCAAGGTAGATGAGCACGCCTGCAATGTCTGCAATTGAAGTCACCAGAGGTCCACTTGCCGTTGCGGGATCAGCGCCGAAGCGAGTGAGCACAAATGGCAGGGTCAGGCCGATCAGCGACCCTATCAAGACGATCGCCACCATCGCGAATGCCACAACGATTGCGATATCCGGGCCGCCCCGCCACACTCCAATGCCGTAGATCGCGATTGCCATTGTGACCCCAAGCAGGCCCGCCACGATGACTTCGCGAACAAGCAGCCGACCCCACTGGCTGAGCTGGATGTCGCCAGTTGCCATGGCGCGCACGGTCAGGGTCGAGGCTTGCGCTCCCGCGTTACCGCCCGAGGCGATGAGCAGCGGCAAAAAGAAGAGCAACGCCATATTCGCGGCGATCGTGTCCTCGAATTGGGCGATGCCCGCGCCTGAGAAGATATTGCCGAATACGAGCAGCACCAGCCAAAAGACACGGGCCCGGTAGAGCAGCATGATCCCAGCACGGCCGACGCTCTGTGCGAGCCCTGATATGCTGCCCGACTTGTGGAAGTCCTCCGTAGCCTCGTCGGTCAAAACGTCCATTGCGTCATCATATGTGATGATGCCGACCATTCGATTGTTCTCGTCGACGACGGGCAATGCGACCATGTCCAGCCGTGCGATCTCACGGGCTACGTCTTCTTGGTCGTCCGTGACGCGCACGGCGTGCGTTTCTCTTTCCATGATCGACGCGAGCGCAACACTCGGACCTGCCAGAATCAGGTCCCGAAGGCGTAGGGAACCGATCAGCTTGCGGTCCTGGTCGATGATGTAGGCACGCTGGATGGTCTCCTTGTCAGGTGCTTCACGGCGGAGCGTTTCGAGCGCTTCGGCAGCCGTCTGGTCAGGAGAGAGGACGGCGTAATCCGACGTCATGATTGAGCCGGCCGTCTCCTCCCGGTACGAGGCCAACCGCCGGATGTCCTCGCGCTCGGCCTGCGCCAGAGCAGGTAAGAGTGCCTCTTTCTCGTCCTCGCTCAGCGCTTTGAACAGATCGGCGCGATCGTCGGCATCCATCTCTGTAAGGATTGCGGCCATACGCGCTCGGGGCGCCGACTGGGCAAGAGCGACCTGCTCATGCCGCTCGAGATAGCCGACGACCTCCGCTTGCCGCGCAAGCGGAAGGAGATCGAGGATCTGCCAATCGATCCGCGGGTCTTGGTCCTTCAAGAACTGCGCGATGTCGGCCGCGTGGACCGAACTCAACCATTTGCTGTGCCTGATGCGATCCTCATCCTGGGATGATCCGACTGCTGCCAGGAGAGTTTGGAAATTCATTATGCGCTCCGGATTGAACGGTTGCGACGGGCGCAGATGGGATACGCGCCAAGGGCTGCCGATGTCACAGGGATAGACACGGCACAAGGGCGCGTCGACACATCAGCCAATAGTAAGTTCGGTGCGTTTGCCTCGGTGTGGCGATCAGCGCCGGTAGCTCGGCGCGCTGAATCGGCCCGTGGTTCCGCTGCGTGTTACGGGAGCCGACGATACGCGCAAGTTGACCGTTCCCACCCTGCGTAACCATTGGCAAGCTGTCTCAGACGACGGATTGGAATATGGTCAGGCGTTCCGGAAGGGCGCTCTAGAACAAACCTCAGCAGACAGCCATGTCACTGGCTCAATGTGACGCGGCTACTTGACGGCCCGATGCCTGCCGGCACCGGCACGCTGGAGCCGGAATAGTCGGAGTTCATGACCAAGGTTGAACCTGCAGTGATCTTGAGCTGGCGAGCGATGATGGCGGTCCAGTCTGAAGCACGTCCAGTATCGGAGGTGCACGAAGCTTCAGCCGGCAGGATGCTCCCGTCCTCATCTGTCAGCGTGTCACAGCTGCCGTCAGCATCGCCGTCCCCTCCTACGGTCAGAACATCATCCGGCAGATAGACGGTTCCTGTCAGCTTCTGCGCGTTCTTGCTGATGATCGAAAACTTCCGGGCTGCCCCGGCCGGTTGGCCGTAGATCAGGATTCCTGCCATGACGCCGCTCGACGGCGCAGACAAAGAAACGGTCGAGTCGTTGGCGAGCGCCAAGCTGGCGTGCTTGCCGACGAATATGAGGCCGACCCCGTTTCCATACATCACCGCGCCTTTCTCCACTTCGAGGCGCTTTCGGATGATATAGGTGCCCGGCTCAAAGTGGACTTGAGCGCCAGCGGTCAGCGTGATATCGCCGCAATACATACCCGGGTATAGAGACCGTTTCCCGCCCTTTACCTCGACCTTGTTGTGATCGCAGCCTTCTTTGACCGTCTCATCAATCATCCTCGCGCGGGGCTCCAGCGGATCACTAACGGGTGGGCAGTCAGTGATGGGTATCGGACGATAGTTGGATTGGCTGCCCCGATAGCCGCCGGCGCTGCAAGTCATCTGGGTGCGTAGCACGGATCGGTCCCGGACATGCACGCCGTCGGGGCTCTTTGAGTTGGAGTAGGCGCTGCAGCCAGAAGCCGTCACGCTAGATGTGCCATTGAGGACCAGCGCATCCTTCTGTTTTGGCGCCTGCACGATTATGCAGAGCGTCGTCAGTCCAGAGACGACTGCGGCCGATGAGACCGAAATCTGCGGGCTTCCTGCGAACAGGCCCATGACGAAGTACGCATAGTGATCCTGATCAATGCGCACGCTGGCTCGGCGCGCTTTATCGTCAATCGTCGTGTAGACGCTGTGCTCGACGCCGAACTTGTTTGTGAGTGAGCTTGCCACGACCGCATCGGCGACTTCTGACGCCGTTGTAGCATTCCATCCTTTAAGTGACGCTTCCTTCGCCACCGCAATCGCTGCCGCATCGGCAGTGGCCTGCAGTTCGGCGCGATGGTTCATGAAGACAATCATGTCCATAGCGCCGCCGGCCAGGCCAACAACAGCCGGGGCAAGAATGCCGAGCATGAGCGCAAACTGGCCGCTGCAGTCGGTGAACCACCGCTTGGCAAGTTGGCGAACGGAGACAGTCCCGCGAAAGCTCAAATCCCCACCCTGTTGTGCACTGCCGACAAACTCTCACCAGAGGTTGCACTGGCTCGCCTAAGATCGCGTAAAGGGCGTCAGTGAGTGAAGGTTTAACGCCTGTCCTTTATGTTGAGCCGATGCAGCGGGTGCTGGTTACCCGCTAAGCCGCCGAGATGATCCTTTGACACAGGCCATAAACGCTCCCCTCGGCCTCGCGACATCGGGGTCGCAGAAACCAGACACCGCGCTGATCCCTCTACAGACGAGGCTGATGCGCCTCGTTGCCAGCGCGCTCGTCACCGCCATGGTGGTCGTCGCGTTCCTGAGCATGTGGCATGAAGCCAATCGCTTCCTACGCACCAAGCAGGAAACACTTCTGGCGACGGCCGAAGTGTTTGGTGCGGCGGCGTCGGCGGCTACGGCAGAGCGCGATAGCGCGGCTATCAGCCAATCGCTGCGCGGCATCACACGCATCCCGACGCTTCTCTACGCGGAAGTTTCGACGCCAGAAGGTGAGCCTCTCGCAGCGATCGGCGAGGCCGTTCGTCTGGCAAGCGATGTCGATATCAGCGAGACATCTGACATTTCAATGTGGTCATTGCTGGTCGCGCGCACGATTGCAGTGACCACTTCGGTGGTTCATGGCGGGCAGATCGTCGGCAGTGTAACCGTCGTCGCGGCCAGCGACCTGATGAGCCGCATCTGGGCGGTTCTCGGCCTGGCTGTCGTAGGAGCGATCGTGGCGGTTGTTCCCAGCCTTCTTCTGGCGCGCAGACTGCAACGATCCATATCGCAGCCAATGCGTCACCTGGCCGATGCGATGGACGACGTATCCCGCACCGGCGCCTATCGACCCGTCGAATTGCAGACCCCGAACAAAGAGACGGCGCTGCTGGCCTCCAGCTTCAACGTGATGATCGGCCGGATCTCCGACGCGACCGACAAGATTCTGGCGAGAGAGAACGAAATCATTCAGCGTCTGTCTCTCGCTGGAGAGCTTCGTGACGATCAAACCGGGCAGCACGTCGTCCGAGTGGCGCGTATCAGCC
>VFQP010001833.1_pt1 | contig 26097 bp, 25 predicted proteins | sample 3512351 | NCBI WGS metagenome assembly VFQP01 (sample SAMN10412372, study PRJNA504923) | tailings metagenome | isolation source: Relicate 1 Philex TSF1 revegetated site | place: Philippines: Tuba, Benguet | collected 2017-08-29
TCCTGCACGTGGACCAGCACCTGCAGACCTTCGTGCAGAACTACGGCGCCTGGGTGTACGCCTTGGTCTTCCTCATCATCTTCACCGAGACCGGTGTCGTGGTCATGCCGTTCCTGCCGGGCGACTCGCTGCTGTTCGTGGTGGGTGCGCTGTGCGGCGCCGGCCTGATGAGCCTGCCCCTGGTGATGGTGCTGCTGGTGATCGCCGCGGTCCTGGGCGATCAGACGAACTACTCCATCGGCCGCTACTTCGGCCCCAAGGTGTTCCAGTGGGAGAACTCGCGCCTGTTCAACCGCAACGCGTTCAACCAGGCTCATGCCTTCTACGAGAAGTACGGCGGCATCACCATCATCCTCGCGCGCTTCATGCCCTTCATCCGCACCTTCGCGCCCTTCGTGGCCGGCGTGGCCGAGATGACGCGCACCAAGTTCACCGCCTACAACGTGATCGGCGCGCTGATCTGGGTGCTGGGCCTGACCACCGCGGGCTACCTGTTCGGCAACCTGCCCTGGGTGCAGGAGAACCTGAGCATCATCATCTGGGCGCTGATCATCATCCCCGGCCTCATTGCGATCTACGGCGGCTGGAAAGCCAGCCGGGAGGCCAAGCGCAACCCGGTCTGAGTCGGCTCAGGCCGCCGAACCGTCGGCGTGCAGGTCGAAGACGAGGTTGCGCAGCCACTGGTTCGCCGGGTCCTTGTGGTACTTCGCGTGCCAGAATTGGTTGATGGCGATGCGGGGCAGGTCTACCGGGTGCGGCAGGTGGCGCAAGGCAAACGGCTCGACCATGCGCTCGGCCAGGCGCTCGGGCACGGTGGCGATCAGGTCGGTCGTCTGCAGGATGTGGCCGATGGCCACGAAGTGCGGCACCTTGAGCTTCACTCGGCGCCGGGGCGTGTGGTTGTCCAGGATCTCGTCGACCTGGCCATGGCCGGTGCCGGCCGAGACGATGGCCACATGGTCGGCGGCGAAGAAGTCGGCGGCTCGCAAGCGCTTCTGATCGAGCTTGTGCCCCTGGCGGAACAGACAGACGTACTTCTGCTCGAACATGCGCCGCTGGAAGAAGCCGGCCTTGAGCTGCGGCAGCAGGCCGATGGCCAGGTCGATCTGGCCCGCTTCCATCGCGTCCTTCAGGTTCAGGCTGGTGTGGCGCACGGTGCTGATCGTGACCGTAGGCGCCAGCGCCTGCACGCGCTGCATCAGGCGCGGCAGGAAGTAGATCTCGCCGATGTCGGTCATGCCGATGGTGAAGCCGCGCTGGCTGCTGGCCGGGTCGAACGAGGTGCGGGCGTTCACCGCGCCGTGGATCATGCCCAGCGCATAACCGATCGACTCGGCCAGGTGCTCCGCGAACGGCGTGGGCTGCATGCCCTGGGCGGTGCGCAGGAAGAGCTCGTCGTCGAACAGCTTGCGCAGGCGGGCCAGTGAGTTGCTCACGGCCGGCTGGCCCAGGCCCAGGTTCTCGGCCACCCGCGAGACGCTGCGCTCGACGAGCAACTGGTTGAACACCACCAGCAGGTTGAGGTCGATGTCTTCGAGTTCCATATTGATATGGATGATATCGACCATTCATGCCATTGCGTTGACTGATTTTGATGCGCCGGGGATCATCGCCCGATGGACATCCACATCAAGCCGCTCGACCGCACGTTCAGCGTCACGGCAGGCACGAACCTGCTGGAGGCCCTGCGAGCCAACGGCGTGCCGGTGTCCTACAGCTGCATGGCGGGGCGCTGCGGAACCTGCCGGTGCAAGGTGGTGTCGGGCCATGTGCTGGAGTCCGGCCGCGAGGTGCGGCAGGCGCAGGCCGGCGACGACCCGAACTCGGTGCTGGCCTGCCAGACCTTCCTCACCGAGCCCTGCACCGTGGAGATTCCCGAGCCCGACGAGGTGGTGGTGCACACCGCGCGCATCGTCAAGGCCACCGTGGTGGCGATCGAAGACGCCACGCACGACATCAAGCGGCTGCGCCTGCGGCCGGCCAAGCCGATCGAGTTCTCGCCCGGGCAGTACGCGCAGCTGCAGTTCACGCCGGCGCACATCCGGCCCTATTCGATGGCCGGCCTGTGCGCCGATGGCGAGCTGGAGTTCCATGTGCGCCTGGTGCCCGACGGCCGTGTGACCGGCTACATCGCAGAGACGTTGAAGGTGGGCGATGCGGTGCGCGTGAGCGGCCCGCTGGGCTCGGCCTACCTGCGCCGCAAGCACGCCGGCCCCGTGCTCTGCGTGGCCGGCGGCACCGGGCTCGCGCCCATTCTTTCCATCCTGCGCGGCGCAGCGGCTGCCGACATGCGCAACCCGGTCCACCTGTATTTCGGCGTGCGTTCCGAGCGCGACGTCTACGGACTGGAATGGCTCGCCGAGTTGCAGCGGCAGCACCCGGGCCTGCAGGTGCACACCGTGCTGGCCTCGGGCCGCGCGCCGGGTTGCCGCACCGGCCTGGTGACCGACGCGATCCGCCACGACTGGCCGCGGCTCGACGGCTTTCGCGCCTACCTCTGCGGCGCACCGCCCATGGTGGAAGCCACCTCGCTGCTGATCCGCCAGATGGGTGTGTTACCCAAGCACATCCATGCCGACGCCTTCTACGCCAGCAGCACCTGATCACCACAACAAGGAGACCCCATGAACACCCCCACCGAAGGGACTTTTCCCGACCGCATCCGCTGGGAGTCCGACGGCACCAGCCGCATTCCCTTCATGGCCTACACCGAGCCGGAGCAGCACCGCAAGGAGCTCGAGCGCTTCTTCTACACCCGGCACTGGAACTACGTGGGCCTGGAAGCGGAGGTGCCGAATCCCGGCGACTTCAAGCGCACGGTGATCGGTGAGCGGTCGGTGATCCTGGTGCGCGATACCGAGGGCGAGGTCCGCGTGGTGGAGAACGTGTGCGCCCACCGGGGCATGCAGTTCTGCCGCGAGCGCCACGGCAACCGCAAGGAATTCGTCTGCCCCTACCACCAGTGGAGCTACACCTTGAAGGGCGACCTGCAGGGTGTGCCGTTTCGCCGCGGTGTGAAGCAGGACGGCAAGGTCAACGGTGGCATGCCGGCCGATTTCAAGACCACCGACCACGGGCTCAACCAGCTCAAGGTGGCCACGCGCGGCGGCGTGGTGTTCGCCAGTTTCGACCACGGCGTCGAGTCGCTCGAAGACTTCCTCGGCCCCGTCATCCTGGGCTATTTCGACCGCCTCTTCAACGGCCGCAAGCTCACCATCCTGGGCTACAATCGCCAGCGCATCCCGGGCAACTGGAAGCTGATGCAGGAGAACATCAAGGACCCTTACCACCCCGGCCTGCTGCACACCTGGTTCGTCACCTTCGGCCTCTGGCGCGCCGACAACAAGAGCGAACTGAAGATGGACGCGCACCACCGCCACGCGGCCATGATCTCCACGCGCGGCCAGTCGGGCAAGGCCGATCAGGTCACGCAGGTCTCCAGCTTCAAGGAGAGCATGCAACTGCACGACCCGCGCTTCCTGGACATCGTGCCCGAGCCCTGGTGGGGTGGGCCCACGGCGGTGATGACCACGCTCTTTCCGAGCGTGATCCTGCAGCAGCAGGTCAACAGCGTCTCCACCCGCCACATCCAGCCCGACGGCCACGGCGCCTTCGAGTTCGTGTGGACGCATTTCGGTTTCGAGGACGACACCCCCGAGATGACGCAGCGCCGCCTGCGCCAGGCCAACCTGTTCGGCCCGGCCGGCTTTGTCTCGGCCGACGACGGCGAGGTGATCGAGTTCTCGCAACATGGCTTCGAGCAGAAACCGCACCACCGCACGCTGGCCGAACTCGGCGGGCGCGAGGTGGGCGACACCGACCACATGGTCACCGAGACGCTGATCCGCGGCATGTACAAGTACTGGCGCGAAGTGATGGAGGACCGGGCATGAGCACCGCGCCTGAACTTCGTTTCGAGGACCACCTGGCGATCACGCGCCTCTACGCCGATTACGCCCAGGCGGTGGACTCGGGCGACTGGGACCTGTGGCCCGAGTTCTTCATCGAGGAGGGCGTCTACAGGTTGATTCCGCGCGAGAACCACGAGCGCGGCTTCCCGCTGGCCACGCTGTCGTTCGAGAGCAAGGGCATGCTCAAGGACCGCGCCTACGGCATCAAGGAAACGCTGTTCCACGACCCCTACTACCAGCGCCACGTGGTGGGCGCGCCCCTGGTCCACAAGGCCGAGGCCGATCGCTTCGAGGCCGAAGCCAACTACGCCGTGTTCCGCACCAAGCTCTCGAAGGAGAGCACGGTCTTCAACGTCGGGCGCTACATCGACGTGATCGTCCGCACACCGCAGGGACTCAAGTTCGCGTCGCGCCTGTGCGTGTACGACAGCGAGATGATCCCCAACTCCATCATCTACCCCATCTGACCGCGAAGAGGACATGGCCATGAACCACCCGAACCCCGAAGCCTGGGTCGATGCCAGCGCGGTCGACGACGTGCCGGACGACGACGTCGCCGGCGTGGAGGTCGAGGGGCGCGACATCGCGCTCTACAAGGTCGATGGCGAGGTCTACGCCACCGACAACACCTGCACCCACGGCCAGGCCCGCCTGTGCGACGGCTTCCTGGAGGGCCACGAGATCGAGTGCCCGCTGCACCAGGGCAAGTTCGACGTGCGCAACGGGCAGGCCACCTGCGCGCCCGTCACCGAGGCCTTGCGCTGCTACCCGGTGCGCGTCGAAGGGGGGCGCGTCCTGCTGAAGCTGGCGGGCTGAGCCGGCCTGTTCAGATCTGGCGGGTTCTCGCCAGCGGCGGGTTCTTCGAGAAGTAGGCGACGATGCCGCGCAGCAAGGCGTCGGCCAGGTCGTTCTGGTACTTCGGGTCGTTCAGGCGCTTCTCTTCGTCGGGGTTGCTGATGAAGGCGGTCTCCACCAGGACGCTGGGGATGTCGGGCGCCCGCAGCACCGCGAAGTTCGCCTGCTCCACGCGGGGCTTGTGCAGCTTGCCGATCTGCTTGACGTGGCCCAGCATGGCGGTGCCCAGCTTCAGGCTGTCGTTGATCTGGGCCGTGGTGCTCATGTCGAGCAGGGCGCGGCGCAGGGTCTCGTCGGAAGACGACTTGACGTTGAGGCCACCCACGAGGTCGGCCGCATTCTCCTTGTCGGCCATCCAGCGCGCGGCCGCACTGCTGGCCCCGCGCGTGCTCAGGGCATAGACGCTGGCCCCTTGCGGCCGGGGCGTGAGGAAGGCGTCGGCGTGCAGGCTGATGAACAGGTCGGCCTGGACCTTCTGCGCCTTCTGCACACGCACCTGCAGCGGCACGAAGAAGTCCTTGTCGCGCGTCATGAAGGCGCGCATGGGGTTGCCGTTGACACGGGTGTCGTTGATGCGGTCGCGCAGCTTCTGGGCGATCTGCAGCACCACCTTTTTCTCGTGCGTGCCGCCGGGGCCGATGGCACCCGGGTCTTCCCCGCCGTGGCCGGGATCCAGCGCCACGATGATCAGGCGCTCGGTCTTTCCCTTTGTGGGCGGCCGCTTGAGGCCCCCCACCGAGCCCGGCGTGGCACCGGCCACGGCCTTGTCGTCACCGGTCGCCGGCGGTTGCGCCGGCACGTTGCCGGGGGCCACCGGCCCGGTGACGCCGGGCGGGAGTTCGCGTTTGGCGATCAGCGCCCCCAGCGGGTCGTTTTCGGGCACGGCCGGCCGGGTGACCTTGTCGGCCTCCAGGCCCAGCATCCGCGCCGCGCGCGCACTGGCCTCGTCCATCTCCTTCATGCGCTGGGCGATCAGCTGTTCGAGCGGATCGGGGGCGTGCAGGGGGTAGAGGTCAAACACCAGCCGGTGCTGGTAAGCGGCCACCGGCGCCAGGTTGAACACCTGCGGCTTGATCGGTTGCTTGAGGTCGATCACCAGGCGCACCACGTTGGGCGCGTTCTGCGCCACGCGGATGCCGGCGATGTTGGGGTCGTCCGATTTGAGCTTGCCCACCAGCTCGCGCAGGCCCGGCAGCAGGTCGATGCCTTCGATGTCCACCGCCAGGCGCGGCGGTTCGTTGACGAAGAACTGGCGCGCCTGCAGGACCGCATCGGACTCGATCGTGACCCGGGTGTAGTCCTCGGCCGGCCAGATGCGCACGGCCAGCACGCTGGCACCGCGCGCGATCTGCTGCGCGCCGAGCAGCAGCACCAGCGAACCGGTGCGCAGGATCTGGCGGCGGGAGATCGTCATGCCAGGGCCTCCAGCAGCAGGTGGCCGGTGTGGGAGAGGGCGATGAGGTCGACGCGGCGATGCGTGTCCTGGTCCAGGTCGATGTGGTCTTGAAGTGTCATCTCGTCGGGTTGGATGTGAATGCGAAGATCGACGGAAGGCAGAAAGTCGCCGGCGCGTTCAGGCCACTCCACCAGCTTGAGACCCGGGCTGGCGAAAAGTTCGCGAAAGCCGGCATCTTCCCATTCGCGGGGATCGTTGAAGCGGTAGAAGTCGAAGTGCCAGACCTGCAGTGGCTCACCGGCGGGCATGACCGCGCAATCGATCGCGGTGTGCGGCTCCACCACCGCGTAGGTGGGGCTCTTGATGCGCCCGCGCACGCCCAGTGCCCGCAGCAGGTGGCGCACCAGCGTGGTCTTGCCCGCACCGAGGTCGCCTTCCAGGGCGATGATGGCGTGGGCGATGGCGGGGGAGGTGGCGAGCTGGCGCGCGAAGGCCTGCGTCTCTTCTTCGGTTTCCCAGCGCCCTTGCCAGCGCGCGGCGGCGGACACCGTGGCCGCAGGGACCGCATCGGTTCCTACAATGGGCTGCACATGAAGATCGCTGTGGATACCGCTCAACTCGTCTCGCAGATACAGGCCTGGGGCCAGGAGCTCGCATTTTCGCAAATTGGCGTGGCCGATGTGGATTTGTCGTCTGCCGAGCCCGGCCTGCAGGCCTGGTTGTCGGCTGGATGTCACGGCGACATGGCCTACATGGCCACGCACGGCATGAAGCGTGCCCGCCCGGCCGAGCTGGTGCCGGGCACGCTCAGCGTGATCACCGCGCGCATGGACTACCTGCCGCGCGACACGCCCGAGGGCTGGCAGACCCGGGAACTCGCGCGCCTGGAGCACCCTGGCGAAGCGGTGGTCTCGATGTACGCGCGGGGTCGTGACTACCACAAGGTGTTGCGCAACCGGCTGCAGGCGCTGGCCGAGCGCATCCAGGCCGCCGTGGGGCCGCTCGGTCACCGCGTGTTCACCGACTCCGCCCCGGTGCTCGAGGCCGAGCTCGCGCAGCGCAGCGGGCAGGGCTGGCGCGGCAAGCACACGCTGCTGCTGCACCGCGAAGCCGGTTCCATGTTCTTCCTCGGCGAGATCTACGTGGACTTGGAACTGCCGCCGACCGAACCGATCAGCGAGCACTGCGGTGCCTGCCGCGCCTGCATCGACGTCTGCCCCACGCAGGCCATCACCGCACCGCACCGCCTCGACGCGCGCCGCTGCATCAGCTACCTCACCATCGAACACGCCGGGCCGGTTCCATTGGAGTTGCGCGCGCTCATGGGCAACCGCATCTACGGCTGCGACGATTGCCAGTTGGTCTGTCCCTGGAACAAGTTCGCGCGGCGCAGCCCGCTGGCCGACTTCGACGCGCGCGAAGGCCTGAGTGGCGCCACGCTGATCGAACTGTTCGCCTGGAGCGAGGCCGAGTTCCTGCGCCGCACCGAAGGCAGCCCGATCCGCCGCATCGGGCATGAACGCTGGCTGCGCAACATCGCGGTGGCGCTGGGCAATGCGCTGCGCAGCACAACGGCGGATGAAGACCTGCTGCGCGCCCTGCAGGCCCGCGCCAACCACCCGAGTGAGCTGGTGCGCGAGCACGTGGCCTGGGCCATGGCTCAGCCCGCGTAGCGCTGGCGCAGTTCGCGCTTGAGCAGCTTGCCGCTCGGGTTCTTGGGCAGGCTGTCGGTGAACACCACGCGCTTCGGGCTCTTGAAGCTGGCCATGTGCTGGTTGCAATGGGCCAGCACCTCGGCCTCGGTGAGCTGCTGGCCGGCCTTGACCACGATCACGGCCGTCACGGCCTCGACCCATTTCGCATCGGGCAGGCCGATCACCGCGACCTCGCTCACGGCCGGCAGGCGGTAGACCATTTCCTCCACCTCGCGGCTGGCCACGTTCTCGCCGCCGGTCTTGATCATGTCCTTCTTGCGGTCCACCACGGTGATGTAGCCCTCGTCGTCGATGGTGGCGAGGTCGCCGCTGTGGAACCACTCGCCCTCGAAGGCGGCCTTCGTGCGCTCGGGGTCGTTGAAATAGCCCAGCATGAGGTGTGGCGAGCGGTGCACGATCTCGCCGACCTCGCCCACGGCCACGTCCTGCAGGGCATCGTCCACCACCCGCGTCTCCACGTTGAGCACCGCCTTGCCGCACGAGCCGGGTTTGCGCAGCTGGTCCTCGGGCGGCAGCATGGTCGCCAGCGGCGCGATCTCGGTCTGGCCGTAGAGGTTCCACAGCCGCACCGCGGGCAGGCGCGCGGCGAGCTCCTTCAACACCTCCACCGGCATGATGGACGCGCCGTAGTAGCCCTTGGCCAGGTGCTTCAGGCGCGCGGCGTCGAAGGCCGGCGAGCGCAGCAGCGCGATCCACACCGTGGGCGGCGCGAAGAAGCTGGTGATGCGGTGCTGCTCGAGCAGCTTGAGCAGGTGGTCCGGCACCGGCTTGCCGGTGATGACGTTGCTGCTGCCGATGTAGATGGCCGGGCCGAAGAAGACGTCGAGCTGGGCGCAGTGGTACAGCGGCAGCGCGTGCAGCGCCACGTCGGCCTCGGCGATCTCGGCGTTGATCACGCAGCTCACGTACTGCCACAGCACCGCGTCGTGGGTGAGCATGGCGCCCTTCGGCGTGGACTCGGTGCCGCTGGTGTAGACGATCTGTGCCAGGTCGAAGCTGCCCAGGGTGACGTCGGGCAGGGCGTCGGTGCAGGCGGCCAGCTCGTCGAAGCGGTGCATGCCGGCCACCGGCTCGCTCGGGTCTTCGGACGGCAGCCAGACGAACTGGTCGACCCGGGTGTCCAGCGCGGCGGCCTCGCGCGCGAGCGTGGCCAGCCCGCTGTCGGTGGCCAGGGTCTTCGCGCCGGCGTGGCGCAGGATGTAGGCCACCTCGTCGGCCTTGAGCATGAAGTTGATGGGCACCAGCACCGCGCCGCGGCGCGCGATGGCAAAGCGCAGCGCCGCGAAGCCGTGCGAGTTGCGCGCCAGCACCGCCACCTTGTCGCCCTGCGCGACGCCGATGCCCGCCAGCCCGGCGGCCAGGCGGCTCACCAGTCGGTCGAACTCGGCATACGTCCACTCGGTGGCACCGCAGACGATGGCGGTCTTGGCGGGCAGGCGCAGTGCCGTGCGGCGCAGGGCGTCGGCGATGGTCTGGCGGCGCACCACGGGGTGGACGGAGAAGGACATGCGGAACTCCTGAACGCGTTGGGGGGGAATGGACCGATTGAAAAGCAATCCCGGCTGGCCGGCATGCGCGTTTACACCAGCGCGCTGTCACGTTTGTTCACGTCTGCGGGGCGTTTCGCGCCGGGGCCGCCGACTATCATGCCCGCATGAATCCCGTGAACGCCACCCACAGCCTGATGGGCCACTGGGGCCGCAAGGCCCGCGCCACCTGGCGCGCCTGGTGGCACGTGATCCACATGGGCGCGCAGATCGTGGTGCTGGCGCTCAGCCCGTCCATCTACACGCGCACCGCCCACCGCAGCGCGGTGTTTGCGCACCTGTACACCGCCACGGCGCCGCTGCTCACGTGGTTCCTGGTGCTGTCCGCGCTGGTGAGCCTGGTGCTCATCCGCATCGTGGTGGCCACGGCCTACAGCTACGGGCTCTCGCAGTACGCGCTGGAAGTGCTGGTGCGCACCCTGGTGCTGGAGCTGATTCCCCTGTACTCGGCCATGTTCGTGGCTGCGCGCTACGCCATGCCGGCGGCGCAGGCCTTGCGCGGCCGTTTTGCCCGCGCCCACCGCGAAGGCCAGTTGGCGCCGGTGGAATCCCTGCTCGCTTCGGTGCTGTTGCCGCGCGCGCTGGCCGCGATGTTCTCGGTGATGTTGCTGGCGGCACTGGCCTGCGTGGTGTGCCTGGTGCTGACCTATTTCACCGTCTATGGCTTTTCGCCCTGGGGGCTGCCCGCCTACACGCGCAGCGTGGGTCAGGTGTTCACGCCCACGGTCACGCTCATCTTCTCGCTCAAGACCCTGTTCTTCAGCCTGGCGGTGGGCGTGGTGCCGCTGGCCGCCAGCGTGCAGAGCGATGAGCGCGGCGGCTTCTCGCGCCGCAGCGACATGTCGGAATTCGCCCGCCTGTTTTCGGTCGTGCTCCTGATCGAGGTCACCTCGCTGATCGGCAACTATTACTAGAACCCGTCCATGAACCCCACGCCTCCACCATCGCCCCAGTACGACGAACCGCCGCCGGTGAAGAACCTGGAGCTCAAGGCCGCGCTGCTGCTGGTGGTGATGGTGCTGCTGGTGGTGGGTTCGGCCGCCTACGTGATGTTCGCGCGCGGTGTCTTCGAGCCCACGCAGCGGTTGGTGCTGATCTCGGACGATTCCGAAGGCGTCGTGGTCGGCATGGACATGACCTTCGCCGGTTTCGCCATCGGGCGCGTGGCGCGCATCGAGTTGGCGGACGACGGCAACGTGCGCATCCTGGTGGACGTGCCGAAAAAGGACGCGAAATGGCTGCGCACCTCCAGCATCTTCACCATGGAGCGCGGCCTGGTGGGCGGCACGCGCCTGCGCGCCTACAGCGGCGTGCTGGAAGACCCGCCCATGCCCGACGGCGCCGAACGCACGGTGCTGCGCGGCGACACCGCGGCCGAGATCCCCAAGCTCGCCGCCAGCATGCGCGAGGTGCTGGAGAACCTGGCCGCACTCACCGCCGCCGACGGCGCTGTGGCGGGCACGCTGGGTGGCGTGCAGGTGACGGCGGAGCGCCTCAAGGGCCCGCACGGTGGCCTGGGCGTGTTGATGGGCAACGACGAGGACGCGAAGAAGCTCGTGCAGACCATCGAGCGCACCAACGCGCTCCTGCAACGCGCCGATGCGCTCGCGAAGCGGCTGGACGGCCTGGCCGCCAACGCCGATCGCCAGGTGTTCGGCCAGGGCGCCCCGCCCGGGCAGACCGGCCTGGTGGGCGATGCGCAGGCCACCGTGAAACAGCTCACCGCGCTGCTGGGCGATGCGCGCAACAGCCTGCAGAAGGTCGATGCGGTGCTGGTCGAGGTGCAGGGCGTGGCCGGCAACGCGCGCGATGCCACCGGCGACCTCGGCACGCTGCGCGGCGAGGTGGAGTCCAGCCTGCGCAAGGTGGATTCGCTGATCAACGAGATCAACCGCAAGTGGCCGTTTGCGCGTGAAACCGAGATTCGTCTCCCATGAAGAAGCCTGTTCAACTCTTGTGTTTGCTGTCGTTGGGCGTGTTGACCGCCTGCTCCAGCACACCACCCGCACCCGAATGGCAGATGAACGCCCGGACCAGCGCCGAGCGCGCGTCCGAAGCCTGGCTGGTGGGCGATGCGCGCATCGAGGCGGCGGAGTTCGCCCGCACGCGCCGGGAGCTGACGAGCACCGGCCGCGCCGACCTGCTGGCGCGCGCCGAGCTGCTGCGCTGCGCCACGCGCGTGGCTTCGCTGGTGTTCGAGCCGTGTGCGGGTTTCGATGCGCTGGCCCTCGATGCGGCGCCGGCCGAACAGGCCTACGCGCGCTACCTGCAAGGCGCGGCTCAGCCCGCCGATGCCGCGCTGCTGCCCGAGGCGCACCGGGGGCTGGTCGGCGGTGCGGCGCCCGACGCCGCCGTGGCCGCGATCAAGGACCCGCTGTCGCAACTGGTCGCCGCCGGCGTGCTGCTGCGCAGCGGCCGCGCCACGCCGGGCGTGATCGCCACCGCGGTGGACACCGCCTCGGCGCGTGGCTGGCGCCGTGCGCTGCTGGCCTGGCTCGGCGTGCAACGCGACCGCGCGCAGGCGGCCGGTGCCACCGAAGAGGCCGCGCGCGCGCAGCGCCGCATCGACCTGGTGGCGCCGCCGTCCGCCGCACCCCCTCCGACGCGCTGAATTCAGTCGACCTTGCCGATCTTCTTCACGACGGAAGTCATGGCGCGCGCGTCGTCCTGCACGAACTTGTCGAACTCGGCCGCGTCCTGGAACTGGAACGAGGTGCCGGCGGTGGTCATGACCTGGATGGTCCTGGGGTCCTGAGCGGCGACGCGCGCGGCCTCGCGCAGCTTGTTCACCACCGCCGGGGGTGTGCCGGCCGGAACGAAGATGCCGGCCCATTGCGAATAGCTGATCGGCACGCCGAGTTCCTTGAAGCTGGGCACGTCGGGCAACAAGGCCAGGCGGCCTTCGCCCCAGTGCGCCAGCGCGCGCAGCTTGCCGGCCTTGATCTGGCCGACCGCGCTGGCCGGGCCCGTGGCCAGCGCGTCGACCTGGCCGCTGAGCATGCCGAGGATGGCCGGGCCGGCACCGGTGTAGGGCACATGCAGCATGTAGCTGGACGTGGCGGCCTTGAGCTGCTCCATGGGCACGTGCATGGTGCCGTAGTTGCCCGAGGAGCCGAAGGTCACGCGGCCGGGGTTGGCCTTGGCGTGGGCGATGAATTCGGCATAGGTCTTCCACGGGCTGTCGGCGCGCACCACCAGCACCGTGGGGTCGGCCGTCATGCGGGCGATGGGCGTGAGCTGGTCGAGTTCGAACATCGGTGCACGGCCAAGGATCCTGTCGGCCTCGGGCAACACGACGATGGAGGACAGCGCCATCAGCACGGTGTAGCCGTCGGGCGCGGACTTGGCCACCTGCGCCATGCCGATGCCACCACCCGCGCCCGCGCGGTTGACCACCACCACCGACTGGTTGAGGTGGCGCGCCATGGCCTCGGCCACCGGGCGGCCCACCACGTCGGCCACGCCGCCGGGCGGGAAGGGCACGACCATGGTGATCGGTTTGGCGGGGTACGCCTCCTGTGCGGTGGCCAGGCCTGCCGTGGTGGCGAGCGCCAGAGCCAGGCTGCAAAGCTTCATGGCGGTTCGGTTCATGAAAGTCTCCTGTCGTTGTGGTGGGCCGGATTGGCCTGGTCAGACAAATCGGTTCTGAAGTGCGCCGATGCCGTCGATCTCGATGCGCACCACGTCGCCGCTTTTCAGGAAGGTGGGCGGCGTCATCCCCAGGCCCACGCCGGCCGGCGTTCCGGTGGCGATCACGTCGCCGGGGTAGAGCGTGATGCCGCGCGAGATGGTCTCGATCAGCGTCGGGATGTCGAAGATCAGGTCTTCGGTGCGGCCGTCCTGCCTCGGCTCGTCGTTGACCCAGCAGCGCACGCGCGTGTGCTGGCCGTCCAGCTCGTCGGCGGTCACGATCCACGGGCCCATGGGGCAGAAGGTGTCGAAGCTCTTGCCCATGTCCCACTGCTGGTGGCGCATCTGCACGTCGCGCGCGGTCACGTCGTTGACGATGGTGTAGCCGTACACGTGCTGCATGGCGTCGGCTTTCGCGATGTTCTTGCCGCCGGTGCCGATCACCACCGCCAGCTCGGCCTCGTAGTCGATCTGTGGCGAGATCGAATCGCCGGGCAGCACCACGTCGGCGCCGTCGGCGACCACGCATTCGGGCACCTTGGTGAACACGATGGGCCACACGGCGGGGTTGCTGTTGTTGTTCTTGAAGACCGAGCCTTGCAGTTCCTTCGCATGCTCGTGGTAGTTGCGGCCCACGCACCAGATATTGCGGCGGGGCAGGGGAATGGGCGCTTCGAGCTTCACATCGGCCAGCTTGAGCGTGGCACCGGAGGACGCTGGCAGCGCCGCCCCGCTGGCCGCGCCTTCCACGAGCGAGAGCACGCCGCGCTGCGCCTGGCCAGCGTCGAGAGCCAGCGGGCTGACGGAGAGGCCATCGGCCGAAACGAGGCCGACCTGCCGCTGGTCCTGGTGAACGAAAGTGGCGATGCGCACGCAGACTCCTGAATAAAATGGACGGTGGAAGTACCAATAAATACCAATAGGTACCAGTCCAGGCATGTTAGGCGATGTGAATGTTCAGGGGATTGGGGAAAGCACTGACGGCGCTCGCCGGGGGAAGATTGGTCTGGTTTGGTACATTGCCTTCCATGAGCCTCTCCCAGCCGCTGCGCGATTCGATCCTGGACCAGTTGCAATCCGGCCAGTGGCGCGCGGGCGACCGCTTGCCCACCGAGCGCGAACTCGCCGATACCTTCGGCGTGAGCCGCACCACCGTGCGCAAGGCCCTGGCCGAGTTCAAGCATCAGGGCTTGATCGAGCAGACCGTGGGCAGCGGCACCTTCGTCGCCCAGCGCGCGGGCACGCGCATGGGCCAGCGCATCCAGCACGATTCATCGCAGCACACCAGCCCGGCCGATCTCATGGAAGCACGCCTGGCCCTGGAGCCTGCCATCATCGAACTGGCGATCCGCAACGCCAACGCCGCCGACCTCCAGCGCATGGAGGCCTGCTGCGACCAGGCCGAAGCGGCGGACACGCTGGAGGCTTTCGAGCACTGGGACGCCGAGCTGCACCAGGCGATAGCCGACGCCGCGCACAACAGTTTCGTGGGCAATGTGTTCAGCCTCATGAAGACCGTGCGCGCGCAGGGCGACTGGGGGCAGCTCAAGAAGAAGAGCGTCACGCCCGAGCGCCGGCTGGCCTACCAGGCGCAGCATCGGCAGATCGTCGGCGCATTGAGGGATCGCGATGCCGTGCGTGCGCGAGAGCTCACGCTCGAACACCTCGTGCAAGTGCGCCGCAACCTGCTGGGCTATTGAAGCGTCACAGCACCAGCCGCTGCGCGTAGCCCGTCATCTCCAGGTAGCCGCGTCCCACCGCGCGGCCGTTGCTGTCGATCAGGTCCGACAGGCCCTCCCAGTACACCGTGCCAGTGCTGGCGCGGCTGTCGAGTTCCTGCGGATCGATGACGGCCTTGATGGTGTAGAAATCGGCCGGCGTGCGCACCACCCACTCCACGGGATAGCGCGCGCGTGTGAGCGGGCTCGTCCAGAAGCGCCGGGGTTGCCAGTCCACCTCGCCCGCCGTGAAGCGGTAGATGTCGGTCGGGCTTTGCGCGCTGCCCGGCGCGCGGAACGACCCGCCTGCCCAGACCTTGCTGCCGTCCTTGCGCCGCAGCTGGAAGGCGGTGAGGGCGGTGCCGTCGAAGAGGTTCATGCCGATCCAGTCCCAGCCCACCGCCTCGGGATGCAGCAGGGCTTCGCTCCATTCGTGGTCGAGCCATCCGCTGCCTTGCACGGCGAAGCGCTGGCCGCGCACACCCAGCGTGCCCTGCACGGCCAGGTGCGGCTGGCTCACGTAGAAGCTCGCCTGCGCGGCGTCCGGGCCCTTGCGCGAAAAGCCGTTCTCACCTTGCAGCAGCCAGGCCTGGCGCGGCTGGGCGCGCAGTTCGATCTGCAACGTCTCGCTGGCCACTCGCATCGTGTAGTCGCCGCCGGGCTCGCGCAGCAGGTGCCAGTCGCGCAGCTCGATGTGCGTGTCCTGCACGCTGGCGAACACCGCGCGGCCGGCGCGCGCCGGCGGTTCGCCGTTCCAGCGCGCGATGCGCTGGTCGTGCACGAGTTCGCTGTTCTTCACGTCGGTGATGGCGGCGTGCGCGAACAGCAGCTGTTTCGCGGCCAGCCGGCTATGGAGGTTGCGGGCTTCGTCGACGCGGCTGCGGAAGAAGGTGAGCTGGAAGCCGAACTCGCGCCCGCCGGCATCGCGCGCCTGGCCGGTGAGGTACCACCACTCGGTGCGGGTTTCGTTGTGACTGCCGTGGTCGCGCGGGAACACCAGCGGGCGTGGGCGCAGCACGTCGCCTGGCCGGTGCGTGTTCTGGGCCTGCAGGCGCGGCCCCACGCACGCGCCGACGGCACCGATCAGCCATTGGCGTCTGTCGAAGTTCACCAGTCCTCCTTGACGGCGCGCACCGCGTCGCGGCTGGCGGCGGCCTGGCCGGCCAGCCACGCGGTGAGCGTGCCGGCCACCACCACCGCCGCGCACAGGGCGAGCAGCCGCGCCCAGGGCAGCACCAGGTCCATGGTCCAGTGGAAGCTCTGCGGGTTGACCACGTGCACCAGCACCAGGCTCACCGCCAGGCCCAGCGCCAGCCCGGCCAGCGCGCCCAGCAGCGTCCACGCCAGCCCTTCGAGCGCGACCACGCCCAGGATCTGCCGCCGCGTGAGGCCCAGGTGCGCCAGCAGGCCGAACTCGCGTTTGCGCGCCAGCACCTGCGCGCTGAAGCTGGCGGCCACGCCGAACAGGCCGATGCCGATGGCCACCGCCTGCAGCCACACGGTGACGGCAAAGCTGCGGTCGAAGATGCGCAAGGAGCCGGCGCGGATCTGGCTGGCCGAGGCGAACTGGATCTGGTCCGCGACGCCGAGCCGGTTGGCTTCGGTGCGGATGCGCTCGCGCACCTCGTCCTCCTTCGCATCGGGCCCAAGCACCAGGGCCAGGTCGTTCACGCCCGTGTCGCCGGTGAGGCGCACGAAGTCGTCGCGGTCCATCGCCACGCTGCCGTGCTGGCGGGCGTAGTCGCGCCACACGCCGGCGACGAAGAAACGCGTGCCGCGTGCCTGCGGCTGGGCAAAGGCCTGCGACAGGCCATCGAGCCAGGTGCCCGGCTTGGCGCCGTAAAGGTCCACCATGGCCTCGCTCACGTAGACGTTCACCACGCGCTCGCCCTCGCTCGCCCGCGGCGCCGGCAAGGGGTTGCCCACCAGCGGCAACCCGGGCATGGCACCCGGCGCGGCATTCAGGGGGCGCGAGAGCAGCACCACGGCCGGGCGTGCCGGGTCCAGCTGGAGCGGTGTGGCGCGCAACGCGTCGGCGCGCGCCACGCCCGGCATGCGGGCGACGGCCCGCACGAAGTCGTCGGACAGGTGGCTGGCGTCGCCCACGCCGCCCGCGCTGCGCACATAGAGGGGCGCGGGCAGCACGGCGTCGAGCCACTGCGTGACCGAGTCGCGAAAGCTCGCCACCATCACCGTGAGCGCGACCGACAGCGCCAGGCTGGCCACCACGCCGCTGGTGGCCACCGCCGCGGTCTCGCGCAACCGGCGCGAGCGCTCCACGGCCAGCATGGGCAGGGCGCGGTGCGACAGCTGCGGCGCCACCCGGTCGAGCAGCCAGCCGACGCCCAGCGGCAGGGCCGCGATGCCGCCCACCAGCAACAGGCCGACCGAGACATAGGCGGCCAGCGGAATGCCGGCCACCGGTGGCGCCCAGGCCAGCGCCGCTGCCAGCGCCACCAGCGACAACGCCACGGTGTGGCGGCGTCCGCCCTGCGGCGGCGGCGCGCCCAGGCCCTTGAGCGCCAGCGCTGGCGCCATGCGCGACGTGGCGCGCGCGGGCCACCAGCCACCCACCACCGAGGCCGTCACACCCAGCAGGCCGTACACCAGCGCCGCCCACGGGCTCCACAGCAGGGGCGGGGATTCGCCGGTGAAGTAACCCCCGCCGAGATCGCCTCCGAGCAGGCGCAAGGCCAGCGCGGCCAGGGCCGTGCCCAGCGCCACGCCCAGTGCACTGCCCAGCAACCCGAGCAGGGCCGATTCGGCCAGCACCAGGCGCAGCCGCTCCTGGCCCGAGAGACCGAGCACGCCCAGCAGTGCAAACTGCGGCTGGCGCCGCGCCACCGAGAGCGACAACACCGAGAACACCAGGAAGGCGCCGGTGAACAGCGCCACCAGCGCCAGCACCGTGAGGTTGACGCGGTAGGCGCGCGAGAGGTTGCTCACGCGCTCGCCCGATTGTTCGGGCCGCTGCGCGACCACGTGGTCCGGCAGGGCGAGGTCGGCCAGCACCTCGTCGGCGCGTGCGCCGGGTGCCAGCCGCAGATCGATCTGGCTCAACTGGCCCGGGCGGTCCAGTCGTTCCTGCGCGGCGGCGATGTCCATCACCAGCAAGGGTGGGCCTGGCGCGGTCACACGGCCGGCCACGCGCAGCGTGCCGCCGGCGATTTGCAACGCGCGCGCGCCGGCCAGTGCCTGGCTTGCGGCCGGATTGAGAAACACCGCATCTGGCGCGAACAGATCCAGTCGGCGCTCGCCCGCACCGTCTGCCGCCTCCACCACCGGCATGAGCGCGGGCGAGAGACCGGCCACCACCAGCGCGTCCACGCCCATCAGCCTCGCCGCCACGCGCTGGCCGCGCGCGTCAGTCACCTGGGTGGCCATGTCGAGCACCGGGCTGGCCAGGGCGACGCCGGGGTGCGCGGCGGCCGGTTCGAGCAGGCGGTCGTCCAGCAGGCCCTGGCGGGCGCGCAGCGTGAGGTCGGGCTGGCCGTTGACGGAACTCACGGCGCTGGAGAACTCGGCCAGCGCCGAGGCGTTGATGAGGTGCACCGCGAACGCCAGCGCCACGCCGAGCATGACCGCGACCACCGCCGAGGCGTTGCGCCAGGGGTGGTGGCGCAGTTCCTGCATGGAGAACGTGGAGAGCAGTGCACGCATGCGGTGAAGCTTAAGCGCATGATCGACGTCACGGTGGTCCAGCGCACAGACACCAGGTTTTCACCTTCTTACACTGGCCCACCTATGGTTCGCATCCACCTCGCCATCGATCTCGAATACACCGTCAACGCGCCGGGTGCCGACTTCATCTTCAACGTACAGGCCGCGCACGCACCGCAACAGACGGTGGTGTGGGAGGAGCTGCAGGTCAGCCAGCCCGTGCCCCTCTCATCGCACACCGATGCGCCCACGCGCACGCGCCTGCTGCGCCTGACCGCTTCGCCCGGGCCGTTGCACCTGCGCTACCGCGCCACGCTGGACATCGCGCACCACGTGGCCGATCCCGACCAGGTGTTCGAGACCCCGGTGGCGCAACTGCCGGCCGAGGCGCTGAGCTACATCTACCCCAGCCGCTATTGCCAGTCCGACTGCGTGACGGGTATGGCCACGCAGCTCTTCGGCCACTTGCCGCAGGGCTATCGGCGCGTGCAGGCGATCCAGAAATGGGTGCAGAGCGAGGTGAAGTTCGAGTCGGGGACCAGCAACTCCATGACCTCGGCACTGGACACGCTCAACGACCACAAGGGGGTGTGCCGCGATTTCGCCCACCTCATGATCGCTTTCTGCCGCGCGCTGAATATCCCGGCGCGGTTCACCACCGCCATCGACTACGGCGCCGACCCCGCCCTGGGACCGACCGACTTCCACGCCTATGTGGAGGTCTACCTCGGCCACCGCTGGTACATCTTCGATCCGTCCGGAACCGCCATTCCCATGGGCTTCGTGCGCATCGGCAGTGGCCGCGACGCGGCCGATGCCTCCTTCGCGACGATCTTCGGCAGTGTGCAGGCGAATGCGCCGCGCATCGACATTTCGGCCCAGGCCGATGCCGCCAAGGGGTGGGAGATGCCGGTGCACCGGCCCGAAGCGCTGTCGACCGATTCGAGCCTGGGCCGGGGCCTTGTGGCCTAATACGGGTTTTTCCAACTCTCTCAGGATCCTGTCATGGGCAACAAAATCGTCACCGAAGCCGACCGCAAGCGCACCCCCCGCCCCACGCCCGTTGCCGGCACGTCGCTCGCTTCCCCAGGCCGTGGCCAGCGCGTGAGCCTGGAGCGCGGCGTGGCTACGCGCAGCAAGAAAAACCCGGGCAAGCGCTCCAAGAAGGGCGGCTGATCCCCGTCGGGCCACCTCGGCCCTCCATGAAAAAGGCCCGCCGCAGCGGGCCTTTTTCATGGGCGCGCGCCGGCGCATTTGCCCGCGTTGTCCGTGGGGGTGATTTTAGTTGCCTGAATAAATATTGCCTAGGCATGTATATTCGCGGCATTCCGATTTCTGCCCCGATCGCCATGGCACGTGCCCCCGCTCCCGCCCGGTTCTACGAAGCCGGTACCTACACCCCCGACCAGAGCGTGGGCTACCTGCTCAAGCGGGTGTTGATGTCCATCGTCTACCAGGTCGACAAACGCCTGGATCTGCACGACCTCACCTCGGCTCAGTGGGGACCCATGATGCGGCTGCGCATGCACGGCCAGTCCACCGTCGTCGAACTGGCGCGCTGGGCGCAGATCGATGCCGGCGCCATGACGCGCCTGCTCGACCGCCTGGAAAAGAAGGGCCTGTGCAAGCGCACGCGTTCCACCGAGGACCGTCGCGTGGTCCAGGTGGAACTCACGGCCGAAGGCAAGGCCGCCATGGAGCATGTGCCCGAGGTGCTGGCCGACGTGTTGAACCAGCACCTGGCCGGCTTTTCCCGCGCCGAGTGGCAAGCCCTCACGGGCTACCTGACGCGCATGGTCGACACCGGCGATGCGCTGCGGGAAAACGGCTGACACCATGAAACCTGTTCCTTCATCCCCTGTTCTTCGGCGCCCGGCATCCTGGGCACTGGCGCTGTCGCTCGGCGTGGCGATCGTGCTGGCGGGCTGCGCCAGCAGCGCCGGCATCGATGCCTCTGCCCGCGTGCTGGCGCCCGAAGCCGTGGGCCTGCCGGTGGCCCAAACCCCGTCCACCGCCGCGAGCGCGCCAACCGACTGGTGGCGCGACTGGGGCGATGCCGGCCTGAGCGCCCTGATCGAGCAGGCCTTGCAGGCACAGCCCTCGCTCAAGGTGGCCGAGGCGCGTTTGCGCCGCGCGCAGGCGGCCACGGCGGGTGAGCAGGCCGCGGAAGGCCCGCAGGTCAACGCCAGTGCGGACACGACGCGGCAGCGCTTCAGCGCCAACAGCATCTACCCCGCGCCGCTGGGGGGCTCCACGCGCACCCTGGCGAATGCCCAACTCGCCGGCACGTGGGAGATCGATTTCTTTGGCCGGCACCGCGCCGCGCTCGAGGCCGCCGTGGGCAGCGAGCGCGCGGCCGCCGCCGAGGTGCAGGCCGCGCGCCAGGTGCTGGCCAGCCAGGTGGCACAGACCTATGTGCAACTCGGCCGGCTGCTCGCCCAGCGCGACGTGGCCCGCGAGGCGCTGGCGCAGCGCGAACGGATGCTGGGCCTGATCCGCCAGCGCGTCGATGCCGGGCTGGACACGCGCGTCGAGCTCAAGCAGGGGGAGGGCGCCTTGCCCGAGGCGCGCGTGCAGATCGAACAGCTCGACGAACAGATCGTCGCGGCCCGTCACGCGCTGGCCGCGCTGGCGGCCCTGCCGCCGCAAAGCCAGGACGCGTTGCAGCCCGACCTGCAGGCCCTGAAGACGCTGGCCCTGCCCGCCGCGCTGCCGGCCGACCTGCTGGGCCGGCGGCCCGACGTGAGCGCGGCGCGCTGGCGCATCGAAGCGGCCACCCGGGGCGTGGATTCGGCGAAGGCGCAGTTCTATCCGAACGTGAGCCTCACGGCGTTCGTGGGTCTCTCCAGCATCGGGCTGGACCGGCTGATCGAATCGGGCAGCCAGCAGTACGGCGTGGGCCCTGCGATCCACCTGCCTATATTCGACGCGGGCCGCCTGCGCGCCCAGTTGCGCGCGAAGACGGCCGATCTCGACGCCGCCGTGGAGAGCTACAACGGCGCCGTGCTCGACGCCGTGCGCGAAACCGCCGACCAGCTCCAGGCGCGCGAGTCGGTGCAGCGCCAGCGCGAGCAGCAGGCGCAGGCGCGCGAGGCGGCGGAGGCGGCCTACGACATCGCCACGCAGCGCTACCGCGCCGGCCTCAGCGGCTACCTCACCGTGCTCACCGCCGAAACCTCGCTGCTCAACCAGCGGCGCCTGAGCGTCGACCTGCAGGCGCGCGAGCTCTCGACCCAGGTCGCGCTGGTGCGCGCCCTCGGTGGCGGCTTCGAGTCCGCGCGCTGATTCCACCGCATCTTTCTTTCAAGCCTCGCGCTCATCGCATCAGGAGCCCCTCATGAACGCCACTTCCGAAACCCTGGCAACCGGCAACCCCGCCCGCAAGAAGGCCCTGACCGCCGTCGCCGCACTGGTGCTGCTGGCCGGCCTGGCCTACGGCGTCTACTGGGCGCTGGTGCTCAACCACTACGAGACCACCGACAACGCCTACGTGCAGGGCAACGTGGTGCAGATCACGCCGCAGGTGCCCGGCACGGTGGTGGCCATCAACGCCAACGACACCGACCACGTGAAGGCCGGGCAATGGCTGGTGCGCCTGGACCCGACCGACGCGAAGATCGCGCTGGAGCAGGCCGAAGCCCAGCTCGCGCAGACGGTGCGCGAGGTGCGCACGCTCTACGCCAACAACCGCACCCAGGGCGCGCAGATTGCGCTGCGCGAAGCCGACCTGGCGCGCGCGCAAAGCGATCTGCTGCGCCTGCAGGACGACGTGGCGCGCCGGCAGCCGCTGGTGGCCACCGGCGCCGTGGGCCAGGAGGAGTTCAAGCACGCCACCGCCCAGCTTGCCGCCGCGAAGAGCAGCGCCGAGGCCGCGCGCGCGGCGGTGCTGGCCGCACGCGAGCAGCTGGCTTCGAACCAGGCGCTCACCGAAGGCATCGCACTGGACCAGCACCCCGGCGTGCTGCGCGCGTCGTCCCGCGTGCGCGAGGCCTTCGTGGCCTTGCAGCGCGTCGAGTTGCAGGCGCCGGTGGATGGTTATGTGGCGCGGCGCAATGTCCAGCTCGGCCAGCGCCTGCAGGCCGGCGCGCCCCTGCTGTCGGTGATCGCGCTCGACCAGGTCTGGGTGGAGGCCAACTTCAAGGAAAGCCAGCTGCAGAACCTGCGGCTGGGCCAACCGGTGGAACTCACCGCCGACGTGTACGGCAAGAAGGTGGTCTACCACGGCAGCATCGACGGCCTCGGTGCCGGCACCGGTGCGGCCTTTGCGCTGTTGCCGGCGCAAAACGCCACCGGCAACTGGATCAAGGTGGTGCAGCGCGTGCCGGTGCGCGTGCGCCTGGACGCCAAGGAACTGGTGGACCATCCGCTGCGCCTGGGACTGTCGATGGAAGCGCGCGTGGACGTGAGCAAGACCGATGGCCGCATGCTGGCCGACGCGCAGGCCACCAACGCGCCCGTGCAGACCCCGGTGTTCGAACAGGACAGCCAGAAGGCCGACGAACGGGTGCTCGCCATCATCGCCCGCAACAGCGGCGCTGCCGGGCAACCCGCGATGCGCGTGCCGGTCTCTCGCCAGACCGGAGCCTCGGCCGTGGCCCAGATCCACTGACCCGCGCGGCGGCTGAACCGACATGTCCAACCAGGCCTCCGCCGGCGCCTTGCCCGCCGCACCGGCACCCGCCCCCGTCGCCGCGCCGGTGGCCTTCGAGCCCCTCAAGGGCGGCCAGCTGGTGCTGGGCACGATCGCCCTGTCGCTGGCCACGTTCATGAACGTGCTCGACACCTCGATCGCCAACGTGTCGATTCCGGCGATCGCGGGCGACATGGGCGTGAGCCCGGCGCAAGGCACCTGGGTCATCACCTCGTTCGCGGTGGCCAATGCCATCTCGGTGCCGCTCACCGGCTGGCTCACGCAGCGCTTCGGCCAGGTGCGCCTGTTCACCATGAGCGTGCTGCTGTTCGTGCTGGCGTCCTGGCTCTGCGGCCTGGCGCCCAACATCGGCACACTGATCGCCTTTCGCGTGCTGCAGGGCCTGGTGGCCGGCCCCATGATCCCGCTCTCGCAGACGCTGCTGCTGGCCAGCTACCCCCGGGCCAAGGCGGGCACCGCGATGGCGATGTGGGCCATGACGGTGCTGGTGGCGCCGGTGGCCGGCCCCTTGCTGGGCGGCTGGATCACCGACAACATTGCCTGGCCCTGGATCTTCTACATCAACATCCCGGTGGGCCTGATCGCCGCCGCGCTCATCTGGTCCATCTACCGCAGCCGCGACCCCGGCCCGCGCCGCGTGCCGCTGGACGTGATCGGCCTCGTGCTGCTGGTGCTGTTCGTGGGCACCATGCAGATCATGATCGACAAGGGCAAGGAGCTCGACTGGTTCGAGTCCACCGAGATCGTCCTGCTCACCGTGGTCTCGGTGGTGAGCTTCATGTTCTTCCTCGCCTGGGAGTTGACGGAGAAACACCCGATCGTGGAGATTCGCCTGTTCGCGCGGCGCAACTTCGTCGCCGGCACGCTGGCGCTGTCCATCGCCTATGGACTGTTCTTCGGCAACGTGGTGCTGCTGCCGCTGTGGCTGCAGCAGCACATGGGCTACACGGCCACCTGGGCGGGGCTGGCCACCGCGCCCGTGGGGCTGCTGGCCATCGTGCTCTCGCCCTGGGTGGGCAAGAACGTGAGCCGCATCGATCCGCGCAAGCTCGCCACCGTCGCGTTCCTGGGCTTTGGCGCGGTGCTGTGGATGCGCTCCCACTTCAACACGCAGGCGGATTTCATGACCATCCTCATCCCCACGCTGTTGCAGGGGGCGGCCATGGCGTTCTTCTTCATCCCGCTGCAGGCGATTGTGTTTTCGGGGCTGTCGCCGCAGCAGACGCCGTCGGCCGCCGGCCTGTCCAACTTCGTGCGCATCACGGCGGGCGCGGTGGGCACCTCCCTGTTCACCACCCTGTGGGAGAGCCGCGCCTCGCTGCACCACGCGCAACTGGTGGAGTCCATCCACACCGGCAACGCCGTCGCCATGGCCACGCTGGACCAGCTCATGGGCAGTGGCATGAGCCGCGACCAGGCGCTGGCCACGATCGATCGCATGATCAACCAGCAGGCTTTCACGCTGGCCGTGACCGACCTGTTCTACCTGTCGGCGGTGCTGTTCTTCGTGCTGGTGGCCGTGATCTGGATCACCCGGCCGGCTTCGGGCACACCGGTGGACGCGGGCGGCGCGCATTGATGCGCTTGCGCGAAAGCGCTCAACGCGTGAAGTGCAGGAAGCGGCCCTTGTAGGCCTCGCCGTCCTCCAGTTGCCGGTGCGCCGCGTTCATGGTGAGCGTGAAACCCATGGCGGCCATGTCGCGCCCGAAGGCGGCGCGGTTGCCCCGGTCGGGGTCGACGATGATCACCACGGCCGTCGGCGTGGCGTGACGGAAGATGAAGGCCGCGAGTTGCGCGGGTTGCTGGCGCTCGTAGAGCAGGTCGCTGCCCACGATCAGGTCGAAGCGACCGAGCGCCGGGTTGTCGGTGGCGGCCGTGCTTTCCCAGTTTCCGGCCTGGTAGGGCAACGGACCCAGGCCGTTGAGTTCCAGGTTGAGGCGCAGGAATTCCTCGGTCAGCGGGTGCCAGTCGCTCACGGTCACGTCCGCGCCGCGCCGGTGCATGACCAGGCTGGACAGCGCCAGGCCGGCGCCGATCTCCAGCACGCGCAGGCCCGCGATGGGGTAGGTGAGCATGGCCAGCGCGAGCACGCGCGACGAAGGCCAGAGCTGCCCGAAGTGCGACCAGCCCGCCGGGGGCAGGCCTATGTCGGCTGCGGTGTGATCGGCGTCGGCGTACTGCTGGTCGTCGCTGAGCCGGCGGATGTGCCATTCCTCGCCGCCGATGTGCAAGGTCTCGGTCCGGACCTGGTAGTCGGGCATGGATGGCTTTCGTTGGGGTTGTCGGCCACGGTACCATGCCGGAGCACCCAGCGGGTGGTGCGTCAGCGGGAGTGTTCACATGGGTTGGTTTTCCAAGGGCAAGGACGGCTTCTTTCTCAGCACCACCACGCTGGAGGGGATCTCGCGCGCGCAGATGCTGGGCGTGGTGCACGGCGAGGCGATCATTGGCGCCAACATCTTCCGTGACCTGTTTTCCTCCGTGCGCGACGTCGTGGGCGGGCGCGCCGGCGGCTACGAGCGCGCACTCTCGGGCGCGCGCGACGCGGCCACGGAAGACCTCATCGAATCGGCGAAAGAGATGGGCGCGGACGGCGTGATCGGCATTGACTTCGACTACGAGGTGCTGGGCGAGACCAACGGCATGATGATGGTCTGCGTGAGCGGCACGGCGGTGAAGCTGGGCTGAAGCCCTTGCGCATCGGCTTCAGTAGCCGATCTGGGCGAAGAACGCGCGCACCTCGTCGGTGAAGGCCACTGGCTCCTCGAGCGCGGCGAAGTGCCCTCCTGCGGGCATCTCGGTCCAGCGGGCGATGGCGAAACCGCGCTCGGCCACGGCGCGTGGCGGATAGGGAATGAGCTCGGCCGGAAACAGCGCAATGCCGACCGGGATCTCCACGCGGGGCATCGCGCCGCCCGCCGCCATCTCCTCGAAGCGGCCGCGGTACATCCACATCGCCGGCCCCACGGCGTCGTTCACCAGGTAGAGCATCAGGTTGGTGATCAGGGTGTCGC
>VFQP010001834.1_pt1 | contig 26094 bp, 23 predicted proteins | sample 3512351 | NCBI WGS metagenome assembly VFQP01 (sample SAMN10412372, study PRJNA504923) | tailings metagenome | isolation source: Relicate 1 Philex TSF1 revegetated site | place: Philippines: Tuba, Benguet | collected 2017-08-29
AGGCGGGGGCAAGGCGGCGGAGGCGGGCGGCGGGAAGAACGGGGTGGCGGGGGGCGGCGGGTTGCCGCTGGCGAGCTGCTGGTCGTCGGGTGGCGGGCTGGACCCGCTGCTGCAGGCGCGGGGTGCGTCCTGGCCGCTGAGGCAGCAGCAGGAGCGGGCCTGGGAAGGGCTGTGGGCGACTCGCGAGCCCCTCATCAGCATCACGATCCAGATATGAAGGTGGCGCGTGGAGGGGCGTCAACGAGAGGAGCGGGACGTTTTTGCCGGACGGCAATGAGGGGAAGCGGGCGGGACTGTTTGGACTTTTTGGACCGTTCCGCGGCACAGCGCGCCGTGCGTGCTTTGCGGCCGATTGCGGCTGGCGCGCCGCACGCACACACAGCCGTCGTCCGGACTGTGACTCTGGCGCGAGCGGGCGTTTGCGAGCGGGGCTTTGTCTTCCCACGCCTGGCTGAGTGGTGGGCGCACGGCGCTGACTGGCGCTCGTGCACGCGTCCACATCCTTGCATGCATGAAATGGAGAGAGAGGTGCTCTGAAGCCCAGCAAGCATTGCAAGAGGCATGCTCGGGGCCCGTGGGCGAGAGACAGTGTTGTGTACGGCCACGCAAATACCACATCTAGTGGTGTTTGTCTTCGGTAGCGAAGGGGGAGGAGCAAAGGCTCTTGAACGAGAACGAGCGCCATCAACCATCTCTCAGCATCAGGGCGACCAACGATCCAAACCATGCCACACCCGTTGCGGGTGCCCTGGAACAGTCTTGGTGCATAGTAGACCCATGAGTGGCAGGGCCACCCACCCCTGCCATGGTGGGCGCGTACAGAACCATGTAGCTGCTCGAACAAGCGTCTTCGGTTGCTACCCAGGTCAACGGTGGCAAAGCTGGGTCTCCAAAGATCAAGTGAGGAAGAGCACCCACCAAACAAGCACGCTGCGTCTGCCGCAGCGCAAAGAGGTGTAGAGGAGGTGTGCTGTTTGCCTGTGCGGTTCCCGCCGCCTGCTTGACCGTTAGTCGTCTAGACATGAGATATGAGGCGTGGAAACACATAGGGTCTCATCCGCCACGTGGGTTGCCTAGAACAAGAAGCGGTTGAGAGGGCTGGCAAAAGGCTGCTTCAACGGTGACGGTGACGAAATGACGAAAGCAGAAGTGAGACCCGCAGCAACCAAAGCAGCAACCAAATGTGAGAAGTTGACGGGTCGGCGGCGGCCCTGTTGGGTGCCCTGTTGCTTGTGATCCAGAGGTGGCGTCACAGGTAAAGGCACAGCAGGACCGCGACGCACAAGATGATCATGATCAGCTGCTCCGCCAGCACCTTGGCGTGCCAGACAGCTGGGTCCACACCTGCGCGCGTCACGGAGCAAGCACATGCGCACCATCGCCTCATGCGCTCTTCCCTGTGCAAGAGGAACACGGCCACGACAGGCAGCTGCGGGCCCCACTCGCAAAAGAAGACACACAAGCTCACCGATCAAGTGAGCAAACGCAGCCGGCGCCTCTGGGATCCTGTGCGTGCCGCCCCGGCCGCCGCACGCGTTGGTGGCCTGCGTCCTAATGGCACGGAGCTGCTGCCTGCCAGCTGCCTCGGCGGCCCCGGGCCACACTAGCGAGTCCCAGTCCCAGACAGCCAGGCGCTCCCACACGCCCGCCCAGCCGCCGTCACCTCCGCTCCGCCCAGCCGCCAGCGCCGCGCTGGCGAGGTGCTGCGCAGAGCCCCTCTTGGCCGCCGCGTCGTGGCTGCTCCGCGCGGAGGGCGCGCCTCGCGCGCTGCCCTCCCAGGACCCGCGGGCCGCGTCTGACCCGCCGCCGTCCGTCGTCACGGCGACCTCCCCGCTCAGGCCGCAGCTGGCGCTCCAGCGACGAGAGTCGCACGGCGCGTCCAGCGACGGCTGCGCGTCTCTGCCGCACCTGCTGCTGCGCGACGCAGCAGAGGGGCTGCTGAGGCTGACACGGCCCTCGCCGGTGGCGGCCTCTGGCTGCAGGTCCAGGGTGAGCGGAACGGTGGAGCTTGCCGCCGCGCGTGCGTGGCTGGCGAGTGGCGGCGCTTGGGTCACGAGGGAGGGCTGAGACAGCCGGTGCTGCTGCGGAGGAGGCGAGACGTGGGCTGCGCCGCCGGGCGAGCGCCTGGCGGTGGCCTGCTCGCTCCTCCAGGCTGCGCCTTGCTCGTGGCTCGGCAGTGCCCACGCTGGCTTGCCGCCAACGTGAACGCGGGCCAGCGGCGCTGGCGCGGCGGCGAGCGCCTCGGCGTGGGAGCCGAGGGGGTCCGCGAGGCTGCTGCTGAGCTCCTGAGCCCGAGCGCCGCCGCCGTCCAGCATTGACGACAGCAGCAGGTCGTTGAGCGTGCTGCTGCCGATCCATCCACCCTGCGCAACCTGCTGGTGCGGCTGCGGCGCCAGGCCTTCCGTCCAGAGCGCGGACGACGTCACCGCCGACGAGCGCTCGCCGAGCAGGTGCACGGCGACGCTGCTCGACGCGCTGAGAACGGAGGAGCGGTTGTGGTGGTCCCGCAGCAGCACGTCGTCCGGCCCCGCCGAGGCGCATGGGAGGCCATCGTCCATGAAGAGCTGCGTGGGCGAAGCGCCATCCTTGGGCCGCCTTGGGCGGTAAGGGCTGCCAGGGGCGGACGCCGACGACGGAGCACCACCACCGATCGGCAGCGCCGAGGACACCACGTAGTGCAGCCCGGCCAGCGCGGCAGACGCGCCGGCGGCCACCATCTCGCTGATGCTCCCACGCCTGCGACGGCCCTGCGCCGCGCCCCCCGCGCCTCCTACGCGGCCAGGCGAGAGGGCGCTCGGCTCCGCGGCGTGCTCCAGAGCGCCGCTCCCAGCCGGGAGCGCAGAGGCCGAGCGCGACGGCGCCGCATTGCTGGCGAGCAGCGCCGCGAACGACAGCGCGCCGCTGTCCAGCAGCGCACAGCTGGTGGAGGGCGGCGCCGTGGCCAGCAGCCCGTCCACGCCAATCGACCGGCTGCGGCGGTGCATGTGCCGCGAGGGCTTGCTGGGCCCTGGCGACGGCGCCGAGCCCAACGCGACGCCGTCCTCTGCGGCCTGCCCGTCAGCGTCGCCATCGACCGCTGCGAGCAGAGGCGGCGGCGAGCTGTCGCACCACAGCCACGACACCTTGCGCAGCCGCCGCGCGCTGGGAGCCAAGGGCGACCCAGGCGCAGCGAGCCCGTCCACGGCCTGCGGCTCCCGGGCCGCCCGGGCGGCCGACTGCACCGCCGCCGCCCTGGCCGCCTCCACCCTGCCCTGCTCCCGGGCGCTGAGGCTGCCGTGCAGCACCCGCATGGCGCCAGACCACATGGCCGATGGGGAGGACGACTCCGGCCGCAGGGGCCCACGCGGCGGCTGCTCCGAGGCCGCCGCTGCCGTCGCCGCCGCCGCCAGCCCCGCCTCCCCGCCCTGAGCTGCGTGGCCGCGCGGGAGGGCCGCGGCGGCGAGGAACGAGGTGGCGGCGGGCATGTAGGCGACGGTGACGTCCTCGTGGCGCGCCCGGCTGAGCAGCGCCTTGACGCTGGCGCTGGACAGCGCGCCGCGCGCCACGGGTTGGCCGCGCCACTTGAGGTAGACGGCGTGCTCGGCGGCGTGCCGCAGCAGCGCCGTCAGCGTGTGCCAGAGCCGGTGCCGCTCCAGCAGCGCCAGCATGCGTGCGAGCGACGCGCAGTACGTCTGCGGGCGAAAGACGGCGACATTGAGGCGCACACCCACCCAGGGTCAGAGGGGTCCCGACGAGACGAGCGATTGCCTGCCTGTCGCAAGGACCGCTCCCCGCACGCGCGCGCGCACATTAAACACGCCCGACAGTTGGGCTCCGGCCCCGCCGAGGTGCCCAAACAGATGCCAAATCCCGCGCACGCACCTGCTTGTCCCAGGTGCTGTTGCCCCCGTCGAGCGACGGCCGCGCCGCGCCCGCCTGGCTGGACGCGTTGAACGCCGACGGCACACACATGATCAAGTAGGCGACGTCACGCGAGAACGGCAAAAAGTGCCGCGACCACGCCTGCTCGGCCGCCGCGCCGACCGCCGGGCCCAGGCACCACGGCGGGGGGCACCGCCCGCCCAGCGTCAGTTGAGCCACCAGCACGTCGTCCTGGAGCTCCTCCCCGCAGTCGAACTCCTCGTCGGGCTCCGGGCGCGGGGCGACGACGCTGCAGGGACAGGACCGCTCGCCGGGTTCTGCCGGCCCCGCAAGCGGGCTGGTCGGGCACGCGCCGCGCAGCAGCGGCGGTGAGGCCGCCGCCGCGTCCGACGACAGGGCGATGGGGGAGAGCGGCGCCGAAAGCAGCGAGAAGGACGACGAGTCGCGCAGCGCGTCTGCGCCGCCGGCGCTGCCTTCGGGCGGCAGCATGAAGGGGCGTGGCGCCACGGGGTGCTGGAACGGCGTGGCGAGGCGGCCGCTGTCCGCCGCAGGCGGAGGCGCGTCCCCCTCGGGCCGCGCGGAGGCGGGCAAGCCGCGCGGCAGGGCCGCGGCAAGCGCTGCGCCGCCTTTTGATGTCGCCGAGCCGGCCCGTCCCACCATCACCAAGTTGTCGATGCTAGCGGAGGCCGTGGTGGGTTGCCGCTGCTGCTCGTGGGGGGCGTGTGACGGCGGGAGGTGCTGCTGCTGCACCTGGAGCAGCCAGGCGGGCTTCCAGGGCGGCGGCACGATGGGCAGGATGGTGGCGGTGGCGGCGACGGTGGTGGCGGTGCTTGTCATGATTGCGCTGTCGGTGAGGTCGTGTGCTGAGGCGCGGGTGGGTGTCGCCGCGAGCAGCGGGCCCGTGGCGGGCCGGGTGGTGGCCGCGAGGCGGGCGTGGTGGAGGTGGAGCGGCGACGTGCTAAAGAGCCCGTCGAGCGCGTGGGAGCTCTGGACGAGCGACTCCACGGCGGCGTGGGGAGGAGCGGCGAGCGAGGAGCGCGCCCTGCCGTGCGCCAGGAGGCTGGGTGAGCCGACAGAGCCGTTCGACCCGCGGGCGCGCTGCGGCAGACGTGGCGAGCGGCGCAAGGGCACAGCGTGAGGAGCACTCGCAACGCTCCCTCAAGGCGTGCGCACAGTCGTCCTCTCGCCCTCACCATGAGTTCGTCCAAGCCCGGCGGCCCGGTCGCGGTGCTCAGCGTCGAGAGCTGCGAGCCGCGCCGCTGCCTCGACGCCGCGACGACGCTGCTCAGCGCCTGCGCCTGCTGCTCGGCCAGCTGCTCGTCCACCTGGATGGCGAACAGCAAGTGCAGCTCGCGCGCCACCAGCTCGGGCACCGACAGCACAGTGATGGCGGGCCCAGGCGCGCCCGCCGCCGCGTCACACGAGGGAACCTCGCCGCCGCCCTGGTGGTGCGGCGCCGCGCGCGACCACTCGCTGCTGGTGCGCCGCCGCGCGCGCTCCTGGTGCTGCTGCAGCACCTCGAGGCTGGGGCGCGGCGGCGCCGCGCCGCCCGGGTGGGCTGGCCGCTCGGCGCCGCCGCCGCAGACGGTGGCAAAGGCGGTGGCCACGGCCAGCGGGCTGGACGGCTGGCCCGGCGCGCCGCCGTGGTGCGAAGGGCAGGGCGGCACGCGGCCGCCGGCGCCTGCCAGCTCGCTGCGCCAACCCAGCTCCACCAGGGGCACGCCGTCCACCATGACGTGCACCTGCGCGAGGTGCAGCAGGACCAAGTCGCATCGTGAAGAGATCAGGTCGCTGCATGGTGCTTCCCAAAAGTCCTGTAGCGATCCCTCGTTCTACGAGAAAGTACACAAACCTTGGTGCGCTTGTCGGACGGCGCCAGCAGCCCCAAGGCCTCGGGCGCCCCGGCCACGCGCACGGCCAGCGTCGGCGCGCCCTGCTCGCTGGTCAGGCACAGCGGCCACACCATGTGGATCTCCGGCGCGCACGGCGACGCGCCTCCGGCGGCGGGTGCGGCGGCGGCGCCGGCCAGCGGAGCGGACGGGCGCGACTGGCTGGTCCTCACGCTGGCGCGCCAGGCGTCCAGGCTGTGCACGCTGCCCGCGAGCAGGGCGCCGTCGGGTGCGGGCAGCGACTGTGACGTGCCCAGGGAGGGCGCCCGGCCCGGGCCCGCCGCGGGGAGGAGCGGCGCCGCCTGGGCGCCGCCTGAAGGTGCCGGGTGGTGGTGCCCGCTGAGCCGAGGCGGCAAGGCCGAAACGGCGGCGCTGGGCCCGGACGGCCGGCCCAGCAGCTGCGCGCTGGCGGCGGCGGCGGCGGCAGCCGCGCCCGGCCGAGTCTGCACTGCGTGAATCGCGTGGTGGCGCTGCTGCTGTAGCTGCAGCTGCAGCTGCTGCTGCAGCTTGGGGTCTGGGCTGGGACGTGCGGTCAGCGAGGACCTGAGGCTGTCGCTCGTCACGGTGCTGGCCAGCACAGAGCCCTCTGGCGCCGCTCCCCAGGAGGCGGCTGCTGCGCCGTCGCCGAGGGACGCTGCGGCCGCCCGGGGGGGCAGCGCTGGCACGTCGATGGGAGGGCTGCTGGGCTTTGGCCACTGCGGGGTGGGCGCGGCGCCGCTGGCGGTGGCGGCTGCCGCGTGAGTGTTATCGCCGCCGGGGGAGCTGCCGCTGCTGCCGCAGCCGCTGCTGCTGCAGCTCACGATGCCGTGCTGGACCGCCGCGCCGTCCTCATCGCCGTCGTCGTCGGCGCGGGGCGGGCCGCTGCGGGTGCGGGCCGCCGGCGCCGGCGGCTTGCGCGAGAGCTGCATGCTCCTGCGCACTCCCTTGACCAGGTCCTTGAGGAGGCCCTTGCCGGTCGTCAGCTTGCCGGTCAGCGTGGACTTGAGACTGCTGCCGCCGGTGCTGCCGCCGGTGCCCTCCGCGGATGGCGGCATGATGCCCGTTGTACGCGGGTGCGTGCGCCCGCGCCACGGATCCTCGTCCACACGAGCCCTCACACAGGAGTAGAGAACCCTGCAGGCGTCCAAGTGGTGCAAGGCCCACCTGCTGCCGTGAGGCGGATTGCGGCGTCGGGTGCATCTGCCGTCCTGGCATCCGAGCAGACGCTCAGCCTCCCCGCCATCGCGACGCACCTTTTGCGCGGCGTATCACATGCTCTTGATGGTTCCTGGCCCGGCAGCCTCACGCCCCGCTGCCTTCTGCGTCGGTGCGGGTGGCGGGGTGCAGCGTATCACCGCGGAAATCTCCCACGCTCTGAGCGAGCGAGACTCCAGGCCCCCGAACGCCGGTGCGTGCAGGCCCCAAAGCACTCACCATTTCACTGTGCGCCTGGCGCGCTGCTGCTAGAGCTCGCTCTGCGGATGCGGTCGCGCCCGTGCGCTGCATGTACTGCAAAGCGCTCGCCGCGACTCCCTGAGAGAGACGCTCGAGACCAAGCGAATGCGTATCCGAAACGTCGCCACTCCACACGCACACACACACGCGCCGCAGGACCACGCACGCTTTGCAGCACGAATGCCCGGATGCCCTGATCATGCCGCCAGGAGCTCAGCGCGCTTGCATCCAAGACCAGCAGTCCCCAGCACGCCATTTTTCACTTGCCCCGGCCCACGCCCGCGAGCATCTCCACCTCCCGGCGTATGTACTCGAGCTCGTCGTCGTCGTCCTCCTCCGACGCGCCCGCCTGCTGCTGCCGCCCCGCCACCACCGCCGCCTCCTGCGCCGCACTCGCCGCCACGCCCGCCGCACCCGCCGCCTCCTCGCCCGCGACCGCCACAGCAGCGACAGGCACGGCGCCCGACGCCGACGGCCGCCCGCTCGGGCCCTGCCCCCGCGTCGCGCCATACACCCCGCCGCCGTCGCTCGGGCCTCTGCCGGCGCGCGGCGGCGACCCCACCACCTCGCCCGCCTCGGCCGCGCCGCCCGCTGTGCTGCTCCGCCTGCTTGCCGCCGCCGCCACGCCGCCCACGTCCGCCGCCGCCGCCGCCGGCTGCGGCGACGGCTGGTGCGATGGCGACGCGGCCGCGGCGGGCTGCTGCGGCGACGCGGAGGCTGCGGGCGGCGGCGGCGCGGGTGCCGCCGTCGCCGAGCCCTGCCGCCCAGAGGGGTACGAGTTGTAGCTGTGCAGCACGTCGGGCGCCACGGTGCTGACGGGCAGCGCGGGCGTGGTGGCCGCCGCCGCGCTCACCACCGCCTGCAGCGACGCACGCGCAGCGCGGCGCGCAGGCGATTGGGTGAGACGCCGCGCGCGTCTCTCTGCTGCCGGCGCGGCGCCACGCGCGCACCAGGCAGCTCGCTCGCTACCCGCCCGCCCCGCCCCGCCCGCCCAACCACACGAGGCGCACGCACCGCGGTGACGGCCTCGACGGCCTCGGCGTTGGCGAAGAAGGCCTCGGCGTTGGCCAGCTGCGCGGCGACGGGCGTCACCACGCTGCGCTCCAGCTTGGCCAGCAGGTCGCGGTTGGAGGGCGAGCGCGCCGCCAGCAGGAAGAGCAGCCAGGAGAGCTCCACCTTGACCTGGCGCCAGGGGCCCTCGCTGAACAGCGCCGCCACGGGCTGCGCAGAGGTGTGACGGCGTGTGTGTGTGTGTGTGGGGGGGGGGGATTTGCATCCAGTGTGGATGCCTCGGCGGGGCCGAAGCCGGAGCTACCGGGCGCATCAGATGTCCCGCGACACAGCCGCTCACGGGCAAGGTTGTCAGGCAAACGACCCATAAGGTGTGTGTTGGGGGGGTAGGGGGGAGGAGAGCAAGGCGCACGGGCAAGGTGGGGCATGGGGAGTGGACAGGCGTGACGGAAGACGCGCGGTGATGCGCACGGTTGCGCGGACGGGTCGAGTGCGGCAGGGCGAGGAGCGACCCACCCAGTGAGGAGCAGAGAGGCCGAGCGCGCGCACGGCGCACCTGGAAGCTGGACGCGGCCCTGCCGGCCAGCCGCAGCCACTCGTCGTTGCTCAGGCCCTGCGCGCTGGGGTCCTGCAGCGTCCGCATCGTCGCCAGCCCGTTGACGTGGTCCGCCGTCACCTCCTCCTCCTGCTGCTGCTGCTGCTGCTGCTGCTGCTGCTGCTGCTGAGCTGGCGCTGCCGCGCCGCCTCTCCCGTCGCCCGCCGGACCCGCGAAGGGCGACGCCTCGGTCGCCGTCGACACCTGTCCCGCCGCCGCCGCCGCCGCGCCGCCCGCGCCGTGCCCCGCCGGCTTCGCGGCAGGGCTGCCGGCAGCGGCCTTCGCGCCGCCCGCCCCCGCCGCCGCGGCCTGTGCCGCCGCCGCCTGCTGCCTCGAGAAGAGCCGCGAGAACGCCGAACCGCGGCTGGCCTGCTGCTGCGTTTGCTGCGGCGGCGGCGGCGCCGGCTGCGGCGACGCCTGCTGCTGCTGCGCCGGCGGCTTGCCGTCCGCCGTGGCCGCCGCGCCGTTGGCGGCGGCGGCCGCCGCCGCGATGGCCGCCACGCCGCCCTTCGTCGCGGCCACGATGGCCGTCAGCACGGCCGCCACCTCGCGCACCGACGCCGCCGTCACGACTGACGCGGCGCCGGAGGCGCCGTGGCCGGCCGCCGCGCCGCCCAGCGCCCACCCGCCGCCCTGCAGCTGCGCGGCCCAGAGCCCCGACTGCATGGCGAGGGCCGAGGCGGCGGCGGCGGGGCCCGAGGAGGAGGAGAGCGCGGCGGCCATGGCGGTGCCGGCGGGCGGCGGCGGGCCGCCGCGCGTGTGCAGCACCGTGACGAGTGTGCGCATGGCGTCGTGCTCGAACTCTCCGCGCTCCTCCCGCTGGTCGTGGACGAGGTCCGAGCGGATGACCATGTGCTCCAGCGCGCGCGCCGCCTCGAGCGCCACGTAGGGCTCTGCATGGTGGCGGCGGAGGTTTGGCGCAGGGGGGGTTGAGGGCTTAGTGGCGCTGGTGGTGGAAGGGAGGCGTGCGGCGGCAAGGCCGGCGCGGCTGTGCTGTGGCTCGCCTCGCGCTAGCAAGCTCGGCCTGTCACCGCCTCCTCTCGCACAGCACGGACCGTCGGTGGAGAGCAGGCAGAGCGTGCTGGTGCGACTGTGCTCACCCTCACCATGAGCCGCCGCGCGCCCCGGCACCCCACGCACACCACCGCACGCACCGTCGATGGAGAGCAGGCGGAAGAGCGCCGGCGCCAGGTCCTCGTGCCCCGTCACCAGCCTCTGCTGGTTGTCGGGGCAGTCGTGCGCTGCGTGCGCCACCGCCGCGCAGGCCGCCGCCACCGCCGGCAGCAGCTGCGCCCTCCTTAGGGCTTGCAGGTCCCGCACCTCAGCCGCCTTGAGCAGCACCTCGGCCACCAACGCCAGGCACCCCGACTCCCTGCAGCAACGTGGGGAGCACGGGAGAAGGCAAAGCACCCTTGACTGCATGATACAAGGCGCTCCCTGAACACGAGAGGGCCAGGCACCCCGGCTCCCTGCAGCGAGGAAGAAAGCACGGGAGAGCCGAAGGCACAACGCCCTGCAAGCCCGCACTCAGGTGCATCTCACCACCTCCGTGGACGCACCACCTGCTGCTCTTCGGTTCCATGCTCTGCGCTGCAGGCCCGCAGGCATGACACTCCAACCAACCGCCAAACAACGGCGGCGCGCACCTGACTAGCTTCTGGTTGGTCACGTTGAACTCCACCATGGCGCCCAGCAGCCTCAGCACGGCGTCCATCACGCCCGGGTACGCCGCCGCCCGCGCCAGCGCGCCCAGCTCCGCCACCGCCTGATCAGACACCAGGTACGGCAGCGGCGGCACCTCCCCCTCCGCCGCTGCCGCCGCCGCTGTCCCGTTGGTATGCGCCGGCGCCGAGGCGGCGTGGGTGGTGGCGGAGGGCGAGGGCGAGGGCGGCAGCGGCTGCAGGCACGTCTGCAGCACGTCGACGACGACCTCGAGGCCGCCCTCGTCGGCGACCAGCTCTTGGTTTGCGTGGTTGCTCTGGCACATTTGCGCCAGCGCGTGCGCCGCCGCCACCTGAGAGTGCGCGGCGCGACCCGAAGGGCGTCGTGCGGACGGCGACGGGGACCTCTGCCAGCCTTGGGACGCCTTGCGGAAGCGAACGCAGAGAGGTGTGCTCACGCCGTGCGGCCCGCTGACGGGCGGCCGGCCGCGGCTCATACCCACGGCGGCTCGAAGCGCACCACTGCAGAGCGCTGGACGGCCCCAGCCCGCCATCGCCCGGGCGGACAGACAGTCCCCAAAAGCGCGCGGTGGGTCCTGACATGGGAAGCTCGGCCGCCCCACCCCACCAGCCCTCCACGGCGGCAAGGCAAACACGCAAAGAGGCAACGCACCGTGAGGTCCTGCGGCTCGGCGGCGTGGCGCCTCAGCACGCCGACCAGCGCCCGCACCAGCCCGCCCGACGTCCGCGCCGCGTTCTTGACGTACGAGTTGCCGTGCAGCAGGCAGCACAGCAGCCACAGCGCGTGCACGCGCACGGGCCCGCCCGCCGCCGCCAGGTGCTCCACCATGCCAAGCCCTCCCTGCGCCACCACCTCGTTCTGCATGTCCACGTCACCGACGCAGACGGCGTAGAGCCCCTGCGAGGCCGCCACCACCACGTGCGCGTTCTCGTCATTGCACAGCGTCGACCTGTCAGAATGCAGTATCCGGCGTGCAGACCTGACACGCAAGGCTCCCCGGCCCCGCCGAGGTCTCCAAACAGATGCAAATCCAACACGCGCTGCTGCACCTCGGCTGCAAAGCTGGGTTTCTGTTGAGGAGCTACACTGCTGCACCAAACAGCAGGAGCGGGTGTCCTGCACTCCCCACCGACCTGCGCGGCGGCCGCGCCGTGCGCGCCGGGCGGCGGCGCGTGCAGCATGCGCAGCAGTAGCCCGAGTAGGCCGCTGGCGGCGCAGTGCGGCTTTCCCTGGGGGTGCGCGCGCATCAGCTGGCACGAGAGGAACACCACGCCTGCGGGCGGGCAGGAAGGAAGTCGGGCGCGAGCAGCCGCACGCATGCACACGCGACGGTCGCCAGGACGGCGTGCGGCGATAGTCACTCGGGACGGCGGGCCTGCCCTCTCGCCAGCCGAGCAGGCGACCAAAACGCACATTGTGCGAGCTCCGAGGTGGGCTGCGCGTCCGCGCCCTGGATGAGGGTTGAGAGCAGCGGGCTGCCCAGCACGGCCAGCTGCGCCGCCGGGCAGCCCTGCACCAGCCATGCCGTCGCGCGCACCGTCGCCGCCACCACCTGCGTGCGCCATGACGCGCGCCCGCACGCGCACACGGATGTGGCGGGGGCGCGGAGCGGCGCACGCGCTGCCTCTGGAGTCTGGCTGGCAGCACAGCCGCGGACCACCTACGGCGCGCACACCGAAACGGTCTTGACGACGGAGACGAACGGTCCCCGGCCACCCTGGCGGCACCCCTGACACCGTGCCGTGCGACGCAGAGCAGAGCGCGCCTGCGTGCTTCCCTGCAGTCTGGCGACGGCGCTGTCCACACCCACACGCACCTCCCTACCCTGCCAACTCCCAGCCCGAACCTGGGCAAGAGAGGGCGCACCTGCGTGCTGCCCCGCAGCTTGGCGACGGCGCTGCCCGTGGCACCCTTTGCCGCCGCGCCCGCCGGCAGCTGCGTGGCGGCCGTGAGCATGTTGTTGAGCACGCGCAGCCCTCCGCTGGCCAGCAGCGCCTCCTGGCTGCCCAGGTTGTCGGCCGCGCACTCAGACAGTGCGTCCAGCACGCACACCATGACCTGCATGAGGGTTTGGGTTAGGGAGCGGCGGCGAGGCGGAACAGCAGTCGGAGGACGGGCAGGAAGGCGAGGGGGAGGCGCGGAATCGGCTGCACCCGGGGGGGGGAGAGAACGAGGAGGGGCCCTAAGCAGGCATGCCTTGCTCGTAAAGCTGCGAGCTGAGAACAGCGCCGGGAGGACACCAGGGCGTGTAGGCACAGCTCGCGCACCTGCTCCTTGTCGTCGAGCACCGTGTGCGTGTCGTCCGGTGCCAGGAAGGACTGCAGCAGCGCCATGAGCAGCGGGATGGCGCCGCGCTCCCGCACCATCATCTTGTTCGCCGAGTTGCCTGCGCGCGGCGGGCACCAAAGCGCGCACAGCACGCGGATCGTAGCGGGCGCGCACGCAAGGCAGCACACGCCAGCTCGCTGCCAGAGGCGTCGTGCGCGCCGCGCCAGGAGCTCAGTGCGGCGCGGGCAGCAGCAGGAGCGCAGCGTCCAGAGGCGCGTGGAAAAGGGAGCAGGTGCGGCGAGTGCGCGCTGCAAGGGCTGTGGCACGCCGGAACTCCCCTGCCACGAGGCGCGCTGCGGCGTGTGGCCCTTGCTCGCGTCACCGCCTCTCCTCCTGTCCTCCCCTCACCCACCAGCCCTCCTCACCTGCCACCAGGCGCTGCAGGGCCATGCACGCCTGCATCCTCAGCTGGTAAATGTCGGTGATGCCCTGCGGCCGCGCCAGAGACTCGAGGAGCGCCACCACCAGCGCCAGGCCGCCCACCTTGCGCACCTCGTCCTGCGGAGCCGGTCAAAAACAGGGAAGGAGCGGCAGGGAGGCGAAAAGTGCACAGAGCGCGGGGTCAGATCGGGCCGCCCACACCGCCCCTGTTCCACCCAAATGGCACCGCACCGCACCGCGCCGCGCCCTGTGCCAACCAATGAAAAGCGGGCGGCGCAAACTGACAAGGGCAAGACCGCCCACCATGCGCAACCCCACCCCAAACCATCCCCTCCCCCCCCCCCCCCCCAGACCTGCACGTCCAGCCCGGCGTCCAGCACCAGGTTGAGCAGCGAAACCAGCGACGACGCCAGCTTGGAATGATGCGTCCCGCCCAACTCGTGGTGCAGCAGCAAGAAGAGCGCGTACAGCCCGCCCGACGAGACGAAGCGCTGCGCGCTGCCCCGCGCCGCCTCCCTCGCCGCCGCCGCCGCCGCCAGCGCCGCCGCCGAGACGACGGCCACCGCGCCGCTCGCCTGCCGCGACGCGGCGGCGGCGCCGCTGCCGAACGACGAGCGGCCGCGGCGGTGCGACGGTTTGCTCGCCGAGGGCTTGCTGGAGGCGGGTGCGGCGGCGTCGGAGGAGGCGGTGGGTTCGAGGGCGGCGGCGCGGGCGGCAGAGGCGCTGGCCGAGAGGAGGCGGAGCAGCGCGCGGAGGCAGGCGGAGGGGACGCAGTAGTCGCACATGGAGTAGGCGTCGTGGGCCGTGTACATGCAGCCAGAGCTGCTGAAGCTGAGCTGCTGCTTGCCCACCAGCTGGACCTGCGAGTGTGTACGACGTGCGGGGCGGAGAGCAAGCGCACGACGTGGCTTGGCGAGTGGCGATGCCGGGTGGGAGCTGCTGCCTGCCCACCAGCTGCGCCTGCTCGTGATTGGCCCCTGAGGAGGGCGGGGACAGGGCAGCAAGCTGTATTGGAGCGGCAGGGCAGATGCTGCGCGGTGGCGGTTGCGAGCCGCCTCCCGCGTGCGCCTGCGGGGACCGACTGGCCGGCAGAATGTAGTCAAAACAGGAGGTTGGAGTGAGGAGCGAGGCGAGGCGGAAGTGCGCACCCTGGAGGGCTGCCCGGCGGGGTGGCGGCGGTTGCGGGGCTTGTGCGCGTAGGCGGCGTGCGGCGTGGGCAGCGCCGGCGTGCTGCCCGTGGTGGCGTGCTCCTGCAGCTGCTTGCGCACCGTCACCAGGTGCAGCGCGTCCGCAGACTCCTGCGCCGCGGCACGGGCGGAGCGCGGCGAGGAAGAGGACGGGACGGGGCAAGGGTGTCGAGCGTGAGGCGCGGCGCATGCCGGGGACGAGCGACCATGCGACCATGCGACTGCGTTGGCCGCAGCGGGTCGAAACGGCGCTCACGAACAGCTACGTCGCCTCTCTCTCCGCACCGCGCACCTGCACCAGCTAGGTCACCTCCTCCACTGCGCCTCCCCTCCCCTCCTCGTGGCGCCTGCCCTCTCCACCCGCCCGCCCCGCACCTGCAGCAGCTGCGTCACCTCCTCCACCGCGCCGTGGTCCAGCAGCTGCCCCACGTGCGCCGGCGTCGCCAGGTAGCTCAGCGCGTCGGCCGCCTGCCACGCCAGCGTCACGTCGCCCGTCGACACCAACTGCGCAGTCACACACGACCACGCCATCAACGCAAACACCGTCACAGCCCAGTTCTCCGCCGCCCCAATCCGCGGCGGCGCACGTCTGCAGCAACGGAAGCACTCGGGGGCGCGCAGAAGCGAACAGAGAGGAGGGCAGGGGAGGCTAGGAAATGCACGACACGATGGCCGGGCAGTGAGATGCGCGCAGAGGGACGGGCAGAGTGCCGCGGGGCCCCCGCCGCAGCACTCACGTGCACGAGCACGGGCACGGCGCCGGCCGCCACCGCCCGGTCCTGGTTCTGCTCGTTGTCGCACACCTGCGCCACACGACCCACGCGCCACACGCCACGCCAACGCCACCGCTCAATCGCGAATCTTCCTGCACAGCGGCCGCCGGAGCGGGCAAAGCGTGCACAGCACGCACCAGCGCCTTGACGGCGACGACCGCTTCCTTGACCACGCACAGCCGGTGCACCGTGCTGGTGTGCTCGTCCGTCAGCAGCGGCAGCAGCAGGCCGTAGAGCGCCAGCGCGCCGGGGCTCAGCAGGCACGCGCCCGCCGCCCGCGCGTCCGCCGCCGCGCCGGCCCACGCCGCCTCGGCGGTGGTGCCCCGCGCGACGGGCGTGGCGGCGGCGGCGCCCGCCGCCAGCCCCGGCGCCATCAGCGGCGCCAGCACCTCGCGCAGCAGCAGCGCCGCCATGAGCCGGTCCCAGGCGCTCACGCGCACGCCGAAGGGCGCCTTTTGCTGCTGCAGCAGCTGCTGCCGCTGCTGCTGCAGCTGCGGCGGCGGCGCTCCGGGCAGCGCGTGGTGGCCGTGGAGGTGGGTGCGGTGGCCGTTGGCCGCCGTCGACGCCGCCCCCGCCGGCCCGCTCGCCGCCGCCGCCGCCGCCGCGCCCAGCGGGACCAAACCGCTGCGTGCCAGGCCCTCGGCGCTGGGCCCAGAGCGGCCCGGCGTGCCGCGGGCGGCGCTGTCGGCGGCGGTGAAGCCGCCGGGAAAGGCGCTGCCGCCGCCGGGGCCTCCCAGCGCGGCGTTGCCTGCGCCGGCCCAGAGCGCCATCTCCTCCATGCGCTCGACGCGGATCGTGTCGACGAGGAGTTCCACGACGCCCACCTGGCCCAGCACCTGCGAGCACTCGTGCGCGTGCATGCGCGCGCGTGGGGGAGGGGCATGGGGTCAGCGGCGGCGGGAATCGTTCAGTTCATGTCCTGGCAGCTGCGAGACGCGCGGAGGACTGTTTGTTCCCACAACGAGCTGCCGGGTCAAGTTCGCCGCCCGCATCGCAGCGCGTGCAGCCTGCTTGCTGCCCTGCCGCAACGCACGGAACGCAGCGTGCACCGCCCACCTGGCGGCTGAAGTCGTCCCCGGCGGCCAGCACGTGCAGCACGCGCGCAACAAGCGCGGCAATGTGGCTCAGGTGCGCCAGCTGCGGGTGGTGCAGCAGCTGCAGGATGGGCACCAGCGTGCCGAGGATCACGTGCGGGTTGTCGATGCGCCCGCCGCCGCCCACCGCCGCGTCCACCAGGCCCACCAGCGCCCACAGCACCTCCTGCGGCACGGAGCGTGCGCACACACACGCACACACACACCACCTTTGTGCTGCGAGACATCTGATACGCCCGGTAGCTGGGCTCCGGCCCCGCCGAGGTGTCCAAACAGATGCCAAATTCAACACACACACGCACACGCACACGACAAGGTAAGGGCGTGTGGGGGACGGCGTCCGCCCAACCCGCACGGCAGTCGTGGCGCAGGGGCGCGTCGCGGCAATCGCGGACAGCGCGTCTGCCTGTCGCTGCTCGGGCCTAGGCCCCCACCCTCCCAACACCAAACTTGTGAGCAAGGCACCAGGTGTGCGGGCAGCTGCGTCAAGAGCAGGCGGCCAATGCCCCCGCCCACGCACCGGAGCTGTGGGGTAGCCTGCAGAACCCCCCACGCACACCCTGAGACACACGGCAGCGGGGCCCTCAGGTGTGCGCGCGCACCTGCGTGAAGAGCAGGTCGCAGGCGGCCACCGGGTCCAGCAGCGCCCGGGGCAGGCCCTCCAGCCCGCCGTGCGCCAGCAGCGGGCCGCGCCACGCTGCGCGCACGCACACAGAGAGGCAGCACGTGGTCGCACGCGTCCCAAGCTGTGCGAGCCTCGCTGTGCCGCCCCATTGCCGCAGCGGCCCTGGGCACCACCCCTACTGCCCGCTTTCAGCACACGAGACCGGGCGCCGCGACGTGCTGCACACGTCTGCCCGCATCTGTCCACCACCACACCAGCCCTCGCCCCTGTGTCTCCTGCCCTGCTGCACCCTGACGTTCTTGTCCCTCCACCAGGGCCACCAAACGCCCCCAGCCCACGCACTGAGCCCGGACGCCACGACGTGCCGCTGCTCCCTGCCCACCCGCGTCCTCGTCGCCCCCAACTGTCCGCGCCTGCACCTCACGCCCCGCACACCCACTCCAACCCACACTGCCCGCCCCCGCCACGCTGGGGCCCACGCACCGGGCCCGGACGCCACGACGTGCCTCACGAGGTGCGCCACGTGCTGCTTGGCCTGCGGGCCGCTGTGCGGCGAGCTGAGCGCCTGCAGCAGCACCGCCACGCTGCGCGCGCTGAGCACGTCGGCCGCGCACTCGGCCTGGTCCGACTCGACCAGCAAGAGGAGCAGCTCGGACGAGTGGCACAGCAGAGCCTCGGTCGTCTCCATCGGCAGCCCGTGCGACGCGTCCAGTGCGCCCTCCATCACCGCTGCACGCACGCAGGTAAATCGGCGCGCCGGACACATGGGGGCGCGGAGGGAGGTGACGCAGGCGGGCGCCGCCGGCCCCAGCCCATGCTACAGCCATGCTGGCTGCTGGGTGGTGAGGAGGAGGGGCGTTCGGGGTGCGTGGTGTGCGGCTGGGCGGCTGCAGATCTGTGTGCGAGCGGGCGCCGGGCGCACCCATGAGCACGCGGGGGGCGCCGGCCGAGGCGAGCTGCTTGGAGAGGAAGGGCTTGCACTGCGCCATGAACTTGGCGAGGTGCAGGATGTGCACGAGCGCCGGCCACGCCTGCTGCTCCAGGTGCAGCGCCAGGAGCGCCACGAGCTGATCCGGCCCCTGCGCGCAGGTGATGCGCCGGGCGCGTGCGGTTTGTCGCTCTGCGCTCCCAAAGTGGCACCACCGCAATGCACGAGGCTGACGCTGCACGCTGCGAGCTCTGCGCGCTGCTCTCCCTGCGCGGCGGAAGATGAGCAGAAGAACGCAATCGGCGCGTTGGGGGTGGGCCACTCGCGTCCAGGGAGCAAGCACCTGGTTTGCGGGGTCGGCGCTGGCCGGGTTGGCGCTGGAATTCGCCCTCCGCGAGCGCGGCGTGCGCTGGGGCAGCGTGGGGCTCCCATCTCCACCTCGGCTGTGCCCTCCTCCTCCTCCTGTTGGAGCGGCGTGCCCGCTAGCTGCTGCGGGCTGAGCCGCCATTCTGCTGTTCGTGCCGAGCGCGAGGCGTTGAGAACGTCCAGCGCCAAAGTCTCGCTTTTAGGGCACGCGCTTAGCTCTTGCGCAGCGGCTCCAGGTAGGAGCAAGAGCACGCACAGTCCCCAAGCAACACAGCCTCGCGCCCGAGAAGGCTCACTTCAGGCCCCCTTTGTCCTTCAAGCTCGCGGAACCTTTGCTCGCCTCGTCCCGCCGAACGCCAAGCTCTCCACGCCGCCATGTCGAGCCGCCGCAGCAAGTACACCATCGTGGTCGATAACATTTCCAGCACGACGACCAGCAAGGACTTGGAGTGAGTGGGGAAGTTCTCTCGAGAGGAAGTTCGAGGGCGTGGCCGCGAGCAGAGCGCCGCCACCGCCTCCAGGAGAGGCAGCGCCCCAGGGCTGGTCCAGGGGCGTGTGGTGGCGGCCTTGGCTGCTCTGCCAGCAGCTTTGGGGCCTGGGGGTGGCTGGTAAGGAGGTGCGCACCTCGGCTCAACGGAACCTTCCGCCATCCAACGAGCTGCTCCTCGCTGACCTTGCCACGCACGCAGCTACGAGTTTGGCTACGCCGGCAAGATCCGCGACCTCATCAAGGACAGCAAGGCCCGGTGCGCCATCATCGAGTACGACAGGTGAGGCTGCGGCGCCCGACGAAACGCACACTGATGGGGGGGGGTGCGGGACCCTTGGTGAGCCGCCTTGCGCGGTGGGCCATGAGCGAGGACGACACCGGTGCGCGGCGCGGTGGGACCAGAACCACCGCAGCAGCACCAGCTGCGCCACACCGTGCTTTGTGCATGCCCGACCCGCACCGCACCGCCGCGCTGGTTGGCTGGCCTCTGTGCAGCTGCCTTCCTCCATGAGAGAGACGCTGCGACGTGAAGAGGCAACCCTCCCGCGCGTCAGCGTGCGTAAGCGTCCCACGCCCTGGTCCTTCGCCACACGCACGCCGCACGCCTCCCGGACACCCCACACACCCCACCGCTACAGCCCGGACCCCAAGCTTCCTCACTTGGCCTTGCCCACTTCCTGATGCATGCTGGTGCGTGCGCAGGTCTTCTGACGCCGACTATGCGTACCGCAAGCTGCACAAGATGATGCTGCACGGGCGCGAGCTCAAGGTGGAGTGGGCCACCAAGAAGGACTTCAAGTTCTTCGACAAGTGAGGACTTTTCCTTCCTTGACACTACAGCTGCGGGCGTCCAACCCTTCTGCTTGCCCAGCCTCCTTGACCAGCAATGCTGCCTGCTCCTGGCGTGCGTGCGCAGGAAGTGGTTTGAGGACACGCCCAGCCCGTCGCCGGCGCGCGGGCGCAAGGGCGCGTCCCCCTCGCGCTCGCCCTCGCGCAGCCGCTCGCGCAGCCCGGCCGGCGCCGAGACGCCGCACAACCAGGACCAGCAGCGCAACGCCGCCTCCACCAGCCCGCACCACGGCGGCAGCAAGGAGTGAACCATGTGAAGCAGCGGCGCCCCACGACTCGAGACTTGATTGACCTCCTGACCCACTGTGTCACAATTGACCGCCGCCACCGTGTGCGCTCGCTCCCTGTATTGTAAATCTGATCCTCCCCCCGCTGGACCGAGTCAGTACAGGCGCACGTGTCGAAGCACAGCGCGAAGCCAGGCCGTGGCGTGAAGCTAAAGCTTGCTTGCGGCCTTCGTACCGCGCGGCAGCAACCCTACCCTTTGCCGCCACAGTGGGCGCGCATGCCGTCCGCACGTTGATCGTTGCTAGCAGCTGCCCCGGCGCTGAGCAGTGGCAGCGATCGGAGGTCATCTGATTGCAGTCTTGCCGCCAACCCTTCCTTCTCACCCAGTCCCGTGCTACTCAACGCAAGGAACACGGCACCCTGGAAGCACCCCGGCAGGCGCGCAGTCCATTCTCGCAAAGCTGATCTACACAAGGGAAGGGAGGACTGTGCCGCAGTCCTCCTCTCCGGTCGCGAGCTTCTCTCTTCGAAGCCCCTCAGACAAACGACGGCTTGTCCTCTCCCGGCCGGCCAAACGCCTGCTGCGGCGGCACGTAGCCGTACGGCGCGGTGACGGCCGCCGTGTGTGTGGGCGCCGCCACCAGCGCGACGCTCGCCGCCGCCGAGCCGTGCGGCGGCGGCGCGCCGCCGACCCTGCCCTCCTCGGCCCTGCCGTAGCCCAGCAGGCCGTCGGGCTGCTCCACCACGGCGTCGGGCGAGGTCTTGGCCACCACGCGGTTGAACACGCGGTGCACGTCCTCGCGCGTCACCATGCTGCGCGGCACCCGGGAGGCAGCGTGGCAGCAGCGGGCACCACGCGCAAGTTCAGGGCAAGGGCGCGGACGCTGGAAGGGAGATCTCCGCTTGCGCTGCTTCCGTGCCCGCAGCAATGACGACGACAACACGACGTGGGAGGCACACGCATGCTTGTTGCGCGCGCGGTCATCTCCCTCTGGCATCCAAGCAGATGCAAACTGTCACCGCACGCACAAGCGCGCACCGCACTCACTGCGCGTCGCGGTCCATGGCAAACAGCACGTAGACCGTGTCGACGATGTCGGTGAGCACACCCGAGGCAAAGCTGAGGATGAGCAGCATGAAGCCGAACGACATCTGCGCTCGCACGCGGCCAATCCAGCGTTGTGGCGGCACACCCACGCAGGGGGTCGGCGTGAGTGCGCGACCCGTGACGCGCAGCTGGCTGGGCGCAGGCCAGCAGGCGGGCCTCTCACCAGGGCGATGAGGAACGAGGCGCCCCACTGGTCCGTGGCGGCGCCCGTGAGGACGAAGGGCACCGAGCTCCAGGCCAGCGCCAGGCAGGTGACGGTGACGCCGGTGACAAAGTCAGGCACCCACCACACGCTCGTGGTCTGCGCAGATAAAAAGAGTCCCGTCGCAGGCAGAGTACACTGCCGTGTGCGCTCACTTCCACAGGCGGAAAGGTGGCGCAAGGGACTGCCTGGAACGCGAGCACTTGTCTGCGTGGAGCCCGCCCGCCATCGTCACTGTGCCCCGCCTGCGAGAGCGTGCTGTGCTGCATATCCCCCCTCCCTGCGCTCCGCCCCACCTGCAGGAAGCAGCGCTTGAAGGCCGCCAGCATCTCCTTGGCCGCCGGGATGAAGGCGCTGCCGCGGATGGCGGCGGCGATGCTGGCAAACTGCAACGCACACAGCACAGCGCCATGCCTCCGCAAGCGGCTCAGTGAGCACACACGCCGCGGCGCCCCAAACAGGCTGCCTTGCTGCTGATCCTTCCTGCATGACGCGGGCGGTGGCCCGTTCCGTTGATGCAAGATGCACACACACAGGGTGGCGAGCGCACACGTGTGTCCACACGCCGCCTCGGAGCACCTACACACCTTGGTGTACATCTCCAGCATGGCGAGGAGCGGCTGAGCCACGCAGTTAATAATCGCGCAGCAAATGTTGCGGCGCGCGCCGTTGCGGATGGCACGCCGGAGCGTCGTCACGATGAAGAGGATGGCCGAGGCAAAAGCGGCGGTGCCAAAACCGTAGGCCAGCGTGTGGTGCACGGCCTGGCGGAGCGAGGGGCCGCCGGCGCCACCCGGCTGGACGGCTGCGGAGCAGGAGCCACGGTCGCGGCGCGGCGCCAGTCGCAAGGCGAGCAGAGCCAGAGGGAGGCAGGGCTCACCTCCAGGGGGGCAGAACAGGGTCGCTGAGCCTCCTCCACAGTGCCTCACAGGCTGGGCTCGCTCCACAACCCCTCAACAGGCAGGGGCTTACCTCCAGGCGGGGAGTAGTACCACTGAGCCACCAGGTTGGCCACGATGTGCAGCTTGACCTGCGCGATTGGTTGATCCGTCACGCACGGCACCGCACCGGGGAAAGCTGACGTCAGAGGCGACGCACCATGCACGTCGGGAGTGGCACAGCAGCGGAACCCTCGGGGACGAGCCCGGACGAGAGAGAGAGAGACGCTGCTGCGCTGTGTCACCCTCCTGAACACACCTGGAGCGCCAGGAAGACGGTCCACGTGATGACGAAGTAGGTCGCGATGACGTAGAAGAGCGCAAAGCCGCCCATGTTCCACTCGCAGCACGACACCCTGCGAGCGCACGAGGAGCGGCGGAGAGACAGAACGAGGCGCTGCTCGCTCTCTTCTCCACACTGCCGCAGCCAGTGTGGTAGGCCGCGCAGCCCCTCTGTGCGCACGCGCGCGCGCCGCCGCACTCACTGGAAGCCGTACTGGTCGTAGCAGACGCCGACCTCGCGCGTCACCGTCGCGTCCACCGGGTTGGACCTGACCACAAGCGGGTTGGCCGAGGGGTAGCCCACGCTGAAGGCCACCACCGTCGTCACCTGCGCGTGTGGCAGTAAGCAGTCGCCGCTAGCTGCAGGTCACCGCCTGCCAGTGTGCGCGCTCCATAGCGTTCGGGCGCCCGCGGCGCAGGGAGGGCGTTCGTGGAGCCGTGGCGGGGCGCGGAAGCGGAGCTGCCTGGCGGTGTGCATGTCATCCGACGGAATGGGGCGCGGGTGGCGGGGCGGGCCGCGGTGCGTGTGGCGGCGGTGGCGGCGGCTCACCGTGAAGAAGGAGAGCACGACGAGGCTGACGCCCTTGACGGCCAGCACGGCGGGCACCAGCCTGAAGTTGTCGGCCAGCGCACGGCCTGCGGTGGGATGGGCAGAGAAGCACGGTCGACAGCACCGGTGGGCTCGAAGCCAGCTTGCACCCCGCGCGCGCTCCGTGCCGCTTGCGCCGTAGTGGTGTACGCTGCTCTCTCTGCCCCCGCTCCCCGTTCCCCACCATCCCACCGAGCGCCTCGTGGACACACTGATTTGAGGCGCCGAAAGCAGCCCCCTGCACCCACGATCGCACCACCTCTCCTCCCCCCTTCGATGGCTCATCCCAGGGGCAACCCCCCCACCCCCAACACACACCAATCACTCACTCGAGACGCCCAGCAGCTCGGCGCAGAGCTCCAGCTCGTTGCGCACCAGGTAGCAGAGCAGCGCCATGAGCGCGAAGAAGAACATGAGGAAGAGCCCCACCGGCGGCAGCAGCAGCAGGAAGAAGGCCGTCAGCGCTCCCAGCACGCCCAGCGTGCCGTACAGGGACGCCTTGACCATGAAGAGCGGGTGCTGCTTGAACAGGTGAACAAAGAGCAGCGCGGCGGGCACGCCCAGCAGCAGCGTGAGCGGCAGCCAGAGGGCGCTGCCCTCGCCCAGCGCCCGGGCAAAGGACGAGTCGTCGCCGGTCGCGTTGCTCAGGTGCGCCGGCGGGGGCGGCGCGCCGTGGCCGCCGTAGAGCGCGCTCCAGGCGCCGTTCCAGCGCGTGGCGTCGCACGTCTGCGGGGCAGTTGTTGGGGCGTGGCGTGGGGCTTCCAGCTTCTCTGGGTGTGCCGCGGCGGTGGCCCATCCCGGCCCGAGCACCACCAGCGCTCACCAGGCTGTGGTTGAGGAAGGGGCCGTCCAGGGTGGCCAGGCGGTTCGCGGAGCTGCCCCTGCGACAGCAGCAATGAGAGAGCAGAACCACACCGTCGCCACAGGAGCCGCAACAGACGTGGCAGGGCTGCTGGGCGGGGCCTGGCAGGCCCGTCTGACGCTCCCAAGGAGAAGCCCCATGGCCTCCTCCCAGCCAAGGCCTCGCAGACCCATCCACCCCACATCCTGCTCAGCGCTGTGGCGCTCACTCACGCCTGGATGACCGCGATGCCCCCGACCACGCCGAAGGCCACCGCGATCGCGTACGCGTAGGCCCAGCCGGCGTCGGTGCGCTGTGCGCGCTTCGAGTTGTACAGCATGTGCGCGATGGGCTGCACCGCGCCGGCGTGGTGCGAGGGTGGAGCTGGCTGGGAGGCCGAGCTGCCGAGCAGGCGCGCGCTTTCCTCTTCGTCCATCAGCACCGCCGCCATTGGAGCTCTGGAATGCAGGCTCCCAGTGTGCTGCACCTGGAGGGCCCTGCTCTGCGTGCGCTGAGGGAGGGCGTGTGGGGTGAGGCGCGCCCATGCAGCGCCCGACATGGCCACCGTGTCCAGCCACCGTGGTCCCCGCGCTGCGCCCCTGTGGAAGATCTGGAGCACCTTGAGCCCTGCACCGAGCTGGCACGTACCGGGGCGCGCGTGGCGGACACGAATGCTGTTTTCGTACCGCCGGAAGTACCTCAGTACGCACCACGCACGCCAGAGAGCTGCCACCACCAGGATTGCAGCAAGCTCGCAAGACCTTCCAGACCAGCACGCGGCGCGCGGCAGAAGCAATGTCATGCACCCAGGCACCATCCAACCATCACCCGGCCGGCAGCGGGGGCACCTGCGCCGCCGACTGGCCCACCCCCGCCGCGTACTTGGCCAGGATGGCCGCCTCCGCCACGCTGGCTTGCCCAAGCACGGCCAGCACAGAGCGCGCTGCGCTGGCCGGCAGCTGCTGCTGCTGCTCTGCCACCCGGACGCGCTTGCCGCTGGGCCCTCCCCCGTCGTCCTCCTCCATGCCCTGCGCGCTGCCGCCGCCGCCGTCCTCCCAGGGCCGCGCGCGCTTGCCGTTGCGCCCCGCCCCGCCCTCGCCGCCGCCTGCGGCGCCCTCCTGCTGCTGCTGCGGCGGAGGAAGGTCCCCAGGGGGCGGCGGGGAAGCCGTGCCTCCCTCTGCCACCAGCTCTGGTGCCACCTCAGCTGCAGCAGCCGCAAGAGCTGCCACGGGCGGCGGGCTTGCGGCGCTGGGCTGCTGCTGCGCTGGCGGCGCGTCGTCCACCACCACCACCACCTCCACACCGCGTGGCGACACTGCGAGACACGCGACGGGAGAGAGCAGGGCGTTGTGCGGCACCGGGCGCCGGGCGTCGAGCGATGCCCAGGAGCGCGTGCATGACGCCTGACACAGAAACCTGCAGTCGCTCCGCAGACGGCAGCCTGCAAGCCAGCCGAGAGCAGAAGTAGGCGCACCTGTCGCCGCCGCCGCCGTGCCGCTGCGCCTCTCCCTCGGCCCAGGCGCCCCGCCTCCTCCTCCTCCCTCCTCCCCATCGCTCAGCACCACAACCGCCGCCGTGCCGCTGCCGCCGCCGCCGCCGCAGTTGTCCTCCTGAGACAGGTCCACCACCAGGCCCCGGTTCTGGGGCTTGGCGGAGGCGCCGTGCTGCAGCGCCTCTCGCGCGCGCCGCGCCGGCTTGCGCTCGCGCCGCGCCGCCATGCGCCGCTCCGCATCCGCCTGGTCGGCCGCATCGGCGGCGGCCACAAAGCGCCGCGCGCGATCGTCCAGCAGCGGCCGGGTGGCGCCCTGAGGAGCGCGGGGCTGCGAGGGGCCGCCGGGCGCGGCGCCGGACTGCGGCGCGGCGCCGGGCGTGGGCTGGGCTGGCGGCACTGCCGCTGCTGCAACTGCTGCTACGCTGGGTGTTGCCGCCAGCGCCTCCTTCCCAACCGCAGCTGCAAGCGGGGCCGCGGCGTTCTGCTGCTGCGCGCCCGCGATCCCAGGTGACGATGCCGCCCCCGTGCCGCCCGCCGTGACAGGTTGGCCTCCCGCCGCCTGGCCGGCGCACGCGGGCTGCCCCGGGCGCGGCGTGGCGGCGGCTGGCGGCGTGGCCGGCGATGCCGGCGAGCGCTTGCCGCCCGCCGCCGCTCCTGCTGCCGCGGGCGCTCCGTTGGCTCCTGCTTTGTGAGCGGGCGGGCTGCCCGCCCCCTCAGCTGCGCCGGCCGTGAGTACAGCAGGTGGGCTTGGAGGCGGGAGAAGGGGGGCCGCTGGGGCGCTGGCCTCTGCGGCTGCGGCGGTTGCCGCCGACGCCGCCTCGCCGTCGTCAGACGCGGCGGCTACAGCTGCAGGCTCTGGGGGCGCAGCGGCGAGCGGCGGCGGTGCCGGCGGCATGCCTGGCCCGCCGGCCGGCGCGTCC